>Ga0116223_10002549_pt1 | contig 17129 bp, 11 predicted proteins | sample Sb_taG_3_FD_90092 | JGI IMG/M metagenome (GOLD analysis project Ga0116223, IMG submission 90092) | Peat soil microbial communities from Weissenstadt, Germany - Sb_50d_a_PC metaG | ecosystem: Environmental > Terrestrial > Soil > Wetlands > Peat | place: Germany: Weissenstadt | collected 2010-09-21 | reverse complement strand
GTGTCTGGCCCAAAGAGCGGATGCCGGACGCGAGGCGTGCCGTTCTCCGGTCGCTTTTCACCCGTCAGCAGATAAGTGGTCCCAATGTTCCAAGCCTTGGCGCCGATTCCGGGAAGCGTGAAAAAACCGAGGCCACCGACTTGCTCCGATCCCACGCTGTCGCGCTGCTCTTGCTCCTGAACGTATTCACCGCGCAACGCAAACGGTCCCTTCAGATAAGTGAATTCACCTTCGTAGCGCTCGATCGGGCCGTTGATTCTGAGCTGCGGGAAGAACGAGTAAGTCGCGTCAGGCAGAGTTCCGCTGAAGCTCACGTCATTGGAAAGCCCTCGGGAACGAGCGTGGCTGATGGAGCCGCCAAGAGCGAATTGTTTGAGCCACTCGTTTTTCGTTTTGCGCCACGGATAAAAACGGAGCCTTCCTACAAACTCTGGTTCGTTGGTGACATTGGCGGCAACGCCACCTCTGCCGTTGAACGCTCCCACCCAGTACTGCATGACTCCGCCATCAATGTCTCCGTGAATTGTGATGCCGGGACTCCGAAACGCGGTAACGGCGGACGGATACAGCAGCGCTTGCAAACCTCGTTCGACAAAGTCCAGGTTGGTGGCGCCGATGCCGGTTTCCTGGGCGAAAGGCTCCTTGAATTGGCCTGCCTGGAATTGAAACTCGGGCCTGATCCTGACGTTGAGATAGACGTCGCGAACAATAGCGCCGGTAGTGGAGTTGGCGTCGGTCAACAGGGCGAAGTCAAAGTGCGATCCGTAGTTGCCCTGGAAGCCGAAGCGAGCGCGACGCACGAGAAATGTGTCCGAAGGCGCACCGTCGCCCTTGTAGGCGCGGTAGTCGGTATCCACATAGCCGTAGGGGCTTATGCTGAATTGGCCATCCGGACTCTTGATGAAGAAATGCTCTCCGTTCCATCCTGCGGTGAGCGGTGCATCCTTCTTGGGCGCGGCGGGTTGCCCCTGGTCGATGATTCCCGCTTCGCTCTCCGGCCCAGGTTGAACCAGAATCGTGTTCATCAAATGGGCGTTGTCGGTCGCAGTTCCATTCACCGGTTGAACGCTGGCGGTAGCCGGGGCCGACTCGGCCGCGGGCTTCACTTGCGCCGAAGTTCCGTCGGCGGCGGGCGCCGTCTTGCCCGCGACCAACTGCTGAACCATGGCCTTCAGTTCCTCGATGGTCTTGCGCTGCGCAGCGACTTCACTGCGCAGTTCGTTCACCTCCTCCTTGCTCGCGCTCGCGGACGCTGGCGTGCCGCTCTTGTCAGCGGGCTCCTGAGTTTGAGCCCACGAACCTGTGGTTGTGAAGAGAATCAGAAGGATGACGTACGTTGTTAGCGAGCGCATGTTTTCCTCTCCGACCATGATTTGGCCAACAACCGGCCTGACCCGGAGCAAGCGGGCATGAGTCCTCCATGCCGGTTGCCTCGGGGCGACAAATCGCCAAACCGCCGACCTGCGAAAATCATAACTTGTATGAAAAGCGGACCAATCCGCTGGCGCGCCTGTTTACCATGTTTTCTAGTTGCGAGTCAAGTAAAGTTTTTTTTCGTTGCGGAGGGAAGTTACCGTGATGTTAATTTTCTACGGCCAAGAGATGACAGAACAGTAAACACAACCGGTCTGCAATCGCTGATCTCAGAGAAATTAAGCAGGTGCAGATAAACACGGTGACACGGCTCACAAGGAAATGTTGCTGTTCACTGTTACACTGCGTTCTTTCGCGGGAAATCCAGAGACGTCCGCGTCGCGCTGCGATAATTTACAATATTGAAGTAACTTTTGTGGCGAGAAACGAGAATTCATGAGCGCTATCGAACAGGAGCTTTCTGCCTTACACCAATTCCCTCCCTTGAAGCCGCCTCACCGCTATCTGTTCGGGCCCGGACCAAGCATGGTTCACCCCCGCGTGTATGAGGCAATGGCCAAGCCGATTGTCGGGCATCTGGATGCCTACTTCATCCAGATCATGGAAGAAATACAGCAATTACTCAAAACGGCTTATGGCACGAAAGCCGGAACCACGATGGTGATTTCCGGCACGGGCAGCGCCGGCATGGAAGCCGCCGTCGCGAACTTCATGGAACCTGGAGCCAAGTTCGCCGTGTTCGCCAACGGGTATTTCTCAGATCGGCTAACCGAGATGGCGAAGCGGCAGGGCGCGAACGTCGTGCGTTTTGAGAAAGCGTGGGGAGAGACCTTCGGCGATGAGGAAGCTGCCGAGTTCATCCGTCGTGAAAAACCAGGCGTGGTGGGTTATGTTCATGCGGAGACGTCGACCGGAGCCCTGCAAACGGGCAACGCGATTTGCGCCGCAGCTCACAACGCCGGCGCGCTGGTAATCGCGGATTGCGTCACCTCACTCGGTGCCGTGCCGGTGAATTTCGATCACACGGGCATCGATGTTGCGTACAGCTGTACCCAAAAAGGACTGAGTTGTCCGCCGGGATTGTCTCCCATGGCTCTGTCGCCCCGGGCGCTGGAGTGGCTGCGGATTCGAACATCCCCAGTGCGCAGTTGGTACCTTGACCTGAAACTGATCCACGATTACGCTGCGGTGTCGCACCGCTATCACCATACGGCGCCGATTTCCATGTTTTACGCGTTGCGCGAGGCGCTGTTGGTCATCGCCGGAGAAGGCATCGAAAATCGTTGGGAGCGGCACCGGCGCTGCCACAAGTTCTTTGTGCAGGGTGTAGAAGAAATGGGACTGCGCATGCACGTTCCTGAACAGTATCGGATTCCGACCTTGAACACCGTGTGCGTTCCAGCCGGAGTGGACGACGCCAAAGTGCGTGGGCGGCTGCTGGAAGAGCAAGGCATTGAGATCGCAGGCGGTTTCGGACCGCTCGCGGGCAAGGTTTTCCGCATCGGTGTGATGGGCCCGTTGGCGACCGAAGATAATGTAAAGTTCTTCCTGAAGGAGATGAGAAAAGCGCTGAGCGCGGAGGGCTACTCGGCTACTCGTGCGTAGGTGGTTCACTCAGGATGGACCGCCCAAAGAATGCGGCTCGATCCCTTCGTTTCCTAACAATATCGAGGGATTACTCAATCACCTTGCACCCACGCGGTAAAGGCGACCACGAATGACACTGAAGTCAGTACAAACGCTGCTTGACGTTTTGCATTTTGCTGATAGTCATACCGCAATTATCGTTCCTGAACTTGGAGTCTCCGTTACCTACGATTCGCTTCGCCAGCAGGTTTTGGCCATGGCGGACGCATTAGCTTCTGCCGGCATTCGGCGCGGCGATCGTGTGGCCATTGTGTTGCCGAATGGATTGCGTGCGATTGTAAGCTTTCTCGCCGCGTCCATTGCCGGGACTGCCGCCCCCTTGAACCCGGCGTATCCGTATGAGGAGTTCCATTTTTTCCTCGGGGATACCGATGCTCGCGTTTTACTTTGTCCGACGGTGGGCGCGGAATTCGCGCGCAGCGCCGCCGCCGACCGCAAGATCCCGGTGCTCTCGGTAGAACTGAACGACAAGGGCAGCGTTGCCATCGTCAATGCTCCCACCGGAGCGTCTGCAACCGAACCTACGGCAGATGACATTGCCCTCATCCTGCACACCAGCGGAAGCACGGGACGGCCCAAGCGTGTGCCCTTGCGGCATTTCAACCTGGCTGTCTCGGCCGCAAATATCGCAAATACCTACGGGCTCTCCGAAGAAGATGTTTCGCTGTGTATCATGCCGTTGTTCCACATCCACGGATTGATTGGTTCAACCATGGCAACCTTGCTTACCGGGGGGGCCGTAGTCGTTCCCCCAAAATTCAACGCGCTTTCTTTTTGGCGAACAGTTAGAGGACATGGCGTGACCTGGTATTCGGGAGTGCCCACAATGCATCAACTCCTGCTGGCCCGGGCTCACCACAAACCCGCGGAAGCTGCCTCGCTGCGCTTCATCCGTTCCTGCAGCGCGCCCCTGTCGCCAGAGCTCATTCACCAGATCGAAGAACTGTTTGGAGTGCCATTCGTCGAGGCCTACGGAATGACAGAAGCTTCTCACCAGATGACCTCGAATCCTCTACCGCCGCGGCATCGCAAGGCCGGATCGGTAGGAGTAGGCACCGGCCTCCGCGTCAGGATCATGGACCAAGCCGGCAATTCCCTCGAAAACAATCAACGCGGGGAAATCGCGATCCAGGGCGCGAATGTATTTCGTGGATACGAAAATAATCCGGAAGCCAACGCCCGCGCCTTCGTCAACGGATGGTTTCGCACCGGAGACCAGGGCTATCTCGACGAAGATTGTTACCTGCACTTGACGGGCCGCATTAAAGACATCATCATTCGCGGCGGAGAGAACATCGCGCCTCACGAAGTAGATGAGATTCTGCTGAAACATCCCGCTGTCGCAGCAGCCGTTACTTTTGGTTGCGCGCATCCCACGTTAGGTGAAGAAGTGGCAGCGGCTGTGGTCTTGCACGAACCGCACGGGGCCACCGAATCAGCGCTCATCAAGCATTGTCGCGAGTCGCTGGCAGAATACAAGTGTCCAACCAAGATTTATCTGGTGAAGAGCATCCCAACCACCGCGACCGGGAAGATTCGGCGCCGCGCGGTCGCCGCCGCGCTCGCGGATAACCAGCGATGAAATTCCTGATCGCGGGAGCTGGGGCAATTGGAGCCTACATCGGCGCGTGCATGGCGCGGGCCGGGCTCGATGTCACACTGTTCGCGCGCGGGCCTCATCTGCGCGCCATGCAAGAACACGGTGTGCAGGTGAAAAGTGGCGATGGGGATTTCGTGGCGCGGCCCAAAGTCGCCAGCTCTCTCGAAGAAGTCGGGCCGGTGGATGTTGTCTTTCTCGGAGTAAAAGCGCACGGCTTGCCGCTACTTGCGCCTCAACTGAGGCCAGTGCTGGGACCGGACACGTGCGTCGTCAGCACTCAGAATGGAATTCCCTGGTGGTACTTCCACGGTTTCGGCGGCGAATGGGAAGGGATGCGTCTCGAGCGCGTGGATCCAGGCGGCGTAATTTCCTCGGCCATCGAAGCGCATCGCGTGGTTGGCTCCATCGTTTACTTTTCAACGGAAATTACCGCGCCGGGAGTGATTCAACACATCGAGGGGAACCGCATCACTCTCGGCGAACCGGACGGCACGCGCTCTGAGCGCTCCCGTCGAATTGCGGAGGCGCTCATCGCTTCCGGCTTGCGCTGCCCCGTCACGACTCGAATCCGACACGAGATTTTTGTGAAGGTACTGGGCAACGCATCATTCAATCCGGTCAGCGCGCTCACTCGCGCCACGCTGGTTCAGATGGCGCGTGATCCCGGCGTCTCTAATGTGATTCGAAACATCATGCAGGAAGTGGAAGCGGTCTCCCTTAAGCTCGGCATGGAGTTGCCTGTCTCCATCGATCAGCGAATGGCGGGCGCGGAAAAGGTCGGCGAGCATAAGACCTCCATGCTGCAAGACCTCGAAGCGGGCCGGCCGATGGAACTCGAGGCGCTGGTAGGCGCAGTCGTCGAGCTCGGTGAACGGGTGGGGCTTCCCATGACCTACACGCGAACCGTGTATAGCTGCACGAAGCTATTGGCGGAGTCTGCCGCGCAGCCACCAAACCAATCAACCGCCTGACGCGCCGGCCGGTCGGAAAAATGCCAGCGCTCGGCCTCTTCACTGTGTGGGAATCCTAGCCGTCCCGATGTTCACCTGATCATCTTTTTCTGCTTCTAACCGGCCGCTCCGCCCGGCTGGTCGCAGCCTTCCTCGCTTTTCTGATGGCCAAAATAAAAATATTTGCGGTGGGCTTGACAACGGGGTTATACTCCCTGCGTTGGGCTGGTCCACTTATCGGACCACTTGGAGCTTAGGTGCCAGCAGCCATCAAATCCGACTTCGAAGTAGTCCGACGAAACAAGGTCTACGAAGAAGTCGCCAAGCAGATCGAACGTCTGATTCTGAAGAAACTCAAGCCCGGCGACAAACTGCCCTCAGAGCGCGAACTGGCGGAGACTCTGCGGGTGAGCCGGAGTTCTATTCGAGACGCGATTCGAGGCCTGGAGCTGATGGGCCTGGTTGAGCCGCGGCAGGGGGCCGGGACAATCGTTCGCGAAATCTCGGCCGGCTCACTCATCAATCCTTTCGCCGATGCGCACAAGCGCCGGCAAGAACTGGTGAGCGAGTTCCTGGATTTTCGCAAGATGCTTGAGCCGCCCCTGGCAGCCCGCGCTGCCACACACGCTTCCGTTGACGAAATTTCCGAGATGGAAGAGATTCTGCAGCGGCAGGAAGAAAAACAGAGTCGCGGAGACGCCGCGGTTGCTGAGGACACGGAGTTTCATTACAGCGTTGCTCTAGCTTCGGGCAACAGTGTCGTGTTGAAGGTTCTTGACACTCTCATGGACCTGCTGCGCGACACGCGGGAACGCTCTTTGCAGGTGGAAGGTCGCCCGCAAAAATCGCTTGCCGGCCACCGCCGAATCCTGGCTGCCATCAAGCGCCACGATCCTGAAGCTGCCAAGGCCGCGATGCGGCGGCATATTGAAGACGTGGAAGAAATCGTACTCGAGAAGTTTTAACAACGGAGGATTTGCTATGGGTCGGCTATTCGCGATCGAGATCATTTATCGAGGAATTTTCCAAAAAACACTGGCTACCAGAATCAGCCGTGCGATCGTGCTGGCCGCTCATCACGAGGGCAAGCAGGGTATTTCTTTTGGCCGCTACGGCGACAGTCCCGAGCGCAATGGCATTCCCGCGAAGAACTTCGCAATCGTGGCAACCGACGAACAGACGTTGCAAGAAGGAATGGCGAAGTACGAGCCCAAAGAAGTCGACGTGACCATTTGCGTCGATGACACACTGTGCAAGGGCGTGGAGTCGTGGGCATGGTACGGCCTGCAGCCCGTCAACCGTTTGCTGAAACCTGGGGGCACTCTAATCGTGACCTCGCGTGAAGGTCCCGAAGCCATTATCGCCATGGCCCACCGCAAGGAGGCTCCGTATCAATTGTCAATCCTCAAGGGCACAGTGAGCTTTTCAGGCCTGTGGGTGTACAAGGACGATCACACCGACGTACGCATTCTGGGCGCGATCGCCAAGGTGCTGCCTGATCTGTTCAGCCTGAAGTCGGTCCAGAGAGCGATTGTTGATGAATGGAAGGATGAGCTCAAAGCCACGTCGGCGGCTAAATCTTACGAGCGCACCACGAGCTCGACGGTGCAGCCCAGCCAGGGCAATCCTGAAGTGCCTTACAAGTTTGACTTACCCAAGTGGCATGAAATGGGCGAAGGCATTGCCATCCCGAGCATTCCGGCCGGGCACAAAATGGACGATCCGTTGTCTCACGCCAACGGAGGCTTCCAGCCCGATCGCAACCCCACCTTCAAGAAATTCAGCACGCGTACCATGCGGCCGGTGGTGAACTTCGATACTTGCATCAAGTGCACACTGTGCTGGCTGCAGTGTCCGGATTCATGCTTCGATGTGACTCCTGAAGGTTTGTACGACGCGAACATGGAAGCCTGCTGCGGGTGCGGCGTGTGCGAAGCGGTCTGCCCCGTCAAAGAATGCGTCACCATGGTCAATGAAACCGAGTTCAGCGATAACAGCAGTCAGTGGGAAGACTGGCGGGAAAGCAAAGAGGGTTACAAGACGTGGCTGGAAGAGAAAATTAAATCGCACCCCGAACGTTCCCACGGGTTCCGCTATCGTGGGCAGTATGAAGAGCAGATTCCGGAGATGCTCGCAATTGCTCGCGAAAAATAGCGTCCGTCACTAGGAGACCTTGTCATGGCAGTGGCATCAGTAATCGAAGACCAGCGTAAGACAGAGGAAACAGCCCTAATCACCGGCAGCGAAGCGATTGCGGTCGCTTGCAAGCTGGCGGACGTCGATGTGATCACAGCCTACCCGATCCGTCCCTATGACACCGTGATGCAATACGTTTGCAAGCTGGTGGCGAATGGCGAAATGGATTGCGAATATATCGTGGCGGAAGGTGAACACTCGCAGTTTGAAATTGTGAAGCACGCTTCCGCGTGCGGCGCGCGCGTGTTCTGCGGTTCCAGCGGCGTCGGCTGGATGTACGCCATGGAAGCGCTTACGGTAACGCCTGCGCTGCGTATTCCGATGATCGCCATGGTGGGAAACCGGGCGTTGGACGATCCCGGCGCCTTTGGCGTGGAGCACAACGACGCGCTGGCGGTGCGCGATCTGGGCTGGCAACTGGTCTGGGTCGATAACGCCCAGGAGGCGCTGGACACGGCTCTGATCGCCTATCGCGTGGCAGAAGATCGGAGAATCTTCCTGCCGTGCGCGATCAGTTGCGACGGCGCATTTCTGACCCACTCGCAGGCCATGGTCAAGATCCCATCGCAAGAGAAGGTGAACGAATTCCTGCCGCCTTACAACCGCGGGGATCTTCTGCTCCACCCCGACAATCCCATCACCGTGGCGCCGCAGGGCAATGAAGACTGGGTCATGGAAATTCGCCGTCAGAACTATGCGGCCATGGAACGGGCGTACGGCGTGATCAAGGAGGCATACGAGGACTTTGAACGCATCTTTGGCCGGTCTTACGGCAACCCCTTCTTTGAAGAGTACATGACCGATGATGCGGATATCGTTCTCATGGGAATGGGAACGCTCTCCATTTCGGTGAAGGTTGCGATCCGGCAGATGCGCAAGGAAGGCAAGCGAGTGGGCTTTGTGCGCATGCGCTGGTTCCGGCCATTTGCAGCCGCAGAATTGGCGAAATCGCTGCAACGCTTTGCCGCAGTTGGAGTCATCGATCGTGACTACTCTTTCGGCTCACCTTATCTCGGGGGCGTGTTGGCCGGTGAGGTCCGTCACGCACTTTATCCGGGGCCGGGCAAGAAACCGCCGGTAGTCGATTTCATTTGCGGACTCGGTGGACGCGAAGTCACTGTGCCCGATGTGCAGAAGATGGCCGATGCTGTTTACAACGCTGCGGACGGTAAAGCGCAGCCTCTAACCCAATGGATCGGATTGCGCGAGTAATCCGTTTTTGCGGATGGGTTCAAGACATCAGAGAGGATAAAGAATTATGGCAACGTACGTACAGATCGATCCGACCCAGAAATTAGATTCCTTCAAAACCGTTAAGAAGATCCCGCTCGAAGAGTACTTCACCTCCGGCCATCGCACCTGCCAGGGCTGCGAATCGGCGCTCCTGATGAAGATGATGGCCAAGGCCGCCGGCCCCAGAACCATCGTGCTCGGCAGCACAGGATGTATGTACGTGGCGAACACCACGTATTACAGCACGTCGTGGGTGCTGCCCTGGATGCACACCCAACTGGGAAGCAGCGGATCGGCCGCGCTGGGCGCGTCCGCGGCGCTGAAAGTTCTGATGCGCAAGGGAAAGATGAAACAGGAACCCATCAATGTGATAGCATTCTGCGGCGATGGCGGCGGGGCGGACATGGGCGTCGGAGCGATTTCGGCGACGCTCACGCATCCTGATTACAACTGCCTCATCCTGATGTACGACAACGAATCCTACGCAAACACTGACATTCAGCTCTCGGGCAGCACACCCTGGGGCGCCAACACCACGTTCAGTTCGCCCGGCAAAGTGAAAAGAATTATGCATCGCCGCTGGAAGAAGAACATGGCGGGAATGATGGCGGCTGGGCATCCTACATGCCGGTACGTTGCTACGATTTGCATGTCCTACGGCCTGGCGGGAATGAATGCCATGCGCAAAGCGTTGGCCATCGGCGGTCCCACTTTCATTCACTCGCTCGATCCTTGCCCAAAAGGCTGGGATTACGATCCGTACCTCTCGCACGAAATGGGCGAACTGGCGGTGAATACCGGTGTTTGGCCGCTGTATGAAGTTGAAGACGGCGTGCTAAGGCTGATGGGCAGGACGCAGCAAATCGCTACTAAGAAAATTCCGCGGCAGCCGGTACGAGATTACTTACTCAAGCAAGGAAGATTCGCGCACTTTACCAAGGATGATATCGATTACTTCCAGAGCAAGATCGATGAGATGTGGGAAAAATGGCTGGTTCCCGGTGTGATCCCATTCCGCACAGAAGTGGAGGCCGACGCCGCGCCATCGAGCTAGGACATGTGGGTCGGCAAGGTAGTGGAAACTACTTCTGCGAAATAGAGTCGCGAGCAAAACTGGGGGTTGGCAGTCGGGCATTGTGCTGTTAACGTCTAACGCGCCGTTATGGAGGTATAACCTATGGCTGCATCTTCAGCCACGCTGATTCACCCCTCGCGTATTCCCAATCGCTGGATCCAGTTGATCGCCGGCATTATCGCGATGATGGCCATCGCGAACCTTCAGTACGCATGGACTCTTTTCACGAAACCCATGCAGTCTCACTTGCACGTCTCTCTGGCGGCGATTCAGGGGATATTCAGCCTCTTCATTCTTCTTGAGACCTGGCTGGTTCCGTTTGAGGGCTACCTGGTTGATCGCATCGGACCCCGCTTGATGCTGGGCGTCGGTGCCGTCCTGGTCGGGTTGAGCTGGATTTTCGCGGGCCAGGCCGAAACTCTGCGTGCCTTGTACTTTTGGTACTGCCTGGGTGGAGTTGGCGCAGGAATCGTTTACGGAGGCGTCATCGGGAACGCATTGAAATGGTTCCCTGACCACCGCGGTTTGTGCGTCGGCCTGAGTGCCGGAGCTTACGGGATTGGAACCGCACTCACCGTCGCTCCGATCGATAAAATGATCAAAGCCTCGGGTTACCAGCACACTCTGGTCTTTTGGGGAATCGTTCAGGGTGTCGTGGTGCTGTTCGCCGCGTTGTTTCTGGCCCGTCCTCCCGTAGGCTGGACTCCTCCGAACTGGGCAGAAAAGGAGGCCAAGATCAAGCAGCGCGTGCGCAGTTCAGCCGTGGATATGACTCCCTGGCAGATGCTGTGCCAACCCTCCTTTTACGTCATTTACTTGATGATGACGATGTTGTCCTTTGGAGGCCTGGTAGTGACGGCCCAGCTAAATCCCATGGCCGTTTCCTACCATGTGGATAAAGTCGTTGTCGCCTTCGGCATGAGTGCACTGGTAATGGCGATTACGATCGACCGCTACCTCAATGGACTGACGCGGCCCTTTTGGGGATGGGTTTCAGACCACATCGGCCGCGAAAACACCATGTTCATCGCTTTCACCCTCGAAGCGATCGCGGTCTTCGCGCTGCTCCAACTGATTAGCCGTCCGGTATGGTTCATCGCATTATCGGGATTGTGCTTCTTTGCCTGGGGCGAGATCTTTTCCCTGTTCCCTTCCATCACTGGCGACTTGTTTGGAAAAACCTGGGCGACGACGAATTATGGCATCGTCTACACCTCCAAGGGGATGGGTGCGATCTTTGCTGGTTTCGGCGCCGCTTGGTTGTTTGAAAAAACCGGTTCCTGGACCAAAGTCTTCTGGGCGATGATTGCCTGCGACCTCATCGCTGCGCTTCTCGCCTTGTTCTGGCTGAAGCCGGTTGCGGCACGCACGGTCGAGGAATCGAACAGTGGCCTTCATTCTGTAAACATGACCACGCCAATCAAGGCGCGAGGTGTGGCTTAACAGAACCTGAGACCCGCAAGAAACTGGAGGCTCTGCTGGTGGACCGAGCCTCTAGCATCGGTCAAGATCGACCCGATGAAGGCAGGCGATCATTATCATGCGGACGTCTGCGCTGCCGTGGATTTCTCGGCCGTGTTCGTGCGTCCTGCCGTTCCTGTGCCGGGCTTTGCAGGGTTAATTTTGAACTGACCCACCAAGCTGCGAAGTCGCCCAGAGGATTCCACCAGTTGCTGCGATGCTTCCTGAGTTTCGGAGGCGCCACGGGTCGTTCCCTGGGCCGCTTCCGCCACGCCTGCGATGTTGCTGGTGATCTCGCCGCTGCCTTGCGCCGCTTCGCTGACATTGCGCGACATCTCGTTGGTAGTCGCGTTCTGTTCCTCCACTGCCGTCGCAATTGTGCCCGAGATATCGTTGATCTGGTTGATTACTCCGCTGATCGACGCGATGGCATCGACCGCCGCTTTGGTGTCCGTCTGGATGGCCTCGATCTTGCGGCTGATGTCCTCGGTGGCTTTGGCGGTTTCCTTGGCCAGTTCCTTGACCTCGTTGGCTACCACCGCAAAACCCTTCCCGGCCTCGCCTGCGCGGGCAGCTTCAATCGTCGCGTTCAAAGCCAGCAAATTGGTCTGCTGCGCAATTGAAGTGATCACTTTGATGACTTGACCAATTTCAGTCGACGAATCGCCCAGTTTTGACACGGTGGCTGTTGTGCTTTCGGCCGCCTTGACAGCAAAGCTTGCGATTTTCGCGGCATCAGTTGCATTCCGGGCGATCTGTTTGATGCTGATGCCCATCTCTTGCGCCCCACTGGCGACCGTCTGAAGATTCTGGCTGACTGCCTGCGCGGCTTTCGCAACCACGTCGGCCTGAGCCGAGGTTTCTTCGGAGTTGGCGGTGATCTGCTGGCTGGTCGTATTCAGTGCCTCGCATGCCTTGGCTACTTGTTCGGCCGTTCCCGTCACTTCCGAGACGATGCTGTGAATCGCATCGAGGAATGTGTTCAACCACTTGGCCAGTTCGCCCAGTTCATCGTTGTTAACCAGTTCCAGACGCTTGGTCAAATCGCCTTCGCCACCGGCCAGGTCCTTCACCATGTTGAGCATAACTTTGAGCGTTCTGGAGACACCCCTGACCAAGGCCAACCCCCAGACAATTAACAAGAGAATTGCGGCGACAACTACGGCATAAATGGTGGTCTCAAGCCGCGCGGTGCGAATTCTCACAACAGCAGCATCATCGCCCAACTTCTTTGCGACCCGGTTTTGATAGTCAGTAATAGCTGCGAGCATGGCCTCAAACGCAGGATTCGATTTCTCGATGATGGCCTGATGCGACTCGGCGTTGTGGGCCTGGAGCACCAGATTCGTGACTTGCTCATTGGCCTGAACCAATGCAAGGAGCGCGGCTTTCACACCATCGTCGCCCGCCGCAACCTGCTCGACTTTTGCCTGCGCATTCTTGACCAGCGTCTGGTTTTGGCGGATCAAAGACTCCATCACGTCGGGATCGGTCGCCTGCACCAGTTTCTGCGTGATCCCCTGAGCCCTCACCGCCAAGTCCAAGAGTTCGAAAGATCGTTGAGTCTGTTCGCGGGCCGCAGCGGCTATGGTCTGAGCCGAACCCGCAGAGACATGGAGGAGATACGACAATCCTAGAACCGCGGCCACGGTGATGGCCACGGACGCTCCTACTACGAAGCTCATGCGCCGAGCTATGCCCTGATTTCTCATCTTGCAAACTTCTCCACAGTGACGCCGGATTTAGTGCAGTTTGTCTACTCGCAGACCGAACACAATCGATCCGATCGGCTTTGCCCCATCGAGTACCGGCAGCCCCACCTGGATGAGTTGCTGGCCCGTGGAATCATCCACCTTGACCGCACCAATCCAGGTCTGACCGCTCATTGGCACTTCGTGTTTAGGCATGCCTTTGTGGGTCCAGTGTTCGGTCTTGGCATCGAATCCAACTTTGCAACCATCTGCCCCCGAGACGAAGACCTTCGCGATTGTCTCGTCAGCATTTTTCTTGGTTTTCAGATACTCGGATAGCGGAGTCTTGGCCGTAGCGCGGACAAACGGGTCGAGTACGGAAAGGCTGTGCCATTTATCGTTGGTCATGGCCAGGGCGTCAGGGCTGGGAGATGCGGCGTTGTGAGCCTTCACCGCGTTTACAACTTCGGGGTCGGTACTGAACGACGCCAATTGCTTGATCTTGACGGCCAGATTGGCTTTGATCTCTGGCGGAGCTTGTGCCGAGCTTACCGCCCCACAAAGCAGGACGATCAGAAAAGCGGCAATCCCTTTGTTGCGTATTGTAGTCATCTTTTCTCCTTGAGATCAGGTCTCCTTAGATCAGGCGCATTGCGGATTTGAGATGATCCGCAGTCCGCCCCAACCTTCACTCCGTTATGACAGTGCACAGAAATATGCCGGACAAGGGGTTTATCGGCGGAAATTACCGAAAGCTTTAGAGAACGGATCGAGGAACGCGGGCAAGCGTCAAGCGGGGTAGGTCAGACTCCGCGCACCCATACGCAGGGGCACCGAACTACGCAGGCAAACGATGGCCGCGCGTTTCGGCGGCGAACGGAATCAACAACAGCCCCAGAGCGAAGGCAAATGAGGTCATCGCAACCGGAGCGCCAAGCGATCCGAAATGCCGGACGCCCGCGCCGACCAGGAAGGTGATTCCGGCGCCGCCAAATCGCGCGAACGAAGTGGAAAAAGCGAAGGCGCTGGCCCGGCATTCTGTGGGGTATTGCTCGGGCAGCCAAAGAGTGTAGACGGAGAAGTTGGCGCCGCCCAAGCCCAGAAAAAAGAGACAGACGAAAAACCATGGAAGCGCAGTCGCGCCAAGATAAAACACTTCGCCGAAGGTGAGCGCAATGAACGCCATCATGAGGCCAAAGAAAACAGCCAGAGCCCCCCGTCGTCCTACTTGTTCGGCGAGCCACGGCATCGCCAGGCAGCCGAGTATGGTCGCGAACGAGACCAGCATGATTCCCCAGGACGCCAATTGCGCGGCTTGCGGAGCGCTGCGGCCACCGGCTTCCGCGACCGAGGTGATAGCGGCAGGAACATAGACAGTTCCTGCCCACAGGCCACAGATGGAAGCCAGCATCAGCAAGGAATTCAGAATCGTGCGACGACGCCAGACCGGAGAAAACAATGTCGCCAGAGGATGCCAGACGGCCCACGCGCGGACCATTTTTTCCTTCTTAGTCCAGGCCGCGGGCTCTCTAACCCCGTGCCGGACCCAGGCCAGGAGCAATGCCGGCAGCCCTCCGACGATAAACATGGCCCGCCAGCCAAAGCGGCTGCCAATGCCGTAGTTCGCAAGTGCTGCCAGAAATATGCCAACGTAATATCCGGTATGCATCAATCCTGCGCCGACGCGACGCCTATGCTCCGGCCATTCCTCTGCCACAAATGTGCCACCCATGGCCCATTCTCCGCCGATGCCTACGCCGGCAAGCAGGCGGAGAATGGCAAGCTGCCATACGCCAGTCACGAACGCGCTCAGAAACGTAAAGACGGAATACCAGATGATGGTCAGCATGAGCGTACGCACGCGGCCAAACTTGTCTCCGATCGGTCCCCAGAGAAATGCGAGTCCCCAGCCGATTAGGAAAAGAGCGAAGAGCAATCCGCCGTACAGGCCAACATTGCCTTTGGTGGCCGCGATGCCGGAACGCGGCAGCAGATCGCGCAGCGATGGCACCAGGACGAGTGCATAAACAAAGGAGTCCATCCCGTCCAGCGTCCACCCTCCCCACGATGCCCAGAAGCCGCGAATCTGATTGCGAGTAAGAGACGCAGATACGGAAGAGTCAGGGGGATTCGCTTCGTTCGCGGCAGCGCGGGGCATGACAGGGGGACACTATATCAAAGCGTCCCCTGGTATCGGTGAACAGAATGTTGGATTCAGTCAGGCGCCTTGCGGTAGATAATTACCTCAAGGGTTAGTGCTTGGCCACCTGAAGGCGCTCTTCAAGAGCCTTTACTTCACCGTTCAGCTCTTGCGGAAGCCGGTCGCCAAACTTGGCGAAGTGTTCTTTGATCAATGGCACCTCGGCCCGCCAACCCTCGATGTCGACGCTCAACAGCTCGGCCACATTCGCGGCTGGCATATTCAATCCACTGGTGTCAAGATCGGCTACCTCGGGGATCCGTCCGATGGCTGTGTCTTTGGCATGCACCTTGCCGTCACAGCGCTCGAAGATCCATTTCAGCACGCGGCTGTTTTCACCATAACCCGGCCATAGAAACTTGCCATTCTTGTCCTGGCGAAACCAGTTCACATAGCAGATCTTCGGCAGCTTGGAGGCGTCGGCGCCGGCTCCCATCTTGAGCCAGTGCCCGAAGTAGTCACCCATGTGATAGCCGCAAAACGGAAGCATCGCCATGGGATCGCGGCGCAGTTGGCCGACTTTGCCGGTAATCGCGGCGGTGGTCTCGCTACTGACAGTTGCGCCAAGGAAAGTGCCATGCTGCCAGTCGAACGCTTCGGTGACCAGCGGAACAATTCCGGCGCGGCGGCCACCGAAAAGAATCGCGGAGATGGGCACGCCCTTCGGATCTTCCCACTCTGGAGCGATGACCGGGCACTGCTTCGCGGCCGCCGTAAAGCGCGCATTCGGATGGGCTGCGGGCCGGCCCGAGTCCGGTGTCCAGGGCCGCCGCAGCCAGTCCACCAATTGGGACGGTTTCTGCTCCGTCATCCCTTCCCACCAGGCGTCGCCGTCGAGCGTCATCGCGCAATTGGTAAAGATGGAATTCCGCGCAACCGTAAGCATGGCGTTGGGATTCGATTTCACACCCGTGCCCGGCGCCACCCCAAAGAAACCATACTCGGGATTGATGGCGTAGAGTCGGCCATCCGCACCAAACTTCATCCAGGCGATGTCGTCGCCGATGGTCTCTACCTTCCAACCGGGAATGGTCGGGATCAGCATTGACAAGTTAGTCTTGCCGCAAGCCGAAGGAAACGCGCCGGTCATGTACTTCACTTGTCCGGACGGGCTGATGAGCTTGAGGATCAGCATGTGCTCGGCCATCCAGCCTTCGTCGCGCGCCTGTACCGAGGCGATGCGCAACGCGTGACATTTCTTGCCGAGCAAGGCATTGCCCCCATACCCCGAACCGTAGGACCAGATCTCGCGCGTCTCCGGAAAATGGCAGATGTACTTGTGCTCGGCGTTGCAGCGCCAGGTTGCGTCCGGCTGATTGGCCCCGAGCGGAAAACCGACCGAGTGTAGTCCGCGCACGAAATCGCCATCGTTGCCGAGAGCCTCAAGCACCCGGCTTCCCACGCGGGACATCAGATGCATGCTGGCGACCACGTATGCGGAGTCTGTGATCTCGACCCCGATCTTCGCGATTGGCGATCCGATCGGGCCCATGCTGTAGGGAACCACGTACATGGTGCGCCCAACCATGGAGCCGGTGAAAAGTTCGCTCAGCTTTTGCTTCATCTTCGCCGGATCTTCCCAGTTGTTCGTCGGGCCCGCATCATCTTTGCTTCGCGAGCAAATGAAAGTTCGATCCTCCACGCGGGCTACGTCTGCCGGATCGGATCGCACCAGGATGCTGTTCGGGCGCTTCGCCGGATC
>Ga0116223_10002548_pt1 | contig 17132 bp, 14 predicted proteins | sample Sb_taG_3_FD_90092 | JGI IMG/M metagenome (GOLD analysis project Ga0116223, IMG submission 90092) | Peat soil microbial communities from Weissenstadt, Germany - Sb_50d_a_PC metaG | ecosystem: Environmental > Terrestrial > Soil > Wetlands > Peat | place: Germany: Weissenstadt | collected 2010-09-21 | reverse complement strand
GCTTCGCTATAGTGTCCTGGGTCTCGCCGCCAGTGCAGCGGCTCTCACCATCTCAAGCGATGCAGCCGATGCGCGACATCATCGCCGCGCCCACGTGCATTACGTGCACTACACGCACCATACCGGGCACTATCGCCATCACGCCCATTCCGAGGATTATTCGCCGCCGGCCGCCTCGATCGTCGTCGACGGCAATAGCGGCGCCGTGCTGCAGGCGTCGAATCCTGACGCCGCGCGCCATCCGGCCTCGCTCACAAAGATCATGACTCTTTACCTCCTTTTCGAACGTCTCGATGCCGGCAAGATCAGGCTGGACACCCCTCTCAAGGTCTCCGAACACGCCTCCGAGCAGGCGCCCACCAAGCTCGAGCTCAAGCCCGGTCAGACCATCACGGTCGAGGATGCGATCAAGGGCATCGTCACGAAGTCGGCGAACGATGCCGCCGCGGTCGTTGCTGAGAATCTCGGCGGCGACGAGGACAGCTTCGCCAAGCTGATGACGCAAAAGGCGCGCGCGCTGGGCATGACGCGCACGACCTATGTCAACGCGTCGGGCTTGCCGGATGACGATCAGGTCACCACCGCGCGCGACCAGGCGCTGCTCGGCCGCGCGATCCAGGAACGCTTCCCGCGCTATTACAAATACTTTTCCACTGAATCCTTCGTCTATCACGGCGAGGCGATGCGCAATCACAATCACCTGCTCGGCTCGATCGAGGGGGTCGACGGCATCAAGACCGGATTTACCCGCGCTTCCGGCTTCAATCTGGTCACCTCGGTGCACCGCGACGGGCGCTACATCGTCGCCGTCGTGATGGGCGGTCATTCGGCGTTCGAACGTGACGCCCATATGCGCGAATTGATCGGCGATCACATTAAGGAAGCCGCACTCAAGCGCACGGCGCCTGTCGTTGCCGAGCAGCGCGAGGAGCCGGTTGCCTTCGCCAAAGCACCGATGGCCTCGCACGCCGATCCGGCGCCGACGGCAAGCATCAATCCGCAAGCCGTGGCAGCCGCGGCCAATGATCCGATTCGGCCGCTATTGGTGAAAACCATCACCTTCCGCACCGCGCCGGTGCAGTCGGCTTCGCTGGCGCCGATGCCGGCATTGGTGCCGGTTGCCGCTCTTGCCCCGCAGCCGAGTGCCCAACCGAGCACCCAGGTGGCTACCCGCTCGCTGCCGCCTGCTCCGCCAGCCGATCAGATGCGCACCGTGATCGCGTCAGCTGAACCGACGCCGATCGCCCAGACCGTCCCGACCCAGGCCGACCCCGCACCGGCGCCGAACCACGCCGCGACGCAAATCGAACCCGCAACGCCTGTGGCGGCCAAGGTTGAGCCGACCAAGCCGGAACCGGCAAAGCTCGAGCCAATCGTTGCGCCGACCAAAGTTGAAATCATAAAACCTGACGTCGCCGCTTCGGCACCGTCGGCGAGGATGCACGCACATGGCGGATGGCTGATCCAGATCGGCGCTTTTGACGGCGAGGACGAGGCGAGACAGCATCTGAGCGCGGCGCAACTGAAAGTGCGGAACGCGCTTGCCGCGGCCGATCCGTTCACCGAGCGCGTTCAAAAGGGCGACAAGGCGCTCTACCGCGCCCGCTTTGCCGGCTTCGACAAGGCGACCGCCGAGGCCGCGTGCAAGGAGCTCAAGCGCAGCGATTTTGAGTGCATGGCGCTGAAGGATTAACGACCCCGATAAGGGGCGCGAGGCGGCAGGGACGTTGGACACGGACGGGGGGCCACGCGAGGTTCGTACGGAGTACCTCAGCGATGGCGGCGCAGCAGCACGTCCTTGGCCTCGTTGACACGGGCCGCGAGATACGTCGTCCCCCCTTGGTCGGGATGCAGTTTCTTCATGAGGGAACGGTGCGCCCGGGTGATGTCCTGCGCGCTCGCCCCGGACTGAATGCCAAGGATCTGATACGCTTCCTCTTCAGTCATTTTGCCGCTTCGCGCCGCCCCCTTCCCGCTCCCCGCTGCCGCATCGCCTTGCGCGTGCTCACGCCAGCCGGGCGCCTTGCGGTCAAGATAAGCTGCAAGTAGATCGCGGCTATCGCTGTCGATCTCACCGAAGAGATCGAGCAGCGTCGGCTGGTCGAGCGAGTCGAGCGAGGCGCCTTGGCGCCGTCCGGCAAGAACGCGGCCGCGCATCGTGCCGCTGTCGTGTTCGAGCTCCATTTCGAGGAAGGCGGTGCGTACGCGCGAGGTTTGGCCGGTGCTCTTTTGGGTGCGCGCTCCGAAGGTGGCCGGCCAGAGCGAGACCCATCCCAGCAAGCCCAGACCGAATAATCCGACCGGCACGGCAACGCCGATCTCGCCGCGGAACATGAGGAACGCTGCAAAAATCAGTGCGCCCGCGCCGCCCATTGTCCGCAACAGGCGCGCCGCCTGCTTGGGATCGGCCTTGGAGAAGGCATTGGCCGCCCACAGCAGCAGGATGAGGACGGCGACGCCGAGGATAACGGGCATGGCTTATTTCAGCTGCGCGAGCAGCTTGATCGCGCCACTGCTGTGCCGCCTCTCAAGATCGGCCAGCGCTTTCATGCCGCCGGCGGCGTAGGCTGCGGCGGCGCGCAAGAGTTCGGCGAGTTCGTGCGCGGCGCCGGGCGTAAAGCGGCAAAACGCTCCTCCCGTGAGGCGGGCGATCTCCCGGAACGCCTGCTCGCAGACCGGGTCGTAACCTTCCTGGAACATGAACGCTTTGACGTTGCGCAAGCCAAGTTCGCCGGCGCTGGCGCAGAGATCGTCGAGCGACTCTTCCATGGCGTCGCCGACGAAAACCAGGGCCGCGACCTTTTGGCCGTCGTATTCGCGGCGCGCATGGCTGAGGACTTTCCCAATCTGGGTATGGCCGCCGCGGCAATCGATGCGCGACATCAACGCGCCGAGCCGCTGCGGCTCCGCAATCCAGGGCGAGGCGCGACACTCCGCAAGCCCGCGATAATAAACGAGCTGGATGTCGAGGCCGCCGACACCCGCAGCTTCAAGAAACATATCGGCCTGCAGCTTGCACGCCTGATCCCAAGTCGGCTGCCGGCTCATGGTCGCATCGAGCGCAAAAATGAGCCGGCCACGGTCCGTCGCCGGCTCAAGCGTTTTGACGCGATTGAGGAAGGCATCGATCTCGGCGCGGTGAGACGCCGCCGGGGCTCGATCCTGGCCTGGCTCGCGGGTCGGCGCCGGTGCGCGGTCGGACCGCTCTTTGCTCATCGAAAGGGACCTTAGGCTCGGCCATAAAGTGGCCCTCGCCGGCACAACGCGCAATGGCCGAGGTAACCGTACTAATCGGCGAGAAGATCGTGGGTTTCGAGCGGCTTGCCGGCGGCAGCGATCCACTCGGCGCGCGCGGCGGCGCGGCGCTTGCCGCGCTCGTCGATCGGCAGTTTTAGCGCATCGATCACGAGCTTGACCTCGTCACGGGCCGTGACGTGGGAGGTGCTGGGCCGCGCGCCGAGCGTGTCCTCGTTGAGGTCGTCGAGCGCGGTGAGGCCGCGGGGGAAGAACTCGCGGTAGACGACCCGTTCAGCAAATCCATCGACGGCGCGAAAGCCAAGCTGCTTGGCAAGCCCCTCGACCCCCTCCCCGACCAGCCGCCTGTTGCGCGAACCGAGCGAAGACAGCCGATTGCGCACGACCACCCAATCGGTGAGGCCGCCGTCGACCAGCCGGCGCTGCCGGCGTGCCTCGCGGACCATTTCGGCATAGTGGCTGACGCCAGCGACTTCGAACGTGGTCGGGTCGATCATGCCAAGCACGTCAAAGTCGACGAAACTGTCGTTGAGCGGGGTGATCAGCGTGTCGGCCATCGAATGAGCGAGCCGCATCAGGTATGTATCGGCCCCCGGCGTGTCGATGACGACGAAATCGTGACTCTGCTCGACCGCGCTCACCGCCTCGGCAAACGCGGCGAATTCCTGCGCTTCGATTTCGTCGAGCCGCGTGCCGAAACCGCGCGCTACGCAATAATGCACTGGAATTTCGAGCTTGATGCGGGCGCGCTCGGCCCAGTCGCGCCGGTTCTCGACGTAATGGGTGAAGCTCTTCTGCCGTGAATCCAGGTCGATGGTGGCAACGCGCTGGCCGGCCTGCAGCAGCGCGACGGCGACGTGCATGGCCGTGGTCGACTTGCCGGACCCGCCTTTTTCGTTACCAAGGACGATGACATGCGCCGAGAACGGCTTGCCGACGTCCGCCTGCATCAACATGGAAACGCAACCTCTGCGCTGCGGTCAGTTCTCCCGGTTGCAACGCGCAGGGTCAAGATACAGCATTGGCTTCGATAAGTTAATCATTAACCCGTCGGCGCATCGACGAACGCGTTCGGTGTGCCCGGGCTGCAACGTCATGGCCTTAAAGAAAAGATCGAAGCGTCATCTGCGCGTCATACGCATATTGCCGGCGCTCGGGCGCGCGATCGGCAACTTCCACGCGCGGCACCACACGATTGCGCTGGTTCCGACCATGGGAGCGCTGCACGCCGGTCATTTATCGCTGGTGCGGATAGCGCAGGCGCGCGCCGATTGCGTCATTGTATCGATCTTCGTCAATCCGACCCAGTTCGCACCGCACGAGGATCTTAAGACCTATCCGCGAACTTTTTCTGCCGACCGCGCCGCGCTCGCCAAAACCGGGATCGACCTGATCTGGGCGCCTAGTATCGAGACGATGTACCCGGCCGGCTTTGCCACGACGATCGTGCCGGGCGGGCCGGCACATGCCGGACTTGAAGATACCTTTCGCCCGCATTTCTTCGCCGGCGTGGCGACCGTCGTGGCCAAGCTCCTGATTCAATGCGAGCCCGACATCGCGATATTCGGCGAGAAGGATTATCAACAACTCAAAGTGATCACCCGGCTCGCGCGCGATCTCGGCTTGAAAACCCGCATCGTCGGCGCGCCGATCGTGCGCGAGGCCGACGGTCTCGCGCTGTCGTCGCGTAACCGCTACCTGTCGCCGAAACAGCGCGCTGCGGCGCCCGCGCTTTACCGCGTGCTGAACGACTGCGCGCGCGGCATCGCCGCAGGCGGTCCGATTGCCGGCGTGCTGCGGCAAGGTCGCGCCACCATTGCCCGCGCCGGCTTTGCGCTCGACTACCTCGAGGCCCGTCACGCCGAGACGCTCGCGCCCGTTGCCTCGGCGAAAGGCAAGCCGGTCCGCCTGCTAGTCGCCGCCCGCATCGGCAAGACGCGGCTGATCGACAATGTCGCGGTGTAAATTTCGTACTCGCCCGTCTACTTCACCCCGCCTTTCATCGGATCCTTCACCGCGGCGAAAGTCTCGAACTCCGTATTCCAGAGCTGGCCGTTTATCTTCTCGACCTTGCGGATGTAAATGTTGTTGACGATGTCGCGGGTGTCCGGATCGATCGAGATCGGGCCGCGCGGGCTTTCCCAGGCCATGCCCTTCATCGCCGCGATCAAGGCGTCGCCGTCGGCATTGCCGCCGGTCTTCTTGAGGGATTCGTAGAGCAGGTGCATGCCGTCGTAGCCGCCGAGCGATACGAAGTCGGGGCGGAAGTTGTTGGCCTTTTCAATCGCCGCGACATAAGTCTTGTTGAGCGCGGAATTGTGCGCAGCGGAATAGGGCCCGGCGGTGATTATGCCGATCATCTGATCGCCCATATCGTTGAGATTGTCGTCGGTGGTCAGATCGCCCGGGCCGATGATCTTGATGCCGGACTGTGCAAGACCGCGCTCGGCGAATTGCTTGGCGAAAATCGGCGCCTGCGTGCCGGGAAAGTAGATAAAGCCGGTATCCGGCTTGAGGTCGGCGATGCGTTGCAGGAACGGCGCGAAGTCGGGATTGGCGAGCGGAATGCGGATCGATTCCATGACCGCACCGCCGACTTGGGTGAAGCGGGTCTTGAACGCGGTCTCGGCTTCGATGCCGGGCGCCCATTCGTTGACTAAAGTGACGACGCGCTTGCTGCCGTTCTTGGCCGCCCATTCGGCCATGATCCACGACTGCTGGCTGAGCAGAAAGCCGGCGCGCACGAAGTAGGGCGACTTCGTGGTTGTGATCGAGGCGCCCGAGCTCATGACCAGGGTCGCTTTCCTCGCCTCGGTCACGAGCGGGGCGATCGCCAGCGCCGTCGGCGTGATGCCGATGCCGCAAATGTCGACTTTGTCGTTGACGATCATCTCCTGGACCAGGCGATGCGCATTGTCGGCGACACCGGCGTCATCGCGCATGACGACGTCGATCTTTCGCCCGGCCACCGTATCGCCGTGCTGCTGCATATAGAGCTTGATCGCGGCCTGAAGCTGGCGGCCTACGGCGCTGAAACCGGCGCCGGTCATGGGCATGCTGACGCCCATTTTCAGGACGCTTTGTGCGAATACGGCTGGAGCAAAGAAACCGCTCGCAGCCGTGGCGGCGACGCCTTTGAGAACTGCTCTGCGCAACATGTTACTTCCTCCCGGTGTTTATCGATTTCTTTCTCGTATCGAACCTTATACCGGTTCGAGATGCGGAATCTCCGGCCGCTCGCCCTGCGCCTTTCCGGTAATCGGCGGTCGCGGCAGACGCGCCGTACCGCTTTCCATGACGAAGGTGTGTTCGAGGGAGTACCACGGCGGCTTGATATCGGATGCTCGGATACAGGCTTCCTCATGCCGCACATAGTTGCCGATCAGGTGGCGGGTAACGCCGAACTGCACATCGGTTTCAATGTGCTTGTCATCTGGAACGTAGAGCTGCGAGATCAATGTCTTGAAGCCCGTCTTGTAGACCAGAAAATGCAAGTGGGCGGGGCGCATATTGTGCCGCCCCAGTGCGCGCAACAGCTCACCGACCGGACCATCGATCGGAATCGGATAGCCGGCCGGTTTCACGCTGCGAAAGCTGATGTGTCCATCCTTGTCAGTGGTGAACTTGCCGCGCAGGTTCATGTCGGCCTGGACCGGGTCCTGGTTCTCGTAAAATCCTTCCGGCGACGACTGCCAGATATCGACTTCGGCCGCTTCGATCGGCTTGCCGTTGGCATCGCGGAACCAAGCGTCGACGAACAGCGCGGGACCGGGCGTGGGCGAGCGCACGATCGATGCGCCGTTCTTCGTCGGCGGCGAGTCCATGCGCCAGAACGGACCTAGCAGGTTGGCGTCGGTTTCGGTCTGCCCGCGACTGCCGTTGTTGAGGAGGCAGATCAGCGTCGAGAAGCCGAGCGAGCCTGACATCAGCACGGCTTCATTGTGGCTTTCGTTGGTGTGCTTGCCGAGCGCCACGATGTAGCCGATGGCGGCCTGGAACTCCTCTTCGGTCAATTTCACTTCGCGCGCAAAATCGTGCAGGTGGCGAACGAAGGCGGACATGATCTCGCGCAGGCGCGGACTTTTTGTCCGTTGAAGTTCGCTGAGCACCGCCGTAGTCACGTCTTTCTCACTTCCAATAATCATTTTGCACTCCGCAACGCCGTTCGCCGGATCTTGAGGCGGATTTTAGGGGATCGCTTTAGATTGCGCCATGCGACAACTGACGCGCGGGCGAGCTTCACATCAAGCCGAGTTCACGCAGTTCGCGGCGCATTTTTTCCGGCATCAGGGCCGCGCCCTTCGCCACCTTATCGAGGTCGCGCGGTGCGTCCTTCGCGGCGAGATAGCGCCAGCCCTGGAACGCCCGACAGGGACGCGGCGCCACGAGCACCACTTTAGGGTCGAGCACCAGCGCGCAGCGCCCGACGCCGTTGCGGTCGACAAACGGCCGCACCGCCAGGATGCGCTCGCGGCACATGATTTCGCCGCGGATCACCCAATACAGCGAGCCGCCTTCGATGAGTTCGGCCGCGCGCTTGGGCACCATGCGCGTGGTGTGGATGCGCTCCGGCTTTTCGCCGTTTTTGCGCTTCTGCTTGAGCTTTTGCTTGATCCAGTCTTCGAGATCGCGGACCGAGTCACAGCCGACACAAAGCTTGATGAGATGAAGGGGCATAGACCTACCTTATAGACCTACCTTATCGTCTCTTGGACCGGTTCGATCACCACGATCTGCGCGCCTTCCACAACTTGCGCGCCGGCGCCCACAGGTACTTTCTTCACAACCCCGGCAAAGGGCGCACGCAACGTGTGTTCCATCTTCATCGCTTCGATGACGGCAAGACGCTGGCCCGCCATTACCCGCTCGCCGACACTGACGAGGAGTTCCAAAACCTTACCGTGCATCGGCGCCTTGACGACGCCGTCACCGGCGCCGGCCTCCGCCGCAGCCGCAGCAAAATCCTTAATGCGCACGCGCGTTTGGCGGCCGTGACGCAACACATAGGCATTGTTGCCCGCCGTGAACACCTTGGCGTCCGTTGCCGGCGCCTTGCCATCGACGGCGACCTGCGCGCCACCCTTGCCATAGCTGACCGCCGCGGTTGCGTCTTCGCCGTCGATGACGATCGGAACGGTGAGTAAGCGCTTGCCGCCGAGTTGAAAACCGTCGCGTGCGATCCACGGCGACGCGAATTCACCGCTGTCGTCATCGGGCGGAATTGCCTCGCTTCTCATCTCCCCGCCGAGCAGTTGCGCAACACCGAGCGCTGCAGCGGAGGTGTCGCGCTGTTGCACCGTCGCACCGAGTTCCGCGAGGCTGCGGTCGATAAAGCCGGTATCGAACTTTCCGCGCCGGAAGTCGTCGGCCCGGCACAGTGCGGCGAGAAACGCGGCATTGCTGCGTACGCCTGCAATCAGCGTGCGATCGAGCGCGTCGGCGAGCCGGTCAAGCGCCGCTTCTCGCGTCGACGCGTGCGCGATCAGCTTGGCGATCATCGGATCGTAGAACGGCGTCACCTCGCTACCCGCTTCGACGCCGCTGTCCACGCGCACATCGTCCGGCAGTTCCAGCGCCACGATCGGCCCGGTCGACGGCAAAAAGCCGTTCGCCGGGTCCTCGGCATAGAGGCGGGCTTCGACGGCGTGGCCGTCGATCCGGAGCCGGTTTTGCGTGAGCGGCAGCTTTTCGCCGGCAGCGATGCGGAATTGCCACTCGACCAGATCGAGGCCCGTGACGGCTTCCGTCACCGGATGCTCGACCTGGAGCCGGGTATTCATTTCGATGAACCAATAGGCGCCGGCGCGCAGCCCGTTGGTCCCGTCGGCCACGAATTCCACCGTTCCGGCGCCCCGATAGCCGACCGCCCTTGCCGCCTCGACGGCCGCTGCACCCATCAGTGCACGCAACTCCGGCGTCATTCCGGGCGCCGGCGCTTCCTCGATCACCTTCTGGTGGCGGCGTTGCAGCGAGCAGTCACGCTCGCCGAGATGGACGATGTTGCCGTGACCGTCGGCGAAGACCTGGATCTCGATATGGCGGGGCGCGGCGATGAATTTTTCGATCAGGACCAGGCTTGAGCCGAACGCCGATTGGCCTTCGCGGATAGCGCCTTCGAGCGCGGTCTCGAAGTCGGCATGTTTGTCGACGCGTCGCATGCCGCGCCCGCCCCCGCCCGCGGCCGGTTTGATCAATACCGGGTAACCGATCTCGTAGGCTTTCTCCCTGAGGAATTTAGCGTCCTGACGCTTGCCGTGATAGCCGGGCACGATCGGCACGCCCGCCTTTTCCATCACCGTCTTGGCGCGATCTTTCAGGCCCATCGCGCGAATGGCTTGCGCCGGCGGGCCGACGAATACCTTACCGGCCAGTGCGCAGGCCTCGGCGAAGTCGGCATTCTCGGACAGGAATCCGTAGCCCGGATGGATGCATTCGGCTGCGGATTGCGCAGCGGCGTCGATCAGGCGCTCGATCGAGAGATAGCTTTCGCGCGGATCGGCGCCTCCCAGGAAATGGGCCTCATCGCATAGCCGCGTATGGAGTGCACCCGCATCCGCGGCTGAATAGACAGCAATCGTGCGCAGGCCGAGCCGCTTAGCCGTGCGGGCAATGCGGCAGGCGATTTCGCCGCGATTGGCGATAAGGACGGAGCGGAACATGGAGGGCGCATGAGACCGGCTAAAGCCGAAAACTTCAACTCATTGCGTGCGCGCCGCTGCGCCCGCGCTTGCTTCCGGCTGCGCCGGGAATGGATTGAGCTGGACCGGCGCCCCGCCGCCAGGGGCGGCAATCGTCGCGCCTGGCACAGCCGCCGTGGTGGCTTTCGGAGCCGCGGGGGCCGTTGCCGGCATCCAGACCGGGTCAACTGGCGACGTCGAATCCCCGAGCGGAGGCAGTGCGGATTGGGCCGGTGTGCTTGCCGCCTGCTTGCGCGACCGCTTCGACGCCGACGCCGGTGCCGGGTTGGGCTCGGCGGCAACAGCGCCCGGTACTGGTCTGTTGGGCTCGGGATTCATGATGCTCACCGGCGGAATCGATGCTGCAGTGGGGAAATCGATGTTGACTGTCACCTTGCGGCCGCCGGGCGCGCCCGGTGGGCCCATCGCAGGCGGCGGAGACGATGTGAGATCCGCGACCGGGTTGTCGGGCGCCTGATTCCAGACGGTCAGATAGTGATCGAGGTAACGATCGAGCATGTCGCCGCTCAAATTGGCGCGCACCCGGCTCGCATCGTGCAGGAGCGCAAGCGCCTTGCAGCTCTGGCTGGAGCAGCCGTCGCGTACTGCGAGTGCATGGGCGACGAAACCGAACCGATCGGCTTCCAGCGAGCGGCGCAGCGGCAACAACATGCCGTCGATACCCGTGCCGCCGTGTCCGGTATAGGCAACCATGTCGGAAAGCAGAGCAAGCCGCGCGGCGGCATAGGAGATCGCGGTCGCCACGGTCGCAGGCGTCGCAAAGAGTGCCTTTTCGCAGGCGGTCGCGACACTTTCACCCGCCAAGGCATCGAGACAGGCGAGCGCGGAGCCGGGCGCCAGCGCTTGCGCGTTCAGTTCCGCCGCACGTATTTCCAGAGCGCGCCGCTCGGCACCCTGATCGCGCACAGCCCCAGCGTCGAGGAAAGCCCAAGCCATCGAAGCGCCGAGGATGGCGCCTAGAACACTGACGCTGACGCGCGCCGTGGCCCTTAACCGCGTCCAGCCGAACGCCAGCGCGCAGACAATCAGGAGCAACGCCGCCGATCCGGCCGCGAACCACAGACGCAATACCAAAGCGCCGATGTCGGGAACAATGCCGAGCATCAATCCACCCTACCGGGGACAATGACTCCGCACCCCGCGGAGCGAAGTATGGCGCAGCAGCGGCGCCGATGCCAGCCGTGCGAAGAAATCACGCCGTTAGTGCTCGAGGTCGAGCTGGCTTTCCTTGGCGACGCGCTCGAACGCCTCGCCGGGATTCTTGATCCGGTATTGATAATCTTCGCCGTCGGACGGCAACAGCCGGACGACCTTGTAGCTACCGCTCGCACCCGGCCGGCTGATGGGGCTCGACGTGTAGAATACGGTCTGGCCGACACGGTACTTGTGCGTGCGCAATGCCGTACTGAACGCGGTCACCTGGGCGACGGTGACCGCAGCCATCTTCACCGCGGTAATCCTCACGGCGCTGAGCGACTCCGGCTTCCTCGCCGTTTGGCGTGGCGCAGCCTTGCGCGTGATGACCGCACGAGCCGACGCCTTGCGAACCGTTGTACTCCGACTCGCCTTGGCTGGCCGTTTCTTTTTCACTGAATGTTTGTTCATAGACCAACTATAGCATCCAAGATAACCACCGAGCAAAAAATATAGTACGCAAAATTGCCACTGCGACGCCTCGTAAAGGCCTATGATTAAGATAGAAAAAGTGTACTCGTATCAATAACTTCCGAGACGATCCTACACCAAACCGGAAGTACAGCGTGGTTACGCCTGGCGCCGCCAGCGGCCGTGTTCATCGGCCTGCCAATAAGTCACCTCGACGCCCGCCGCCTTGGCCTCACTCCAGCGCGCGCGTGCCGCCTCGACGGCATCCGGATCGTCACCGTCGAACAGCAGCACGATCCGTTCATACGCCGCCGCCTCGCCAGACAGGCTTGCGCCATCGACCAGGAACCGCACTGTCGCCCGGTTGGGATTTTCCGCATTGACGGTCAGTACGATCGGCTGTTCGGCCGCCTCGGCATCGCGCCAAGTCCCGTGCGGTAGAAATGCGTCGTCGCGCCACGTCCACAAATGCGCATCGAGCGCCTCGACGCGTTCGTCCGAGGATGCCTGCACGACGACGCGCCAGCCGCGCTCAAGCGATTTCTGCAGCAGCGCCGGCAAGACTTGCTCCGGTGTCTGGCCTTTCATGTGGTAGAAGAGCATTTCGGTCATGCGGCGCCGCTCACTCACCGTTCGTAATAGTCCTCGACGAGCCGTTCGAGTAGCCGCACACCCCAGCCGGAGCCCCAGCTCTTGTTGATATCGCTCTGCGGCGAGCCCATCGCCGTGCCGGCAATATCCAGATGCACCCACGGCGTCTTGTTGACGAAGCGCTGGAGCAGTTGTGCCGCGGTGATCGATCCGGCCCAACGGCCGCCGGTATTTTTCATGTCGGCGAATTTGGAATCGATCATCTTGTCGTATTCCGGCCCGAGCGGCATGCGCCAGACCCGTTCTCCGGTCGCCTCGCCGGCTTTAGTCAAGCGCTCGACGAGCTTGTCGTCGTTGGCGAACATGCCGGCATATTCTTGCCCGAGCGCCACGATGATGGCGCCCGTGAGCGTCGCCAGATTGATCATGAATTTTGGCTTGAAGCGCTTGTTCACATAGTGCAACACGTCGGCAAGCACGAGGCGGCCCTCGGCGTCAGTATTGATGATTTCGATCGTCTGCCCCGACATCGTCTTGACGATGTCGCCCGGCCGCTGTGCCTTGCCGTCGGGCATATTTTCTACGAGCCCGATTGCGCCGATGGCGTTGACCTTGGCCTTGCGGGTCGCGAGCGCATGCATGAGGCCGACGACGCAGGCGGCGCCGGCCATGTCGCCCTTCATGTCTTCCATGCCCTGCGCCGGCTTGATCGAAATGCCGCCGGTGTCGAAGCACACGCCCTTGCCGATGAATGCAACCGGATCGGCGCCGCGCTTGCCGCCGTTCCAGCGCATAACGACCAGCTTCGATTCATGCGCCGAACCCTGGCCGACGCCGAGCAGCGCGGCCATGCCAAGCTTCTTCATCGCCGCGACGTCCAGCACCTCCACGTTGACGCCGAGCTTTCCCAGGCTCGATGCACGCCGGGCGAACTCGCCCGGATAGAGAATATTAGCCGGTTCGTTGACGAGATCGCGCGCCAGCAGCACCCCGCCGGCAATCGCCGCGGTTTGTGCCCAAGCTTTCTCTGCGCCGGCGGGATTGGAGCAGGCGAAATTCACCTCGACCTTGTCCGCCTTCTCTTCGCCTTCTTTGGGTTTGGTCTTGTACAGGTCGAAGCTGTAGGCGCGCAGCCGCGCCCCGAGCGTCAGATCGGCGACGTGATTGCCCTTGAGCGCGCCCGATGCGAACTCGGCAAAAATTGTTGCCTGCGCCGCGGCACTCGGCACTTTGCCCATGGCGACGCCGCCGAACTTGACCAGGTCCCGCGGCTTGGCGTCGCCTGCCTTGCCAATCCCGACCACGATCAGCCTCGGGACGTTGAGTTGCCCAGGTGCGATGAGGTCGAGCACCGTCCCGTTCTTGCCGGTAAAGCGATCTGCCGCCGCGGCGCGGCGCAAAAGCTCCCCGATCGGCGCAAGCGTCCGCTGCGTCGCCGGGCCGAATTTCAAATTTTCCTCACAGAACACAACAAGAACACCCCGCGGGCGCGCGAAAGGCGTGAAGCCGAATTTGAGGGCTGCGGGCATGGTTTGATCCTTGGACGGGTCGTTCGAACAGCGGTCCGAGCGGGCGTTCCGTAACCCAACTTATGACCCGGACCAGCCGATCGTGCCAAGCCGGCGTTTTGATGCGGATTCCGCCTCATCGCGCGGCTGCTTTCTCAAACGGGCGTATTAACACTTTAGTGTGCATGTTCAATGGGTTTGCCTTGGCCCGGCCATTTTGTGAACGCATGAAAATAGCCGCTTTGGGGAGATCGGCTCGCGAGACGACGCAGCGTCGGGAGGCCGACGCGGCGATCGGGTGTGCCGACAGCGGGGATGTTGAGTCCGATGGGGTCGATCGGCCGCTACATGTTTCGCGCCACGATGGGCGCGTTCTTGATCACCCTTGTCAGCTTGACTGTCGTGATCTGGTTCACGCAGGCAATGCGCGACTTCGACCTGATCACAAGTCAGCGGCAAACGCTGCTCGTTTTCGTCGGCATTACCGGACTGATCATTCCACTGCTGGTCATGATGATCGCGCCGATCGCGCTGGTCATGGCCGCGGCGCATATCCTCAACAAGCTCAGTTCTGATTCCGAGATCATCGTGATGAATGCGGCTGGCATCTCGCCGTGGCGCCTGCTGCGGCCGTTTCTCGCCGCCGCCGTGGTGGTTTCGCTGCTGGTTTCGGTTATCGCCGCTTACATCTCGCCGCGCAGCCTGCGTGAATTGCGCGATTGGGGCGCGCAAGTGCGTGCCGACATTCTCACCAACATCGTGCAGCCCGGCCGCTTCACCACAGTCGGCGGCGATCTCACTTTCCACATCGCCGACCGGCGTCCGAACGGCCTGCTGGTCGGAATCTTTGTCGATGATCGCCGCGATCCCAAAGAGCACGTCACTTATCTCGCCGAGCAAGGCGAGATCGTGAAGAACGACAACGGCTCGTTTATCGTGCTGGAAGGCGGCAGCATTCAGCGGCTCGAGGCCGGACAACGCGATCCCCGCATCGTGACTTTCGATCGCTACGCTTTCGATCTGTCGAAATTCACCGGCGGCCCACAAAACGTCGTCTATACGGTGCGCGAGAAGTACCTCTGGGAACTGCTGTGGCCGCGACCTGACGATGCGCTGTTTACGGCGCAGCCCGACCAATACCGGTCGGAATTGCACGATCGATTGGCGACTCCGCTCTATCCGCTGGCATTCGTCATCATCGCCTACATGTTCCTCGGTCCGCCGCAGACGACGCGGCAAAGCCGCACGCTGGCGCTGCTCGGCATGATCGGCGTGGTTTCGCTGCTGCGCCTTACCGGCTTTGTCAGTGTCATCGTCGGAGTGCGCGTGCCGAGCGTTCTGATCCTGCAATACGTGGCGCTCACCGGCGCGATAGTCTTCGGATTGTGGCAGATCTCGCGCGGCCGGACTGTGGAGCCCGCCGCCGGCGTGTCGAAGCTCGCGACCGCGATCGGTGCACGCATCGCTCGGGCGACGGCGAGTTGAGGGGCGGGCCAATGGTCACCGGCACACTTTCCCGCTATTTCGGATTGCGCTTTCTGAATTCCGTGGTCGGCTCATTCATCGGCGTGGTGGCGCTTGCCGCGATGATTGACTACGTCGAGTTGATGCGCCGCGGCGCCGACTGGCCCAATGCCACGGCTTGGCTGCTGGCCAAGATTTCGATGTTCCGTGTGCCGCAGCTCACCGAGCGCATTATGCCGTTCGCGGTGCTGGTCGGCGCGATGTCGTGCTACCTCGCGCTGTCGCGCCGGCTCGAACTCGTGGTTGCGCGCGCCGCCGGAGTGTCGGCGTGGCAATTCGTGGCGCCGGCGATGATCGCGGCGTTCATTTTCGGCACGGTGGCCACCACCATCTACAATCCCGTATCGGCAATGCTGCACGAGCGCTCCAAACGCCTCGAAGCCGAGATGTTGGGTGCGAATCCTTCGGCGCTGCAGGAGAACACGAGCGGATTCTGGGTCCGCCAGAAGAGTGCCGAGGGCGCTGCAATCATCAACGCCGTTTCGAGCCGGGAGCAAGGCGCAAAACTCGGCGCCGTCACCGTCTACACCCTCGACGGCGACGGCCATTTCCAGCAGCGCATCGAAGCCAAAAGCGCCTCATTGCAGCAGGGTTATTGGCAGCTCGAAGACGCGCGAATCTATGTCGGCGGCAAACCTCCTGACGTCGAGGATACTTATCGGCTGAGCACTAATTTGACGCTTGAGCAGGTCCGGGAAAGCTTTGCCACGCCGGAGACGGTGCCGTTCTGGCAATTGCCCTCCTACATCGAGATGGCGGATCGTGCAGGCTTGATGGCGGCGGGCTACCGGCTGCAATATCAGCAGCTCTTGGCGCGTCCGTTCCTGCTCGCCGCCATGGTGCTGCTCGCCGCGTCCGTAAGCCTGCGCTTCTTCCGCTTTGGCGGCGTGCAGAAGATGGTCTTGAGCGGCATCTTCGCCGGTTTCCTCTTGTTTGTTTTGTCGAAGATCACGGAAGACATGAGCAAGTCGGAGCTCATGTCGCCGGTGGCGGCGGCATGGATTCCGGTGCTGGTCGGCGGGCTAACTGGCTTCGTTGCGCTGTTGTACCAGGAGGACGGGTAGTGGCGAGTTCGGGTAGCCCTCTCTGTCCCGGCTTCCGTGTTGGTGTTCGGGTGAGTGCAGCGGTCCTCGCTGCACTCGTCGCATTTGTCATGTGCGTTTGTCTCGCGCCTGAACGCGCGTCGGCACAAGGCGCTTACACCTTGCTCCATTTCCCGCCGCGGCCGCCGCCGCCGAAAAAGCCGCCTCAGCCGGCCAACGCTCCGATGCTCGTGCAGGCGACGGAGATCAGATACGACTACACCAACAATACCGTTGCCGCGGTCGGCAGCGTGCAAATTTATTATGGCGGCGCAACCATCGAAGCCGATCAGGTCATTTACGATCAAAAGACGAAACGTCTGCGGGCTCAAGGCAACGTCAGATTGACCGAGCCTGACGGCAAGATTACTTACGGCCAGCTCATCGATCTTACTGACGACTATCGCGACGGCTTTGTCGATTCGCTGCGGCTCGAAACGCCTGACGACACCCGCTTTGCCGCGTCGCGCGCCGATCGCGCGAAGGGCAATTACACAGTTTTGCAAAATGGCGTGTATACCGCTTGCGAGCCCTGCAAGGATGATCCGAAAAAACCGCCGCTCTGGCAAGTTCAGGCCGCCCGGATCATTCACGACGAGGGCGAGAAGATGCTTTACTTCGAGGACGCTCGCATTGAGTTCTTCGGCGTGCCTCTGGCTTATGTGCCATTCATGTCGGCGCCCGATCCCACCGTTAAGCGCAAGAGCGGATTTTTATTTCCGAGCATCACAGATGCCTCGCAATACGGCTTCGGCGTCGAGATTCCTTACTTTTGGGCGCTTGCGCCCAACTATGACCTGACGCTTTCAACGATGATGACGACCAAGCAAGGCGCGCTGGTCGAGGGTGCGTGGCGCCAGCGTCTGCTT
>Ga0116223_10002545_pt1 | contig 17148 bp, 10 predicted proteins | sample Sb_taG_3_FD_90092 | JGI IMG/M metagenome (GOLD analysis project Ga0116223, IMG submission 90092) | Peat soil microbial communities from Weissenstadt, Germany - Sb_50d_a_PC metaG | ecosystem: Environmental > Terrestrial > Soil > Wetlands > Peat | place: Germany: Weissenstadt | collected 2010-09-21 | reverse complement strand
TTTCGACTTCCGATTGCGGCGTAGGCATCAAACCTCCTCTTGGGGATCAGTCCTGGATGGCGGCACTCGAACCGCACCGTCGCGCCGGCATTTCCAGCACCGCCCGAACCAACAAACCCATTCTAGTAAATCTATACTGTATAGTCAAGATTCCGCCTCTACCTTCACGTCTGCTTCCCATCCGCCTGTATCTGAATCAAGCTGTGAGGCTCTACTACGAGGCTAGCAACAGTAACCTGGCGGAGCGCCGCGGCAATCGCCTCGTTCACCTTGCGCAGAGGTTCGCGCACTGTGCACTTGGTCATCTGATGACACTCGCTGCGGTCGGTTACGCACGAGGTAATGAAAAGCGGCCCCTCGAGCGCTCGTATGACTTCAAACGCGTTGATTTGTGCCGGGTCCTTCGCCAATGCGTAACCGCCGTTAGTGCCGTGCTGTGAAGCCAGCAGGCCGATCTTCGCCAGCTTCTGCAGAACCTTGGCGACCAGTTCGGCCGGCATCCCATACGTCCGGGCGATCTCTTTGGCGCTCGAAGACGCGCGGGGTCGTTGGGCGGCCAGATGCCGGAGAGCTATTAAACCGTAATCGGCCTTCTTCCCGAGCCTCAGCATAGAGATATCCGACTCTTTCAGTCGTATATAGCGTAGCTGTGTGCAGTTTTCATGTCAAGCTATTTGTTTTCAAGCTTAAAGTGACAAATTGGCGTCTTTTCCCTCGCTCGCGACACGCCCACCTGGCCGTGCCTCAGGGGGCGACCCCTCCGTAGTTGCCTCTGGCCTCCTCACCTTTTTGTCATCGCTTGGAGGCTCTGCCCTTCGTGAGCGTGCATCGAAAAACCGGAAACCGACGGGGCGGCGATGACACATTTCGTCATGCTGTTTCGACAAAATAGGGCAATCGAAAGCTTCTTTTTTGCCCCGGCTGACCATACCACGCGAGGGTGTTTTTCAACACCATGATAAGACGGTGGTTATTTGTAAGGAAGAAACCATCTGAAGTCCCGGATGGCAGGCAAACTGCACTAAAGCGGGTAGCCAGTACGAGAGCACTAAAAATATCAAGGAGGACGGAAGAATGAAGAAAGGTCCACGAGGTTTTTCACTGATTGAATTGTTGATCGTCGTTGCGATCATTCTGATCATCGCGGCAATTGCGATCCCGAACTTGCTGCGCTCGCGAATCGCAGCTAACCAGGCTTCGGCGGTAGGATCATTGCGCACGCTTAACACCGCAGAGGTCACGTATTCCACAACTTATAACACCGGCTACTCTGCGACCCTGTCCGATCTGGGTCCAGCGGCTGCGGGGCAGAATACCCCGACCGCTTCCGCTGCAGGATTGATCGATGAGGTTCTCTCCGGAATCGGCACGCCGGGGGGTTCCGCCATAACAGCCCAAACAAGCTCGAAGAGTGGTTACACATTCGTTTACGCCCCAGCCGCCACGGACGCGACCAACAAGATTGATTTTTACAGTTTCACCGCCAGCCCCGTCAGCGCCGGCACGACTGGGACCAACTTTTACTACACCGATCAGTCGGGTGTGATCCGCCAAAACAGCACGCAGTTGGCCGGCTCGACCGACTCGCCGCTGGCTGGCTAGGGCCTCGGCTAGCATTGATCGCGGACGCGGTGCCGGAGGAGCTTGCGTGAACAGCATTTGGTCTGATGTTGGAGCACTACGCGGTCTGGTTTGTTGCCCGCTTTCGGCTTGCCGTGGATGACGGATGGAAGGATTGGAATCGCTCGATCATCCGTGATTCGCGGCAGGCCCGAGCGGGTTAGACGTTTGAATCTCCGGCCGTGTTCGATCACTTACAATGCCACGTCCATCGCCGACCCCGCCTGGCGATTTCAAATCTCAGATTTCAAATGGCAATCAGAAACCTGGTCTTTGTCATGTGCCGTTTGAAATAGCCCTTCAGCAAATCATCCCTACCCTTCGAACTCCCGTCGAAATAGGATCTTAATTCCCTCTCTCCAACCGTCGTTGATACCCACCTGCAGGATGTGGATGGCAGGATCGAGGTAGCGGAGCATTCGTCCCGTGGTGGAATGGAAGCGAAAAGCAGGGCAAACCAGATAAAGCAGGGGCGGAGAATTGGCTAGCTCAACTCCGGGGAAATATCCGAATTGCTGAAGCTGTCGGCGCTGATGCAGCCACTTGACGCGCAGCCAGTAGTCGAGCCCCTGGAGGGGAAGATTGATATCCTCGTGGACCTTCAGCTCCAGTACAGCCAGGCGTCCGCCGCGCGTAGCCAGCAGGATATCAATCACACCGCGATCCATTCCGGAAAACGCCGGAACCTGGGGATAAACGCAATCGGGCAAGAGAGCGGGGTCGAGCTTGGTGACGTCCCGCACCGCCATGCTCTCCAGCCAGCGCTCGGACTGCAGCCGGTAGAGGTCGCCGGCGGGGTCCGGGCTTGCGGCGCAACGGACACGCAGCGCGGTTTCGAGGAATTGGTGGAAATCCGCAAGATTGTTTTCTTCCAGCCGGCGGGCACTGCCGGGCAAGCCGAAGGTGATGCGGGGCGCCAGCAGGCCCTCGAGGCGCGCCACCTCGAGGCCCAGCACCCGAATGGAAAGCGCCGCGGCCGCGGCGTCCGCTACCACGTCGACCTTGCCAAGATGCTCGCCCAGCAGCCGCGCAAGCAGCCCGCGATGCCGTTCGAGCAGATCCGCGCCCACGCGGCGCGCCGACAGGCGGGTTTCGACATTGCCGTAATCCCTCCAGTCGATCGCGCTCGGCCGGCCGTCTTTGGCTGACCACTCGAGGATTTCCACCTGCACGGCGCGATGGTTCAGACAGGCCGCGCGGTGCGCGCAAGTTTCCGCCGTTCCGGGCGGAAAGATCAATTTCAACCCGGGGTAAGTAAGGCGCTCGGAGCGGCTCCGCAGCCAATCCAGCCAGATCAACCCAAAAGCCAAGGCGGCATCGGACGCTGCGGGTGATTCACTCTCCCCCACACCGAGAAAAGCCCAGGCCGTCCGGCCCTGCCTTGCCACGCCCCTCGTGTACCACGCCGAAAACGAGTGTTCCCGATCAGAGCGGTGACTGACGCGCTCGAAGCTCCAGCCCGGGTATCGCCGCGCCAGCATGGCGAGCAGTTGCCTCTCGAAAGCTGCGCGTCCAGGCGCACTGACCGCCTGGCCGGCGGGGCGCTCCGCCGGGCGGAATTCCAGGGTGACGGTCTCACGGCCGCCCGCCTTGCGCGCAAAGACGCCCAGCCGCTCTCGATCGCGGTAGGCGATCTCCTCGATTCGCCGGCTCACCGAGCGCGCCGCGTTCCATGCAGTAAAAATCAGCTTGCCGAATTCTATCGATAGCCGCCACTGGCTCGCCGAGAGGTCGAAAAGCTCGACCTCGTCTTCAATTACAATAGGGTGAGAAAGGGAGTTGATGAAGAGTTCGATCGCGTCGCGCAATTGGTGAAGAGGTTCGGTCTCACCGGTTGTGGGCATGCAGTCTCACTTCTAAAAGAACGAGCTGCCCTCTCCGTCCGGCCGATAGACAGCCCTCTCCCTCGGGGAGAGGGTGTCTCGCGCCCGCGCTTTCATCAGCGGGAGCGAGACGGGTGAGGGGTCACTTCGCGGCCACCGGGAGAGGGCTGTTATACTCCTTTCGCCTCTCGCCTCATGACTCTGGTGGGTGATCCTGAATCGTTTCCGTCCCCGGATTGTAGTAGAGCTTCCGGCCCGCCCAATAGGACTCGGCCGCCATGATGCAGGCCACCGAGTGCGCGTAGCCATCGCTCACGGGCGCATGGGGTTGTTCGCGGCTGCGCAGGCACTCGAACCAGTTCTCCATGTGATGCAGGTCAAGATCACCCATTCCTGCGGTGGGCAGCTTCTGGTCGCCGGGAAGCAGGATATCTTTTTCGGCGCGTTGCCGGTCGATGTCGGGGTTATCTTCGTGGTTGCCTTTCTCCTCGACCAGTTTATATCTAGGGCTCCCTTCGCCCCCGATATTCATCAGCGTGGCTTTCTTCCCCATGTAGCGAGTGAAACTGGGCGCGTCGTTGCCGAAACTCGTCGAGTAACTGACCATGAATCCCTTGGGATATTCGAAAAGCGCCTGAAAGGTGTCGGGATTCTGGCGGCCGTCTCGCCAGGCATAAATGCCGCCGTGCGCGACCACGGAAGTGGGGTATTTCTCATCCATGAACCAGTGGACCAGCTCGATGGCGTGGCTTATCCACTGGTCGGCGATGCCGCTCGAGAACTCCTTGTAGAGGCGAAATTCGAAGTAGAGCTGAGGGTCGAAGGGCCGCGGCGGCTTGGTCATCAGCCACTTGTTCCAATCGGTGTCTTCGGCGCGGAGTTGTTTCACTTCCCGCCGCCCCCGCCAGCGCGGCCCGTGATAGTTCCACACAATCTCGATCTTACTCACGTCGCCCAGCGCCCCCGACTGGATCACCTGGCTGGCCGCCTGGGGATACAACTCGCTGCGATGCTGCGTGCCTACCTGCACGATGCGCTTCTGTTGCTCGACCGCATCGCGCGCCGCCTGGACTTCTTCCAACACATTGCCCATGGGCTTCTCGACATACGCATCTTTCCCGGCGTCCGCCACGAGCTTCAGAATGGGCGAGTGCGAGTGCTCGGGCGTCGAGATCAGCACCGCGTCCACATCCTTCAATTGCAGAAGGTCCTCGAGGTGCTGGAACTCACGCGGCGGCCGGCCGTAGTAAGTGCCATTGGCGTGGACCGCTCGCTCGCGATTTACTTTCCAGAGGTCGCACACGGCGGTCATCTCCACGTTGCGCTTATCCTTCAGCCGCGAGGCGAGCCAATCGAGCTCGCGGCCGCGATCTCCAATTCCAATGTGCCCGAGCGAGATGCGATCGTTCGCCCCCACGATCCGCCCGTAAGAAACCGCCGTGGCTCCCAGCGCGGTTCCCGCCAGCATCGAAGCCGTGCGATTCAAAAATGACCTGCGATTAAGTGTGTTCTCCGGCGTGTCAGACATCAGATCCTCCAGCGATTAAGTTCAGTGTGAATCTTACACCAAGATTCGGCCGCTGAGTTAGGGTGGATCCCAGGAACCCGAGGGAGCTCTTTGCAGGTGATGCGCTACGGGGGCCCTTGTGGTATGCTTCGTCCGTATTCGAGGACGAGCGAACGTGGAGTGTGAGAGCCCTTTGCCAGCTACCTCGGCTGAATTGCGGTCACTTACTGGACTCAGTATGCAGCGGCGCGTCCCGTGCCTGAGGGAGTTCTTTACGCTGGGATACGCAGGGCATACGGTGGCGTCCGCCGCGGCTTTGCTCCATTCCCACAAGATTGAGTTACTCATTGATGTCCGCAGGAATCCCGTCAGCCGTAAGCCCGGCTTTTCAAAGAAGTATCTGGAGGAATATCTCCCAGCGGTGGGAATTCAATACATCCACTACCCCGGGCTTGGAACACCGGTTTACATCAGACAGCGCTTCAACATGCGGAGCGAGATCTCGGTGGCATTGCGAGCATACAGAAGGTACCTTGAGTCGAGGAGGCAGCAAGTACTCACACTCCTGAGGACTTTTTCCTCGAAGCGATTCTGCCTCCTCTGCCTCGAGAAGAACCCCAGGGAGTGTCATCGGAGTATCATCGCTGAAATGCTCACGGAGGTTACGAATTGCCCCCCGACTCACCTGATCTGAGATGGGAAGAGAAGAGGGTACTCGTCGTCGGTCGGGCCTCACCCGAGCCGAGCCAGAAACACATCGAGACCGTATGCACAGGGGGGCTAACCGAGGACGGGCAGCTTCTGAGGCTGTATCCAATATCTCTCCGTTACCTCGAGGAAGAGAAGCGATACAAGCTCTGGTCATGGGCGAAGTTCGAAGTCTCCAAGAACCCCCAGGACAAGCGGAAAGAAAGCTATAGGGTCAAGGAGGACTCGATCTCGGTACTAGCCGAGGTCGAATCCTGGTCGGAGAGATTCTCTCTACTGAGGAGGGCGATCGCCCCCGACCGCGAGACGCTGGAATTCCGCTACCACCAGGACTGGACGAGCATGGGGGTGATCGAAATCGAATACCTCGAATTCACCCAACGGACACGGCAGAAGGATTGGGAGAGAGACAAACCGTACATCAAACAATTCCATCTTTATACCGAGACAAAGCCGCTCGAACAACTGCCCCTCGACATGCGGCTTAGGTTCCGCTGCAAGAACAATCCAAAATGTAAGACGCATGTCTCCACTCTGATAGGCTGGGAGTACATGGAGGCCTTTAGGAGCTTCAGAATCAGATATGGGACGGGACAGGAGGCATTTTCCCAAATCAAGAGGGTATTGGAGGGGAAGTTTGCGGACCCCGCTCGGGATGCCTACGCACTCATGGGCACGCACTTTAAGTACGGGAGTTGGATGGTCGCGCAGTTGTACTTTTTTGAGAAGGCCCTACCCAACAGGCTCTTCTGAATACGCAGTCTGGGTTCCGCACACGCCGGGGTTTTTCCCCCACGGCCTAATGGCTTCTGGCGATGAGTCAACGGCCACGGATCTTCCCGCGGTGAGTGTCTGCACGCCGCAGGCTCGCGAGAAACGAAAGACAGATAGCCTGCTGGCTCCCCGGCGTCCGATACTCTATGTGCGCCAGTAAAGCGGCCCTCTGGCTCGAGGTCGTTTACCCCGCTTTGGGTCTACCTTTGGTCTCTGTTACAAACGCATCCACGTCCTGGCGATACTTTGCCTCCAGGGATTCTTGGTAGTTACTTGAGTACGGCTCCGTAAGAAGAGAATTGACCCAAGGCTTCTCAACGTGGCAAATCAGGAAATCATGATAGATACCTGTTGGCACATTTCGGACAGCCAGACACCAACTGTTGAACGCCTCTCGTTCGTATGGGTAGGGATTGAGAAGCATCCGTCCCTGGCCATGACATACGATCGAAAAACACGTGGGGGCTCCTTGATAGAAGCGAACGTAGTCAAGCAGTTCGGCCTTTCGTAGCATTTCCGCTGCATCGATTGCTTCTTTCGATATTACCCATCGGTCCGGCCGCTTCTCGGTTCTTTCCTGCGCCTGCCTAGAGGACAGATACTTGTGGTGAGTCAGGAGTATTCTCAGTACGAAATTCTCGTCCGCGCGCTTGGACCTTAACAACTCGACCACGCGCTCAGAGGTTACCCAACTGTGTCCTTTCAGCCCAAATAACGTCGACCCGACAATGTCGATTTGCTTTCGTTCGTTTTCCATCACTCGATAGAAGGTTTGTTCTATGGCATCGAGCCTGTTCCTGAAAACGCCGTCCAACCCAAATTCGTCCGTTACGGCCGCCATCTCCTGTCTCTTCCCTAGTCTCTCGATTCCTTCCTTGAGTTCGCGCAGTTCCTTCGACATTGTATCCGCGACTTCAGGTCCCACTCCGCGGAGGGAGGAGGCCATTGAGTCGCTTAATGTTCTCCCAGCTTTGATGACAGCGGAGAGCTCATCAAGCCTTTCAACTAACTGGCTGTTCGCGGATTGGATGTTGCCGACCACGGAGTGCAAATCGCGAACGAGAATGAGGAGTCCTTCATCGAGACTAGACAACGCCATGGGGGCTGTGAGTTTTTGCAAGCCTTCTCGAAAAAGATAGTCTCTGACTGTGCTCCCCTTTAGTTCAGGGCGAGAAGCAAGTTCTTCCAGGAACGTCGTGATCTTCTCCTGCGCCTCGTGGTACCCTTTTGGACCCGTCACCTCGTAAACCACGACACGAGAACCTCTTAAGTCAAAGGGGACATCGGCGATGTTTTGGGCAAGGAGAATCATCCTTCCCTTGACCGCATCCCGAACACCAACCTCGTAAAAGACGTTGGGGTTCTGCCCCGTCAGGTCAGCTATTACTGCATCGCTCCTTATAAGATAAGCAACTATGTCCTCGATGATGGAACCGGGCCTCAGAACCTCATCGGCACGAAGGCATGAAAACCCGGCGCTCTTGACCGCAGGCTTGATAAGATAATCATAGATTTCAGCGAACGCTTCATTGGCTTTTGTGTCCTTCCTTCCTATCGGCATAACCACAAAGCACGTCTTCTCAAGCTCTTTGTCCCTTGACGGACTCATCTTGACCTCCATTGGGGGTATCTATTTCACCCCCCAACGATGCCAGTATCGCTTCTACGAGTCAACGAACACGGCGCCATTATATCCTAACAGAAAACCGAAGCCAATCTGGTCACAGCACTGGTCACAGCACCACATCTTTGCATTACGCCGTCGGTGGGCGCAGCGCCAACCTTGACAGTCGATGGATGTCTACTGCCATTGGACCGGAAACCTGCGCTCTGCGTCGAGCGAGCCTGACGACTGCGGCAGCAAGCTGTTGCCTTCCAAAACTCCGTCCCGAAGCGTAATAATTTTGCCGGAGATTGCTGGGACGCGCTCGCCGGGGACGATGATTCCGACCAGGTTCAGCGGGTCGGCGGCGGAGAGGGTGATCAGTTCAGTATGGAGGGGCGCATCGCGATGCGCCTCTACGTCGGCGTGGCGGGCGGCGCGCAGTGATTCGAGCGCCGAGGGCAGGGCGAACTGCTCGCCGATGAAACCGTCCACAAAGCGGCCGCCGCGCACTTCTCCGCGATCTTCGAGGCGGCGGAAGGTAATCAACAGCTCCCGCCACTTGACCGGGAATTCTTCCCGCAAGGTCAATTCGCGAAACACCACGCCGTAGCGCTCGAGCAGCACTCGGCAAACCGCTTCGAGGGCCTTCGCGCGGTCCGCGGCCTCGCCTGGAAAGAGCAGCGCCCATCGCCCCGTGCTGTGGCGCGGGCGAGCCTTGCGCCCCCGGCCTTGCCCGGAGCGCCGCTTGGGGTCAATGAGGGCGCGCAGATTGTCAAAGCCATCGGCGGTGAAGAGTCCAGCGGCCACGAGTTCCCAGAGCGCCGTTTCGACTTCTGATTTTAGGCGGCTGGTCCCGCGCACGATGTCGGCGAAGAAGGAAGCGCCGCGCTGCCGGACGTAATCGAGCACTTGGCGCGCCGCCTCGCTGAGCGCTCGCGATACTTCAGTTACAGGGGCGTGGCGCGGCATCATCCAATCGGATTCTTCCCGCACGAAGAAGGTGATGGGTGCAACGCTGGAAGGAGTGATGCGGCGCTGGGTTATTTCAGAATGTAGGGGCGCATCGCGATGCGCCCCTACTTCCGTGGGCGGGACGCCCGCGCCACTCAATGCCGGGTGCGGCGACAAACGTCCCCAGCCCACGGCGCCCGTCAGGCAAAGCTGGTCGAGAATTTGCGGGTCGTAGTCGGCCACTCGATGCGCCAGGATCTGCGACTCCCACGCATTTGCCGGCGCCTCGAAGCCCTGCAATTGCCGGATGACCTCCAGTACGCCACGTTCGGCCATCACTTGCGTGCCCGGGGCAAGGTGTTGCCAGCGCAGCAGCCAGCGCATGAATTGCGCTCGAGTGACGGGCTGGATCTCTTTGCGTAGCGCGCCCAGCGTGAGACGGTGAATGCGCGCCAATAGTCGGCGGTCGCACCACTCAATAGAGGGCTGGTGACCCTCAATCCTCCCGGCGGTGTCATTCTGAGCCCATCGACTGTCATTCTGAGCGAGGACTTCATGATTCTTGGCCTCGCCACCGTGCACGAAAATGGCTTCTGTGGAGGCAGCCGAGGAATCCTGGAAGGGCGGGGCTTCAGCCCCGCCGTCAGGGCCCTCACCCACCACTTCGTGGTCCCCCCTCTCCCGCTCGCGGGAGAGGGGGCGGGGGAGAGGGTGCTGCCAGTCACGGCGGGGCTGAAGCCCCGCCCTTCCGCCGTCATATTCATGACGAAGAATCTCAGCAGTTGTTTTCGCGACCTCCAGCGAACTGCGGGGATTCTTCGCTTCGCTCAGAATGACAGAAGAAGGAGTCAGGTTGACAGACAAAGGGCCGGGCGTGAACTGCCCACGCAGCACCCAGCCTTCAGCCTCGAGGCGCAGCATCGCGGCCTCGATATCCGCAGGCGGCAAGCCCACCATGCCCGCCAGCCACGAAACGTCAACAGGACCCGAGTGCTCCATCCAGCCTCGCACCAGTTGGACCAACGCATCGTCTCTTGAAGGAACCGGCCCATCAACTTCGACAGGGCGCGTCTCGAATTGCGCCTCGGGATAGAGAGTCGAGAAAACCTTGATCTTTTCGGCTGCGACCCAAAGGAGGTTTTCGCCCACCCTGGCTCGAGCGGCGCGTTTACTCGCGACCAGTTGACGAAAGAGATCGCCCCACTGCGCGGCCACCGTGATGTTTCCCGAAGAACCGTTTTCCGTGTCGGCGTCGGTGTAAGGCCGCGGAGCGGGCGACAGTGTGTAGCCCACGGCGTCAGCCGTGGGTCCACACGCGCCCTCACCCCCTTCCCCCCTCTCCCGCTGAACCGGGAGAGGGAGGACGAAGGGGGGAGAGGGATCTCCTTCCCCACGGCTGACGCCGTGGGCTACTTGCTGTCGGCCCTCCGGGCCTTTACCCCCGGAGCTTGGAGGCACGGAAAAAACCGACGAACCGTTCGAAAAACGTGCAACAGGCGGCAAGAAATCTTCGGGCAAGGCGACAAATACCTGAAGCACTTCGTTCAACTCGTCGGCGTCGCGGACATCGGGCCAGGCTTCCTCGCAGACTTGCGCGATGGCGGCGGGATCGAGGCGGCCGATTTCCGTGAGCACGGTCTCCGGCATCACGCGGCGCAGCGAGACGGCGCGGGCGCGGCGCTCCTCGATGGGGGCATCGTCGAGGTAGGCGTAGGGATTAGCGTTCAGAATTTCGTGGGAAAACTGCGATGGTGCTGGCGTGTCCACGGCGATGCAGCGGATACTGCCGTCGCCGATACCGCGCAGCACGCGCTTCAGGCCTTCGAGGTCGAGCGCCTCCGTAAGCACGTCCTTCATCACTTCGCGGATCAGCGGGTGGTCCGGAATGCGAATGTCGCCCTCGATGTTGTCCTGGCAGGCGGCTGCGTCGGGGAGGACCGCGGCCAGCAGGTCGTCGGCGCGCATACGCTGAATCTGAATCGGAACCTTCTTGCCGTTGCGAAAGCGCGGCAGGGCCAGGGCGCGCGTCGCATCCCAACGCCAGCGCGTGCCGAAGATGGGCGAAACGAGAGCAGCCTGTTCGAGGACCGGCGCGACGGATTGCGGCAAAAGAAAATGGAAGACATCCGCCAAGGGAAAACTGTGCTGCTCGCCGAGCGAAATGTTCAGGCCGTCCTCGGTGGCGGCGGCTTGTAATTCAAAATTGAAAGAGCGGCAGAAGCGTTTGCGCAGCGCCAGGCCCCAGGCTTTGTTGATGCGGCTGCCAAACGGGGCGTGGATGATCAGTTGCATGCCGCCGCCCTCATCGAAAAAGCGCTCGGCAATGATGGTGTGCTGGGTTGGAACCGCGCCCAGCATGGCGCGCCCGGCCAGAATGTACTCGACCGCCTGCTCGGCGCCGGCGTCGTCGAGGCCGCATTGGTCTTTCAACCAGAAAATTGCGGCCGCTCCTGGGGCAGATGTGCAGAAGGCACCTTGGAGTGCGGTAGCGCCAGCTACCGCCGTTCGCTGGGATTCCGCGGCGGCAGCACTAGCGTCCGCCGGTCGGCCGGATTCTATGGCGCCATCTGCAGCTACCGCCTTCTGCTGGGATTCCATGGCGGCAACTTCGCTGCCGCACTCCAAGGCGCTTCGCGCAGGTTTTTGCGAAACCAGTTCGCTGATCTTTTCGCGAATGGCTGCGACTTGGGCGGAGAGTTCGGGGGTGCGGGCCGGCGCCTCGCCGAGCCAGAAGGGGATGTTGGGCGCGGCGCCGTGCGCATCCTCCACCAGCACGCGCCCTGAATTGCCCTCGACCCTCGTGGTGCGCCAGGAGGTGTTGCCCAGGAGGAAAACATCGCCGCCCATGCTTTCGACGGCGAAATCCTCCGCGACACTGCCCACGGTCGTGCCGTCCGGCTGTGCGACGACGGTAAAGAGTGCAGACTCCGGGATGGCGCCGCCGTTGGTGATGGCCACCATGCGGCTGCCGCGGCGTCCGCGCAGGCGGTGCCAAACGCGGTCGCGATGCAGATAGGCTCCGTAGCGGCCGCGGCGGGCGGTAATTCCCTCGGCAAGGATTTCGAGAAGCGCGTCGAAATCCGCGCGAGCCAAATCGCGGTAAGGATACGCCCGGCGTACGACTTGGAAGAGATCTTCCTCGTTCCAGTCTTGGCACGCGCACATCGCTACGATTTGCTGGGCGAGGACGTCCAGCGGTGCGTCCGGAATCTCGAGGCGATCGAGTTCGCCCTGTCGGAGGGCATGAACCAGCGCCGCGCATTCGACGAGGTCGTCGCGGGTCATGGCAAAAAGGCGGCCCTTGGGCACAGCGCCGCGCCAGTGGCCGGCCCGGCCGATGCGCTGCAAAGCCACCGCGATGGAGTGGGGAGAATTGATCTGGCAGACGAGGTCCACCGTGCCGATGTCGATGCCGAGTTCGAGCGAGGCCGTGGCCACGAGCACCCGCACCTCGCCCGCCTTCAGCCTGCTTTCCGCCGCGAGGCGCACCTTGCGCGCCAGGCTGCCGTGGTGCGCCGCCACGGCCTCCGCGCCCAAGCGCCGCGCGAGGTGATGCGCAATCCGCTCGGACTGCCGCCGCGTGTTCACAAAGACCAATGTCGAGCGGTGTTCGCGCGCGAGTTCCGCCAGCCGGTCGTAAACCTCTTCCCATACGTCGTTCGTGGCGATAGGACCAAGCTCGCTCGGCGGCACCTCGACAGCAAGATCCAGCGCGCGGCGATGGCCGATGTTGACCATGACGGGCTCGGCGCGGCCGCTTCCAGCCAGGAACCTGGCAACCAACTCGAGGGGCTTTTGAGTGGCGGAAAGTCCAATGCGCACCGGCGGCCGGCCCGGGCGCCGCTCGGCGACCAGCGCTTCCAGCCTTTCGAGCGAAAGCGCCAGGTGCGCACCGCGTTTGTCGTCCGCCACGGCGTGTATTTCGTCCACGATTACGGTTTCAACGTCGCGCAGAAGAGCACGGCTTTTCTCCGCGGTCAGCAGAATGTAAAAGGACTCGGGCGTGGTGACAAGGATGTGGGGCGGATGCGCCAACATCGCCCGACGCTCCGGCGCGAGCGTGTCGCCGGTGCGTACGGCAGCACGGACGGGCGTCATCGGCAACCCGCGCGCGGCCGCCAGCGCGATTATTTCGCTCAGCGGCACTTCCAGGTTCTTGCGGATGTCGTTGCTCAATGCCTTGAGCGGCGAAACATAAAGCACTTCCGTGCGGTCTTCGAGCGCGCCGCTGAGGGCCTTGCGAATCAGGCGATCGATGCAGGCAAGAAACGCCGCGAGCGTCTTGCCGGATCCGGTGGGCGCCGAGATCAGCGTGGACTTGCCCGCGAGTATAGACGGCCAGCCCTGTTCCTGCGGTTCCGTGGGCGTTCCAAACCTGCTCGCGAACCATTCCTCGACGAGCGGGTGCGCCCAGGCTAGAGAAGCAGCGGAATTCTGCGGAATGTTCTTCAACCCCAGAGTCGACATCTTAATCTAAGTTTAGCCAGGCTCCGGAAAAATGCAATTGCCCGACTTCGCCGCCGCTCAAATGACTCCCCTCCTCAGCGGGAGGAGGGGCCGGGGGTGGTGGGCGGTGTCGCCAGCGAGTCGCAACCACCCCTTACCCCTCCTTGCCAAGGAGGGGAATCAGTTTTCACCACTCGAATGATCCATTCACCTCCCTTCCCGATGACTTGCTTCCCGGTATAACTCCAGTTATACTTTTCGCATGAAAACAGCGATCTCGATTCCCGACCCTCTCTTCCACGCGGCGGAGCGGGCGGCAAAGCGGCAGAAGGTCTCGCGCAGCCGCTTTTACGCCCGAGCGGTCGAGGCCTATCTGAAAAGGCAGGAGGCGAAGGGCGTAAAGGACGCACTCGACGCCATCTATGCGACCGAAGATTCCTCCCTTGATCCTGTGATCGCACGTCTGCAAAGCCTGTCGGTTGGCCCTGAGGAGTGGTGATGCGCCGAGGCGAGATCTGGTGGGCCGCCCTGCCCCCGCCGACGGGGTCAGGCCCGGGGTTTCCCCGTCCGGTTCTGGTTATCCAAGCGGACGAATTCAACGAGAGTAAAATCAAGACGGCGCTCGCGGTGATCTTGACTACGAACCTGCGACTTGCACGTGCGCCAGGTAATGTACACTGCGGATCGAAAGAAACGGGACTCCCCAGGGATTCGGTTGTGAATGTGTCCCAAGTTGTAACGGTTGACAAGATGCTTTTCAGGGAGCGGGTGGGAGTAATCCCCGCTCATTTGCTGGTTCGGGTGGAGGACGGGCTAAGGCGCGTCCTTGGCCTGTAGCTGCGCAGAGGTGGAAACTACATTGGCAAATCTTCAGGCGACCATTGAAGAACTCTACGACGCGCCGGCCGAGCAATCCGGCGAAGAATACTTTACCGCATTCGATGAATTCAAACTGTCTCTGAACGAGGGCCGGATTCGGTCGGCAGAGCCTGATCCGAGTTCGCCCACGGGCTGGAAGGTGAATGCCTGGGTGAAGAAGGGGATTCTGCTGGGCTTCAGGATTGGGCGCATTACCGAAATCGGACCTCCCGGTTTTCAGTTTCGCGACAAGCACACCTTCCCCTTGAAGCAGATTCGCTGGAACCTCAGCGCCCGCGTGGTCCCCGGCGGGTCTTCAATTCGAGACGGCTGTTACATCGGCAGGAACGTGACCTGCATGCCGCCGATGTTCGTCAACGTGGGCGCTTACGTGGACGACGCCACGATGATTGACTCGCACGCTTTGGTGGGCTCGTGCGCGCAAGTGGGGAAGCACGTTCACCTGAGCGCTGCGGCGCAACTTGGCGGCGTGCTCGAGCCGGTGGGAGCCATGCCCGTGATTGTGGAGGACTTTGTTCTGGTGGGCGGCAATTGTGGAGTCTACGAAGGAACGATTGTCCGCAAGGGAAGCGTCTTGGCCGCCGGAACGATTCTCACCGGCTCGACTCCTGTATACGATTTGGTGCGAGATGCAGTCTACCGGCGCCAGGGTGAGATTCCGTTGATCATTCCCGAGGGGGCAGTGGTGGTCCCCGGCGCACGCGCCATCACCACTGGACGGGGAAAGGAGCTGGGGCTTTCCCTCTATACCCCAGTGATCATCAAGTATCGCGACGAGAAGACCGACGAGTCGGTGCAACTCGAAGAACTGTTGCGGTGAGTGGCAGTGGCGCCGCCATCCCGTGCTGTGGGGCATGTTAGCTGCCTACGAGTTACCGCGCGGGTGCTTAGGCGTTGAACTAAGCGGAAGCTCTGCAAATTGAATGCCCGAAGGGCATTAACATCATCAGCCGTAGGTGAAACCTACGGTGATATGAGACGTTCCTTACGCTTGCCCCCGACCCTGGAGGGGTCGAATTCAACCCCTGCGGGGTTGGCTCAATCTTGTAGTCGCCAATTTCCGTAGGTTTCACCTACGGCTAATGATCTTGGGTCCCTTCGGGACCCCTCAGAAACGCCTAGCTCAACGCCTATGCGGCATAGGCGGATGCACCTGAACCTGAGCTTCTGGCGCGATAGATTACTTTTATTACGGTGATAAGTAAATTGAATTGTACTTGACCAACTATCCGGCTTATTTTTACACCGTAGGAACTGTGCTTTGAGCTTGAACCCCCAGCGCGGTCGTACGTCGGCCGGAGGGGGTGTTAAAATAATGTATTACTCGCTCTTCAACAGGAATGTAATCCGTCTCATCCTTACGGCGCCGCCAGCCATAGCGCTGTGCGGCGTACCCACAGAAAAACCCATCGAGATTATGTAGCCGCTGGCCTGAGTGCTGAGCGGCGAACCCCTTAAGAAAGCGATTCGGTGCATCGGCAGGTGCGAGCGCCGAAATAAAAGATTGACGGGGGCTGGGTAGAATGGTAATCTACCTACCGACTGGTCGGTAGCAAGCGCCCTCCGCCGTCGGAGCGGGAGAGAAGATGCCTAAACTTTTTTCGGGTTCGGAACTCTTATTGGAAAGTCTTCGCCGTCAGCAGGTGGAGGTGTTTTTCGGATTGCCCGGCGGCGCCGTATTGCCGCTTTACGACGCTTTGTACAGCGCTGGCATTCGGCACCTCCTGGTGCGGCACGAGCAGGCGGCTGCCTTTGCCGCCGATGGCTACGCGCGCGTCACCGGTAAGCCTGGGGTTTGCCTTGGCACCTCCGGGCCCGGGGCCACAAATTTGATCACCGGCTTGACCTCGGCGATGATGGATTCCATTCCGGTGGTGGCGCTGACGGGCCAAGTGCCTCTGGCGCTGATCGGCAAGGATGCTTTCCAGGAGGCCGACACCATCGGCATCAGCCTTCCCTGCACCAAGCAATCGTACCTGGTACGGTCGGCCTCCGAGGTTCCCGGCGTGATCCAGGCTGCCTTCAAATCCGCCGTTTCGGGACGGCCCGGCCCGGTGCTGGTGGATCTTCCCAAGAGCGTGCTGATGGAAACCGCCGAGGCTAACTTCCCCCCGGCTCTCGGGCCGGTGTCTCCGGAACCTCCGCACGAGTGGACGGACGACGACCTGGAGCGCGCCGCCGACATGATCCTCGAGAGCAAACGGGCAGTGATCTATGCGGGAGGCGGCGTGATTACGGCCAACGCTTCCGAGGAGTTGCGCGAACTCGCCGAATTGACCCATATTCCTCTTACCACCACGCTGATGGGCCTGGGCGGCTTTCCTTCGCGTCACCCCCTCTCGTTGGGCATGTTAGGAATGCACGGGTCCTATGCCACAAACACAGCCATCTGCCAGGGCGACTTGCTGATCGCGGTCGGCGCGCGGTTTGATGACCGTGTCACGGGACGCTTGAACGGATTTGCAACCAACGCCAGGAAGATCCACGTGGACGTGGATCCCTCCGAGGTCAACAAGAACGTGCGCGTGGATGTGGGGTTGGTCGGCGACGCCAAGGAAACCCTGCGCGCGCTGCTTGCTGTATTGAAGCGTCGGAGCGTCCCGCCCCGGATGGAAAGGCAGCAGTGGCTGCAACGCATCGAATCCTGGCGTTCCGAGCACCCGCTGACCTACGACAAGTACGCCAACAACGTCAAGCCGCAATTCGTGATCGAGACCCTCTCGCAATACGCCAGCGAGGATGCCATCGTGGCGGTCGACGTGGGGCAGCACCAGATGTGGGGGGCGCAGTTCTGGAATTTCACGCGCCCGCGGACCTGGCTCTCCTCGAGCGGG
>Ga0116223_10002542_pt1 | contig 17176 bp, 19 predicted proteins | sample Sb_taG_3_FD_90092 | JGI IMG/M metagenome (GOLD analysis project Ga0116223, IMG submission 90092) | Peat soil microbial communities from Weissenstadt, Germany - Sb_50d_a_PC metaG | ecosystem: Environmental > Terrestrial > Soil > Wetlands > Peat | place: Germany: Weissenstadt | collected 2010-09-21 | reverse complement strand
GACTGAAAACACTGGCAAAAATTGGAACGGTATTCAGGCTGGTTGTCAGAATGATTGTCAGAATGAGATTGAAGAATTCGCGCTAAGCCATTGAAATTGCTTTGGAGCGGGTGAAGGGAATCGTGCTGGACGCGGCTCGTGGGGCGTGGAAGGCGGCTTCTCCTGATCGTCGACTCACCTGTCTGCGTATTCCTTAGCGTGGGTCTCCCACGGCGTGCCAGCGCGACAGCGGCTCTATTCAAAAAGAAGCATGTGGGGGAACAGCTCAATCGCCCTCCTAGTTACGACTTTGTCCAATCTCGATTTTATTGATTAGCCACGCAGGCCTCGGACCTGGAACCAGATCATGATGAGCAAGGCCTCAATAGGTTCAACCCCTGGACACATATCCCGCGGTTGGCCGCATGACGGGATTAGTTCGAATCGCTCGAATTCCGCCAGCACGCCGCTGACTTGCATGTCGGAATACCAAGGCTCGAACCTGGGACCCCTATGATTAAGAGTAATCTGCAGGCTGCCTTCGTTCAACGCCCATACCGAGATGTTCACGTTTCGAGCAGCTAAGATCACCATGGAATTTTCCTTTGTCGAAAATACGGGGATTTCGCGACGAAGGCGCATTGATCCGTCAATCCTTGCCAGTCCGTCCGTATTATTCATTCATCCTCTTCACTTACGGGCATGCGGCTCAAAATTATTGCGGCGCAAGATGATCCTGTAGAAGAAACAAATCGACAAAATCATATATTTGAATACATTAATCGAGGAGAAAAACACCTAAAACAACAAAAGGTAAGGGAGGCTACAATGGCTGACATCGTCATCATGGGCGCCGGATTGGGCGGCGTCATCATGGCCTATGAAATGAAGGACCAGATGCGGCCGGGAGACACGCTTACGGTCGTTACCAAGGATCCCATCTATCATTTCGTGCCTTCAAATCCGTGGGTTGCCGTCAACTGGCGAACCCGGGAATCGGTCGAAGTCGATTTGGCTCCGACATTTGCAAGGCGTGGTATCGGCTTCAAACCGGTCCCGGTCAGCAAGGTGACGCCGGACGAGAACCGGCTTCAGCTCGAAGACGGTTCGACGTTGCGCTATGATTATCTGATTATCGCGACAGGACCTGAGCTTGCCTTCGACGAAATCAAAGGGCTCGGTCCTGACGGCTTCACCAGCTCGATCTGCCATATCGATCATGCCGAGAAGGCGGCTGTGAGTTTCGAGGAGTTCTGCAAAAATCCGAAGCCGATCGTGACCGGCGCGGTTCAGGGCGCATCCTGTTTCGGCCCGGCCTACGAATTCACTTTCATCCTCGACACCGAATTGCGCCGGCGGAAAATTCGCGACCGCATCCCCATGACGTTCGTGACTGCCGAGCCCTATGTCGGCCATCTCGGCCTTGACGGGGTCGGTGACACCAAAGGCATGCTTGAGAGCGAGATGCGCGAACACCACATCAAGTGGCTCACCAACTGCCGTGTCAAGATGATCGAAGACGGCAAGATTACCGCCGAGGAAGTTGCTCCCGACGGGTCGGTTGCCAAAACGCACGAGCTTCCGTTCGGCTTTTCGATGATGCTGCCTGCCTTTCGGGGCATTGCGCCGCTGCGCGGCATCGACGGCCTGGTCAACCCGCGCGGGTTCGTCATCGTAGACAAGCATCAGCGTAACCCGAAATTCAACAATGTCTTCTCGGTGGGCGTGTGCGTCGCAATCGCTCCGGTCGGTCCAACACCTGTCCCCTGCGGCGTACCCAAGACTGGCTTCATGATCGAATCCATGGTCACGGCCACGGCCCTCAACATCGGCCAACTGCTGCGTGGCAAGACGCCGACACACGAGCCAACATGGAACGCCGTCTGCCTCGCAGATTTCGGCGATAACGGAATTGCCTTCGTTGCGCAGCCCCAGATTCCGCCGCGCAATGTCAACTGGTCATCCGACGGCAAATGGGTCCATGCTGCCAAGGTCGGCTTTGAGAAATATTTCTTGCGCAAGATGCGGCGGGGGAAAAGCGAACCATTCTACGAGACGGCGGCGCTCAAGATGCTGGGCATCTCCAAACTGAAGGCCGTTAAGGCTGCCTGAACCCAGCTGTACCCGTCGATAAGGGAAGGACCGGCGGAGACCACGCCAGCCCTTCTCTCGTTATAGTCATGACGAAGGACGATCCGGGGCGCTTCATCGTGATCTGGCAAACCTCGAACCAGGCGCCCTGAGCCTTGAGCGCGGAAATCAGCGCCCCATATGCGCGCCTCCGCCACAAAAACAGCGACCGTAAGCCAGCGATACCGATATTGCCATCGACGTTCTTGAGACGCGGCAGGTTGAGTTCGGGCGCCGCAATGGTCTTCATCGTCCGCAAATGGCGCGCAACCAACTCCCATATAGGCTCGCCGCCGGCATCGCGCGCGGCTTCGGACACAGGTGCCCAACCCGCCACTTTGTAGGTCTTGCCGGCCTCGATCGGATTGCCTTTGAGCGTCATATCGCCGATGCGATTGCCGATATTTGCCGTCGGATCGCAGGAATATCTCATACCTCCCACGCGCACCATATCGCCACCCTGCTGGTGATAGGGGTCCACATTGAAGAGATTGTCGCAAACGTCTTCGAGGATCTGCTTGATTTGCGAGCCGTTCATTTGCGTGACCGTCACGTAAGGATAGGTGATGGCGGTCTGGTCGAGCGCGTTCTCCATGGTGATGGGCTCACCCGGCAAGATCGTCGTGCCCCATCGGAAACCGGGCGAGAAGGAGATCTCGGCGTCCTTTTCCGCCATCAGCGCGTCGAGGATGATCTGATCGAAACTGCCGTTGAAATTGCCGCGACGGTAAAGCAGACCCTCGCTGACGGCCAGCTTCTCGCCAAGCTTGCTCTCGTAGGGCGCACGCGTCTTGGCGATGAGCCCCTCCATTTCGGCATCCGCCGGGAGCAGGTTGGCAAAGACCGGAAGAAGCCGATAGCGGTAGTCGGCAACGCGGCCGCCCTTCACGTCGAGATCAAGTACGCCGATGAATTTGCCGGCGCTACCGCCGTTCATCACGATGGTCTTGCCGCCGGCATTGCCGACTATGCTGGGAGTTGGCACGCCGTCATGGGTATGGCCGCCAAGTATGGCGTCGATCCCCCTGACGTGCGAGGCCATCTTCAAATCGACATCCATGCCGTTGTGCGACAGGACGACGACGGCCTGGGCACCTTCGGCCCGCGCCGCATCGACCGTCTTTTGCATGTTGTCGTCCTGGATGCCGAAGGTCCAGTCCGGAACGAAGTAGCGCGGATGGGCTATCGGCGTATAAGGCATCGCCTGGCCGATGATGGCGATTTTCACGCCGTTCACCGCGCGCATGACGTAGGGTTTGAAAACCGGATCGCCGAAATCGGCGGTCTTGATGTTCTGCGCAATGATCTCGATGCGGCCCGCGAAATCCTTCTCGGCGACCTCCTTCACGCGATCCTCGCCGAAGGTGGTTTCCCAATGCAGCGTCATGAGGTCGACGCCGAGCAGCTTCTGGGCCTCTACCATGTCTTGCCCCTTCGACCACAAGGCCGAACCCGAGCCTTGCCACGTGTCGCCGCCGTCGAGCAGCAGCGCGCCGGGCCGAGTGGCGCGAAGTCGCTTGATCAGTGTCGCGATATGGGCGAAGCCGCCGACCTTGCCGTAGATCGGGGCATAGCGCTCGAAATCGAGGTAAGTGAAGGCGTGAGAAAGCCGTGTATTTGGCGCAATCCCGAACTGTTTGAGAAATGCCTCGCCGACAACGTGCGGGGGGCGCCCTGCCATGCTGCCGACGCCAAGATTGACGTTGGGCTCGCGGAAATAGATCGGCCGCAGTTGCGCGTGACTGTCGGTAATGTGCAGAAGAGAAACGTTGCCGAAGGCCGGCGCGTCGTAAAGCTCCTCTGCCGCTTGTTCGGCACGAGCGGCGGACAAGGGCAGCGGCATGCCTGCCACGCTTGCCATGCCAAGAAGGTGCAGAAATTCCCGACGATCCATTAGAGCAGCCCCCAACTTTGGCTTATTGATTGACAAGTCAATTGGAATCGAAAGGCAGAGTCATCAGATCGCGGAGCTGGGCCTCGGTGAGGATGCCCGTGCGTGCCCCCTGCGCGGCATGTCGGGGGCAGGCGTTGGACGCCTTGGAATCGTGAACCCTGCCCCAGGTGTCGCGCGCGGTTTCCGCGTACTTCTACCTGAAGACTTCGGCGGTGCGTGGTCGGCACCGCAATCCCCGCTCAGCTTATGGTCGCGTCGTCCGTGCGGGCGTCGCCCGAACTGTCCTTCCACGAGATGCTCACCTTGTCGCCCGACTTCCCGCCCTTCACTTTGAAGGCCAAGTACGGGTTCCTCGCCACCGCCGGGCCCCATTGTGCCTGCATCACCACCTTGTCGTTGAGCTTGGCGGTAACCTCGTTGATGAACAGGGCGGGAACGATTTCGCCCGAGGGTTCCTTGCGCAACCCCGTCTCCATCACATGGTTCATCAACACTTTCACTTCGGTCACGCCGTCCTTGCTGGTGGCGCGGATTTTCATTGGAAGGCCCATGAGATTTCTCCTCTGATTTCGAATTCGAGCGAACGGGCGCTGGGGTGGTCGACGCCCGGCGCCAACTCTTCCGTGACGTCAGCCGCCGCAGCCGCCGAGCGTCACCTTGATTTCCTTGGTCGCCGTGTAGAATTTCCCATCGGCCTTCACCAGCGCGATAACATTGGATGTCTGGGCCATTTTCAAGCGTGTGCTGATCTCGGGAAGCATATCGGGTCCGAGATCGAACTGGGCGGTCAGCGTGGTCGGATTCTTTTCCACCAGAAAGGATATCTGGGTGGTGTTGGGAATCTTGCTGATTGCCTCGACTGGCACTACCGCCCCATTCTCGGCGATATCCGAAGCATTAATCTGAATGTCGCCGCTGGCAATCGGCGACTCGACGCCGAGCGCCTTATAGGCGTCGGCGAGCGCCTTTGTTTCGAACGCGGCCTTGTTCCAGGCCGCAAACGCCAGGCGGGGCGCAAGCGCCAAGACCGACGCCGCAAGGCCGGTCAGGCGCAGAAATCCGCGACGGCTGGCTTGGTGTCTGAGATTCATGAGTTTCTCCTTGGAGTGATGATCAAAGCGGAAAGCTCGTGTCGGCGGACGGCTCGACGCGGAGAGCAGCGGTCGCCGAGAGTAGGAATTCGCGACAACGCGCCGCCACGATGGAGGTGGCGACACTTAGCGGACGACGGCGTTGCGCCAGGATGTCTTCTGCTCATTGGCCTGTTCCACTGAAAGTTTTGCCAGCGTCGTCGCCTCATCGGCGGCCGCTTTCGCCTCGTCCCACTTCCCGGCAGCGAGCGCCTTTTGGGCATTGGACAAAGCGGTCTCGGTCGGAGTCCAGGCCGCCTTGGCGGCAATCGCCTCTGATTCGGCGGCCTGCGCGGCGGCGAGCGCCGCTTCGGCTTCTACCTTTGTGGCTGCCAGAGCGGGTAAGCTCAGCAATGCGAGCCCTGCAGCAAGAATGATTGCACGTATCATGGACGAGTCCCCGGACCGACGATGGGAATGCCGTTGCTCATGTAGGAAAGGAAGTATTCGAGATCGCGATAGTCCTCGTCGTCGGCCTTCAACGGCACCGCGCGGGTCTGCGACGAGCAGGTGGATATGCGACGAATTGAGGTGCCCATGCTGCCCCAGTCGGAGCGGTAGATCGGCATCGCCGCCATTATGCCAAGCGCCGGGGCTAGAATGTCGCCGCGCATACGTTCACCCGCCGGCGACATATGGCACGAGGCGCAGGAGACGCCGAGCTGGCCTTTGCGCGAATAGTAGAATTCCTTGCCGCGGTCATAGGCGGCCAGCGCGCGCGGATCGTCCGGAATGGCGATTGCGAACGGCTTGCCTCGCGAGGACTCGGACATCACGGCAGCCAGCGACGCCATCATGCCGGTCATCGGATCGAGTGGCTTTTCGCCATTCTCCACCCTGCAACGATTGATCGCACCTTCCAGCGTCTCGATCTGCCCGGTCTCGGCAATAAAGCGCGGATAGGTCTGCCGGACGCCCTCGCCCTTGTTGTCGAAACAATCGGCGTAACGCTTGCCGTTGGCGAACGGCTTCTCCCACTCGGCGTGGCCTTCGTCGAGCGCGATTTCGTAGGGAGGAAATTCCATGATTTTCTTCCACTCATTGCGCATCCCTTCGTTGACCGCATAAGGGCCATTACCGAAATCGTCCTTCGCCACGTTGGGAAATTTGGCGAAGAAGAATGCCTGGAAAGCTTTGCGATCTGTTTCCGGGTCGGTCTTGTCGGCGGCCTTCGCCGGGGCCACCGCAAGCAATAGAGCGCAAACGACATTCAGGGCGAGTGCAGATCGGTGACGCCGGCTAGCCTCGAGGTGGAATTCCGCGTTTAGATTGCGATGAACCATGTTGATCACAGCGTGTAGAGGAAGTCGATGATCTTCTCGATCTCGGCCCCGGTCAGAATATGATTGCGGCCGAAGGCAGGCATTGGCGCTATCGAATTGCGCATCGGCTCGTTGGTCAGGATCTCCACCAGATCGGCGCGGTTGGGAAAGCGACGCCTCATGTCCACCAACTCGCGGCCGACGCTGCTCGGCGCATCGCCGCCCTTGATCGTGTGGCAGGCGAGGCAATTGCCCTTGCCACGATCAAGCGCCAGCTCCTGCCCGGCCTTGACGTCATCGGCACGGGCCGACAGCGGCTTCGCGTCTTCCGGTATATGATCGAACGGCTTCTGGGCGATTGCGCCACGCATGGCGGCAACATCGCTCGCAGAGACCGGCGATCCTTTGTTACCCCAGCTGGTGCGGATGAAGGTGAGTATGTCGGCCACAGTGCGGTCGTCCAGCTTGGCCAGCTCAGGCATGGAAGGGCGCGTCTTGTCCGCCGGGGTTCTGGCCATCGCGCCGCCGGTGAGCGTGATCTGGATCAGCGAACTCGGATTGTCCGTTTCCACCACCGGATTGCCAGCCAAAGCGGGGAATAGCCGTGGAGTGCCCTGACCGTTCATGCGATGGCAAGGCGCGCACTGCGCGACAAAGCCGAGCGCTCCGGGGCTATGGTCTGCGCCTTCATAAAGCTTCGCAGTGGTGGCGTCCTCCACCTTGGGCGGCGATGCGGCATGGCCAGGCCGGGCCGTGCGGCTTACTAGATAGGCAGCAATCGCCGATGTGTCGGCGTCGCTCAGGTGTTGCGCACTATGCTCAATGACTTCGGCCATGCTGCCGAACGCCGCCGTGCGGGCGTTGCGACCCGTCTTGAGGAAATCAGCGATCTCCTGCTGGGACCAGCTTGCCAACCCGGCGTCTTCGTGACGCAGATTCTTGGCATACCATCCCTCCAATTCCGCGCCGGACAGGAAAGCGCCACCCGGTCCATCCTTGAGCGCCTTCTCTTGGAAGGCCACGCCGCGCGGCGTGTGGCAGGCGCCGCAATGCCCCGCCCCCTCCACAAGGTACGCGCCACGCGCCACCTCCGGCGTCGCGCCTTCCGGGGGTTTGAAGCTGCGATGACCACCGAACAGCACCTGCCACCAGGCAAGCGGCCAACGCATGTTTTTCGGCCACGGGATAGTTGAAGCCTGATTGTGCTGCGCGACCGGTTGAACTGCGGAAACGAAATAGGCGTAGAGCGCCTGCACGTCCTCATCTGTCAGCACGGAATAGGAAACGTAGGGCATCGCCGGATAGAGTGGGGAGCCATCCTTGCGGATGCCATGACGCACTGCTCGTTCGAAATCGGCAAAGTCGTATGCGCCGATGCCGGTGTCCTTGCCTGGTGTGATATTCGTCGAATAGATCGTGCCGATCGGCGTCTGCATCGCCAGCCCACCAGCGAACGCCTTGCCCCCTTTTGCGGTATGACACGCCACGCAATCCGACGCTTGCGCGATATACCGCCCCCGTTCGACCAGGTCCGGATCGGCAGAATTCACATGAAAAATCTGCCGAGGCGCGAACAAGACTGGCGCCAGGTAGCTGCCGCCAATGGCAACGACCAGTCCAATCGCTGCTGCGGAGACACCGAGCTTGAGAAATTTCACGATCGATACTCTCCCCATGCGCCGGATCAGCGAATGTAGGCCTGGCCTTCGGTGATCTTGTAGGTCCAGGGCAGGTTGGCGTTCTTCCAGCCGTTAACGTCGCGGCGCCCTGCGGGGCTCATGTCGCCCTCGAATCCATCCACCACCGAATAAACCTTGGTATAGCCGGCTTCCTGCAACAGATTGGCGGCTTGCGAGGAGCGGTCGCCGGAGCGGCAAATCAGGATGATGGGATCGCTCTTGCCACGGTTCATGCGGGTCGCGAGCGCAGAGACCGCGCCGACAAAATCCGAATTGGGCGACATGGTGTAGCGATTGTTTTTCTTGTCCCAACTCGCCGGATCGTCGATCTCCACATAGGGGATGTTCTGGTCAATGACGGTGGGGGTGCCAAGGAACTGGAATTCGCCTTTGGTGCGAATGTCGATGAACAGCACCTTGGCGCCACCCTCCGACTTCATTTTATAGGCCTCGGGCGCCGAGAGGTAGAGTCCGAGCTTGGTCTGCTTGACCAAAGGCAGTTTATTGACGTCGACGGGCTGGTAATCGCCTGCGAAGGCCGGGCTTAGCAGCAGGGCCAGAGCCAGCCCAAGAATAGCGGTCCTCATGTGTTCCTCCTAGTGCTTTTCTTAACAGCAGTGCCGCGCTCAGGCGACGACTGCTCGTTCTTTGGTACGAGCCGGCACGACAAGGCCTCGCCGACTTACGACATGCGCTTGATCAGGAATTCGAACAGCTTACCCTCCGCCTTCGACTCCACCAGATCATTGCCGGTCGCGCGGCAGAACGCCTCGAAATCCTTAACCGCCCCGGGATCAGTCGCGAGCACCTGAAGGGTGCCCCCGATCGGCACCTCCTTGAGCGCCTTTTTGGCCTTCAGGATCGGTAGCGGACAATTCAGCCCCTTGGCATCGAGAACTTGGTCGGCCATATCATCTCCTCGGCAGTACTGGTACGTGGAACTCGCTCAGATGAAAAGATTGATGTCGCTCTTGGTAGCCGTCTCGATATAGGTCGCGGCGCCGCCGAGAACGGGTCCCTCGATCATGTCGTCCTTGGTGTACTCGAACAGGTCCATGGTCATCTGGCAGGCGATCATTTTGACGTCCGCCTCGATCGCCATGGTGCGCAGTTCCTCGATCGAGGCGACGCCTTTCTTCTTGATAAGGTTCTTCATCATCATCGTCGCCGCCGCGTCGACGCCGGGAATGGCGGAGACGAGATTGGGCATGCCGATATGCATGCCGAACATCGGCATCTCCATCGCCGGATTGCCGAGAGTCGTGACCTGCAGGTCAAGCTTCTTTTTCAAGAGCGTGAGACCGTAGAAAGTAAAGAACATCGTCACCTCGAGGCCCATGGCGGCTGCGGTCGTCGCCAGTATAAAGGGGGGATAGGCCCAATCGAGGGAACCCTTGGTGACGATCATCGACATGCGCTTGGTATTGGCTTCGTTACCCATTGCACCACCTTTTTGTTTGATCTTTGCAGGCGCGACCGCGCCGTTTACGCGTTCAAACTCTCCACAACACGACTACCAGGACCAGGACCGCCAGAAACACTGTCTCGGCGACGATCAGCGCGATCGCCCGTCCGCCGACGTCCGCCATCGCCTTGAGCGACGTCTTCATTCCCAATGCCGCAATCGCCGTAACCAGGCACCAGCGCGAAACATTCTTGATGACCGCAAGCACGGGTTCGGGAATGACACCCGTGCTGTTGAGCACCACCAGGGCGGCGAAGACGACGAGAAACCCGGGCAATTGGCGGCCGGCCGTGCCGACATTGTGGGCGCGGAACACATAAGACAGCGTCACCACCACGGGCAACAGCATCGCCACACGCAACAGTTTGGTGAAGGTCGCAACGTTGCCGGTTTCCTCCGAGACGCTGAAGCCGGCGCCAACCACTTGCGCAACATCGTGAATGGTGCCCCCGAGGAACACGCCTACCGCCGCATGATCGAGATGGAAGAACGCGATGATTACTGGATAGACGATCATCGCGATCGTGCTCAGCGCTGTAACGCCGATTACGGTGAAAACGGTATCGCGCTCATGGTTCTGACCTTTCGGCAGCACCGACGAGATCGCCAGCGCCGCGGAGGCGCCGCAGATCGCCACGGCCCCTGCGGTCAGAATTCCGAACGGCCGGCTCAGCCCCACGACACGGGCCGCCAGCGCGCCGAACAGGACGGTGGAAACCACCGCGCCGATCACCATGATGACGGGTGCCGTGCCGAGCTTCATGATCTCGGCGATCGTGATCTGCGCACCGAGCAGGCCGACGGCGACACGCAGAATGCGCTTGGAAGCGAACTCGATGCCAGAGACGCAGCGCCCCTCCTGCGACAAGAAATAGAAGGCCATGCCGAGCAGTAGCGCAAACAGCATTACTGGCCCGCCGTAATGCTCGGACAGGAAGGTCGCGGCGATCGCGATGATCAGGCTCGCCAACACGCCAGAAAAATAGGATTGCCCGGCCGCGAACGCGCCGAGGCCGCGGCTCACCATCGTCACCTTGGTTTCGGCGATTTCACTCACGGACGGTCCATTCTTCCTAACCAGCGCATCCGGCAAAATTGTCGGCGGTCATCTTCGTCTCGTACGGCCCGGCGACCGCCGTGCCGGCAACGAGTTTGGTCTTGGCGACCGCCCAATCCTTCGGACGCACCTTGGTCATCCAGCCTTCGCCGTAGGGATCGGCGTTGGCGAGCTTGGGGTTGGCGGTGAGCGCATCGTTGACCTCGGCCACTTCGGCGTCGAAAGCAATTTTCGCCGGTCCAACCCATTTGCCGGATTCGATGGTGGCGCACGACTTATTTGCGTCCACCGAGCGGCCGACCTTCTTGGCCGTAAAGGCGACGAGCCGGCCGGCCATCGCCGCGGCAACGACGGTCATGCCGAGGGTTACGGTGCCGTCGGCGTTCTCGCGATACCAGATGTTGTTCTCGACGTCGTAGAGAAGCTCGTCGGGAAGGTTGCAGCCACGGACGGTCGGCATCGAGTCCTCCTTTATCAAACGTTTGCTACAGGCTGCGCCGATGCTTCGTGTTGACGCAGCGGCCGCGATGAACAACAGAACTCGCCGAGCCCTGCCACTTCCAGCTTGCCGCCGATGAAAAGCTGCAGATGCCGCGCCACCATGGCACCGAGTCGCAGCCTGCGAGCGACGTCGGTATGGGCAGGCTCAAGGCGCACGAGATTGTGGTGGTAGACGAGTTCGCGGCAGGTCTCGCGACAGGCGTTGAAGCTCGGCTCGCCGCGCGCACCCTGGCGGTGCAGCGCCAGCAGCCGGAAGCCTTCGACCACGCGCATCGTTGGCGTCTCGCCGCGCGCCGCGAGCCAGATTTCGAGGATCGCCTCACCGAGCGCCAACAACTCGTCCGCGCGTTGCGACGCCGTCGCCGCGAGCGCGGTGTCAGGTGCCGCGAGCATCGCGTCGAGACGCGCTGCGATGTCGTTGAGGCTCATGCTGGGGATATTCGCCATCAACCGAGCCCTCGGGCGCGCAGAAGATCTGAGGAAGCGGAGAAGTTCTCGGGTACACCGACCTTGCGCGCCGACAGGCCGAGCGCCATGCCGAGAAGCTGGGTGAAATACAGAATCTTCACCGTGGTCTTGCGGCCGAAGACCTTTTCCGCGCGCACCTGATGCATTTCTAGGCCAGTGTGGCAGGTCGGGCATTCGGTGGCGATCACATCAGCGCCGCACGCTTCCGCCGTGGTAAGCAGATTGAGCACGAGCTTAGTCGAAGTGTCGCTGTCCGACAGCGTATGGGCGCCGCCGCAGCAGGCGGTCTTGAGCGGATACTCGACATTCTCGGCGCCGGCCGCTGCCAGCAGATCGTCCATGAAATGCGGCTTCCAGGTCGATTCCGAGCCCGGCCCCCGATCCTTTTCGGGGAAGATGTGACGCGGGCGCGTGTACATGCAGCCGTAGTAGTTGGCGATCTTGAGGCCCTTGAGCGAGTTCCTCACCCGTGCCTTCAGGCCATCCTCGCCGATCGCCTGCTTGATCCAGTCAAGCGCGTGAATCGTCTCGACCTTACCTGCCTTGTAGGTCTCGTGCCCGGCCTTGCGCGAGAGCTGGTCGGTGACCTCGCGCGAGGCGGGATCGTTGGCGAGGTCGTATTCGGCCTTCTTGAGATTGTGATAACAGCCGTTGCACGGCGCCATCACGGTATCGAAGCCCATGGCTTCGGCGATCGACAGGTTCCGCGCCGACAGATAGGTCTGCAGCTTGGGGTCGACGTTCTTGACCTCCATGGCGCCGCAGCAGTTCCAGTTCTTGAGCTCAACCACGTCCAGGCCCAGCGCCTTGCCGAGCTCTTTGGTGGAGCGGTTATAGGCGTGTCCAGTGCCTTCGAGCGCGCAGCCCGGATAATAGGCGACCTGCTTGTACTTGCCGCTCATCACTCAGCTCCCTGCACGTCTAACCGAAGCGCTTTGCGGGCCGCTGCCTCGCACTCACTGACGTATTCCTCGATCGCAGCGCTTGCCGCATCCCAGCCGCGCGTGCGCGGACGGAACAGGGTGGCAAGACCGAGCTTCATCATCAAGCCGACCGGCAGCCGGCTGACCAGGCTGCGCACCAGCGCGACCAGCCAGTCCTGAATCAGTGATTGACCCGTCCGCGCGAAGAACTGCTTCAGCACCCGACCATCCTCGATCTTGCCGGTGGCGAAGACCTGCTCAGAGAATACCTCGTCGAAGACCGTGGACGGCTTCTTCTCGGTGTGGCCCTTGAGCTCGAGCCAATGCGCCGTCGCCTTCATCACGCCTTCCGGATTGACGTCGCGTGGACAGGCGTAGGTGCATTTGTTGCATGAGACGCACTGCCAGATGATGTCCTTGTCGCGCAGCAGCTCGTCTTCGAAGCCCATGCGGATCAGGTAGATCCAGTAACGGGGATTGAAGTCGGGATTGATGGCGTTGACCGTGCAGGCGTTGGTGCAGGAGCCGCACTGCCAGCAGCGGTGGATGAACTCGCCGCCCGGGAGCGCGGCGATCTCCTCCTCCATCTGTTCGTTGTAGTCGGTGACGGCGCGCGAGGTGATAAACGTGCTCCAGTGCCCGGAGACGTCGACGCCGTCGATCACCAAGTGCTCGTGTGTGACGAGGTTCTCGGGACGGATCAGCGATTTTTCGTGAATCGGCATCGTCGCTCCTTCACGAGCTCAGTTGGCGCGGTTCGCCGAGCACATAGGCTTCGCCGTCGATCAGCTTGAGGCGGGTGCGGCCGGACTCGGTGTCGACGGCGTCGAGCCCGAGCATCCGGCGTGTATGCGCCATCGCGTCGGCCTTGGCGCCACCGCAGAAATCCGCGTGCAAATATTGCCCTCCCCTGTCGTTGATGTAGCCGGCGTAGATGTGGGCGCAGAGCAGGTCGGCATAGAATGTAAGGTCGCGGAACACGCCGTTCGCCTGCAGAAAGCCTTCCAGTTCCTCGCGCAACATCGCGAAGGTGGCAAAGCCATCGCCTACTTCAATCGTTCCCGGCTCGACATTGTTATCGCTGTACCAGATTTCGCGCAGCACGCCGGTATTGACCTTGGCGTCCCACATCCAGCGCGTCATCAGCGGATAGCGCTCGGGCGCGGTGAAGTGCAGCACTTCGGCGGCGAGATCGCGCGACCAGCGGTGCTCGCGATTGGCGGGAAAGCTCGCCACGAAGGCGCCGATACGTTGATCGGCGGTACCGGTATCGGACCAGCCGTCGAGCAGCGTGACCAGGCGGGAGCGCATCGCAGCGAAACCGTTGCGGCCGAGCCAGGCGCCGATGCGCCGGCGAACCGGCGTCGTGAAGGCGGCGAGATCGTAGAACTCGGGCTCGGTCAATTCGCTGACCTGGCCCTTGCCGAGCACTTCCTCGAACAGCGAGGCTTTGAGCGCCAGCGCGCCGACGTAACGCTCAACACCGCCGGTGTCATCGGCGGCGTCGACCAGATTCTCGAACGCCCGCCGTAGCTTGGGGCCGGACAGATCGAGTACCGGCCGCGCCGGTGCGGGTGCCATTTTGGCTTTATGGCTGCCGATCGCCCACATCATTCGGCCGCCTCCAGCATGGCGCTGCGGACGAACGTCAACGCCGCCATCGCCGCCGATTGCCCTTGCGCGATGGAGTCGTCGATGGTCTCGGGCCCCGTCGCGGCTCCGGCGACGAAAACGCCGGGCCGCGAGGTCGCCGACATGTTGGAATAGGTCGAGGCCTTCTGGATGTGGCCGTGTTTCTCCAGCTTCACGTCGAACACCGCGGACAGCGTCATGTTATCTACATTGGGATCCATGCCGATGGCGTGCACGACCATGTCGAAGGGAATGGTGATCGGGCGCTTCACCAATGTGTCCTCGCCCTTCACGATCAGCCGCTTGCCGTCCGACGTCACCTCGGCGATGCGCGCCTTGATGTATTTGACTTTGTATTTCTCCTGGCTTTCCCAGTAGTAGAGGCCCTCGTAGAGACCGAAGGTGCGGACATCCATGTAGTAGATGTAGACGCTGCACTTCGGTAGCGCTTCGCGGATCTCCATCGCGAGGTTAGATGACACCGTGCAGCATATTTTCGAACACCATTCGCGGCCGATCTGGCGGTCGCGCGAGCCGACGCACAACAGAATGGCGACCCGCTCGGGCTCGCGCCCGTCGGACGGACAGCGCACGCCCTTGCCGGAAGAGAACATCTGCTCGACCTGGGTGGTGGTGACGACATCGGGATAAGTGCCGAAACCCCATTCCGGTTTATTGACCGAGTCGAAATGAGTGAAGCCGGTGCACAGGATGGCAGCGCCCGCCTCCACTTGCGAGCCGTCGGACAGCGTCGCGCGAAAATCGACCGGACCGCCGGCGAAGGTTTTGACCGTCGCGTTCTTCCTGACCTCGATGAGCTTGTTGCTTTCGACCCGTTGCACCATACCGCCGATGGCATCCCTGGCCCACTCGCCAGACGGCACCAATTTGGCATAGCCGGAAAGGATCGGCGCACCGCCGAGCCGCTCGGCCTTGTCGACGAGAAAAACACGCTGACCGGCCGTGGCCAGCGAATGGGCGGCCGAGAGTCCCGACGGACCGCCGCCGACGATGAGAACAGGGCGATTCATACCTCAGCTCCTGGAAACGCGGCGACAGGCTGTGGTTTGACGTAACCCGGACCCGACGTGATCGCGCGTTTGGGGTCATAAAGTGTCTCGATGCGACCGGCCTTGACCTCCTCGAGGTAGGCTTCGAATTCGATTTTAGCCTTTTGCCAATCGATGCCGAGTTTCTCCAGCAGGCCCTCGAACGGCGAGGCATGCCAGTGCAATTGCGCCAACTTGTAGGGATGCGCGCCCAGTGCGAGTGCGGCGAACTGGCAGTCGGCCAGGATCGGCAGCGCATAGACTTTGTCGACCGCCTTGCCGATCCACTGGTTCTTGTCGAGCGTGGTGATGCAGCCGGTGTCATGACCGACCATCACGTCGGCCTTCGCCTCCTCCACAGCGACCTTGATCTTGCGATCGATAGCGAAGGAGCGGGTGAACTCACGCTCGCCGATGATGTGGCGGAAGCCGAACCCGCAGCAATCATACCAGGTGGAATAATCAATGACCTGCGCGCCGAGCGTCTGCATCAGGCCTGTGGAGACGGCAACGCGGTTGCCGTCCATCACCGTCTCGTCATAGATCACGTCCTCTGGCACCATCTTGTAGACGTGGCAGGCCGGATGGACGGTGGCGCGGATACCGCTGACGTCCACGACCTGGTGCTGCTTGATGCGATCGCGCATCACGTGCAGCCATTCCGAATAATGCACGACCTCTTCGGGGATCAGCAGCTTGCCGTCGACCAGGCGGCCGAGCTTGCCGAGGATCTTCTTCACCTGCTCGCGCAGCTCGGCCGAGTGCATCAGGAAGATGCGCATCTCCTTGTAATTGCCAAAGGAGGTACCGCAATGGACGAGCGGATAATAGGTGCCGATCGGCAGCCCCTGCGCCTTGGCCGACACATAGGCTTGGTGGAAGTTCCGCAGAAATACGGCGGCGAGGCTGACCACATTGCCGATGCCAGAGCCGTGATAGTTCCACGCCGTGCACGAGGTCTGATCGGTCTCGTCGATATAGCGCACGCCGAGCTTGTTCATTAGCCACATCACGCTCGACGGATAGCCCGGGATATTCCCGCACTGACCGCAGGACTTGTGGTGCCAGAGGTTCGTGGTCGGGATGCGTTTTTCCCAGCCGTAGAGGGTGCGCGCCACCACCGGCTCATGTCGCTCGTCGATTCGATGGACGAGGATTTCGCCGTCCTTTTCGAGCTGCCACATGGCATCACGGATGTCGTGGACGCGGTCTTTGTTGGTCAGCATCGAGCGGCGGTCGATCTTGGCTTCCACCCAGGAGGTGGCGGCCCGCGCTTCGCTCGGCGTCAGGCTGGACGGACGCCATTCGGTGCCGAAACCCGTGAACGCCGGCTGACCGTCGTTACGTTTATCGTCCATCGTTTCCTCCATAGATCCTCGGCATTGATTGTCGCCCGCGATTATTTTTTGCTAATCATCCGCGTCCGAATCTTTTTCCTGTTCCTCGAGCCACTCGTTGTATTCTTCGCGCTTCTCGTCCATCACGTCGTTGACGACGTCGAACAGATTCTCGTCGATAGTCTCGAGCTGATCGAGCACGCCGGTCGCCTCCCAAATGGTGTAGAGCTCGACCGACGTCTTCAGATTGACTTCCCACGCCGTGTCCATGGTGTGCATGGTCGGTACCGGGATCGCCTTGCGCAAAATGTTGAGCGGTGCATCGACCTTGGTCACGTTCGGTCCCCAATCCGGGAAGGCGTCGCGCGTGATCATGTTGGGCGCGAGCTGGTTGCCGGTGGAGATCACCTTGAGCAGCACGCGCGAGAACGGCCGCAACACGTCCTTTGCCGACTGCATCCCGTGCTTGATCGCGACCTCGCGCATGATCATGACCAGCCCGCCGGGGGAATTCTCGAACGGGCAACGGGCGGCGCAGGTGTAGCACTGGGCGCAGGACCATATTTTTTCCTGCATCGCGTCATAGATGCCTTCGAGATTCTCGGTCCACAGAAGCTGGACGATCTCGCGCGGCGAATAATCATAATAGTGCGCCGTTGGACAGGTCGCG
>Ga0116223_10002533_pt1 | contig 17215 bp, 17 predicted proteins | sample Sb_taG_3_FD_90092 | JGI IMG/M metagenome (GOLD analysis project Ga0116223, IMG submission 90092) | Peat soil microbial communities from Weissenstadt, Germany - Sb_50d_a_PC metaG | ecosystem: Environmental > Terrestrial > Soil > Wetlands > Peat | place: Germany: Weissenstadt | collected 2010-09-21 | reverse complement strand
GCCTGAGAACAACTTGCCGCCGGGGCAGGTCCAGACGGGCCTGCCCTTTTCCACGAACACTCCGGATGTTCCTTCCGTGCTGTACATCGTGTGCAACTTGATCGAATCGGAATTGTTGCTTATATTTCGATAGGGGCTAGGAAAGTTGGTGCTGACTCTGTCTCGGAAGCCAGGCTCGATTCAGGTGTTCTCTTCTGATACGCATTTTCGCTCGGGCGCTACAACATGAGCGGAATCGTTGGCGTGCTGGGTGTTGCGGGTGAAACTCCAGACAGTTCTCTCCTTCAGGCGCTGACGAAGTTCATGGCTTTTCGCGGGCCGGACGCCCAGCAGACATGGGTGGGCGACGGCGTCGCTTTTGGTCACGCCCTGCTTAGCATAGCGCCCCCATCCGCCAACCAACAGCAACCCTTCAGCCTCGACGGCGAGGCGTGGATCGTCGCGGACGCACGGCTGGATGCCCGCGCTGACCTCCTCTCCGAACTGCACAGTGCCGGCCATGCCTGTCCCACCGGCGCCGGCGATGCTGAGTTGATTCTTCGCGCCTACGCTGCCTGGGGCCAAGCTTGCCTCGAACACTTATTGGGAGACTTTTGTTTCGCCATCTGGGATGGGAAGCGCAAGTCTCTCTTCTGCGCGCATGATCAGGTTGGGATTAAGCCTTTTTATTATGCCGAGACCAAGCGGTGGCTGGTCTTCAGCAACACGCTGGATTGCATGCAGCCAGAGGCCGCGGCCGGCCTGCACGAACTGTCGGTGGCTGATTTCCTGCTTTTTGGCTCCGTCCAGGACCCCTCGGCCACGATTTTTGCCGGCATCCGCCGTCTCCCGCCAGCGCATGCTTTGACCTGGTGTGGCGGGAAACTGTCCGTGAAGCGGTACTGGACTCCCCCCCTGGATGAGGAAGTCCATTACAAGCACTCCACCGATTACGAGGAGCAGTTTCGCCAACTGCTGCACACCGCAGTGCAGGACAGATTGCGCACGGATCGTGCCGCGATTTCCTTGAGTGGCGGGCTTGATTCCACATCGGTTGCGGCTTTTGCGCGTCGGGCCGGGTGCGGCGGTCTGCGTGCCTTCACCATGGTGTTCGATAAAGTCATGCCCGACGAGGAGCGGCATTACTCACGCCTGGTTGCGGAGTCGCTGGGTATTCCCATCGAGTACCTCGCGGGGGACCGTTACCTCACGGAGGCGCAGCCTGACTTTTCCGGCGTACGATCCTCGCAGCCGGACGAGAATGTTCTCGCGGCGTTCGTTACGGATTCTTGCTACCAGCGGGCCAGCAACACGGCACGCATTTTGTTCACTGGGCAAGGCGGTGATGTCGGGCTGTTCCCCTCAAACTCCCACTTTCGTCGCCTCCTGGGTCAAGGGCGCCTTGGGCGTTTCTTGGGTGACGGCGCGCGGTACGCGCGTGCCCGGCGCGGGTTGCCTCCCCTGGGGCTTCGAACCTTGCTGCAGCGCCGGTTCGGCGTCTGCGATCCCTGGCGAGTGGAGTATCCCAAGTGGCTGAACCCGGATTTCGAAGCTCACTTGCGGCTGCAGGAGCGCTGGAAAGAGAAGAGTGTGCCCGAGACGCCACATCCGCTCCGGCCGGAAGCGGTGGGGGTGTTGCTGGCGCCTTACTGGCAGAATTTTTTTGAAAGTTGTGATCCGGGAGCCACGCGAGTTTGTCTTGAGCAGGTGCACCCGTATTTCGACCTGCGGCTGCTGCGGTTCCTGTTTTCGATTCCACCAGTCCCATGGACGCTGGATAAGTGCTTGACGCGGTCTGCCATGCGGAACATCCTGCCGGAAGCCGTTCGTCTGCGGCCGAAAACGCCGCTGGCCCGCGACCCCTGGCTGATTTTCGTGCGCAATCATCGCGGCGCGTTTTCGAAGGCGCCGTCGAATCTGGCGCCCTATGTGGACAGTGTCAAATACCAGGTTTTTCTGACGTCACCGGCGGCGTTTGGAGAGAACAGCTACCAGTTTTCGGTCCGACCGGCAGTGCTGAGCGCGTGGCTGAGCAAAACCTCCGCTTGGCCGAGGAATTGAGTTTGCCACCATTGTTGCTTTACACGCCAAGACAAATGATGGCAGAATGTGCCCAAGTTGTTCCCGTAGGGTGTAGATTCGCCTCGCGGTGGGGGCCGGACGGGAAGAACGCCGATAAAGGAGTGTGTGCATGCCGCAAAACGGCCAGCAGCCGACCAGGAAACCATACACAACCCCAACCTTGACCGCGTATGGTGACGTGCGGAAGATCACGGAAGCAGTGAATAACAAGGGAATGTTTGACGGGCCATCCCACTTTCCTCTGCGGAGTGGGGCATAAGCTCGTCGCAGAAAGTGGATTCTCCATCGGTCCCTGAGAAGGGGACTTATTTCTACTCGGTATTCGGCCTGCGGGTCCGCGCCAATCGCCCTGTGGGCGTCTTCCTGGCCACTCCTCCCGGCCAGCCCGACGTCGTGCTTCACCTGGAAGGATCCTCTCCCAACCCGTTCGGCAAGCTTGACCGCGAAGAGTGGCATCAGAGCCTTTACACGGATGACTTCGGTCAGCCGCTGCTGCGCGTATGGAAGTTGAATGGAGGCGATTACTTACACTTTCACTACTCCGACGGGCCCGAGTTTTTTATCGACAGCGCCGGAGAGTCGGTGTGGTCGTTCTGGCCGGAGCAGGTGGACTTCGATGACGTGCTCACCTATCTTGCCGGTCCCGCCTTCGGTTACCTGCTGTTCGTGCGCGGCCTAACGCTGCTTCACGCCAGCGCCGTCGCCGTGGGGGACAAGGCGATTGCCCTGCTCGGACCAGGGGGAGCGGGCAAGTCAACCACGGCCGCTGCCTTCGCGCTTTCGAAATTCCCGGTGCTCACCGACGACATTGTCGCCGTGAGAGAACACAACGGGGAGTTCCTGGTTCAGCCGGCTTACCTTCGGCTTTGCCTCTGGCCCGATTCCGTCGAGGCTTTATACGGCTCTCCGGAAGCACTTCCCCGGCTCGCGGAAAGTTGGGAAAAGCGAAGTCTGGAGCTGGGGGGAGGCTGCCAGTTTGCGCAGCGAGCCCTTCCCTTGGCTGCCGTCTACGTGCTGGGTGAGCGCATCTCGCCAAGTCCCTGCGGAACGATTGCGCGGCTCGCCCCGCGCGAGTTTCTGTTCAACCTGATCGGCAATACCTTTGCCAACCGGCTGCCCAACCACACGCGAGCCCAGGAGTTCGACGCGCTGGCGCGTTTGGTGAGCCGTGTGCCCGGACGGAGTGTCACTCCCCATCCGTCGCCCCGCAACGTACGAGGATTGTGCAGCTCGATCATCGAGGATCTCGAGCGCTTAGATCGTTGACGGCCAGAAAGGATTGCCGGTGTACGACATCCTAGCCTACGGTCGAATGATCTCCCACCCGGTTCGTTTTCATGCCTACATGGAGGCGTTGCGCCGGACCGTAAAGCCGGGGGCCGTGGTGTTGGATATGGGAACCGGCCCCGGGATCATGGCGCTGCTGGCCTGCAGGTTCGGTGCCCGCAAGGTTTACGCCATCGAGTCGGAGCCCATTATCCAGGTGGCACGGGAGATTGCCGCCGGCAACGGTTTTGCCGGCCAGGTCGAGTTCGTCGAGGGATTGTCCACCCGGGTCAGTCTGCCGGAACGCGTGGATGTAATCGTGTCCGATCTGAATGGGATTCTTCCCTGGTACCAACAGCACCTGCGCGCAGCCGCCGATGCCCGCCAGCGGTTCCTTGCTCCCGGCGGAGTGATGATTCCGAAGAAGGAAACCGTGTGGCTTGGGGTGGTCGAATCCCCGCAAGCGTATGCGGAACATGCGCAAGCCTGGGAAACCGGCCACGGGTTCGAAATGCACGCCGCCCGAGACCTCGCCATCAACACCCGGCAAATGGTGCGGCTCCGCTCCGAAGACCTGCTGGCCGCCCCGCAGTGCGGGGTGGTGCTGGACTTCATGCAGGTGGAGGAGCCGAATTCCAGGGCTGATGCGACCTTCGTGATCACCCGCCCGGGAGTTGGCCACGGCTTGCTGGTGTGGTTCGATTGTGTGCTCACCGACGAGATTTTTTTCTCCAACGCTCCCGGCTACTACAGGAGCGTCTATGGGCAGACCTTTTTCCCCTGGACCAGACCTGTCAGCCTCCAGGCCGGGGATGTGGTCCGGTTGAAGCTGCGCTGCAATCTGGTGGCCGACGATTACGTCTATCGATGGACCACGGAAGTTCTGGGGAACGGGGAGAAAGCGGACGTGAAGGCGAGTTTCGATCAGTCGGATTTTCATTCCTTCCCGATTTCGCCGGCCTCTCTGCGGAAGGGAAGCGAGGCCTACGTCCCTCGCTGTAATGGGGAGGGCTCGATCGATCGCTTTATTTTGACTGCGATGGACGGTAAGGCGTCCGTGGGGGAGATTGCCGCCTGCATTAGCCAGCGTTTTCCCGGCCGGTTCAAGGAGCGGTCGGAGGCACTGGACCGTGTTGCCAGAGTTTCGCGAGCGTATAGTGAATAGTTGGAGATCTGAGGCTGGCATGAGCAAACTATCCCTCTCTCTGCAGGTCAAGCCAAGTGAGGACGTGGTGTGGCGCAATCTTCAGGGGGAAAGCGTTCTCCTGGATTTGAAAAGTGGTGTGTACTTCGGGTTGGATGCCGTGGGAACCCGCATCTGGACCCTCCTGCAGGATCACAGTGATCTGCAAGCGGTGCTGCAAGAACTGCTGTGCGAATACGAGGTAAACGAAGAAACTTGCGCCCGCGACCTCATGGATCTGGTCAGCGCCATGGCCGAGAAGGGCCTGGTACAAACGGCAAGTCAGTGAGGCTGCACTCCGCCGCCTACAACCTTGCTCTTGATCAGCCGGGACGCTGTGTTACCGGCCAGTGACATTGCCTTTCCCAATCCCCGCAGCACACGCAGGAAGCGGTACAGGACAGAAAGCGATGGCGGCAGATTGACCATCGCCCATTCCACGGGCGTGGCCGTGCACGTGAATCGGAAGACGTATCGCAACCTATCCTGCCAGCGCTCACGCACTCGCAAGAGGTAGAGCTGCGATTTTACGTAGGTTGGAAGCCCACCACGGACAAGGTCGCGGCCAATGCCGTCGGCGATTCGCTCCACCGTCCGGTCGCGAGCGAGCGACTGCTCGAGGTCAGGTGGAATCGCGGTTCCGAGCAGCCTGTTCGCCAGAACAACTCCGAGCAGCAGCATCCTCAAACCGCCGGCCCGCCGGGACTGATCGAGGACGTACTCCCAATCCAAGTGCGGGTGGGACACCACAAGCTCGGCCACGTCCGCCAGCCAGATTAACTTTTCCCAGCCGTGTTTGCCGCCGTGAAAGCAGAGAAGCAGAAGCAGGTCTTCGCGGGAAAGCGAATTCATCTCCCGGCCGCATACCGTGAGCGGCTGAATCCGGCTCCAGTACTGCTCTTCGCTCAGGGGAAGAGAGAAGTACCGGGGAACGATTCGCCACTGCAGTTCCACCAGGATCCCCGACGGACTCAGGAACGGGTATTCATACTGGGTGGCTAAGAAGGCGTTCTGCTGGGCCGGTGTCAGTTGCTTTCCGTCCGCGTATCCGGCGGAAACAAGGGTTCGGATGGCTTCCGGAACGTCACGGCGGCGTATGAGGATGTCGAGATCGACGCACTCGCGCAAAGCGGCGTTGCCGTAGAGACTCTCGGCGAGTGCCGGTCCCTTGAAAGGGACAACGGGAATGCCGTGCCTGCCGAGCAAGTCGACAATGTCGGCGAGATCGCGAACCAGGAGCAGGCTGCGCGCCACGTTGGCCCGAAACCTGTCGTCGAGTTCGTGCGCAATCTCGGCGGGAAAGCTGAGCCTAAGGCTCCTCTTCCAATGCCAGTACAGAAGGGGCAAAAGACGATGGGCTCGAGCCTGCTCCAGCAACAGGCCCCAGTCGAGGGGACCGTCCAGGAGTTCTAGCGCGCGCCGGGTGTGGTCCGCGCTCATTTCCCGGCGCGCGCACGCGAGCAGGAGTTCGAGCTCTGGCGAGTTATGCAGTCCGGCGATTCGAGCGGGGCGAGGCCCCGCTAAGGCTGGATGCGTTGCCAAGGCGCTCACGGTCGGTATTCCTGACTGGCGCCGATCAGTGGCGCATAGGCGGCGGTGTCACCACCGATGACGGTCTGGCCCTCTACCTCCACCCAGGCGTGAGCGCTCAGCCAGTTTTTGGAATCCTTAGCCACGCCGATGTGGATTGCGCCGGGAAAGCCGTAGCTCGCCAGTAGATTTCGACCGGCAATCGCCTGCACCAGGCACTTGGATCCGGGAATGTACCGGGCGGCGACGGCAATCGCCCAGCCGATGCGCCCGGCGGTTTGCGGCTGGCGCGGCGACAGAAGAGTAATGTCCTCGAAAATTTTGCTTAGAACCACGGATGGCGGTAACAATCGCACTGTGAGCCAAGCACTCCCGACGGCCACAAAGGCCCTCAAGAGCAGCCAGCGATCACCGCGGTTCAGCCTAAGGACCTTGCCCAGGGCGCCCATTCCCGATCTATGCAAAAGTACGGAGGGAATTGCCAACAGCGTAACACACTCACCGACGGCCCGGCCCCTTTCGCAAACTCACTGAATCGATCACGTAAACTGATGTCAGTTTGCGATTAGCCGGCTAGCCAGGAGTTAGCCCGTCTCTTCTACTGCGAGTATCGTTGCCGGTTTCTGCGCTCGCGTCGTCGTGATCACCACCACGCTGATCAGAACAAACACGGTTCCCAGAATCGTTCGCAGGCCAAGCGCTTCGCCGCCCAGGAAATACCCAAGCAGCACGGCCACAAGCGGATTCACGTATGCGTGGGTCCCGACTTTTGTCGGCGATTCATGATGAATCAGCCACAAGTAGGCGGTAAACGCGAGAATAGAGCCTGCGACAATCAGGTAGAGCAACGAGAGCCACGCTCCTCGTGAGATGGCCCACGGATGAAAGTTACTGAATTCGCCCCGCGCGGCCGCCGTGAGAGCCAGCAACACTCCCCCAGCGAGCATCTGCGACCCCGAGCTCATGGCTTTGGATGGCGGAAGGGGCAGCATGCGCGTAAGCGCCGACGCTACCGCCCAGCTCATCGAGGCAACGATCAACGCCATGGCGCCCGCCATGTCGATGGCCGCCCCGCCAAGGTCGAGCGAGTGGCTCATCAGGACTGCCACTCCCCCCATGCCGATCAAAAGCGCCAAGGCCAGGCGGAAAGTGAGCTTCTGGGTTCGCAGGAAAATGATTTCCGATAGCGCCATAAACGCGGGGATGGTGGCCATCATGACCGCGGCAATGCCGGAAGGCACGCGCTCTTCCGCCCAGAACAACAGCCCGTAGTCGAGCACGAAGATCAGGATCGCGAGCAAAGATGCTGAAGTCCATTGGCGCAGGCTGGGCGAGCGCTCGCCGCGCGCGATCATCCAGCCATAGAGAACAAGTCCCGCAACCAGGAAACGCATCGCGGCCAGAAGAAACGGCGGAACTTCGCGCACGCCAACACGGATCGCAAGAAACGTGGATCCCCACACAAGATAGATGATGGCGAAAGCCAACAGCGTCTTCCACCTTGTGCGAAGCGTTTGGGATTCCATAGCGGATTCCTGCCAACAACCTACCAGTTTACCCGCCGGATCGCGCATTCATCCCGGATCACGGGCTATAGCTTCTTCTCCCGCAAGAACTCCGCGACCACCTGTGTGGCATCCCGATGCTCGCCGTCCACCGCGTAGTTCATCCGCCGCATGTCTTCTTCCGTGATCTTCCCGGCGAGAGCGGCAAGCGCCGTCCTCACTTCAGGATGCTCTCGTAACACCTGCTCGCGAACGATCGGCACGGCGTCGTACGGGGGGAAATAATGACGGTCGTCCTCCAGCACCACAAACCCCAAGGCGCTGATCAGGCCGTCGGTCGCCGAGCCGGCCACGATGTCCACCTCTTTTCCCTGCAGCGTGCGATAGAGCAGACCGAGGTCCATGATGCGCGACGGCGCGGCGAAGCGCAGGCCGTAGGTGCGGGCCAGGCCTTCGTACCCGTCGGGCCGCTCCATGAACTCGTAGCCGAAGCCCGGACGCCACTGCGGCGCGTATTGCGCGGCTTGGGAAATGGTGTGCAGATTCAGTCGCCGCGCGTCCTCTCCGCGAATCACGATGGCGAAGGTGTTGTCGAACCCAAGCGGCTCGCCCACCGCCAGCCCGAACTGCTGCGCGTACCCGTGCCGGACGCGTTCGTAGACCTCCTTATGATTGCTCGAAGGTTTCTCGTTGAGGATCGCGGTCAGCGCTGTCCCCGTGTACTCGACATACATATCGATGCGGCTGGCGAGCAGCGCCTGCTGGCAGATGTACGTGCCCGCGAGGTAGAAGCGGCGTTCGACGGGCAGCCCAGTCTTGTGCTCCAGTTGCTGCGCCAGCAACTCGCCGAGGATGAGCTGTTCCGTGAAATTCTTGGACCCGATCACGATGCGGCTTCGCCGCGAGCCGCAAGACGTGGTAAGCAGCGCCAATCCGCAGCACAGAACGATGGCGAAGCGTCTCATGCGCGTGGCGGACGCAGGCGCGCCTCCAGCCACCCAAGCCCCAGGTCGGCCGCCAGGGCCAGGAGCGCCGCCGGGATCGCGCCCGCCAGGATGAGCGAATCGTTCACCATCGCCAATCCGCGGAAGATGAACTCTCCAAGTCCCCCGGCGCCGATCGCCGCCGCGATGGTCGCGATGCCGATGCAGAGCACGGTGGCGGTGCGGACTCCGGCGAGGATCACGCTCATCGACAAAGGCAGCTCCACCTGCCACAGCATCTGCCGGCTGGTCAAACCCATGCCGCGCGCCGCCTCGCGCACGCCAGGATCGACTCCGGTAATGCCCACATACGTGTTCCGGATGATTGGCAGCAGCGCGTACAGGGCCAGCGCGGTGATCGCGATGCGGTCAGCACGGGCGCCCAGCCAGGGCGCGGGCAGCAGGAACCCGAACAGCGCCAGGCTGGGGATAGTTTCGATGATGTTGGCACCACCGATCACCGGCTCGCGCAGCCTGGGCTTGCGCGTCAGCAGGATGCCCGCCGGCACTCCTATCAGCACCGCGATCCCCATCGAGGCGGCCACCAGCCAGACGTGTTCCAGTGTGAGAGTAGCGATCTCGACGCGATGAATCCTAAGAAATTCCGCCATGGCGATCCTCTCCAGGGAATTGCAGGTTCCCGCTCCACGCCGCGCGGTAGGTCGCGACGGTTGCGTCGGAGCTCTCGAGAAACTCCGACCGCGAATAAATCCCCATCAGCTTCCCGCCCTCGAGCAGCGCGATCCGGTTGGCGAGCAGCAGGGCCTCACCCACGTCGTGCGTCACCAGCACGGTGGTCTTTCGCACGCGCTTCTGGATCTCCAGGAACTGCCGCTGGAGTTCCACGCGGCTCAGCGGATCCAGCGCCCCGAACGGCTCGTCCATCAGCAGAATCTCGGGATCACCGGCCAGCGCGCGCGCCACTCCCACGCGCTGCCGCTGTCCGCCCGAGAGTTGGTGCGGGTAGCGCTGCCGGAACTCCTGCGGATCCAGATCGACGAGCCGCAGCATGGCGTCCACGCGCTCCCGGATCGCTGCCTCCGCCCTTCCCAGCAGCCGCGGTACCAGACCGACATTTTTTTCTACCGTGTAGTGGGGAAACAGGCCGGTCTCCTGGATCACGTACCCGATGTGCCGCCGCAGCGTGATCGCGTCCCACTCGCGCGTCGGGCGTCCGTCGACCAGCACCGCGCCTTCGCTCTCCTCCAGCAGTCGGTTGATCAGCTTCAGCGCGGTGGTCTTTCCCGAGCCGCTGCGCCCGAGCAGGACCAGCGTTTCTCCGCGCCGGACTTCCAGGTCCAGCGGTCCGAGCAGCACGCGGCCTTGCGAGCGATAGGTCACTCCGCGGAACGCAATTGCCGGCTCGTCCATGGGCAGGTTCGAAGCGGCGGAATCATACAATAGGGGCCACAAACGGAGGCGAGCGATGGCGAACGTGACGGTTTTGTCCCTCTGGCGCAGCGGTGCGCCCACTTTTCCGCAGGGACGCAACACCATGGTCCTCGTGCTCACCTGGGCGGCGAGCGCCGTGGATGCGATCAGCTATCTCGGACTTGGCCACGTCTTCACCGCCAACATGACCGGAAACGCCGTGCTGCTTGGAGTGGCGATCGGACAAGGGCAGGGACTGGCGGCCTTGCGCTCGATCATTGCCCTGGCGGGTTTCGTGGTCGGCGCTGCCCTCGGCGCGATCATCGTGGAAAAAGGACCGCAGCAGACGGACTGGCCAGTGGCAGTCACACGAGCTGTTTTGGTAGAGGGGGTTATTCTCGGCCTGTTTACCCTTGCCTGGCACCTGGGAGTGCGAAACGGCGCGATCCTCTATGCGCTCATCACCCTGTCCGCCCTGGCGATGGGGATCCAGAGCGCCGCCATACGACATCTGAAGGTTCCAGGCATCGCCACCACCTATATCACCGGAACCCTCACCAGCCTGGTGGCCGAGTTCGCGACCTGGCTGTATCGCTTGCGGATTTCGCCCCTAGCCGTGGACCCCACGGGTCAGTCTGCCACGCTTGATGTTCCGGCGGCGCGTCGCTACCACGGCACACGACTGCAGGCGCTGGTGCTGCTCATTTATGTTCTGGCGGCGCTGCTAAGCGCTTTCCTGCAAGCCAGGCACTCGCCGCTGGTCACGCTCTCGCCGCTGTTCGCGGTGGCGCTGGTAGTGCTGAATGCCTGCGCTCGCCATCGCCACGAGTAGTGCTAGTGCATCAGCAGGTAGCAGACGAATCCGAACACGCCCAAGCCGGCCAGCAGGCCGACAATGCACGAAACCAGCAGCAACAGGTTGCGACCAGGACCTTCTTTCGCCGGGGAGGGCGGCGACGCATTGGCGGGATCGGAAGCCATGCCGTGGTGACTAAACCGCGGGGGCGAACCCAGGGAGACGGAAGTTCGCCCCCAAATGCGGCTACGCGCTTCCGGCGTAGATAGGAACTCTATCGCTTGCGCTGGATCGCTGGCGTAAAGAGTTGTCAAACGCGGGTAAAGATTTGTAATTGGTGGTTGGCGCCGTTGGACGGCCTAGGCATCCCTCCTTTTCTGCATCGTGTCTCGCCGCACACGTCGTCCTCTCGCTGACACATCCCTCGGCCGTACGGCTTGATGTAATTCCCGTCGGTTCAGCGACATGCGTTCCGGCCATGGCCTTGCTCTTTGGTGGGTGCAAGCAGGGAGGGAGACCATGGAACACGGAGCGCAGATCAAATTCAGCCGGATGTCCTCGCTGGCTGCCGTGGTGCTCGTTGCTATCGCCCAGGCGGCCGCGCAGGACAAAGCGTCCGTCGGTGCGGTCGTGCCCCGCAACCGCCGCATCTTCGTCAGCATTCCTGATCGCAAGCTGGCGCTGGTCGAGGACGGGCAGGTACTCCGCGTATACGCGGTCGCGGTTGGTGCGCGGGTCAGCCCAAGTCCGACTGGCGAATTCAAGGTGGTCAGCCGCCTGAGCCATCCCACCTACTACCACTCGGGCGTCGTGATCGCTCCTGGAAGAAAGAATCCCCTCGGCACGCGCTGGATTGGCCTGGACCGCAAAGGCTACGGGATCCACGGCACCAATGAGCCCAAGTCGATTGGCAAGGCTGCCTCGCACGGCTGTATCCGCATGGCGAAAGCCGACCTGGAGCAGTTCTTCGATCAGATTCAGGTGGGAGATGTGGTCGAGATTCGCGCGCACGCCGATGCCGAGACTGCCACGATCTTCAGTTCAAGCGCGCACCCCGCCACCACCGCGCAAGCTGCTGTGACCGCCGCCATCGGCGGCCAGATGTAGATGAGGAGAGTGCCATGGAAAACGTTCTGGTAACGACGGAAGTGATCGCGGTGACGCTGCTGACCTTCATCCTTGCGCTGGTGATCGAGCCGCTGCTGGTGATGGCGGTGCTTGGCCTGGCGAAGAAAGCTGCGCAACGCCGGCCGCCCCAGCCCGCACGCGAACCGCAAGTCGCCGAACTGCGCCTGCTGGCCACCGGCCCCAAGAATTCGTCCCAGGACTGAATACTGGCTAAGAAGCCCTGGGCTGCGAAGGGGAGAGAACATGTTGGTCATCAAGTATCTGCTGATGGTAGGGGCTGTTGCGATGATCGTGGTCGCGGCGGCCATCATTCTCTATGACGTTTACCTGCTCGTCGAATACCGGCGCCGGCTGGCGCTCCATCCCGACCTGCCGCTTCCTCTGCCGCGTCCGCTGCGATGGAAAGATGCGTTGCGGCTGGCGGCGCTCTCGCTCGTGCCGCTGCTGCTGGGCCTGGGCATCGCGGTAGTGCCCAGCGGCATGGCCGGTGTCCGCGTCAGCGAGTTTTCCGGCACGCGCCCGGGAGTGCTTTACCCCGGCTTGCACCTGGTGATGCCGCTGGTGGATTCGGTGGCGATCTATGATGTTCGCGACAAGGTTTACACCACCACTGCCGGCGAGCCGACCAAGAAAGAAAAAGGTGGCGAAGCGGCCCAGCCTGAAGTCCTGACGGTCCAGGCCAAGGAAGGACTGCCAATCGGGATGGCCATTACCGTCCGCTATCACCTGGATGCGGGGCGGCTGGTGTACATCCACAACACGCTGCCCCGCGAAGTCGATAGCGAGGTGGTGCAGCCGGTGATCGGCAGCACCTTCCGCAGCATCGCTCCCAACTACACGGTGCGCGAGGTCTTCGCCGTCAAGCGTGAGGAGATCCGCAAGCGTGCTTCCGACGAGATCGTGCGCGCGCTGGGCGCCGATGGCATCGTGGTGAAGGAAGTCATGCTGCGCGAAGTGCAGCTTCCGCCGGAGTACGCCAAGGGACTCGAAGGTCTTCTGCTGAAGGAGCAGGAGAACGACCAGATGAGCGTGCAGGCGGAGATCAAGCAGAAAGAAGTGCGCGTAGCCGAGTATGAGGCTGAAGCCGACAAGGTGCGCGAGGAGAAGAGGGCCGAGGCGGGCGCGAGAGTGCGCGTGCTGCAGGCCAAGGCGGAGGCTGACGCCATGCAGTACACGCTGCCGCTGAAGGAGAAGCAGATCCAGCAGTCGCGGCTGGAGTCGGAGGCGCGCAAGGAAGCCACTGTCAAGAATGCGGAGGCATCGGCGCAAGCCAAGGTCATCGACAGCAAGGCGGAACTCGAACGGCGCAACCTGCTCACCGATGCCGAAGCCAACCGCATCCGCGTGACCGCCAAAGCCGACCTGGAACGCATGCAGGGTGAGGCCGCCATGCTGAAGCAGTCGCCGCTGTTGATCAACAAGATCATCGCCGAGCGGCTATCCGACAAGCTGCAGATCATGATGGTGCCGGCGGACGGCAAGTACTTCTTCGCCAGCGACGTGCTGCGCGGGCAGATGCCACAGATCATGCGGCAGCAGGACGAAGCTGACGATCCGCCGCGGCCGGTGCAATCACGATAAGCCTGCGTTGTGAGACGTGCACAACCGTGGATGGCGTTCGACCACTCCCAGCGAGCGCCATCCGCGGACGGCGGTCCAGCGGGTCACGAGCCATGCGAGCGAAATGCTATAATCCGGCTTTCCCGAGAGATCTGCGCTTTCGGATGCCCTGCCGCAGCCAACGTGTGTTCTTCTTCCTTTCTCTGGCAATCCTTGTTGCATTGGCTTCGGCGACTCCCGCCGCTGCCCAGGAGTGGGACGCGCCCGCGCGCGAGCTGGCGGAAAAGATTGTTGCCCGGACGCAGTCGCGCACCGCTTTGTCGCTGACGGTCAAGAACATTTCCTCGCTGCCGCAGTCGCGCGTAGCGGAGGCGCAGCGCGCACTGGAATCGGAGCTTCGCCGCCGCGGCGTGAGCCTGGCTGTCCCCGAGCAGGCGATGGAGCAAGCTCGCGTCACGCTCTCGGAAAACACTGCGGGCTACTTATGGGTCGCGGAGATTGGCCATGACGATTCGTGGGATGTCGTGATGGTGCAAATGCCATTGCTCGCGCCCGTCGAGCGAGCGCCGGCCGCACTGGTTCTCCGGCGAACCCCACTGTGGACTCAAACCGATCTGATGCTCGACGTCGTTCCCACCGGAGATGGCGGCTTGCTGGTGCTCGGTCGAGATTCGGTCTCGCTGTATCGCGTGCAGGAGAGGGAGTGGCAGCTCGCGGGCTCTGCGCCGTTGACGCAGTCGCATTCGTGGCCGCGCGACTTGCGGGGCCGGCTCGTCGTCCAGGCGGACGGAAGCTTTCGCGCATATCTTCCCGGTGTCCAGTGTCCGGGAACGACGCAGCCGCAGCTCAACCTCGCGTGCCGGGAAAGCGACGATCCCTGGCCGCTCTCACCGGAGGTCAACGCCTTCTTCAGCAGCCGCCGCAACTTCTTCACCGGGGCAGTGAAGCTGGCGAGCAGCAGTGAGGCCGGCGATCTCGGCCCGTTTTATTCGGCGGCGATGTTCGCGCAAGGCGAGCGCGGATTCTGGATCGTCGCTTTTACCAGCGGCGCCGCCAAGCTGATTAACGCTAAGGGCCAGGTGGTGACCGCATTCAGCGGCTGGGGCAGCGACGTGGCTGGTATCGCCAGCGATTGCGGCAGCGGCTGGCAGGTGCTGGCCACGCGTGCCGCCGACGGCACCCAGCCGGATTCGCTCTCCGCCTACGAGATCGTGAACCGCGACGCGGTCGAGGCGGGGTTGCCGCTGGAATTCGCCGGGCCGGTCACCGCTATGTGGAGCGCCGCCGACGGCCGCAGCGCGACCGTCATCGCGCACAACTTGAGAACGGGGAGCTATGAGGCGTTCAGCGTATCTGCTGTTTGCGGCCGCTAGTCTGCTGCTCGCGCTGCGTCCGGCAGTGGCGGGAAGCCGTCCGCGTTATGGGGGAACGCTGAGGGTGGAACTCAGCGCTTCCCCGGCTTCGCTCGATCCCGCTCAGCAATCTGCGTTTCCTACGAGCACACAGGAACAATTCGCTGTGCTGATGTTCGACCGTCTGGTTGAGCTCAGCCAGCAGGGAGCGCCGCGGCCAGGCTTGGCCGTTACCTGGCAGCATGATCCCGATTACCGGCGCTGGTTGTTTCACCTGCAGTCCGGCGTCGTGCTGCACAACGGGTCGCCGCTGCGTCCGCACCTGGTTGTCATGTCGCTTGCCGCTTCGAATCCAAGCTGGCGCGTGCGCCTGCAAGGGGACGATGTAGTGATCGAGAGCAGCAGTCCGCTCCCGAACCTGCTCGCCGAGCTGGCGTGCGCGCGCAATTCCATCGTCGTGCACACCGAAGTCGGCGCGGTGGTCGGTACCGGACCATTTCGCGCAGGCGCGTTTGAACCCGGCAAACACCTGGCGCTGACTGCAAATGAAGATTATTGGGGCGGGCGTCCGTTCCTCGACTCTATCCAGATCACATTGGGCCGCGCGCAGCGTGACCAGGCGCTCGACCTGCAACTGGGCCGCACCGACCTGGCCGAGGTCGCGCCCGACCAGGTGCGGCGCGCGCAGCAGGACGGGCAGCGGGTCGCGGTATCCGCGCCGGCGGAACTGATCGCGCTGGCATTTTCGGACAAGCCTTCCGTGAAGGAGCCCGCGCTGCGCGAGGCCATCAGCTTGTCCATCGACCGCTCCGCCATCCAGAGCACGCTGCTGCAGAAGCAGGGTGAGGCCGCGGCCGGCCTGCTGCCGCAATGGGTGAGCGGTTATTCGTTCCTCTTTCGTGTGACCGGAGACGTGGAGCGGGCGCGGCAACTGGGGCGTGATCCCGGCTCGGCGCCGTCGCTGACCCTGGCCTACGACTGGAGCGATCCGTTAGCGCGCGCCATCGCCGAGCGTGTGTCGGTCAATGCGAGGGACATCGGCATCGCCATCCAGCCGTACGGCGAGAACCTCCAGGCGCGCGGCGCCAACGCGGACGTGCGCGTGGTGCGCCTCCCGCTGGCCTCGAGCGATCCGGCTGCGGCACTGGATGCAATTTCCGCCGCGACCGGGCGCCAGGGCGCGATGCAAACCAATTCTCCGGAAGATCTGTACGCTGCCGACCGCGCGCTGCGCAGCGATTTCCGCCTGGTCCCGATCGCGTATGTGCCGCAGGCCTGGGCGCTCTCGGCGCGCGTGAGGAACTGGGTCACGCCGCGCGAGGGCGGATGGCGCCTAATCGACGTCTGGCTGGAAGAGGACAAGCCGTGAGCTACCGCGCCAAGCTGCTGGCGCTGTTCACGGCGACCGTCGTGCTGGTGACCGCGCTGGTCGCCGGCCTGGCTTCGACCAGCTTGCGCCGCTCCTTTGACCGCCTGGACGAGCAGCGAACGGCGGAGTTGCTCTCCCAATTCCGCCACGAATTCTCCCGTCGCGGCGACGAGGTTTCGCGGCGCGTCGAAGCCATCGCTGTCCTTGACTCGACCCTGCGCATGGCTGCCAACCTCGGCCGGTCCTCGCCCGACTATGCACCTTACGTCAACGAAGCCGGGTCGCTGGCGACGGCGCACCAGCTCGACTTCCTGGAACTTATCGCGCAGGACGGTGCCATCGTCTCCTCGGCGCAGTGGCCGGCGCGTTTCGGCTACAAAGAGGAGTGGATCACCGCGCCCGTGGATTGGAATGCGCAGAGCGCATTTTTGAAACGTGAGGATCTGCCCGACGGCACGGCGCTGGCCCTGATTGCCGTCCGCGAAGTCCGAGCCGGCGATTCCGTTCTGTACGTTGCCGGCGGCGAGCGCCTCGACCGCAGTTTCCTGGCTACGCTGTCTCTGCCCTCCGGCATGCGGGCCATGCTTTATCTCAGCACCGAGCCTGCGTTCTCGCCATCGGCGCTCACGGACCCTTCCGGGCCGGTGGCGCACGCGGAGAAGCTTGCGCCCGTGGTCCAGCAGATACAGCAGCAAGGCGAGGCGAGCTCCGAGGTTGTCTGGTGGTCGGAGAACCCGGCGAGCGCCGAGGCCATCCACGGCATTCCGCTCAAGGGACGTGCCGGCGAGATGCTGGGCGTGCTGCTGGTCGGCAGCTCACGCCACGATGTGGTCGAGATGGAAAAGCACATCCGCATGGTGGCGCTCGTGGTGGGCGCGGCCGGCGTGCTGCTCGGCCTTGTGCTCAGCGGATGGGCGGCCACGCGGGCCACGCGTCCGGTCGAGCAACTTGCCGACACCGCCCGCGAGGTCGCCGCCGTAAACTGGTGGGCGCAGGTCCCAATCACCACCAACGACGAGTTCGGAGAACTGGCTTCGGCATTCAACTTGATGACGCGGGAACTGAGCGACCAGCGCGAGCGCCTGGTGCAGGCGGAGCGCGTGGCGGCGTG
>Ga0116223_10002529_pt1 | contig 17239 bp, 7 predicted proteins | sample Sb_taG_3_FD_90092 | JGI IMG/M metagenome (GOLD analysis project Ga0116223, IMG submission 90092) | Peat soil microbial communities from Weissenstadt, Germany - Sb_50d_a_PC metaG | ecosystem: Environmental > Terrestrial > Soil > Wetlands > Peat | place: Germany: Weissenstadt | collected 2010-09-21 | reverse complement strand
GGGAAGATAATGGTTTTTCCAGCCATATCTGCCTCCAGGCTTACGCCCTCAGCGTCAGTGGGTAAGGTGAAATTGAGAGCTGAACCAAAGATGACGGGATAAGATTGGTGCTCTGTCGGGCTCTGCATGGTGTGGACCACCTCTGCTTCCACTAGAAAAGTCGCTGGATCCGACCAGTTCCGGGCAGACGCTGTGATCTTCTGGTCGGCTTTGGAAAAGTCATCGGACTCGATTTTCGTAAAAGGGCAGGGCCCTGCAATGCACGAGACCCTGGCATTCTGAAATTCATTGCCCAGACCCGCGTCTAGCGATACGGAATCGATCGCGGCTTTCCATTTGCCATCGGGCGAGCACAGAGATTGCCCATCGCATGGAATGTTACCGACATTCTCGACCTGAAACGTTTTTACCACGCTGCCTATGTTTACCGTTCTCATGGCCTTAATCGAATATCGAACGCGGATATTGCCCACTGCAATGACGGGCCGATTGGGGAATTTGTCAGTATTCCTGGAAAGCGGGGCAAGGTGGACGATACAAAGTTTATCGTCCGCGGTTTCCTGCATGTCGAGGGGCTGGTAATTGGGATGTCGGAACCTTAGTATGACCACTTGGCCTTTCTTCACGCTTTTGCGCAATTTTAGAGCGAAGAAGCCGGATGAATCGGATTTACTCGGAGCATCCTCCAAAGTTTTCGCGGCTGTGATCTCTACATCTGCAATGGGCAATTGTTTTCTGGCGTCAGCATCCTGCACGGTGACTGCACCTCTTATTGTCAATGGCTTCCGAAGCTGACGCCGAAAGAATACCCCCACTAAAGTCAGACCAGCAGCCAGGGCCACCACGATCCAGATGGAGATTTTTCTTTCTTTCTTCATAGTCTTCCCATAGTTTACGAGAGATGATGCCTGAACGGCACGCTATGCGCACTCGGATGCGCGGCGGCGGCTTGTGGTGCACGGTAGCTCGCATTAAGGTTTTACGCGATATTCAGATCGTTTAGGATTTATGCTGGTTAATCAATGAAAGTTACGCATTCCAAAGGATTTTCACGGCGCGATTTTGTCAGACAAATTCTGGGCATGGGTGGTTGCCTGCCATTCACCCGCTTCGCATTTTCTCAGCCCAGCCGGACGCGCGGTGTTTCAGCCGCTAAGATCGGTCCGGGCTCGATTTCACCTGAGGACGACCGGTTCCTCAACGAACTGGAGAAGACCAATTTCCAATACTTTTGGGAGCAGGCCAATCCCAAGACGGGCTTGGTAAGAGACAGATGTAATGTTCAGGTCAATGATAGGGGGATTGTCGGCAGTATTGCAGCCACCGGTTTCGGATTGACAGCGTTGTGCATCGCTGAAAAACGTGGATTTGTCTCGCGCGCCGCGGCGCAGGAACGAGCGCTGGCCACGTTGCGGTGCCTTTGGGGGAAACTACCGAATCATCGCGGATTCTTCTACCATTGGGCCAACATTAATACCGGCGAACGCGTTTGGGATGCCGAAGTTTCTTCGGTTGACACCACGATCTTGTTATGCGGAGTGTTGGCTTGCCGGGAGTACTTTCCGGCCGCAGAGGTTCAGCGGCTGGCTGATGACATCTTTGATCGGGTGGAGTGGACCTGGTTGTCCGAAGATACGGCTCTGCTGCCCCATGGTTGGACGCCGGAGATCGGCTTCCTCCCCTATCGCTGGGACAACTACAGCGAATTGATGATGATGTACCTGCTGGGTCTTGGTTCCACTTCCTATCCGCTTCGCGACGAAACCTGGGCGGCCTGGAAGCGCCTGACATTCGAGTATGACGGCTTGCGCTACATCGGCTCGTTCGCGCCGCTTTTTGTTCATCAGTATTCTCAAGCCTGGTTTGATTTCCGCGGCAAGCGCGATAAATATGCGGATTATTTCCAGAATTCGATCACTGCGACCGATGTCCATCGTCGTTTCTGTCTTGAATTGGCCAAGCAATTTCCCAGCTACAGCGAGGACTTATGGGGAATTACCGCTTCGGATTCCCCCAGAGGCTACGTCATTTGGGGCGGGCCGCCGGCTGTCGGACCGATCGATGGGACCATTGTGCCCAGCGCCTCCGCAGGTTCATTGCCATTCTTGCCACAACCGGTGATGCGCGTCTTACGGACGATCAAAGATCGCTATCCCTCGGCTTGGAGCAAGTACGGCTTCGTGAACGCATTTAACCCGCTGACCCAGTGGTACGACAGCGACGTGATTGGGATCGATACCGGGATCAGCTTACTGATGGCCGAGAATGTGCGTACGGGATTTGTCTGGAATACCTTTATGAAGAACGAGGCGGCACAGCGCGGCATGCAGCGCGCAGGTTTCAAGAAATACCACATTTGAGGTCCGCAAGAGGAATGCTCTTTAAGATTTCCGTAAAATTCATGCAACCCGTGAATATATTTCCTGGGGTGCAAATGACCTCTAATCGAATCGTACGGCACCGGTTTTGTTGCAACCAAGCTGCACACCATTCACGAATCGTCCTCTCTTCATAAACCGCGCATTTAAAAGCACATAGCGAGCATAGACTGAGTTGAGCTTTCCCGTTGCATATTCTCCAAGGTAGATGACTCATGACTCTCTAATAGGAATTCGACGTGAAATAGCTGTAGTATGGGCGAACGGTACAGCTGAAAGAGAATATTGCCCAGTTCTCTATTCAGGTGTGCCCCCTAAAACCGCCGAAACGGTTTCGGCATCTTTGATCTACCCACTATCCGAAGGACTCGAAAAATGGCCGAGCGGGAAAATTTCTGGGGCGGGTGGCGCGAGCGTCTCGCAGCGCTTCGCAATGTGCCCCCGGTCCTTAGGATCGTCTGGCAGTCAGGCCCGCTCGTCGTATCCCTAGGATTAGTTTTCCGGCTGATCAGCTCGCTCATACCCCTCGCGGCCCTGTGGATCACAAAACTCATCATTGACGGCATCGTTATTGCCGTTACCAGTCATCAGCCCGTGAACCCTCTACTGTGGTGGTTGGTTGCGGCAGAGTTCGCCATTGCCATTTTCGGCAGCATTCTCGGCCGAGCGACTGACTATGTCGATGCTTTGCTGGCAGACAAATATACCCGCCACATCAGCATTCAGGTGATGAAGCACGCCGCGGAGTTGGATCTTACGGCTTATGAAGATCCCGTTTTCTACGACCGGCTTGAGCGGGCGCGGGTGCAGGCCACCGACCGGCTGGGTATGATTCAGTCCATCGGACGATTGGTGCAGCAGGTGATTACCGCTGCCTCTCTGTCGGTTTCCATTCTCGTGTTCTCGCCGTGGCTTTTGCTGTTGCTGATTGCGGGCATTCTCCCGGCATTTCTCGGCGAAAGCCACTTCGCATTTCTTGGATATGCCAGAAACTTCCGCCAAACCCCTGTCCGCAGAGAACTCGACTACCTGCGTGTACTGGGAGGAAGCCGGGAAGCCGCCAAGGAGCTCAAACTTTTTGGCCTGAAAGATTTCCTCATCGGACGGTTCACGCGTCTTTCGGATCAGATTTATCGCGAAAATGTTGATCTAGCCCGCCGCAGGCTGATTGCAGGATCTTTTTTATCCATGATCGGCACTGCCGGTTACTACTCAGCCTATGTCTATGTTATCTGGCGGACCGTAACCGGATCGCTGAGTATCGGCACGCTGACTTTTCTGACCGGCGCTATTGTGCAGGCGAGCGGCAACATCCAACAGATTTTCTCTTCGCTTTCCAGTATTGCGGACCAGGCGTTATTCCTCACCGACTTGCTTGCATTTTTTGAAATGCAGCCCACCATCCGTTCCAAGCCGCATGCACTACCAGCTCCTCGCCCAATCGTAAGCGGATTCGAATTTCGCAATGTTTCGTTCCGCTATCCGGGAACTTCCCGGCTGGTGCTTAACAGCTTGGATTTTCATCTCCGCGCCGGAGAGCGTGTCGCACTGATCGGGAAAAACGGCGAAGGCAAGACCACCCTGGTGAAGTTGATGACGCGACTCTACGATCCGGTCGAAGGCCAAGTCCTGTTGGATGGAGTGGATCTTCGGGAGTATAACCTCGAGGATCTTTACCGCGAAATTGGCGTAATCTTTCAGGATTTCATGCGCTATGAAATGACTGCGCGCGAAAACATCGCTGTCGGACGGATCGATGAAATCAATAACTTGCCGCTCCTGAAAACAGCGGCTGATAAGAGCATGGCCGACGAAGTCATCGAAAGACTTCCTCGCGACTACGAGCAAATGTTGGGCCGACGCTTTGAAAGTGGTGTGGACCTGTCGGGTGGCGAATGGCAAAAAATCGCGCTCGCGCGCGCCTACCTTCGGGATGCGCAAGTCTTAATTCTGGATGAGCCCACAGCTGCGCTCGATGCGCGCAGCGAATTTGAAGTTTTTCAGCGGTTCGCCGAGCTTACCGCAGGAAAGTCAGCCCTCTTTATCTCGCATAGATTTTCAACCGTACGCATGGCAGATCGCATCGTTGTCTTGGAAAACGGAAGGATCGCCGAGGATGGCAACCATGAAAAGCTATTGAATCTTGGTGGACGCTACGCAGAAATGTTTGAAATGCAAGCTGCCAGCTATCGATAGGAATTCAGACACAGGAACTCCAATGCCGCAGAACACACATTTAGAAACTATCAATGCAGAAACGGAACGCCTGCCGGAGCCCGTTCATGCGGCCCAGAATCCGCAAATAATACATGAAGGCGCAGTAGAACTTGCGCGTGCTTTAACGTGGCTGCCAAACACTCCTTCGTCGCACACATTTGCTGAGCGCAGCCGTGTTCTCGCGCATGATCTCAAGCCGATATTTACAGCCCTGGAATCGCCGGCGCCGGAATTGCCCATCTCCGATGATTTCCGCTGGCTTTACGACAACGGCCGGCTTCTGTACTCGGAACTCCAGAATGCTGCCAGAACACTCAAATCCCAAGCGAAGATAGCGCATGTTCGTACCCCAAATGGCGAAAGCGTCCCCCGAGTGCTGGCCCTCGCAGAAGGATTTCTCGAGGTGGTTTCCTACGAGTTCAGCGAACAGGAATTCACCTTGTTCTTGGAAGTTTTTCAGCAAACCACGGCCTTGCAACTGCGCGAGCTTTGGACGCTTGTCTCGGTGCTTAAGCTGGTTCTTCTGGAACAAATTGCTGCGCGTGGCAAGCGCCTTCTAAGCGATCCCGATGATGACTCGCAGGGTGTGGGTATTTGCGTGCGTAGTCTGCGGGACATTGGACAAACGACCTGGAAGGATGTCCTCGAGCCGCTCATGGTGATCGACCGTGTGTTACGGCAGGACCCGGCCGACGCCTACGGACGAATGGATTATGACAGCCGCGAGTTTTATCGAAAACGGCTATCAAGTATCGCAGAGCATTGCGATTTTTCAGAGGTGGAAGTTGCGCAGGCAGTCGTGGCTTTGGGCGAGGAGGCCAGGCGCCGTACTTGCGAACAGCCGCGCACTGCTCTGCGAGAGTCTCACGTCGGTTATTACCTCATCGATAAGGGAACACCGCTTCTCCATCAGAAAGTAGGCTTCCGTCCCCCGTTTGGTCAGAAGATTCAGAGACTAATGCGTAAACATCCCGATGAATGTTTCTTGATGGGCATACAAGTTCTGACGCTTGCCATCATGTCTATGGCGGTTATATTCCTCACCGATCCCTACAATTCGCTTGCCCTTATTTTGTTTGCGATGCTGATCTTGTTTTTGCCCAGTTCACAGAGCGCAGTGCAGCTGATGAATTATCTGGTCACCTCGGTGCTGCCAGCGGAAATTCTTCCTAAACTCGATTTCACGGAAGCGATTCCTGACAATTGCGTCACCATGGTCGCTGTCCCTAGTCTGCTCCTGAGCGAAAAACAAGTGCGGGAGCTAGTTGAGGACCTGGAAGTGCGCTTTCTAGGAAACCATGATCCCAATGTTCATTTCGCGCTTGTGACCGATTTGCCCGATTCTCGTGAACCTGCTCGGGAAGACAATCCACTCATCACGCTCTGCTCGGACTTGATCCACGAATTAAACGAAAAATACGCGAGTCAGAACATGGGTTCGTTCTTTCTATTTCATCGGCATCGCATTTACAACCCACGCGAGAAATCGTGGATGGGATGGGAACGCAAGCGCGGCAAATTGCTCGACCTCAACAAGTTGCTGTGCGGACAACATGACAGTTTCCCGGTGAAAGTTGGGGAGCTATCCATCCTCCCGAGTGTTCGGTTTGTGATTACACTCGATTCGGATACGGAGCTTCCACGAGGCACGGCGCACCGCATGGTCGGAGCTCTGGCGCATCCTCTGAACCAAGCCATCATCGATCCACAAACAAATACTGTGGTTGCCGGATATGGCATTTTGCAACCGCGGGTCGGCGTCAGCGTGCAAAGCACGGCCCGCTCGCGGCTCGCAGCCATCTACGCAGGGGAAACTGGTTTCGATATCTATACCCGCGCGATTTCTGACGCTTATCAGGATTTGTATCGAGAGGGTAGCTTCACCGGAAAGGGAATTTATGAAGTGGACGCCGTGCATCGGGTCCTGGAGCGCCGTTTTCCCAGAAATTCTCTTTTGAGCCATGATCTGCTCGAAGGCGCCTATGCGCGCGCGGGCTTGGCGAGCGACATCGAGGTAATTGAAGATTATCCCTCTCACTACAGCGCTTACAATCGCCGCAAACACCGCTGGTTGCGCGGGGATTGGCAGATTGCGGGATGGTTGTTTCCTCATGTGCCGGGCGAATCGGTGGACCGCGTGTCCAATCCGATCTCGCTCATTTCGTCATGGAAGATTTTCGACAATTTGCGCCGCAGCCTGGTTGAACCGGCAACATTCTTGCTGCTAGTAGTTGGATGGTTCATGTTCGGCAGGCTGCCGTGGCAATGGACGCTGGCTACAATCTGTATTTTATTCTTACCCACATGGGTGCAGTTTGGCTGCAACCTGCTTCGTGCTCTTTTCGGCCTTAATTTAACCGTCGCTCGAGATGCGCTAAGTGCGTTCTACACGGCTAACGTTAATCTTTTTTTTACGTTGATCTTCCTCGCCCATCAGACCATGCTCACGGTTGATGCAGTTGTGCGAGCGCTGGTCAGGCGCTTTGTCACGCAAGATCGGCTTTTGGAGTGGGAAACAGCGGCGGAATCGGAGCTCACTACTCGAGGGCGCGCGCCGGTGGACGTGTATCTCAACTGGATGCCCTTACTTTCGATCATGTTAGGACTTCTTGTGTGGTCTGTGCGGCCGCAGGCTCTCCCGGCTGCGCTGCCGATCTTATTGCTGTGGGCTTGCAGCAAGCTGGTTTCCAGTTGGCTTAATCGTCCTCCGGCCGCGGCACGTAATCAAGCTTCTCCTAAAGACGTAGCATTTCTTCGGCGTACGGCTTTGAAAACCTGGCGATATTTTGCCGAGTACAGTACCGCGGAGCACAACTGGTTGATACCGGACAACGTTCAGGAACAACCTGCCGCGATAGCGGCACGGGTATCGCCCACAAACATCGGGTTTCTACTCAATGCGCGACAGGTGGGATGTGAATTCGGATATCTAACGGTGCCGGAATTTTCTGAACAGACTCTCCGAACATTGGCCACAGTATCGAGCCTGAAAAAGCATCGCGGACACGTGCTGAACTGGTATGACACTCGTACGCTTCAGCCTATGGCGCCCCTTTTTGTTTCCTCGGTGGATAGTGGTAACTTGCTGGCTTCGCTCTGGACTTTGCAGCAAGGGTGTATGGAGCGGTTACGCCAGCCGGTATTGCAACCATGTTTGTCGGAAGGATTTCTCGACTATCTCCGTGTGCTGTCCGCTGGGCGTGCGTTTCCACGAAAGCTGCTCTCGACCTGTGAACGGCAACGCAATACGGACAATTGGTTGCAATCGATACTCGGCTTGCCCGAAGCAGTTTTCGAGCAAACTCACCAAACGGTTGCCCAGTCCAAACAAGCCGCCCAAATACGATGGTTTGCCGAACAAGCCGAGTTGCGGCTCCGCAGGATTCAGCAGGCAGTGAGTGAATATGCTCCGTGGTTTTCGCCAGAGTTTGCAGCTTTGCGGGATGATGCCACTCTCAACCTTAATCTGATGGACAGCATCGCGCTGCAGCAACTGCCGCAATTCATAGACCAACTGATTAGCCAAATCGAATGGGTACTCCATTCCCCGGCTCAAGAACAAGGACTTTTGTATGAACGCCTTCGCGACCAGCTTCTCAAAGCGCGGGTGAACACGGAGCGCTTGATCGCCGATCTTCGCATGATCGCAAATATATCGGGAAAGCTTGCCGATGAAATGGACTTTAAGTTTTTGCTCAACAGCCGTCGCAAACTCGTGTCCGTGGGCTTCGATGTGGAAACACATCGTCTGCATCCTGCTTGCTACGACCTGCTTGGTACCGAGTCTCGCACCGCTGTATTTGTCGCCATCGCGAAGGAAGATATTCCGCAAGAGAGCTGGTTTCTGCTTGGCCGAGCGCACACTCTGGATGGCGGTCGGCCTGTTCTGCTCTCTTGGACTGGAACTTTGTTCGAATATTTAATGCCTTCGCTTTGGATGCGTTCCTACTCCAATACGCTTTTGGAGCGCTCGCGGGCGACTGCCGTACGTTCGCAACAGACATACGCTGCACGAAAAGGCATTCCTTGGGGCATTTCCGAATCCGCTTATTTCAAACTGGACGAGGCCGGAAATTACCAGTACTATGCTTTTGGCCTTCCTCATCTTGCACTGCGCAGACGCGAGATGAATGCACTGGTTATATCCCCTTATTCAACATTTCTCGCGCTGGATACTGATCCGGTGGGAGCGGTGCGCAATCTACGCAGAATGGCTGACATGGGATGGTTCGGGAGCCATGGCTTCTACGAAGCCGCAGACTTCACCTCTATACGGCGCAAATTCTGGCAGGATCGTCCTCAGCTGGTACGGTGCTGGATGGCTCACCATCAAGGGATGAGCCTTTTGGCCTTAGCCAATTTCCTGAATGACAGCGTTGTGCAGAAGTGGTTTCACGCTGAGCGGCGTGTGCAGGCAACAGAACTACTACTACACGAGAAACCGGTTGCGCATGTACGACGCAGAGATATACCGCGCAGACTTGCTGCGGCATGACTTACTTCACCTCGATCACGGCCAAGCCATACGACGGCAAGGTCAGGGTCAATTCTCCGTTCCGTAAGTCGGAGCCCTCGGGTGCCGGGAGCTGGGCGGCTTTGCGCAGCGCCGCGACCTGAGCCTGCGTGGGATAACGCGGTGCTCCCATTTTTTCATACATGACGTGCATGTCGCCATGTTCGCGGTCGACACGCGAAATCGAAGCGTGCTGAACACTGATTCCTTTGAATCTTAGGGTGATGGTCTTAGGAATGCCGGCGAGGCCGGGTGGAGCGTAGTTCCAAACGGCGACCACCACAGAGCCGTCCTTCCTTCGCGTTGCGAGAGCGGTATCGGAATCGATCGCGAGCCGCTCGTCGCCCAGATTATGCAGAAGTTCGAAAGCGGCGAACGCGGGCTTGGGAATCCCGTCCTCGGCAAGCAGACCGAAGCCACCATAGAAGGGTTGTTTCACCACGCCTTGTTCCTCGAAAACATCCGAAAACGTCCAATAGGACATCATGTCAACCAGGCCGTCGCACTGACGGATGGTATCGGCCAGCCAGGGCGCCATGAAGACCGTATCGGTCACCGCAGGCTCGTTCATATAGCTGGCGTTGAATTCGCTCCAGATCAGCGGAAGTTGGGGCTTGGCGGAAGCCTGAATCTGGTCATGAACCTTTCTCACCGCGCGGCAGACCATCTGGTTGCGCGGAATCTTCTCGCCCGTGCCGAACACGTCTTCGGATTTGTCGTTGCCATAGACGTGGGAGGAAACGAAATCGACAGGCACACTGTGGTCGACGCAATGCTTGATGAAAGCGCCAGCCCAGGCGGCTTGTGCCGTCGCGGGCCCGCCGACACGCAGGCGTGAGTTCACCGCTTTGACGGCGCGCGCAGTATGGTCATAGAGTTCCCAATACGTCGGCTGCCTGGGATCTCCTGCCCAAAAATCGATATTGGGTTCGTTCCATACTTCGAAATACCATTGCGATACTTCACCGATCCCGTAGCGGTCCACGAGATGTTCGGTAAACCGGGTGATCAGGTTGTCCCACTTCGCGTAGTCCTTGGGTGGCGAGACGTTCTGCTTATACCAGAAGGCGTGCAGGACATCGCGGGCCGCGAGTTTCTTCGGCATGAAGCTGAGTTCCACAAAGGGACGCACGCCGTCGGCGAGGAGGCCGTCGTAGATCTGATCCACATAGGAGAAGTTGTAAACCGGATTCCCCTGCGCATCCTCGTCGTAGATGCCGACCTCATCGTGGAAGATGGCATGGAAGCGCACGTATTCGAAGCCGGTAATCTGCTTGACCTCTCGGAGGTCACGGCGATAGCTTTCGCGCAGGGCCAAGATCGCGCGCCCTGAGCCAAACATTTTCTCCCAGAAATGCGGCAGTGCATGAGCCGCACCGGAGCCGTCAATGACGATGACCTCGCCAGCCTGTGGCTGGGCGCGCATCGGTACAGCGGAAAATGGCAAAGGAAGGACTGAGAGAAGAATCCAAAGAACATGGTTATGGCGTAGCTTCCGCATGAAAGTGTCCTCAATCATAACGGAAGGGGGAGCGCGGGGCGGGAAACTTGTGCTCGCCAACCGCGACAGAATTAAGGGTTAGAAACTCAGCCTCGGCTGGAACTCGATGGTCGTCTTTCCTCGGTAGATTGCGTTTTTCGCGTTTAGCCCCAGAGATATGTGGTGCGATTTCTGCGGAACCATGCGCCAAATGCTAAGCTTCTGATCCAGGGATACAGAGCGTGCCTACGCCAGCTACGGTTAGCTCGGCAACACGGAGAGACGAACGGGAGTTGCGCGAGGCGCGCTTCGCCATGCGTCTCTCCCTGATTGTTGGTTTGGCAATGCTGATCGGTAAGGCCACAGCCTATTTCATGACGCATTCGGCGGCCATTTTTTCCGACGCCGCCGAGTCGGTCATCCACGTGATCGCCGTGGGGTTTGCTAGTTTTAGTCTTCGGCTCAGCGCAAAACCAGCTTCCTCTCAATTCCTTTACGGTTACGAGCGGATCACCTTCTTTTCCGCGGGATTTGAAGGAGCGATGATCGTGGTGGCCGCGATCGCAATTCTCTTTGAGTCAATCCGGAGATGGATCGCCGGGCTACGGCTGGAGCACCTGGGAACAGGCGTATTGCTGGTCCTGATGGCTGGAATACTCAACGCGGGTCTCGGTTACTATCTCCTCCGGACCGGCCGGAGGACCAATTCACTCATTCTCGAAGCCAATGGCAAACACGTCTTGACCGATAGCTGGACCAGCTTTGGCGTTGTGGGAGGACTAGGGCTGGTGCTACTGACGCATTGGAAACCGTTCGATCCGCTGGTGGCCATCGCGGTCGCGGCAAATATCCTATGGTCGGGAGGACACTTGGTATGGCGTTCGGCAGTCGGGCTTCTGGATTATTCCGATCCGCAAGCCGGTCGGAAAATTCGGGACAAGCTGGATGTAATTTGCTCGGAACTGAACATTCAATACCATGGCGTACGCTTCCGAACCACCGGATACCGCCAGATCATCGAAGTGCACTTGTTGTTCCCGCGCCTGACATCGGTCAGCGAAGCCCACCGCCTGGCAACCATTCTGGAAGAACGCCTGCCGGCCGAACTAGGGATGCCCGCCGAGATCATGACTCACCTGGAGAGCTTAGAAGACCATGCCGATGTCCACCGCGAACAACACTACACGGGGAAACCCGAGTAGGCTCTGTGCGTGGCGCCGATACGACTGGAAGAGGAAAAAACTCTTTCCTATCGCGAATTGATGTTTCGCGCTGGGAACCCCCAAGTCAGGCGGAGGAGCGCTGACCCTCCTTATCCTTTTGCGACGGGCAAATAGCCGTCGTGTTCCCTTAGTGGTTCTGTCCCACCAAAGCAACCTCGTTGAGCCTGTCCTCCGGATGGGCTTCCGCTTTTCGTCCACCAGGCCGCTTCCGGAACTTTGCCTGTAACTTGTCGAGGTATACGTAGTAAACCGGCGTGATGTAGAGCGTTACGATCTGCGAAAAGAGCAGGCCGCCCACCACCGCCAAGCCCAAACCTCGCCGCGAGTCTGCGCCCGCGCCAAAGCCAATCGCGATGGGCAGCGTTCCCATCAGGGCCGCCATGGTGGTCATCATGATTGGACGAAACCGGACCAGCGCACCCTCATGGATTGATTCTTCCGGGTTCTTTCCTTCCGTCCGCTCCGCTTCCAGGGCGAAGTCAATCATCATGATGGCATTCTTTTTGACGATGCCGATCAGCATGATGATCCCGACGAACGAGTAGAGATTCAGCTCCTGGTGGAAGAGGTTGAGAGTCAGGAGCGCGCCCACGCCGGCGGAAGGTAAACCGGAAAGAATAGTCAGGGGATGAATGAAGCTCTCATACAGAATTCCAAGAATGATGTAGATCACAAGAATCGCCGCCAGCAGCAACAGGCCCATGCCGGTGAATGAGTTTTGGAAAGCTTGAGCCGTGCCCTGGAACGTGCCTTGGATGTCTCCGGGGAGCACTCGATTGGCCTCGCGCTCAACCAGTTTTGTCGCGTCGCCGAGCGCGGTTCCGGGCCTAAGGTTGAAGCTGATGGTTGCCGCCGGCAACTGGCCCAGGTGATTCACCATCAGGGGACCAACGGAAGGTACCAGCTTCGCGACGGTGTCGAGCGGAATCATTTTCCCTCCGCTGGAGCGGACGTATAGCAGGGAAAGCTTGTCAGGATTGTCCTGGAATTCCGGCAACAATTCTACGATGACGTAGTACTCATTGTTGGGCGAGTATATGGTGCTGATCTGGCGGGTACCGTACGCGGAATAGAGAGCATCGGAAACCTGAGCCGGCGTCAATCCCAGCGCGTACGCTTTATCGTGGTCGACTTCCACGGTGAGCTGCGGGTTCTTTACCTGCAAGTCGCTGGTAACATCCTGCAATTGCGGAAGTGCGCGGAGAGCATTTTCCAGCTTGGGTGCATCCTGGTAAAGCTGCGTCGTGTCGGGCGATTGCAGCGTGTACTGATATTGCGACTTGGTCAGAGATCCGCCGATGCGGATGGTGGGCGGAATTTGCATGAACACGTTCAGGCCCGGAATCTGCGACACTTTCGGACGAAGTTCCTGAATCACCTCCATCGCGCTCATGTGGTTGACGCGGTCTTTCTTGTCCTTCAGCCGAAAGAAGATGCGGCCCTGATTGATGGGACTGCCGATCGCAGACATAGTGTTCACGACGCTGGGATCGAAGCGCACCACATCCGCCACCTTTTGCTGCAACTGCATCATGTCCTGAAATGCGATCCCCTGTTGCGCCTCGGTAAAGGCGAAGACCAGGCCTTGATCTTCGTCGGGAATGAAGCCGGTCTTCGAAATCGTGTACAGATAAAATGTCAACCCGATTACAACGAAAGACACCATCAGCGTTGCGAACTTGTGCCGCAGAACTGCCTTCAGGCTGCGATCGTAACCATGCAACCATCCAGCGAAGACGCGCTCGCTGAAATTGAAGAGCCGTCCGTGGCCCGACCGCTCCTGGTGACGCAGAAACCGGCTGCAGAGCATCGGAGTCAGGGTTAGCGATACGAATCCCGAAACCAGGATTGCGGCGCCAATGGTCACCGCAAATTCATGCAGCAAACGTCCGATGATTCCGCCCATGAACAGCAGCGGAATAAAGACGGCGGCCAGCGACAGAGTCATAGATAGAATGGTGAAGCCAATCTGGCTGGCACCATCCCTGGAGGCTTGCAGCGGTGTCTTGCCCATCTCCATGTGGCGGACAATGTTCTCCAGCATGACGATGGCGTCGTCCACCACGAATCCGACGGACAACGTCAGTGCCATCAAGGAAAGATTGTCGAGACTATAGCCCAGCAGGTACATCACCGAAAAGGTCCCGATGATGGACATGGGCAAAGCGAGAGACGGGATGATGGTGGCGGAAACGTTTCGCAGGAAGACGAAGATCACCATGATGACCAGAGCGATGGTCAGCAGCAAGGTGAACTTCACGTCGTTGACCGACGCGCGAATGGAGACCGAGCGGTCATAAAGCGTGTCGATTCGGACCGCGGCCGGAATATGCTCTTCCAGTCTGGGCAGCAGCTTCTTGATGTTGTCGACGACTGCAACGGTGTTGGTCCCCGGCTGCTTTTGAATCGCCAGCACGATGGCCCGAACTCCGTTGAACCAACTCGCGGTCTTGTCGTTCAGCACGCTGTCAGTCACGCGGCCGAGCTCGTTCAGCCGAACCGGGGAACCATTGCGATAGGCCACCACCATCGGCCCGAACTGCAGAGCATTCATCCGCTGCCCGTTGGATAGAATCGTAAACGTATGGTTCTGTCCATAAAGCGTGCCCGTGGGAAGGTTGGTATTTCCCGATTGCAGCGCCGTCGTGACGTCATCGATCCCGATCTGGCGTGAAGCCAGAGCACTCGGATCGAGCTGCGCCCGCATGGCGTATTTCTGCGCTCCGTACACCTGCACCTGCGCCACACCGCTCACCATGGAGACGTTCTGGGCAATGGTGGTCTCCGCGGCCTCGTCAACGTCGGACAGCTTCATGGTCGGCGAACTCAGCGCCAGATAAAGGATGGGCGAATCGGCGGGATTCACTTTCTGGAACGTCGGGGGCGTCGGCATCTCCGGAGGCAATTGCCCCCCAGCCGCCGTGATCGCTGCCTGGACGTCTAATGCAGCGCCATCGAGATTCCGGCTGAGGTTGAACTGAATGGTGATGCTTGTTTGCCCCAGAGAATTCGTGGACGTCATCGAGTCAATGCCGGCGATCGTCGAGAATTGCTTTTCCATTGGGGTGGCAACGGAAGAAGCCATCGTGTCCGGACTCGCGCCCGGCAGAGAAGCGCTCACCAAAATCGTCGGGAAGTCCACATTTGGAAGGTCGCTGACGGGCAGCAGTTGATACGCGAAAATACCAAAGATCAGAATAGCGGCCATGACCAGCGTGGTCATAATGGGCCGATGAATGAAGAGCTCGGAGAGACTCACAGTCCGCCTCCGGCAGGACCGCTGGCAGCGGTCTGAGTTCCGGGCAAGGTGCCTTGCACCGTCACTTTTGCGTTCGGGGCCACGCGCAACTGGCCGTTTACAATCACGTGCTCGCCGATCTTCAATCCGTCCGAAATCAGTGTCAGATTCTGATACACCCCCGCCGTCTTCACCGGGCGCGATTCAGCCGTGCTGTCGGTTCTGACGACATATACGTATTCGCCTTGTTGTCCGGTTTGAATCGCCTTGGTCGGGACCACGACGGCATTCTTCTGTGTTGAGAGCACCAACGCAACATCGACAAACTCTCCCGGCCACAGACGTCGATCCTGGTTCTGAAACGTGCCTTTTAGCTTGAACATACCGGTCGTTGTGTCGACTCCGTTGTCAATGAACGTCAACCGCCCCTCTGCCGGCCTGTCCGATTGTCCCTTGGGATAAGCCAGAACTTTGAGCTTCCCAGAGGAGAAGTGCGGTCGCACCCGATCCAGGTTCGCTTCCGGCACAGAAAACGTGACATAGATGGGAGTGACTTGGTTCAACTGCAGGAGATACGGCGTATCATTCGCCTTCACCAGATTGCCCAGATTGATCATCAATGTTCCAGTGCGTGCGTTGATGGGAGCAACAATATCTGTGTACTGCAGTTGCACGCGAGCCGCCTCGACGGCGGCCTTGTCTGCCTCCACTGCGGACGCATCGGCTTTTGCCTGGGCACGCAGCTGGTCGGCCTGTTCATGGGAGACAATACCTTCTTTTTCCAGGCCGGAGTAGCGCTCTGCCTGCATCCGGGAATTCTCCGCCTGCGCTTGATCGTGCTTCATCTGGCCAATGGCTTTTGCGAGGTCCGCCTGGAAAGGCCGTTTGTCCAGGTGAAACAGCAGTTGGCCCTGGCGCACATCCTCTCCTTCTTTGAAGAAGATTTTCTGGATTTGACCGTTGACTTGGGACCTGATCTGCACCGTCTGGTACGCTTCAACGTTGCCGATGGCCTTGATCTGTACCGGAATGTCTTGCTGCGCGACACTGGCCACGACCACCGGTGCAGGTGGACGCCCCCCGGAACCGCCTGCTACCTGAACTTGTTCTCTGTTTCCGCACCCGGATATGAAGAGAACAGCCGTCAGAGGGAAGAACAAAATCGACGACCGCAGTCGCTCGACGGCGTGTTTCATGACGGTAGGCTCCCGCAAGCGTGAGACGCTCATCATTGTATATTGAAGGGCTGGATCGGTTCTGGTCGACTCTCGGGACTCTATCGGAACTGCTCCGCAGAGATGGCGCGTTTGGGTCGGGGAGTTGGGGCGGAGCAGTTTCGATAGAGCCGTGAGAAGGAAGCCGCTGGTACGGTCGGGACTCTCTTCTCCTGGACTATAATTTTGAGCCATTCGGACCGAAAGGAGACTCCTTTTGACCATTGAAACCAATGAGCATCCCTTTATCGAGCGTAACCATCAACTCCCGACTCACGGTTCCGAATCTCACCGGCATAAAGTGGCGTGGATCGTCATATGGATTCTGTTGTTGCTCGTCCTGGTGCTTGCAGTCATGCTGGTATGGCGCCACCTCGCTGCCGCGAAAAAAGTCGCGCCCGCGCCGCCGAAGATCACGGTTACGAGCGCGACGGCTAAAAAAGGTAACATCGGCGTTTACCTTGACTCAATCGGTACGGTCACTCCGGTCTATACCGCTTCGATTTCCAGCCAGGTGAATGGCCTGGTCGTCGCCGTGCACTATAAGGAGGGGCAACTGGTAAGTAAGGGCGATCCGCTGATTGACATCGATTCGCGTACCTACCGCGCAACGCTTTTACAAGCGCAAGGGGCATTGGAACGAGACGAGAATCTGCTCGCCCAGGCACAGATGGACCTGGAACGCTACCGTGACGCATGGGCGCGCAACGCGATTGCCAAGCAAATCGTGGATGACGAAGAAAAGCTTGTAATGCAGGACGAGGGCACAGTAAAGAACGACCAGGGAGCGGTGCAATACGACCAAGTGCAGGTCGACTACTGTCATATCACCGCACCCATCGCCGGCCGCGTGGGTTTACGGCTGGTGGATCCGGGCAACGTGGTGCAGTCCTCTGGAACCGCAACTCTGGCCGTCATCACGCAGTTGACGCCCATCACCGTAATTTTCACCATACCGGAAGACAGTCTAGGCCCG
>Ga0116223_10002523_pt1 | contig 17254 bp, 20 predicted proteins | sample Sb_taG_3_FD_90092 | JGI IMG/M metagenome (GOLD analysis project Ga0116223, IMG submission 90092) | Peat soil microbial communities from Weissenstadt, Germany - Sb_50d_a_PC metaG | ecosystem: Environmental > Terrestrial > Soil > Wetlands > Peat | place: Germany: Weissenstadt | collected 2010-09-21 | reverse complement strand
TCCGCCTCCGCTTTGCCAACCGGGCCCCAGTGTGCAGTACACTCGTCTTACCGGTCGAGGAATTTTCATCGAACGGCAAACTGCGTCTTAACTGGTTGTCTCACCCCAGGGGGCAGGCCCAGTTCCTGGCCTTACACCTTTACTTTAGCAAAGATTCCATAAGTTGTTGATTTATTATAAACCGTCAGAATCAAGATTGCTTTCAGAGGGGATGAGCGTGCGGTAAGGCAGGTGCGCGACCAGGCTGCGATGCGGGTGACCTTCGTGAAACTACCAAAAGGTGGAATGCCCTGGGGTGCCGCGCTCAGGCTATAATTTTCTTTCGGAAGTCATGCCCACCTACGCGTTAGTGACGTACGTCCGGAATTCGGTTGGCGAGTTCGTGGAACAGCTGCGCCGGGAACTCCACCCGACTATGGCTCACATGGCGGCCCATCTCACGATTCTTCCTCCCCGGGAACTGATGGGAACTGAAGCGGCCGCGCTGCAATTTCTGGAAGAAGCTTGTAGCCGCGTCATTCCGTTCAGCGTCGAACTGGGAAACGTGGAGACATTTCTGCCGACGACGCCGACGGTGTTCATCGAGGTAAAGCAGGCTGCTTATCGGATGCGTGAACTGCACGATCAACTCAGTGGGAGCGGGCTGCGCTGCGAGGAGAGTTGGCCCTATATTCCGCATCTCACGATTTTGAAAACGGAACTGGATGAGCAGGCGCGTGCGGCGTGCGTGGTCGCGCGGGAACGCTGGGCGGCGTTTCCGGGCCAGCGGCAGGTCCATGTGGAGGAGTTGATGTTCGTCCGCGAGGATGGCGATTTCTGGCAGGATGTGGCGCCGGTGCCGTTGGGACGTGGCCAATTGTCGTCCAAGTCCTAGTCCGCAACAAGCCCGCAATAAAGTCCGCAATACCCCCTGAAAACCCGCAACGGGCGGCCAATTTCGCCGCTCGTCGGGACATGTACTTTCCGCCTGTTGCCAAGTTCATGGGCTGGATTACCATAGATTCAACGGGCTGCAAACCAAGCGCCGGATCCCAGGCTGCGGGTTTGATCGGAAGAGAGCATATGCAAATTGGGGTTTATGGATCCGGCTACCTCGCCACCGTTATCTCCGCCTGCCTCGCCGATTTCGGCACGCCGGTTTGCTGCTGTCATGCCGACGGCACGCGCCTCATGGACGTTGCCAAGGGCAACATACCTTTTTTCGAAAAAAATCTTCAGGAAGTGATTCGACGCAACGTGCGTTCGGGGCGGCTGGCGTATTCGGCGGACCCGGAAGAATTGGCGCGTAAGGCACAGGTGATTTTTCTCGCCGAAGATTTCGCGCAGGGATTGGAAGAACTCGTGCTCCGCCTGGCGGGCGCGGCGGGCCGCTTCCAGGTGCTGTCGATCGTTACGCCGGGTCGGGTGGGTTCGACCACAAAGATTGAAAAATTGCTGAAGGAGAAGGGGCTCAAGAGCCTGCTGGTGTGCCAACCGATGTTCTTCACCAACGGATGCGCGGTCGAAGACTTCAACTGGCCCGACCGGATCATTCTCGGGACGCCTTCGAGCGAGGCCGTCTCTTCCCTGAAACAGATTTTTCATCCGCTGGTGATGCGCGGGGTGCCGGTGCTGGTCACGAATTACGAAACGGCGGAGTTGGCGCGCGAAGCGACCACGGCATTCGTGGCGACCAAGATTTCGTTCATCAACGAAATTGCGAGCCTGTGCGAACACGTGAACGCCGACGCCGTCAGCCTGTCACTCGCCCTGGGGCTGGACAAGAAAATTGCGCCGCGCTGCCTGCAACCAGGCGCCGGCATGGGTGGAATCTTCGCCGAGAGCGACATGGAATCGATCACCGGGCTGGCGCGCGAGAACCGTGTCGACCTGAAAGTGCTGAATGCTGCCCGCGCGGTGAATCTGGACCTGGCGAACCGGCTCATGCAGAAAGTGGCCGACGCGATCGACACCGTGCAGAACAAAGATGTCGGCATTCTGGGGCTGTCTTTCAAGCCGAACACCAACTCGGTTGCGGGATCGGCTTCCATTCAACTGGCGCAGAACTTGCTGGCCGGGGGAGCGCGCGTGCGGGCTTACGATCCAGTGGCGATTCCCGATGCGCGGCTGCAACTGAACGGCATGGTGAAGTATTGCGAATCAGCTTACGGAGTCTGCGAAGGAGTGGATGCCTTGATCGTCGCCACCGGCTGGCCTGAGTTCCGGACGCTGGATTTCGCCCGGATTCGCCACCTGGTGAAACGGCCGATCATCATCGACACCAAGAATCTGCTCGACTCGTCGCGTCTGCGCGCTATGGGATTCCAGTACATGGGCGTGGGAAGATCGTAGGCGCGCCAGCGAGAGCAGCAATCCCGCCGCAATTGCTATAATCATTATCTGCATCTGCGGTGGGAGTAGCTCAACTGGTAGAGCATCGGACTGTGGCTCCGACGGTTGCGGGTTCAATTCCCGTCTCCCACCCCAACATCTAAAGGACTTAACTCACACTTTTGGTCAGTGACTGACCGATAGCCCGCTCCGCAACTTTCGAGGTTGCGTCTCTGAGAGCATCGTTCACTGGGTCGCCATAAACGTTCATTGTGACCCTGATGTCCCCGTGTCGCATTGCACGCTGCTGAACGCTGATTGGCGTTCCAAGCTCGTCCAGCCATGCACGGTAACTGTGCCGAAAGCTGTGCGCCGAAACATGTTTGATTCCCGCATCCTGACACGCTCTGCCCAACTTTTCGTAAAAGCAGGTGTACGAGCGTGGCATCTTCCCGTTTAGATCAGGCGAAGCGAACACCCAATCTCCCGGTTCTGTATATTCACTCCGCTGCTTGTGCGCTTTCAGCACTTCCAGTAACCGAGCGTCGAGCGACAGCGGCTTCGCTGAGTGGACTGTCTTTACGTCGCCCGTGATCTGCTTGACCACCGCACGACGCAAACTCAGTTCCCCACCCAGCCAGTCAATGTCCTGCCATTGCAGACCAATCAACTCCGACCACCGTAGACCCAAGCAGACGCTCACAATCGCCATCGTTCGGTATGGCTCAGTGAGCACTTCGCATAGACGATGAAACTCGTCCAGCCTCATCGTTCGTGCCTTCCGTCCGGGCTTCGACACATTCTTAACACGTACAAGCTCCATCGGGTTGCGGTCCACAGGTATCAACTCAGCCCACATCGCATACTCGAAAATCACCGAAAGCATCATGCGAATGTTGCTCCTACTCTTTGGAGCGAGGTTGAGACCCGACAGCCACAGTTCTACAGCACGTGCCTTAATCTCCAGCAAAGGCGTCTGTCCCCATCTGGGCAAAATGTAGTTGTTCACCCAGATGAGATAGCCGCGTTTGGTGGATGCTCGCTCCGGCATCTTCTCTTTTGCGTATCCCTGCCAGACTGTGGCAAGCGACAGAGGAGCAGGTTTCGGCTCGCCTTGAACCAAGAATCGACTCCGCATCGGTTCTGCTGCCTGCATTGCCTGAGCTTTTGTGGGAAACTCCTTCTTGGTGCCGATGCGCTCGGCTCTGCGCTCTCCGTTAATGTAATAACGGAAGAACCACGTTTTGCTCTTAGCGTCCAAAAAGACGCATCCTGTCTGAAATCTTTTTCTGCGTGGCTGCATCTGCTTAACTCACTTTCGGCAGGGCAGTCGGGACGCGAATCGAATTGTAGAATGCCATGCGAATAAGGCCAAGGGTCATAGCTGCATACCCGACGCGACGAATGCAGCGACTTCCGAAATAAGAAAGCGCCAAGTCTTGCGCTTTGAGCCAGAGATGCGATGGGCTGGCAAACGACCCTCTCGCGCCATCTTGGCGACGGTGCGCGAGCTGAGGCTGAGATATTTTGCGACTACTGTAGCTGATACGAAAGGTTCCATGAGCGTCTAATACTGACTTGCGGGCACACTCTGGTCTTTCGAGGTCAGACGGGTATAGGCAAAAGACGCGCCCCGTGCGGCATTGGTCGCCTGAAGGACGACGACAGTGTCCTGCGGTCGAAGCGCGTGGGCTTGAAAAAAGTTTGGGGTCTCATCTAAGTGACGAGACCCCGGCAAAGCTTCTCGAAGCAATCTGGTGCCGCATCACGCAGCTTTTGTCAAAATTTTTTCCTCAGTCCAACCGCCTTGCTTCGCGATCTTCGGGTACTTGCGGACGAGCTTCCAGTAGTTCCGGCGAGCGTTGCGAATGGTGGAGGCACTGGAGCCCGGCATAGTCGCCAGTCTGTACCAGTGCTCGATTTTCATCGCGATCAGGCAGTCCCGCACGTTGTCCGTTGCTCTCATCACTTCCTCCTTTAGCCCAGCACTACCAATTCAGGTTTATGGATTTCAGCTTCCGGCATCCAGATCAGACCCTTGGGCGGATTCGGAAACTCATGATAGACCCTGCCCAGCGCGGCTTCTCCTTGTCCTGCCTTGCCTGATGTGACCTGCTTGAAGAAGAAAGGTATCCCAGCACGATGAGCCAAGCGCTGCAATCTCCGCGCCCAAGCGACGTCCATTGTCCGCCTGCCGACTTCCCCGACCAATTCATCCTGCCACTTAGCCTTTGCGTCCCACAGGTACTCCGGGTTGCTGCCGGATTCGCCGCCAACAATCAACCAGCCGATTTTGTCCAGATTGATTTCTTCCGAGATGTCCTCAAGCAGTGGCTCCGCGCTGATGAATCGCACCGCTTCTGGATGGACCGGAACCTCGCGCAGGGCATCTATGTTTTTCAATCGCTGCTTGGTGCCAACGGAAGTTCCCAGCCACACATTCGGATACCCTTCGCCCCAGTCAGGAGGCAGGCACTTCATGATCCTCTCCGGGCGCTTAGTGAGTATGAGATAAATCAGATTGGGCGTGTCCTTTATGACCTGCCATGCCGCGCCACGCCAGTGCGTATGGTAAAGGCCGCCCTTGTCTCCCGCGATTAGGTGCTGCTTCAGCGTGGAGTCAAGCTTTCTTGAATCAACTTTCGCATGGAAGAAGTCAGACAGTGAGCAAGTGAAGATGCGCTTGGCATTGTCGGTGCCTTCAAGCTCCTTCTGCCACTTGTACGGATCATTCCAAGTCTTGGTAAGGTAGACTTCGCCCCATGCTTGGCGCGGTTTTCCATCGCCCTGCCAGTCCGTCTGCTTGCGGATTTCGCGTCCGATATAACACTTCGCACATTCTGGCGCGACCTTGTCACAGCCCACCCAAGGATTCCACGTATTGTGCGTCCAACTGATCAAGCTTCCTTGCATGAAAATATGGTATCTGATTGTGCCTGAGGGTGCAACAAAAGTTTTGAAACATGAACAGTGAGCTTGTATCATATTGTTTATAATGAGTCAAGCACTCTCGGAAATCCGGTCTTATATTGTCGTTACTACTTAGTTACCCTATCGAAAGTGGCTTTCGATACCCCACTATGAGGCCGCATGAATGGCACTTTGCGGCACACTCTGGTACAATGGTGTTGTAGTCAAATTCACCTAGAGGGGTCTGTATGGCAAAGCAAGCAACCAAGCTCGCGTCCGAACCAGAGGCGCGAGCCCTCGCAACCCAGACGCCTGACAAGGCGATGACCGTCAAGGCGATCCTTGACGCCATCCCGCGTTACGCGGACATCAAGACTCTCGACCGCCCGGCAGTGGTAGGCATGGCGGCGAAGGATTGGTTCGACACTAACCCAGACGGCGTGAAGCTCATGACCGCGACATACAAGGTCGCCGAGAGCTTCGCCGAGCTAATCATCACGAGCCACCCTTATGTAACGAAGTGGCGCGACCTGATGAAGATCAACGCATCGAAGGCGATGGAGAATCCCGACCGCACGAAGTGGGAAGCTCTCAACATCAAGACGTTCAAGTCATTCGGCATCTCGGTAATACCGGGGACAACGGTGACGATGAACGGCAAGGAAGTTGAAGTCACCGAGGACGACGCGATCACGTGGACGAAATGGTGCAAGGTCGTCTACGACCGAACGCCGCAGCATGTGAACAGCGAAATCCGCGCCACCATCGGCGACATGGGCAAGCAGTACCAGCCCGAGCCGGAGCCGCATCCAGCGCCCGTGCCCACGATCAACGCTCCATCGTCAGAGCCGCCGCCCGGTTTCCCTGGCAGAACCACCAAGATATACAAGATGGTGGAGGAAGCTGACGAGGACGAGATCGAGGATGAGGACGAGACGCCAGTCCCGCCGGGGCCTAAGCCCGCAACTCAACCCAAGGCGATGATGCCCGTGCCGGACTTGAAACCTGGCGACGTGGATGCGCTGATCAACTTCCTCAACGCTGACAGCGTGATCGGCGCTGTCACTCCGATGGACGCCGTATTCGGCGAACTAAGCGACTTCGACCTTGCCAAAAAAGCCGGCAGTTGGCGCGGAAGATCGTCGAGCAGCACGCAACCAAGGACGTGACCTTCACCGTTAAGGTCACCATGAAGAAAGTGAAGAAGGTCGATCAGCCAATCGACGAAGACGTGTTCACCCCGGCTGACGAGCAAGTGTAAGTGCGAAACGCGCCGGACAAATCCGGCGTCGTCCATCCGTAAAGCGGATGCCGATGATCACAAATATGAACACATTGAACATCAACGATCAGCTTGACATCACACAGCCCGACAACGGCGTGGAGATATTGATCAGCGCGGCCGGCGTGGTCTGGGTGTACGTGGACGGCATCCTGCGCCTGCGCGTGGGTCGGACGCCCACATCGAAGGTGACAGTCGATGACCGAAGGAAGAAAAGGAAAAAGAATTGATCCCCGAAGAAATCGAAGATTGCCGCAACTACATCCGGCTGAAGTTCCCCGGCTTCTTTACCGACTCGTGGCTGACCAAAGAAGAAAGGATCGCGAAGAAGCGCGAAGTGCGCGACGCGATGGTCGCCGTGGGATACGAGCCGAAGCTGGTGCAGATCGCCATGCGCGATCCCCACTACTTTTATATCGAGAAGGAACACGTCTATCCACCGGGGACATCTATGTCAAATCCCAATCACGGATGGAAGACTTACACCGTGGTTGAAAAATACCGCGACCAGTACGGCTGGTGGAGACGTTCCGTAGTGTGGGGAGAAGACACGGAAGCGGAAGCGTACAAGCTGCGGTGCGAAGGACATTTCGTTGGCACCGAGGCGGAAGTGTTCGCGATCCTCGGACCCGTAAAAGGCGAGAGTCCGTGCGGACATCTCAAAGGCGCATGTGCCTGCGAGGACGGTCTGATCGTGAACAAGATGTACGAGATCAGCCGCAAGAAAAAACCGCCGTTGCAGGCACGCTACATGCGGTGGAGAAACCAGAAGCACGAGTTCAAGAGCGACAACGGCGAATGGGCCAGCGTCCACACGAAAGATGTGAAGGAGCGGGTAAAGGGGGAGTTCGCGCCCATTGCACCCATTGCACCCATTGACCAAGTAGCAACAACAGGTTCTAAACATCCTCCTGTCGTAGAGGAAAGAGATGGCGAGACATTCGCGACATGTGATGTGTGCGGGGAAATGGTGCAAATAACAGGCGGACTACGCCACGGAGGCCAAGAACGCTACAGTCAACACAAAAACGCTGCCACGGGGTACAAATGCTTCGAGTCCGGCAAACCAGTGCTCGAATCCTTATCGAGGCTTATCAGCATCTTTATTAGAAACAAGGAACGCAAGACTTGGACTTTCGATCAGGTCTGGAGCTGGCTAAAAGAAAAGCACCCCGATGTCTATGCGCTCTACGAGGCGGAGGGCTTCCCGCGCTGGATTCCGCTGCCCAAGAACCTTCGCCCGCAAGGCTGGCATGCGATGCGCCCGAAGCCATCGGCGGAGATCAGGGAAAAAATCAAGGCAGGATGCGAGTACTGCGCGGTTCACCATTCGTCGCGGTCTTGCCCGATCCACGGCTGGGCGGAGACCCGCGACGACCAGTACGCCCACCACAATGTCCGCGCCGATGGCCATCGCACCGACCAGCGGTACTGCGCGAGGTGCCATTGCAAGCCCTGCGCTATTCGCTGATCGTGCCGTCCTTGCCGTTCTCGTAGGCGTGCTTCTTCCAGACGTAGGCGGCGCGGCTATTCTCTTCCAAGTGCTGGCGGCAGACGCGGCGGTACTGCCGGCCGGCGGCTAGCTCGAACTCCAGCAAATATTTCGCGGTCATCAAGCAGGTCTTGATGTCGCACATGGGCTGCGGGGGCTCCGTGGTTTCACGGACCTCCGATGCCGGGGTGCAGTCGTCGCGGTAATCCTCGGGGCTGGAATTCTTCAAGCCGATGCGACGCTTGGGCTCGTTGCTCAAGGCGTGCTCGATGACCTGCTGGGTCGTGAGTCTCGCTGCGAGCGGCGATGTGAAGGTCTTGGGGCAGCGGACGAAATAGTAGCCCGTCTCGCAGTTCCCAGTTAGGTAGCGTTTTCCATTGCAGGTTTCGCCCGCATGGGTGTGAACTTCAGTATTTGGTACTTGAGTGTTGTTCATAAGTTGTCTCCGAGCCCCGCTCGTCACAGCGGGGCTTTCTACTATAAGAGTCTGGTAGCGGAGATTTCACCGACAGTTAGAAGTTTTCCAACTATCTGTTCCGTCTGCATGAAGCCCTTTAATTACCCGGAACGGATGCGGACCCTGCGCGAGGGCGTGGAGCGCGAAATCGCGGATTACATCTTCCACGCCAAAAGCGAGTCATTCGGCCAGATCGCGAAGCTCTTCGGAACGAACATGGACAGGATCAAAAGCATCGCCAAGAACGCAGGCATAGTGCGGGGGCGCGGATGGCGACCGAGAACATGGAAAATCCAGTGAATACAGTATTACTAAGTGTCGGGATGTCTCGCAAGAGAGATTCAAAGCGGGGGATGGGTTCCGTCCTTGTTACCCGTCCCCAAACGCTCCGACACTGCCTTCGACAAGCAGCGACACAAGGGCAAAGAGAACACAAGGACAATGAGTAACACAGAAGCAGTACGCCCCGAGACGGGGTCAACTACAAAAGAGACAAAGAACGGCAAAGCCAAGCATGTACCCGTGTGCGCCAAAGAAGGCTGCGACAAGCCATGCTCCCGTGGCGGATGGAACAATGACGCGGTCTATTGCTCCCAGCACCACAGGGAGTGGTTGGAAGCCGAGCGGGACAAGTTCGAGCAGGATGCCAAGGAAGCCAACGCCAAGCGCGACGCAAGGCGGCAAGAAGACCCGCACGAGGCGGTGCCGCCACGCATCCACCCGTTCACCGACGTGGGCAACGCGGAGCGTTTCGCGTTCCGCTACGGCGGCGAGTTCGTATGGACTGAAGCCACGGGCTGGATGGTGTACAAGGACGGGGTCTGGGTACGCGACAAAGAGAAGCTGGTGGACAACGCGATGGTTCGCACCATGCGACGCATCGTGCTGGAAGCGGAACTGGTGCCCGCAATGGGCTTGAGCGAGAAAGCGGCGGAAGCAAAGATAAACCAAATCGTGGCGTTCGCGGAAGCTTGCGAGAGCGACAAGAAGATCAAGGCTGCGCTCAGCCGTGCTTCGGCGGACTCCGCGTTCGCACGCAATTACGCTATGTTCGACCGCAAGGACTGGTACTTCAACTGTGCCAATGGCACCATCGACCTGCGCTCGATGGAATTCCTGCCGCACGACCCGATACATTTGCTGACCAAGAAATCCCCGATCAAGTATGATCCTGCGGCTGAATGCCCCAAATGGGAGCAGTTCACGCTGGAGATCATGGACGGCAAGAAGCACATGCGTGCGTACTTGGCTCGCTGCTGCGGCTACACATTCACGTCGGAGACCGGCGGTCAGTGCTTCTTCATGCCTTGGGGCGTGGGGGGCAGCGGCAAGTCCACTTTGCTGAACGTGCTGCGCATGGTCATGGGCGACTACTGCAAGACCGCAGACGCGGAAATGTTCATGGCAAAGAGGGGCGACTCAGGTCAGCCATTCGAGATGGCTGGCATGGAAGGCGTGCGCCTGCTGATGGCGATTGAGACGGAAGAGGGCAAAAAATTAGCCTTGGCGAAGCTCAAGCGCATGACTGGTCAAGACCCCGTCACCGCCTGCTACAAGTTCCAGAACCAGTACTCTTTCATCCCGCAGTGGAAAGTGTGGCTTGCCACCAACGACGCGCCCACAACGCGCTCGGACGATGACGCGTTCTGGGACCGCGCCAAGCCGATCCCGTTCAACGTCAAGTTCCGTGGCACGGACAAGGAGATCAAGGATTATGCGGACATCCTTGTCAAAGAGGAAGGCTCGGGCATCCTGAACTGGTGCCTCGCAGGCATGAGCCAATACAAGGAGAAGGGGCTGGCGCACCCAGAGGATGTGGCGCAGGCAGCCGAAGAGTGGCGCGACCGCGACGATTGGCTCCAGCGGTTCCTCGATGACAACACAGTCAAGACCGATGACAAGCAGAAGTTCGAACTCAAGAGCGAAATGTTCGCCTCATTTTCACGCTGGGCTGACCAGAACAAGGAAGCCCGCCACGTGGACGAGAAGACGTTCACGCAGGCGATGCGGCGCAAAGGTCTCAAGGACGATGTCATCAAGCGCAACGGCAAGGCACAGCGTGTTTGGCTCGAAATCCGGCTGGCGACGTTCGTTGAGCGGGGCATGGCGTCAGCAAGCATGGCAGACCCCAAAGAGTTTTGAGGTTACACGTGGGTTACGGTTACACGTGGTTACGGCGTAACTCCGCGATGCCATGTGTGGGGAATATTGGGGAGTATTAAGAGAACGTATCTATCGCAGGGTTACGGCGTAACCTGCTGTAACCGTAACCCGAGGGACAAGGAACTATGACAGTTTGGGAAGAACAAGACGTGGCTCGACGGATCGCTAACCTGCGTAAGTGGTGCGGTCGATTCAAAGACCATCTGTTTGCTGCTGCAATCAAGCAGCACGAAAACTACCGGCCGGGAAACTGCGGTGCATTTGGCGCAGGTGGATGTAAAGTTCGCTTGGGCGGTGTGCCGCTCCCATCCACGGATAGCCAAGCGGCTTGGCATCAAGCAGCCGAGCTTTGAGCAGGTTGAGCAGGTTTTCTATCTGCCGCTCAGCAAGTAGCTGGGGCTCGCGATCTGCATTCGACCCTCAAATTGCATGCTCATTGGATTCGGGCAGTGCATCCGGCACCAGATGGTGCGCGATGCCGGGGCTGTCTTCACGTTGATGGCTGTCTACCTGTCGAGCAGTCCAGCAGTCACTGGTGGACAAACATGGTGCCAAATGGTGCAACTCCTTTAGAAAGATTCAATGTCTATCTATCTATTGTCCACCCCCACAGGGGGACAGGTAGACAGGTGGACAGCGAGACACGTATCAGGAAACGTCCAGCAGTTATTCCTCAAAGGGGGCATCCCATGAACGGTTCCGGGGCTCACTGTCTCTCGTTTCAAACAATGCCGACTGGAGACGCTTGGTATGATTTTCCCCGAACGATGAGAATCCCCGAACCTGTGCGAGGCAAAAAGGCAAGATGCGCTGAGCATCTCTCCTTCTGGTTCCCCCGGTCCCAGAAAATGACTCGAACGCGGGCGATTCGAACTTCCATCCGGCATTTTGCAAAACAAATCGGGGGCAATTGCGGAACTTTCAAATCCTTTTGGTAGAGCAGAATTTTGGCGTTTCCGGCAGGTCGAGCCAATTTGCCAGACGCACGGAATCGCCATCTTTGCTGGAGAAATCACTCCTGAGCCCCGCCACGCCTAGCGTTGAATCATCGCGAAAGCGGGCTTCGGAGCCAGTTGCGGGAGGAAATCGAAAAAGATGCACGCAAGACTAGAGGTTAGAGAATTGTTGATCGCCCAAAAAATGAAGCGCTGGGCGATGATTGGGCGGCACCCGTCCGCATACCCAAATTGCTCGCCCGCACGGGCTCGTCGCAACCTTGCTAGGTTGCTTGCCCGATACCCTTCGACTGCACAACGTGTCGGCATGACGATCCTTTCGGCGTACCCTCCGCTCTAGCGGGAGTTGAGCACACGGATTAAGAGCCATGACAGATCACCACTGCTGTTACTACAACTGCCCCCGACTGGGAGTCGTTTTCATCGGCAAAAATGGCAACCCGGATACTCAGTGGATATGCGCCTACCATTTCGACAAATGGCACGCCGACCGGACTCGTTGCATCACGGACGGGCTTCCGTGCGAAATGGAAGAACTCTGAGGAGAACAAGAATGGACTCCGTACATGCTGACCACCGAATTGGAACTGCGATCTTTGGGCAGGAAAGGCAACCCGCCATGACGACTAACGAAAAGAACCCTGCGATGCGAGTTCCATCACGGACCGCTAATCATCGTCGTCTCGAATACCGCCTCGACTGCGGCCGAGACGTGCATGCCGAGGAAATCCGCATCACCCCCTCGACTCTCGGTTATCTCGCCGGAAGTAGAGATCACATTCGCGCCGATCTAATTCGGCAACTCAAGGAAAGAGTGCGTGGTCAATTTCCCGGTAGCGGCGTTCTCGTTAGACCAGTCCCAAGAGAACTGCCCCGTTACTTGATCATGGTCTTGTTGGTCTGTCAAAAGCCTGTGTCCGATCCCCACAGCGACCTTTCAACTTTGACCGTTTGCTGGCTGGGCGACGACATCGAGACGCCGCTTCGGGAACTCATCAGCCGCGAGATTTTCGATGTCGAATGGGACAAGTACGCGGTAGATGGCTGCTTCTGAGAATCGCCAATGGGTTTGCAGGTTAAAACATCAACTGCTTTCCGGCTGCCCCGAGTATTAAGTAAGTAAGTGGGCGGTCAGGGGCGGATGCTCTCTAATGTACCCCGAAGGCATTTCATCCAAGGGACCGCAGCACGATTCGATCAACTACAAGGAGACACTATGAGTATCTTTAACGAAGCAAACGAACTCGCAAACCAAGTTGTTTACAGCCAACACTACCAAGACGGCGACGATTGCGCCAGACCAAATGGCGTTTCCGAATCCGGGGGCGTGCTGAAGGGTGAATTGCGCTTCAGCCGAGACGGTGAGGCAAACGTGCTTTGTCTGGATGGGCGTCCTGTCAACCACAAAACATGGGCTACGCTCGCATGTGAAATCCAATGTCTGTTCCGTGACGGATGGGTATGATCTACCGCAAAAACACACGGTAATGTGCTTCGTAGCCTCGGGCTGACCTCGCCCGAGGGAACGAACCTCTAGCTGGGGCGCGAAGCTGCCGGACCCATCCAGATCGCAGTGGAAAGCACCGATCTCAGTGCCGAACTGAAACGTGGCGGAAGCACTCGCCTCCTGCCCGCAGGAATACGCGAGCGGCGTAGCGATTCGAGAGGTTGGATGGACTCTACATCATCCAAGCGGATGTACCGATTTCGCTACCAGTGCGGGTATCCGAGACAGTTCCTCGGGCGGTGATCCTCATGAAGTGCTCAGCAAGGAGTTCCAGCCGATGTTTGTTCGATCCAGCGTTCCGGTTGCTGTTTCGCATCTCAAGCACGAGCCGTGCCATCTCCGAGGCAATTTCCATCGGGCTGTCGGGCATCTCAGGCGCGTCTACCGAACCTTGCGCCACCGTGGCGCGAGGTTGCGCCTGTCGTTCTTTTGAAGCCTCGGTCTTGCCGGACAGCAAACGCTGCACAGACCGTAGGCTCCGACGCAGCCTCCTGCGCTTTGATTGAACCCATGCCGTCCACGTTAGACCAGCAGGAGCCCCTTTTCTCAAATCGGTGCGCCTGCCCGGTGCGCTTAGCCGACGATTCATTTCGAGAAGAAGTGGCAAAACCGCGTTCCAGTCGTTCGCCACCGCCTGCAAGCCCTCATCAATCCGGGCATCGAGGGCGACGAAGGACAGCGACGCGGCATCGGATAGCGTCCGCAATGTTCTGTTCAGCGCTAGCGGCAGAGGTTTGCGATCTCCGGTATCAGAGCGGAAATTGCCCCAAAGGCATTCCGTTCGCGGCTCCTGCTCTCCTCGAATACTCAGGAGCTTCACTTCCTTTGCCCAGAGGGGATTGCCGAGCCTGCACCACAGGGGATGGGCGTACCCACACAGGAGCCAGCGGAACTTGGCTCGGAGGAGGATGTCCACCAACTCCTCGTGGTTCAGCGTGTCGTTTCTGTACGAACGAACGTCGGCGTTAGGGTATGGCGGGTCGAGGAACACGACGTCATTCCCTGTCAGGCGCTCCAGCCCCATGTCTCGCCAGTCCAATGCCGTGATCCTCGGAGACGTGTTGTGCAGCAAATTGTGGCACTCACGTATGATCTTTGGTGAACCCGGACGCACTGGCACCCTTCTTGCCGCCAAACCCCCCGCTGCCATAACCGCCGCCGCCGAAGGTCAGGTAGGGCTCAAGGATGATCGCTCGCTGGTCGCCCAGTCTTGCAAGTTCCCACTGGCGGTAGTACTCCTCCTTCGAACGAGGCGGCACCTCCACGATGTCGCCGAAGCGCAGGATCGCCTCGAAGAAAGATGCGGTGGCGATGTCGTTCAGCCACCACTGTTTGAACTGAAGCCGTGACGCGCCGGCGAAGAAGACACTGCCCCTGCCCACAAACGGCTCACAGTATGTCCGACCACGTTTCGGCAAAAACGAAACGATGGTCTGCGCCAGCCTGACCTTGCCGCCCGGATAAGGGATCACCCACCATGTCTTAACGGCTCGCTGGGCAGCCGCCAAGTGCCGACTGGTGTTCGTCCGGGCTCGCTTCATCGCTGCTGGTTTCTGTCCAAAATGGAAGACTCTTGGGACGAAGACTGGAGTCCCCCGGTTCAATATAGCCCCTACCCAACCCATCCCGGTTATCCGGCAGAATCCCAAGGAACCAATTCGTCAAGTCGCGACAATGCGGTGGGGTTTAGTCCCTCACTGAACTAAGGACGCCTCTGGCGCTGCAAGCACGATCAACGCAAGGTCGGAGACAGCCGCCACGAAGCCCTCATTTCGCGATCCCCTGAAGCTCCGCAGGTGCCTGATCCCCGCAGACGGGTTTTACGAGTGGATGCGGACGGGGAAAGCAGCCCTATTGTTTTGAAGTCAACGGAGGGGAGTTGTTCGCGTTCGCAGGAATCTGGGACCGCTGGAGGGACCCAAGCGGCAAACTCGTCGAGACCTGTTCCATTCTGACCACAACGCCAAATACTGTGACCTCAGCCGTTCATGACCGCATGCCCATCATCCTCGATCCAGATAGCTTCGACCTTTGGCTGGATTCAGCGATGACGGACGTGAGCGTGGTGTCCGAACTGCTGAAGCCCTGCGATGCCCGCTGATGAGTGTTATCCCGTGGGCATGCGGATCAACCACGTCGCTAACGACGACGAAGAATGTTCTCGACCTGTGGAATCTATGCCCGCTCAGAATCGGCTATTCTCATAGCACGATGACCAATGATGAACGCATTCGGCGTCGGTCTAGTGTGGTCACAACGGCAAACGCTCCAACCACTGACCCTATGTAGCAGCGGTCAGGCAATCTAGAATTCGAGCCGCAGTTGCAATGCGATCATCCGTGGGCTGCTGTCACCGCCCAGTCCTACCCCCAGCAACCCTGTTGGAGGCGAAGTAGCATACGTCAGCGCCCCAAAACCAGTCTGGGTCGTCGGCTTACCGGGAATGCCAGCCAGCACGATGCTGGGAAGACCGAAGTTAGGATGGTTGAAGACATTGAAGAACTGTGCATCCAAACGCATCTTCATGTGTTCAGTCACCGGAAACCATTTGGTCAGGTAGAAGTCGTTCCACACGAAGCTGGGACCCCGCAAGGCATTGCGACCCAGATTCCCGAACTGGCAATTTTGCGGACCGTCGCCGCCGTGGCAAGCTCCGGTACTCGGATCGACTGCGGAGACAAACGCATCGGGGTTGAGCCACTGGATCGAACCGGGCTGCGTAACGCCCGCAAGTGCATGATGTTCGTAGAGTGGCACGCCGGGTACGACGTTCGCGAACTGCGGACCGCTGCCCTGCACGATCCCTTGACCATTCGCGGAGTAGGGCGTGCTCAGCACTGAAAATGGAACTCCGCTGTGCCAGAACATTGTGCCCGAAAGCTGCCAGCCGTTCACTATGGACCCAAGCGAATGGCTTCGCACCTTTATTGGAAGTTGGTAGACGTACTGTCCCGTGAGGTTGTGCCGGATGTCGTAATCGCACGCACCATAATCGCGAGACAGTTTTCCCGGCAGCGGCGAGAGAATCCCACCCGCAGAAAATTGAAGAAACCCGCCGTTCGATACTGTGTCCAAGCAGTGGCTCCAAGTGTAGTTGACCTGTCCTTGCAGCCCATGACTCAGGCGCTTCATCGCGGTCAGTTGTAGCCCGTTATAGTGGCTGTTTGCCCCGGTTGAAAGCTGAGTGACTGCACCAAAACGGGGGTCGGTCGGCTGCATGTACGGGAAGGGCGCGAAGCATCCTTGGCACACGGTTTGATAGCCATTAACCTGCGTGAGATAGGGTTGGTTAACGGCACGGGTGCCGACGTATTGAGCTTGCATGCTGGCGGTCGTTCCGAACTGGTGCTCAATCCCTAGACTCCACTCCATGAAGTACGGCGCGTGAAGTGTGCCATTTGGGACAGCAGCGAGGGCGACTGGCGGCAGGCAGGTAGCGGCATTTGCGAGCGGAGATGCACAGGAAAGTTGTCCTTTCGCAAAGCCGGAACTAAATCGCTGGTCTGCGGCGACAGTCGCATCGACTGCGCTGTTGGGCACTCCCGGCGCAATCGCGGCACCGCCCACCGTGCCCAGAAGACCTCCTTGAAACGTCTGCACGTAAGGTGGATTCATTCCCGCGAGATCGGCAACCGTGCCGGGCAAGATGTCGCTGAACAGTCCGAAACCAGTTCTCAGCACGGTTTTCGGTTCGAACTGCCACGCAATCGCTGTCCTTGGTTGCAGGATTGCCAGCGGAGTGGATGAGAACAGATTTCCAAGGTGGGTCTGAATCGCAGCGTTGAGCGACTGATTGACGTTGTGCGAGATCGAATCGAATGAGCCTCGAAGACGCGCAACTTGGTCGTGCGGGTTCAGCGGATTGGAATTGAACGTATCGCGGATACCGACCGTCAATGTAAGCTTGGGTGTTACCTTCCACGTATCCTGCGCGTAGAGATCGAGATTTAAGAAGTTGAACGGTTCATTCTGATTGGTCGGGAAAGTCTTCGTGGCAGTGGATGCCACACCGTAGACGAATTGCGGCAGGTCGGTATAAGTGACGAGGGGAACCGTGCCTTCGCCGAAATCATAGTCGTTCAAGCGGAGGATTCGCACATTTGTTCCCACCCTGATCTCGTGTGATCCTCGACTCCAAGCGAGGTTGTCATTGATGAAGAACCGAGAAGCACGTCTT
>Ga0116223_10002517_pt1 | contig 17279 bp, 19 predicted proteins | sample Sb_taG_3_FD_90092 | JGI IMG/M metagenome (GOLD analysis project Ga0116223, IMG submission 90092) | Peat soil microbial communities from Weissenstadt, Germany - Sb_50d_a_PC metaG | ecosystem: Environmental > Terrestrial > Soil > Wetlands > Peat | place: Germany: Weissenstadt | collected 2010-09-21 | reverse complement strand
CGCGATAACCCGTCGTGCTGATGTTGGCCGCGTTGCTGGCGATGAGTTCGAGCGCCTGAGTCTGCGCTCGTAGCCCTGCACATGCCGCATAGTATCCGCTGCCCAATTTTTTTCTCCGTAGGGGCAGAAGCACGCAGTCAGCCACTTCAACCGCACACCGGACACGGCACAAAACCGTGTAGAAACAGCGTCTCTCTGCAGGGTCAGGATAGGGAGATGTCAATGGCTGCGGAATTTGGGAACATCTTGCCGGGCAGGGGAGACCAGTCGGCAGAATGTGCCCGTCCAAGGCAAGCGGAGAACGCTCATTCCACCACGAGCCATGAATCCAATGGATGACGTTTCCCAGCGCGGCTTTAGGGATGGAGCCAAGTTGCTCCGGCTCCAACCACCGCACCGCCCAGCACCAGCCATACGGAATTGACCCGATAGCGGATCAGCAAAAAGAAACTCAGCGCGCACAACACGAGCGTGGTCCAGTCCACCACAGCCGAGCGGAACAGCTGCCACGTCACGACTGCGATTAGCGCAAGGGCCGCCACGTTTACTCCATCCAGCAGCGCGCCGGCAAGAGGGGATCGGCGCAGGCGCGGAACCAGCGGCCCACTGATTGCCACAAAAAAAAATGCGGGCAGAAAAATCGCGACGGTCGCAATCGCAGCCCCGGGCAAACCTCCCAGAACGTAGCCGATGAAGGTTGCCGTTGTCGAAAGCGGCCCCGGAGTTACCTGTCCCATAGCGACGGCATCGAGCAATTGTCGTTCGCTGATCCAACCCAATCGGGCTACTAAGTTCGAACGGATCAGCGCTACAAGCACATAGCCGCCTCCAAAGAGAATTGCGCCAAGCTTCAGAAAGACGAGAAAAAGCGAAACCAGGCTGAACGATGCGATTGCAGCCGATCCCGTCGCTGTGCCGGTCAAGCCAGCTCCGCCGGTCAGAAGAGCCGGAAGCGAGATGCGTCTGCCCGAGCGCGACCAATAATCCAGAGCAGCCAGCGCGCCACCAGCTGCCAGCACCGCCAGCGGATCCACGCCCAGGGCACTCGCCAGTACCGTAAATGCACCAACGGCCGCGAGCCACGTCGACTTCACCGCCGTCCTCCCCAACTTGAATACAGATTGCACAATCAGAGCAATCACGATGGGCTTGACCCCGTACAGCACGCCCGAGACCTGCGATAGGGATCCAAAGCGCACGTACGCCCACGCCAGCGCGGTAACCATGAGCGCCGACGGCAGAATGAAACTCCCGCCCGCCACCAGCAATCCCGGCCAACCGGCGCGCAGTCGCCCCACATGGATTGCCATCTCGGTCGAGTTCGGGCCAGGGATAAGGTTGGTTGCGCCCAGAAAATCCAGGAACTGCTCGCGCGTAAGCCACCCGCGGCGGGAGACAACTTCGTCTTCCATCATGGCGATGTGCGCCGGAGGGCCGCCAAAAGCGAGTGTACCCAGCCTCAAAAAAAGTCCGGCTAGTTCCAACAGAGACGTAGGCGGGGCTTCAAGCGACTGGCGTTGAGAATCTTCTGTGGCAGCTAACGGCTCCTGCAAGGCAAACCCCGTTGAAAAGTGATCTGAAGATTGTAATCGTGAGCCAAACGCGGCGTCGGGTAGAACCGGAACAAGCAAGAAAATATAAGCTATTTTACGTCCCGGTCTCCGAACACCTCCGCGCTAAACACCTGAAGCGTCGCACCTTTCTGCAATATATCGACAGGAAGGCCTGCCTTGCGGCAGGTCTGCTCGATGAAGGTGTTGCGGTCCCATTGATGTTCGACAGGCACCTGAGGCAAGAGCAAGCCACGGCGTCCGCCGTGGGAGATTACCAGCCCGTGCAGTCCAATTTCAATTTCTTCGGGCCCTACGACTCTGAGCGGCGAAAGAATGCTCAGAGAGACTTCCACTGCCGCCGCTTCCCCAATCGTGATCGGGGAGAAACGCGTGTCGTCGAAGGCTGCCGCCCGCGCAGTTTCAGCCACGGTGCGGTATAGCGAAGCCGCCGGAACCACATAGCCCACGCAACCGCGCAGTTGACCTCGGAAATAAATCGTGGTGAAGGCACCCCGCGGTTCCGCGAGATGTGGCGAAGGCGGAGTCAAAGAAAGTTCGCGGCGCTCCAGAGCCGACAGGATGGACTCGTGGGCAAGCTTCAATAAAACTGCGCGTTCTTCGGGAGAGAATTCGTTCTGCGCACTCCGGCTTGGAGCCGGCGCGGCAGCCAAGTTTTCAGGTTGCGGCGACATCGCGCTTCCTCCGACGGCTGAGGACGAACGCGCGGCGGCGGCTCTTCACCACCTGCCGGTCAATCTTCGACCAGAAGGCGACGAAGTAGTCGCCCGCCGATACCAGCGACAACAGAACCATGAACCAGATTGCCAGCCGAGCGATCCAGTGCACCGGAAAGAAATACACGCCATAGATGGGCCATTCTTTCCATTGATGATCAAGAATCACCGCAACTACGGAAACAATCTGCACCAGCATCTTGAACTTCCCCAGTTCGCTGGCTTCGATCGCGAATCCCTCCGAAGCTGCAATCGACCGCAACCCGCTCACCAGAAACTCGCGGCCTATGATGATCACCGCGATCCACGCCGGAACCATGCTGGGATTGAATTGCACCAGAGTGACGAACGCCGCCGCAATCAGAAGCTTGTCGGCCAGCGGATCGAGCAGCACGCCCATGGTCGTGATCTGCCCGCGCTTTCGCGCCAGGTACCCATCAATACCGTCTGTGATCGAGGCCGCGATGAACAGCGCGGAAGCCAGCAGTTCCTTTTCCCCGCCGGTACTTTGGAAGCGATTGGTGGAAAGAATCCAGATCAGCAGCGGGATGCTGAAGATGCGGGTCAGCGTGATGGAGTTGGGAAGGTTCACCGGGTCCGCTGTCAACCGCACGCCGGCACAAATGCCACAACGGGCGATACTGAATTATCCTCCACCACGAAGAGCGAAAGCAATGAAGTAAGTCTACTTCTGCTTGGCGATGATCTGATCCTTGATCTTGTCGTAGGTCGCTTGGGGAACGATGTTCTTGCGCACCAGATCCGTTTTCATCTTATACGGACGCCCGGCCACGATCTTCTTCGCATAGGCATCGCCGATTCCGGGCAACGCATCAAGCTGTTCCGCAGTCGCCGAGTTGATGTCGAGCAGCTTCGCTTTGCTTGTGGTTGTGGCTTCCGTGGTCGGGGGAACCGAACTCCCCGCCTGCGCCGCAGCTACGCCGGTGAACAGCCCAAGCGCGAGCACCGCAATCAGGACTCGCATAATTTTCCCCATATTCTCTCCCCTTGAAACGGTCAATCTCGCTTTGCCGCCTTGTAGCCCGCCTTTTTCGCCTCGTCCGTAGTCATGAACTTGCCGTTCTTCGTCTTGCCGTACCAGCGCCCGCCTTTGTGATACACCTTGCTGTCGAGGTTGACCCACACTTTGCCGCTGGCCTTGGCTGCAGCGATTTCCGACGCGGAGGCGGGACTGGACGATTTCGACTTATCAGACGTGGAGGTTGTCGCAGAATTCTGCGAGGCAGCTTGAAAAGTCAGAGCTTGGGTTCCTGCGACCAGCAAGCACAAAACGACTAAAATTACCCACGCTCTTCTCATGGTCTTAACCCTCCCGTCCGTTCAAATAAATCTCAAGCGTAAATGCCACGCTGCCGAATCGTATAAGCTACGCGATCAATCGCCAGCATATAAGCCGCAATGCGGTTATTGACGCCGTGAGTGTCCGCATACCGAACCACGTCCTCGAATGCCGCAACCATAATCGTTTCAAGCTGCTCGTTGACTACCGACTCTTTCCAGAAATAGCCCTGGCGATCCTGCACCCACTCGAAGTAAGAAGTAGTCACGCCGCCGGCGTTGCACAGGATGTCCGGAATCACAAACACTCGCTTGTCCGCCAGAATCTCATCCGCGGAGGCCGTAGTCGGGCCGTTCGCTCCTTCGGCTAGGATCTTGCACTTCACGCGATCGGCGTTGCGGCTCGTAATCTGGTTCTCGGTCGCCGCGGGAATCAGGATGTCGCAATCCGTAACCAGAAGCTCCGCCGGATCAGCCGCTTCGGCTTCCGCGAAACCCGCCAGTGTCCCATGCTTCTGCCGGTACGCTGACAGCGCCTGCACATCAATCCCGTTCTTGTTATATAGACTGCCCGTCACTTCGATAATGCCGGTAATCTTGTAGCCTGCTTCCGCCATGAGCAGAGCAGCATTGGAACCCACGTTGCCAAACCCCTGAACAATCACCCGCGTGGATGAAGGCGACATTCCCAATTTCTTGGTAGCCTCATCGCAAACGATCATGATGCCGCGGCCCGTAGCCTCGCGCCGTCCCCGCGAACCGCCAATATTGATTGGCTTCCCAGTCACCACCGCAGTGACCGTCTGCCTCATGTGCATGGAGAACGTGTCCATGATCCAAGCCATCGTCTGCTCGTTGGTATTGACGTCAGGCGCGGGCACGTCTTTCTCGGGTCCGATAAACTCAAACAACTCCGCCGTATAGCGCCGGGTCATGCGCTCCAACTCTCCCATCGACATCTTATGTGGATCGCAAATCACCCCACCCTTCGCCCCGCCAAAAGGAATGTTCACCACCGCGCACTTCCAGGTCATCCAAGCCGCCAGGGCGCGAACTTCGTCGAGCGTCACGTCGGGCGCATAGCGAATACCGCCTTTGGAAGGACCACGCGCAATCGAGTGCTGCACCCGGAAGCCGGTGAACACCTCCAACTTTCCACTGTCCATTGCCACGGGAATGTGCACGATCAACTCGCGGGTGGGATAGCGCAACACCTTCCACAAGCCCTCGTCCAGATTAAGCTTGGTCGCGGCCAGATCAAATCGCGCCGTCTGCGCTTCGGTGGGATTAAGTTCCTGCTCCATTGAAACGGGTTTCGTAGCGGTGGTCATGGCATTCTCCGATGGTAACGATAATGATGGCGCTTTAACGACAGCAATTCCATGAGTGGGGGCAAACCCAAGAAGTATAAGCAGCCACGCACACCGAGGCAAGCGAACCGCCAGGACTTAGGGTCGAACTGGCAAAGACTATGTCGCGACGGACGATTCGAGTCTCTGATGGGAAGACGGAGCCCTGAACGGCGAAAGAATTGTTGCAACGCGAATCGCCGTTCACTCTGGCCCCTGCTCGAACGTGTGTTTTAGGTTATCCTTACTCTCTCCAACACCAACCGTACATTTTAGGAGGCACAATGGCACCACTGCTGCACCCCAAACGATTTCCCGGCGAAAGTTCCGCATACCGTGAAGCTCGCAACGGACTGCTCCAGGCCGAGATCGCCCTCCGCAGAAATATAGAAGAGGTCGCAGCCCTCAGGCGCACTCTTCCGTTAAGCGGAGAGGTTCCCGAAGACTACATCTTCGACGAGGGGGCAGCAGATTTAAAAGACTCGGCCACGACCCACAAAACCCGCTTATCCGAATTGTTCCAGTCGGGAAAAGACACGCTGGCAATTTACAGCTTCATGTACGGCCCCAAAATGAAGGCGGCGTGCCCCTCGTGCACTTCCATCGTCGACAGTCTCGATGGAACCACACCGCACGCGACTCAGAGAATCAATCTGGCGGTGGTTGCCAGGAATCCACTCGAAAAGATTCGGGCCCATGCGCGCTCCAGAGGCTGGCGCAACCTGCGCCTACTTTCTTCGGCCAACAACACCTACAACCGCGACTACCATGGAGAAAACCCGGAAGGCGATCAAATGCCCGGCCTGAACGTATTCACTCGCAGAGATGGCAAAATCCATCATTTCTATTACACCGAACTCCGCTTCGTTCCTCCCGACCCCGGACAAAACGAACGCCACGTCGATATGTTCTGGCCCCTGTGGAATCTTTTCGACTACACCCCCGAAGGCCGCGGAAAAGACTGGTACCCGAAACTCGTCTACCCGTGAAACTGGCCAAGCTCACGTGGGGACAGCCGCCCCCGGCTGTCCAGTCGAGCAAAGCTCGACAGCCTACCTATTTCGATACCCTTTTCACGGTCGCGCTAACCGTCCCTTTCGCCAACCTTGCAGAAATCTCATCCCCGGCCTTCACTTTCGCAGCATCTTTCAGAAGCTTCCCTGAAGCATCGAACACCAGAGCATACCCGCGCTCGAGAATGGCCAGCGGAGACAGCGCTTGCAACGCCGTTTCCATCCGCTCCACACGAACCTTGCGCTCAAGCACGAAATTGCGGACAGCGGAAACAATCGCTGTAGTCCACGCGTCAAGGTCTTTTTTCCAGACCTCCAATACCCGCCGCACATCGTAGTGCCGAACCGCAGACGACAAAGTCTCGAACCGGCGCCGTTGTTTCTCGAGGACACTGCGCTGTCCATGTGCAAGCCGATTCGCCAGATCATCCAACCGCTGCTCGCGCTGATGAATCAGCTCCATCATGCGAGCGAATGCCCCATGCTGTGCCAGTTCCGTCAGGTTCTGTCGCGCCATCAGCAACTGATAGCGCATGGCTTTTTCGAGTCGGCGATGCAGCCCTCCGAGTTGCTCATCCACTTCCAACCGCGAGCGTATAACCAACTCCGCCGCCGCCGAAGGCGTAGGCGCGCGCAGATCAGCAACAAAGTCAAGAATTGTGAAGTCAGTTTCATGACCGATCGCCGAAATCACCGGAATCTCGGAAGCCGCAACCACTCGCGCCAGCCCTTCATGGTTGAACGCGGCCAGATCTTCCGCCGAGCCTCCACCACGCGCCACAATGATCACATCCACGCAGCGCACCTTATTGAAGTAACGAATCCCCGCCGTGACTTCAAGCGCCGCCGCCTCGCCCTGCACTTGCGCGGGGAAAATCAGAATGCTCGCCGTATCGTGCCGTCGCTGGAGGATATTCAGGATGTCGCGTAATGCCGCCGCCTGCGGCGAAGTCACAATCCCGATTCGCGCCGGCAAAGTAGGAATGGGTTTCTTGCGCGCCGCATCAAACAGTCCTTCAGCTGCCAGCTTGGCTTTCAGTTGCTCGAACGCAATCTGCAGAGCCCCCGCGCCCTTAGGCTCGACGTACTCCGCCGAAACTTGCAGTTCGCCGCGATCCTCATAAATCGTGACGCGACCGCGCACCACGACCTGCATCCCATTCTCCGGACGAAACCGCAACAACCGCGCCGCCGACCGGAACATCACCACTCGAATCTGCGCGTTCTGATCTTTGAGAGTGAAATAAAGATGCCCCGAGTCTTGCGCCCGGAAGTTAGAAATCTCCCCTTCAACCCAGACGTCGCCGTACTCCCGTTCCAGCTGAGTGCGAACCGCCGCGACCAGATCGCGCACCGTCCAGGTGCGCCGCTCCGCCGGCCGAAAACTGAACCCGAGTTGATCCGCGGAAGCCATGCAGAGGAGTGTACCGCAGGCGCAGGGAGGCCCCCAGCGATGAACACCCAGCAATCAGCAATCAGCATTCAGCATTCAGTCAGTCCATCGTTGGATCTTCATTGGCTGAGTGCTGAATGCCGATTGCTGACTACTGCTTCACTACCGCTTCATCCGCCCAATCACATAGAACAAAATCGAAAGCACCACGCTGAGCACAATCGAAGTCGCCAGCGGAAAATAGAAAGTCGTATTCTTCCCGCGATAAACAACGTCACCGGGAAGCCGCCCAATTGGAAGGTTGGTTCGTCCAAGCAAAATGAGCGCCAGCCCCACAACCAAGATAATCCCGCCGAGCAGCGCCAGCAGTTTGCCAAGGTCAGTCACACGGAAAGTTTAACCCATGCCCAGAGTCAAGCCCGGGCTAGCACTCGGCATTCAGCACTCGGCCTGTGCGGCTCCCAGCAGGCTCATCCGAAACGTTCACAGACTGAGTGCTAAGTGCTGAGTGCTGAGTGCTAATTGTCATCTACCACTCAGCAAGAGTCCTCCACCCACACAGTGCTAGAATCTGCTGTCATGAAGAGCCGCCTGATATTTCCCGCTCTGTTCCTCGCTGCCATTACCCTGGCCGCGCAAAACACATCCGAGGTCGACATCACCGCCGAGCCTCATCACCATCTTCTCCTCGAAAACCAGCAAGTCCGCGTGTGGCTGGCCGAAGTCGCGCCCCACGATGCCACGCTCATGCATCGCCACAACCACGACTATGTTTTCGTTTCGCTCGGCGAAACCAATGTCCAGAACGAAGTCGAGGGCAAGCCCCCAGCCATCCTGAAGATGCAGGACGGCGAAACCCGCTTTGCTCCCGGAGGATTCGCGCACATCGCTCGCGACCTGGCCAACACACCGTTCCGCGCCATCGCCGTAGAGTTCCTGCAAGATGAAGCCGCGCACAAAACTCCGCCACCGGCATGGGACGAAGAACGTGGCCTGCATGTCTTCACCGGCGGAACTCAGCACATCATGTTCGTGCAAGATGGTGTTCGCGTGGCCGAGACCGAGTTGCAACCCGGCGCGGTTATACCCAGCCATCACCACACCGGCCCGCATCTGCTGGTAGCAGTCAGCGATCTCGACGTTCGCAGCGACGTCGAAGGCCAGGGCCCAATGCCAGGACACTTCAAGTCTGGTGACGTAAAGTGGCTCCCCGGCGGCTACACCCACACTGTGACCAACACCGGGAAGCAGGAAGCCAAGTTCGTAACCATGGAATTCCACTAATTGCTTTTCGGCTCAGGCAATCGCGGGACCTATCGGTTCGTGTTTGTCGTGCTTGACCGATCGGTTTACATCCTGCACGTTCGGCACGGATCGATGTTGCCACTCTAAGAATCAAAAGCAGCGGACAGCAGTGTCCGCTCTACAGCGGGATGTTTCCGTGCTTTTTCGGGGGGTTCTTGTCGCGCTTGGTTTCTAGCATCTCCAGGGCCTGGATCAGCTTTTTGCGGGTTTCGCGGGGTTGGATCACTGCGTCGACGAAACCGCGGTCGGCGGCTACGTAGGGGTTGGCGAAGCGCTCGCGGAATTCTTCAATCTTTTTTTGACGAACCGCGTCGCGGTTCTCGGCATTCTCCAGTTCGCGTTTGTAGACGATGTCCACCGCGCCCTCCGGGCCCATCACCGCGATCTCCGCAGCCGGCCAGGCATAGTTCACGTCGGTGCGAATGTGTTTGGAGGCCATGACGCAATAGGCTCCCCCGTAGGCTTTGCGGGTTATGACTGTCACCTTGGGCACGGTGGCTTCGGCGAATGCGAACAGCAATTTGGCGCCGTGTTTGATGATGCCTCCGTATTCCTGATTGGTTCCGGGCAGGAATCCAGGGACGTCTTCGAAAGTCACCAGCGGGATGTTGAAGCAGTCGCAGAAGCGGACAAAGCGCGCGCCCTTGATCGAAGCGTTGATATCGAGCGTTCCGGCTAGAAATGCGGGCTGGTTGGCGACGATTCCTACCGGCTTGCCGTTCAGGCGCGAGAATCCGACGACAATGTTCTTTGCGTAGTGTTCCTGGACTTCGAAGAAGTAGCCATCGTCGACTACCGCATGAATTACGTCTTTGATGTCGTAGGGCAGATTCGATTGATCGGGGACGATCTTGTCCAGCGCGGAATCGGCTCGATCGATGGGATCGGTGCAGGGCTTGCGCGGCGGGTCGTCGAGATTGTTCGAGGGCATGAAGCTGAGCAGCTCTCGCACCATCGACAGGCACTCAGCATCGTCGTGGGCTTTAAAGTGGGCCACCCCTGAGGTTTCGTTGTGCGTCTCCGCTCCGCCTAGCTGGTCTTTTGTGACTTCCTCGTGAGTGACCGTCTTAATTACGTCAGGGCCGGTGATGAACATGTAGGAAGTCTTGTCGACCATGAGAATGAAATCGGTAATCGCGGGCGAGTAAACCGCGCCTCCGGCGCATGGGCCCATGATGGCGGAAATCTGGGGGACGACTCCGCTATAAAGCGTGTTTCGCAAAAAAATGTCGGCGTAGCCGGCCAGCGACATTACGCCTTCTTGAATTCGGGCGCCGCCGGAATCGTTGAGGCCGATCATGGGTGCTCCCATTTTGGCGGCGAGATCCATGACCTTCACGATCTTGGCTGCATTGGCTTCGGAGAGCGATCCACCAAACACGGTGAAATCCTGCGCGAAGATGAATACCAGACGTCCCTCGATGCGGCCGTATCCGGTAATGAAGCCGTCGCCGTAGAATTTTTGCTCGGCCATGCCGAAGTCGTTGCAGCGATGCGTAACCAGTTTGTCGGTTTCTTCGAAAGTGGCTTCGTCGAGCAGGAATTCGATGCGCTCGCGGGCTGACATTTTGCCTTCTTTATGCTGCTTTTCGCGCCGTCGCTCGCCGCCGCCGTCCTCAGCAAGGTGGTCGCGCTTCTTCAGTTCAGCCAGTTTCTGTTCGAGGTTCATCGCGGGAGAATTATAGCGGGTTGAGCGGGATTGGGAGTGCGGCGGGTCGGTTTTGAAGGGCTGCTGAGCCTCGCTCGGCTGGACCCTTCTGCTTCGCTCAGGGCAGGCTCGCAACGGCGCCCGTCCTCCATTTGAAGCCCGACTACTCCATGCTGGAGCCGAGTGGCTGGTATTTATATTTCCTGCCGTCCCAATAGGTCACAGACGTGGCCTGGTCGCCGCCGGTTTCTTCAGCGAAGATTCCCATAACCGGTTTCTTTTTTCTGATGGCCATTTTCTTTACCACGACCTGCTTGAAGGGCAGATTCACGATGATGAATTTGGCTTTTGGAGTCGCGGAGCGCCAGGCGTCCGGGCCGAATCCGTGAATCACCAGCAACGAGTAACCGCGATGGTCTGGGTCATCGGAAGCAAATTGCGTGGTGATCTTGGGGTTGCCGTAGCCAAAAAAGCTGTTGTAGGGGTCGACGACCTGGAAGCCGTTTTCCGCCTGATCCATCATCGGGTTGGTGCACCGGGCCGGGATAACGATGTCTTCAACGCCATCGCTGTCCAAGTCAGCCATGAGCGGCTCGATTCCAATCAGCGAGCACGTCGCCCCGAATTCTTTTTGAACAAAATCATTGTCAACAGCTGGCTTGGCCGTCGCGGGCACAGACGCCGGCTGTGCAGCGAGCACGCCGCTCAGACACAGGCACAAAGTGAGGAGGCAAATAATCGGGCGAGGGAACATAAGAATACTTTAGACCGGATGGAGTATAGGCAACACATAAAGAAGAGGTCCGAGCAGCACGAAAGTCACATGCGGGAGGCAGAACTTCTGGCCTCAGCCTTCAGCCTTGAAATGCTCCCATCCCAGGGGACGGAGTTCGGAGGCTTCGCCTGCCTGCTTCATCAGGAGGACGCGCCTATCGCGCGTGATGTGGCCGATCTGGGTTATGGGAACGCCTGCAATTCGGGCCGGAATACGCTTCCCGGGGCGAACGGTGAAAAGTAGTTCGTAGTCGTCGCCGCCATCCAGCGCGAATTGCAGGTCGACTTCGCGGGCTGGTTTCCCGATGCTGGCGCATGGGATGGCTGGCGCGTGAATCTCTGCGCCAACTCGACTCTCTTCACAAATGTGCGCGAGATCCGTGGAAAGTCCATCGCTGAGATCGATCATGGCCGAAGCGAGTCCGTTCTCCAGTAGGAAGCGGCCAATCTCGATGCGCGGGATTGGATGGAAGTGGCTGGGAAAGTCAGCCGGCCGCAGTTTCCGGCCGGAAAATAGCATCTTCAGCGCCGCGGCCGCGCCTCCCAAGGCACCAGTCACATAGATTCGGTCCCCGCTGCGCGCACCGGAGCGCCGGATCGCTTTACCTTTCGGAACCGATCCGACCACGACAACATCAGCCAGAACCCCACTCGGAGACTGGGCTGTGTCTCCGCCTGCAAGGCTCACATTGAACCTATCCGCCAGCTTGAGTAATCCCTTCATGAACTGATCAACCCAAGGTTGGCGCAAGTTTTGTGGCAGAGCAAGCGATAGAAATGCAGCGACCGGTGTGCCCCCCATTGCGGCAATGTCGCTCAGGCCGCGAGTCAGGCAACGATGACCCACGGATTCTGCAGGATGCCACTCGCGCCGGAAATGAACTCCCTCCAGGCTGAAATCCGTAGTAACCAGTGTTTGGTTACCGGCGGGGATTTGCAGGATGGCACAATCGTCCACGATGCCGCTTACAACTCCTCGTCTTCGGACGGCCCGACCACGGATACGCGAGATCAACTGTTTTTCGGCGATCGGCAAGATGAACCCAATATAGTGGAATGGATGCTGGAATGGGCGAAATCTGGTGAAGAGTTAATCTCGAACCGCACCGGTTACCGAGGTAATCCGTCTAAGCATCGTTGACAACCCAGTCTTCCGTAACCTCGGCGACGTGCCCTGGGTCGTTGACAGGAGGAACCTACTTTGGTACCGTTGCGAAGCTGCTTCCAAAACACTCTGGCCGAGCTAAGTGCCGCATGCGGTTAGGATTGCAGGCACAAGAGATTTCGGACCTGACCCTGGTTCCGGTAGGACTGGGCGATTACTGGCCTGATTGTGAAGAGGGCACGGTACGCTCACAGCGGGGATCGGGTTGTATAACGGCGAACCTGCCGCTATACGATTACTTGGCAAAGGGAAAATATTGCGTAAGCGTTTCTACATACTTTTCGTAGCTCGCGGCGAGGACGGACAACTCCGTAAGATTCCGATCCCCGTCCACTATCTGTACGTGCTGGTTGTGGGAGCGGCGATCGGCGCCCTCAGCCTGACCGGCATTGCCAGCTCCTACATGCGAATGTTGCTGAAAGTCTCCCACTATAACGAGCTGCGCACCCAGAAGGATGAGCTGAAAAACCGCTATTCGCGGCTGGAGCAGGTCGCCCAGGAAAGAGACATTCAGGTGGCGTCGCTGGGCTCACTAGCCAGTGAAGTTTCTTCGCTCTACGGTTTGAAATCGGATCCGGCGCTGGAAACAGGATCTTCGGATCACGTCCAGGATGCCCAGGTAAGTTCTTCCCTCGATCGCCTTTATGCGCTGAAAGACACCGCGCTGAGCGGCGCAGCTTCGACGGGGATCTCCCTCGGCCTGACCCGCGACGTGACGACTGCCGACTGGCTGCGAGCCAATTCCGCTCCCAACCTTTGGCCGGTGGAAGGTCCGGTGACGGGATCGTTCGGAGAGCGCATCGATCCATTCAACGGCGAGGGCGCGTTCCATCGTGGTATCGATATATCGGCTTCCTACGGTCAGCCAGTGATCGCTCCCGCAGATGGCGTGGTGATGTTCGCCGACTTCATGGGCGGATATGGACGAGCGATCGCCCTTGACCACGGCCACGGAATTACCACTCGCTACGGCCATCTTGCCAGCTACGCAGTTGTCCCCGGACAGTATGTGCGCCGCGGCGACACAATCGGATACGTCGGGTTGAGTGGTCGCAGCACCGGTCCGCACCTGCACTACGAAGTCCGCATTAACGACACCCCAGTCAATCCGCACAAGTTCCTGCGCCTGACTATGGCGCATGCCGGCGGGTTTGCAGCGGGAAGCTAGAAGAGGTCGTTGGTCGTTCGCCTGTGGTCGTTGGCTGAAACCGCAAAACCATCCAGATCCCGTTTGATATCGGTCGGAACTTGCAGCCTTGACCAACGGCCAAGGACCGACGACGAACGACCCTTCTACTGCCTCAATCCCATCCAGCGCTCCGAAACTACGATCGAGTTTCCCGGATTCTGGGGATCGTAGCGAACCGACGTCGGCAGGCCGAGACGGCAAGAGTGCAGGTTGATGAGCTGCCGCAAATAGGTCACGTCCTGAGAGGCTTCGTAGGATACGCCGGCCACGTCATACTGAAAAATCAGAAAAGTTGCGGGCTTGCGTCCTTCAGGTTGCATCTCCTGTACATCAATGACGGTCCCGTCGGTAATGCGGCCGACGCGGTCGAGCCACGCTCGACGCGATCGTTCCACTTCATCGGGGCCCTTGGGCTTGCGACGCAGCAGGAGATACGCGGCCAGCAAGGCACTCGCGCCACCCAGGATCATGCTATAGAGGCGAATTGGAATCATGACTTCCGGAAAGAAACCACGCAGTCAACCGCTACAAGGTCTTAAACAGCATAAAGCCAGATGGCGAATCGCGGAAGAGGCTTCGTGATTACCAAGGGGGAGCAGAGTTCGGAGATTTAGGCCAGGCCTACGCGCGGCCCTTCTTCGCTGCCTTGGCAATGACTCCGGCTTTTTCCCAGGGACGCTTGGGTCGATCTGCAGCGGGCTTGTCGCGATTTTCGACGCGGTCGTAGTGGTACGATTCGCTGACCGTGCCGAGCGATTCGTTGTAGAGCGTGGGCAGGCCCAACCCTTCCTTTAATTCTTCTGTGAACTGTTGCAGGGCCTTCAGATGATCCGCGGTGGCCGGGACTTCGGTCTTGGCGGTTTTCAGAAACTGCTGGTATCCCTTATTCACCAGCTTCGAAATTTCGCTGCCAATCAGGTAGCCGGGATAAGCGAAAATCTTTACGCCATCGTCACCGTTCTTCTGGATGGCGGCCGATACGTTGTATTTTTTCAGGAACACGCGCGCTTGCGTGCCCGGAGCTTCAATCAGATCAAACCCGTGATCGCGCAGCCAGCTCAGCGCGTCTTCGTAAGTCCGTGCTTCCGTCGTGGATGCCATTTCGTCCTATAGTCTCGTCTAAGTTAGATGCGGATTCCGGGAAAAAGTAGGTTGTCTCGCATCTTCGGTGGAACCAATCAGTCTTTCTTATAATCTAATCAACCGTTGCGCACGATTAGTTTTGCCTCTGTGGGACATTACGTAGGTCACGGCCTTCGAGTTTGAAATGTATGCAGTCCTTGCCTCGAAAGATCGCGGAAGTGTCTGGTTCCACGGCACATGCCGACGCAAGCGACCGGCCCGGACCCGCTTTGGGACAGCGCACTGTCGATCGCATCGGCAACACTCCTTTACTTCGCCTGGCCCGCATCGGCACCGAGTTGCCTGGGGTTGAGATCCTCGGCAAAGCGGAATGGCTCAATCCCGGCGGCTCGATCAAAGACCGCGCCGCTGCCAACATCGTGGCCCAAGCGCGGGCTGCTGGCAAGTTAACATCCGGTAAAATTCTGCTGGATTCGACCAGTGGCAACACCGGCATCGCTTACGCCATGATCGCCGCCGCGCAGGGTTTTCCGGTGACGCTGTGCATGCCGGAAAATGTATCGGTCGAACGCAAACGCATCCTGCACGCCTACGGCGCCAACATTATTTATACCGATCCTGCCGACGGTTCCGACGGCGCCATCCGCATGGCCCGCGAACTGGCTGCGAAACATCCCGACCTTTATTACTACGCCGACCAGTATTCCAACGACGCCAACTGGCAGGCTCACTACCATGGCACAGCCAACGAAATCTGGCAACAAACGGAAGGACGGATCACTCACTTCGTCGCGATGCTGGGCACCAGTGGAACTTTCGTTGGCACGACGCGCCGTTTGAAAGAATTGAATCCACGCATTTGCTGCATCTCGCTGCAACCGGACTCGGCCTTCCACGGAATCGAAGGCACTAAGCACATGGCCAGCGCCATCGTGCCGAAAATTTATGACGCGGCGCTCGCTGACGCCGATTTGGGCATCTCTACCGAAGACGCCTACGCGATGGCCAAGCGCATGGCTCGCGAAGAAGGCCTGCTGGTGGGAATATCGGCGGCTGCGGCAGTGGCTGGCTGCCTGCAACTGGGGCGGTTGTTGAAGAAAAACGAGCGGGCTGTCTTTGTGGCCATCCTGCCTGACTCGGGCGACAAGTATTTGAGCGAGAGATTCTGGCAGGAGGAGTGAGACTCACCACAGAGACACAGAGTCACAGAGAAGAACGAAGAAGGGAACATCTCTGTGACTCTGTGTCTGTGGTGAATGGTTTGATTTGTGTTGAAAATCGACCAAAGAAATTGCGACGCGTTACGCCAGCATGGCGAGGAGACCTATCCTCACGAATGCTGCGGAGTGTTGCTTGGGCGGATGGATGGCAACGAACGCGTCGTGACTTCCGTTGCCCGCGCCGGTAACACGCGGACGGATTCCGCACACAATCGCTACAACATCGATCCCAAAGACTTGATCCGTATCCAGCGCGAAGGTCGTGAACGCGGCGAGGATATCGTTGGCTTCTACCACTCGCATCCCGACCACCCCGCGCGCTGGTCTCCGACGGATCTCGCGGAAGCGCACTGGTTCGGCTGCTCCTATGTAATTACCAGCGTGGAAAAAGGCAACGCGGCGATTACGAATTCATTCGAACTTACCGGCACCGACGAGGGCGACAAGAAGCTCGCGGACGAGAAGATCGAAGTGGTTTGAACCGAATCGTGTAGGGCGTTAGCGGCGGCTTTGACTTCAGTTTCTTTACGTGCAGAAGTGCTGTACCGTCATGCCCGAAAAGTCAAAAGCGGCGGACAAGAGTGTCCGCCCTACACGAGCCTAGTGAATCCGGGAGGCCTCTTCCGGCATCCTTTATCGGGATGACGAAGATCAACATTCCCACACCCTTGCGGCAATACGCCGGCAAGCATCCGACGGTCGAGGTCGACGCCGCTACCATCGCCGACGCCCTGTCCGGGCTAGTTTCCAAGCACCCGGACCTGCGGCGGCATCTTTACACCGACGACGGCAAACTCCGTTCTTTTGTGAATGTTTACCTGAACGACGAGGACGTCCGCTATCTGCAAAAAGAGGCCACCGCCGTTAAAGACAGTGATACTATTTCGATAGTGCCTTCGATCGCCGGAGGCCGGTGATCCTGATGTCCCAATTAACGACTCGCGGATGGGCCACACCTCGAATGCCCCACCACAGCGCCAGCTGTTGTTGTCCGTTGTGTTGTTGTTTCTAGTTGTCCGTTTCGAAATCATCAAAAATCAAGTTCTGAACAGAGGTTTTATGGCAACCAGTACACAAGCCAACCCAGTTGCAGCAAAATCCGAAACCGCCGCCCTGAGCAACGACGAGATTCTGCGCTACTCACGCCACTTGATCATGCCCGAGGTTGGCATGGAGGGCCAGCAGAGGCTCAAGGCCGCGCGCGTGTTGTGCATTGGAGCCGGCGGGCTGGGTTCGCCCCTGGCGCTTTACCTGGGAGCAGCCGGCGTGGGCACGCTCGGGATCGTGGACTTCGACGTGGTGGACTACACGAATCTGCAGCGGCAGATCATCCACACCACAGCAGATGTGGGGCGCAAGAAGCTCGATTCCGCCGCGGAGAAGCTGAAGGCAATCAATCCGTTCTTGAACATTCACAAGTTTGAGACCCGCCTGAGCAGCGATAACGCGCTCGAACTGTTTCGTGAATTCGACATCATCGCCGATGGCACCGACAATTTTCCCACGCGCTATCTGGTCAACGATGCCTGCGTGCTCACCGGCAAGCCTAATGTG
>Ga0116223_10002514_pt1 | contig 17293 bp, 15 predicted proteins | sample Sb_taG_3_FD_90092 | JGI IMG/M metagenome (GOLD analysis project Ga0116223, IMG submission 90092) | Peat soil microbial communities from Weissenstadt, Germany - Sb_50d_a_PC metaG | ecosystem: Environmental > Terrestrial > Soil > Wetlands > Peat | place: Germany: Weissenstadt | collected 2010-09-21 | reverse complement strand
TTCGTCGAAGGCAAGATGTTCGACGGCTCCTCGATTGCGGGATGGAAGGGGATCAACGAGTCGGACATGATCCTGCTGCCCGACGCCTCGACCGCCGTGATCGATCCGTTCTACGAGGAGGCCACGGTCGACATCCGCTGCGACATCATCGAGCCGACCACGATGCAGGGTTATGAGCGCGATCCGCGCTCGCTCGGCAAGCGCGCCGAGGCCTATCTCAAATCCACGGGCATCGCCGACAGCGCGCTGTTCGGGCCGGAAAACGAGTTTTTCATCTTCGACAGCGTGCGCTGGAGAGCGGACATACGCAGCGCGTTCTACGAGGTCGATTCGATTCAGGGCGCTTGGAATTCCGACACGCGCTACGAGGAGGGCAACAAGGGGCACCGTCCGGGCCTCAAGGGCGGCTATTTTCCGGTGCCCCCGGTCGATGCCTACCAGGACATCCGCGCGGCCATGTGCAAGGCCTGCGAGGAGATGGGGCTGGTGGTCGAGGTGCACCACCATGAGGTGGCCACCGCCGGTCAGGCCGAGATCGGTATCGGCGCCAATACGCTGGTCAGGAAGGCCGATGAGGTGCAGATCCTCAAGTACGCGCTGCACAACGTCGGTGCCAGCTACGGCAAGAGCGTCACCTTCATGCCCAAGCCCCTGGTCGGGGACAACGGCAGCGGCATGCACGTGCATCAGTCGCTCTCGAAGGAGGGCAAGAACGTCTTTGCGGGCGATAAGTACGCGGGCCTGTCCGAGACCTGTCTGTACTACATCGGCGGCATCATCAAGCACGCCTCGGCCGTCAATGCGCTGACCAACGCCACCACCAACAGCTACAAGCGGCTGGTGCCCGGCTTCGAGGCGCCCACGATGCTGGCCTACTCGGCGCGCAACCGCTCGGCCTCGATCCGCGTGCCGTGGGTGTCGAGCCCGAAGGCGCGGCGTATCGAAGTGCGCTTCCCGGATTCCAGCGCCAATCCTTATTTCGCCTTCGCGGCGATGATGATGGCAGGCCTCGACGGCATCCAGAACAAAATGCATCCGGGCGAGCCGACCGACAAGGATCTGTACGATCTGGAACCCGAAGAGGCCAAGCACATCCCCACCGTGTGCCATTCGCTCGATATGGCGCTCGAGGCGCTCGATAAGGATCGCGAATTCCTCAAGCGTGGCGGGGTGTTCACCGACGATGTGATCGACGCCTATATCGCGCTCAAGATGCAGGAGGTCACGCGCCTGCGCATGACCACCCATCCGGTCGAGTTCGATATGTATTACAGCGTCTGACGTGGGCGCGGCGCGGGCGCGGTGAACGCAGCAGGAGTCGGTAGCCAGTACACCCACGCCCGTTTTTGTGCGGCATGGCCCGCAGGCGGTATGCTTGCAGGACATGCCGCCTGCTGCCCTGTCATCCATCGCGTGCCGCTGCCTGTTGGCCTTGAGCCTGCTTGCAGGCAGCGTCTTATGTCCGGCGGCCACGATGTACCGCTGGGTCGACGCGCAGGGCGTCGTGCATTACTCCGACACGCCGCATCCGGGCGCGGAACAGATCCAGCTCTCGGGTGCGCAGACCTATCACAACACCCCCACCGGCGCGACCACACCGAGCGTTGCGAGCCCGCCGGTGCCGAACGCCACGCCGTATCAGTCGTGTGCGATCACGCAGCCCGGAGCCGACGCCGCGCTGTATGCGCCCGAATCGGTCGATGTCAGCGTGCGGCTCATTCCGGCGCTGCGTCCGGGCGATCTCGTGAGTGTCCAGCTCGACGGCTCGGCGCTGCAGCCGCTCGGCGGCGATGCGCTCAATTTCCAGATCGCGCAGCCCGATCGTGGCGCACATACGATCAGTGCCGAGGTGCGCACTGCCGACGGCACCGTGGTTTGCAGTGCCGCTCCCGTTTCCTTCTCCGTACAGCGGCCGTCGGTGAACTCACCGCAGTCCCCGGTCAAGCCGCATTGACCATCAGCGCCATCGCGGAGCGACGCGATGGCGATTGAATACCTCAGTCCCTCGCCGCTGTCGCATTTCGATCCGGCAGACCTGCTCGATGTTCTCTCGACCGGTGTGATCGTCCTGGATTCGCAGCTGTGCGTGGTGTACGCCAATGTCGGCGCGCAGAATCTGCTGGCCGTGGGCCTGAACCAGGCGCGCGGTCGCCCGCTCACGCAGCTGTTCGACGCTGCGCACTCGCTCGATCTGCTGCTGCGACGCGCGCTCGAGCGCGGGGAGTCCTGCGCCGGACGTGAGATGCCGCTCTCGCCGAGCGCCAAGCAGGGCCACCGCGAGCCGGTCGTCATCGACGTGACCGTGACGCCGCTCGAAGGCCAGGTGACCGGCACGCATCTGCTGATCGAGCTTGCCGATGCGCGTACCCGCCAGCGCATCTCGCGCGAGAGCGAGATGCTGTCGCGACTCGACGGCAGCCGGCTCATGCTGCGCCAGCTCGGACATGAGATCAAAAACCCACTGGGTGGGCTGCGCGGCGCAGCGCAGTTGCTCGACCGCGAGCTGCACGATGGCGCGCTCAAGGAATACACCACGGTCATCATCAACGAGGCCGACCGCCTGCGCGCCCTGGTCGACAGCATGCTTGGGCCCTCGAGACCACCGCGCAAGGTGTCGGTCAACATCCACGAGCTCTGCGAGCGCGTATTTCAACTGCTGCGCAGCGAGGCCGCGCCCGGCATTACGATCGAGCGCGACTACGATCCGAGCCTGCCGGCTGCGCAGTTCGACCGCGACGAGATCATCCAGGCGCTGCTCAACGTCGCGCGCAACGCCCTGCAGGCGGTCGATGCGACCCAGGGGCGCGTAACGCTACGCACCCGCGTGCTCACGAACATCAGCATCGGTGCCGTGCGCCATCGTCTGGTTGCAAACATTCAGATCGAAGATAACGGGCACGGCGTGCCGCCCGAGCTGATGCGCAGCGTGTTCTACCCGCTGGTGACGAGTCGCTCGACCGGTAGCGGGCTCGGGCTGGCGGTGGCGCAGGATCTCGTGACGCGCCATCGCGGCATCGTCGAGTTCGAGAGCCGGCCGGGGCACACCGTATTTTCACTTTTACTGCCGCTGGAAGGTGCTGAATGACTGCTCAACCACTGCGTGTCTGGCTGGTCGATGACGACACCTCGATACGTTGGGTGCTCGAGCGCGCGCTCAAAAACGGCGGCATGCTGCCCAAGGCATTCGATGCCGCCGAGCCCGCGCTCGCAGCGCTGCGCAATGACACGCCCGACGTGTTGATTACGGACATTCGGATGTCCGGGCATTCGGGGCTCGACCTGCTGCGCCGGGTTCACGATTCGCACCCGGAGTTGCCCGTCATCGTCATGACGGCCTATTCGGACTTGGGCAGCGCAGTGTCGGCCTACGAGAGCGGCGCCTTTGAATATCTCGCCAAGCCGTTCGATATCGATCAGGCGGTCGATCTGGTCAAGCGCGCCGCCGCAGCCGGTGTGCGCAGCGCCGATAGCGCGGCGAGTACGCCGATCATCCCGGAACTGCTGGGCCGCGCCCCGGCCATGCAGCAGGTGTTTCGCGCCATCGGCCGCTTGTCGCGCTCGAGCGTGAATGTGCTGATCACGGGCGAGTCTGGAACCGGCAAGGAGCTGGCGGCACGCGCTCTGCACGAGCACAGTCCGCGCACCAACAAGCCATTCATCGCGCTCAACACTTCGGCCATTCCGGCCGAGCTGCTCGAGTCCGAACTGTTCGGCCACGAGAAGGGCGCGTTCACGGGCGCGGACAGTCTGCGCCGCGGCCGCTTCGAGCAGGCCGATGGCGGCTCGCTGTTTCTCGATGAGATCGGCGACATGTCGACCTCACTGCAGACACGGCTGCTGCGCGTTTTGGCCGAGGGCGAGTTCTACCGCGTCGGCGGTCAGACGCCGATCCGAGTCGATGTGCGCGTGATCGCCGCCACCCACCAGAATCTGGAAGAGCGCGTGCGCAACAGCCAGTTCCGCGAGGATCTGTTCCACCGTCTCAACGTGATTCGCATCGAGCTGCCGCCGCTGCGCGCGCGTCACGAGGATGTGCCCGATCTGCTCGAGCACTATCTGCGCGTCGCCGCGCAGGAACTCGGCGTCGAACCCAAATCCCTGACCAGCGATGCGCGCGAGAAGCTCAGCGCCTACTCGTGGCCCGGCAACGTGCGCGAGCTGGTGAATCTGTGCCGCCGCTTCACCGTGCTCGCACCCGGTAACGAGATCCGTGCGGAAGATCTGCCCGCAGAGATCAGCGGCGCGCTCACCCATGCCGTACCTGAGCAGGACTGGACTTCCGCGCTCGCACAATGGGCCGATCGACAGGCGCTGTCCCCGCCGCGCCCATTGCTCGACGATGCGTTGCCGGCGTTCGAGCGGACATTGATCCGCGTGGCACTCAAGCACACGCAAGGCCACAGGCAGGACGCCGCGAAGCTCCTGGGCTGGGGCCGCAACACGCTCACGCGCAAGCTCAAGGAACTCGGCATGGACGATGTCGAGGATCACGAGTGAGACCGGGCGGTGCGCCGCCGGAAATCATGCAGGATCTCGCGCGCGGCATTGTGGCCCGGCGCGCCGGTGACGCCGCCGCCCGGATGCGTGCCCGAGCCACACATGTACAGGCCCGCTAGCGGTCCGCGGTAGTCGGCATAGCCGAGCATCGGACGGGCCGAGAACAGCTGATCGAGCTGCAATGCGCCGTGAAAGATATCGCCGCCGATGAGTCCGAAGGTGCGCTCGAGATCCAGCGGACTCATGATCTGCCTGCCGAGCACGGCGGCTTTGAAATTCGGTGCGTGGGCGTTGACGGTGTCGATCATCAGGTCGGCGACGCGCTCGCGGTGCGCGTCCCAGGATTCCCCGCGCGGCAATTGCGGGGCCACGTGCTGGCAGAACAGACTTGCGACGTGCTGCCCCGGCGGGGCGAGGCTGTCATCGAGCGTCGAGGGTATCAGCATCTCGACGATCGGCTGCTTTGACCAGCCGTGCGAGCGGGCATCGAAATAGGCTTGCTCCATGTACTGCAGCGACGGGGCGAGGATGATGCCCGCGGTGTGATGATCGGCCAGTTGCTTGCCGGGGTGGCAGCTGAAACTGGGGAGCTCGCTGAGCGCGACGTTCATGCGGAAGCTACCTGAGCCGCAGCGCCATTGATCGATGCGCTGCCGAAACTCCGCCGGCAGCAGTGCGGGATCGAGCAACTGCTGATACAGCAGCTTCGGATTGAGATTCGAGACCACGACGCGCGCGCGAATGGCATCGCCGCTGTGCGTGCGCGCACCGACCGCGCGACCGCCCTCGACGATGAGCTCGCGCACCGCGCTGTTGAGGCGAATCTCCACACCGCGCTCGGCCGCCGATCGGGCCATGGCCTGGGTGATTGCGCCCATGCCGCCGAGCGCGTGGCCCCAGACACCCTTCTTGCCGTTGGTCTCGCCGAAGGCGTGATGCAGCAGCACATAGGCGCAGCCCGGCGCATAAGGACTCGCGTAAGTGCCGACGATGCCATCAAAGCCGTATACGGCCTTGATCGGATCGCTCTCGAACCAGGCGTCGAGGTAATCACCCGCGGAAGCGGCAAACAGCCGTAGCAGCTCGCGCTGCAGATCCAGCTCGAGCTTGCGGATCCGGCCGCCGAGGCGCAGCGCTCGCATGAGCTGCGGCAGTGCCGATCGCCAGTCCCCGTGCACGACATTCGGCGGCGTCTGCAGCACCAGATCGCGCAGCACATCGGCGATCCGATCGAGCCGGGCGCCGTAATCAGCCAGTCGGCGCGCATCCTCGCCTGAGAACTTCGCCACCTCGCGCTCAGTCAAGTCCGCGCCCGTGCGCAGGTAGCGGCCATCGGCGGTCGGCAGGAAGTTGGACACACGGCGCTCGACGATAGACAGGCCGTGCCGCGCGAGCTCGAGCTCGCGAATGATCTTTGGATTCAGCAGCGAGACGGTGTAGGCGGCCACGGAATTGCGAAAGCCGGGATGAAACTCCTCGGTCACGGCAGCGCCGCCAACCACTGCGCGCCGCTCGAGCACCGTGACCTTGAGGCCCGCGCCGGCCAGATACGCCGCGCACACCAGGCCGTTGTGGCCCGCGCCGATGATCAGTGCGTCGCACTGCTTCGCTGAATTTGCCATGGTTGCGCCGCGAGTCGATGCGCATCATAAACTCAATCGCCGCGGCGATATCACGTTAAACTGCCGCGCTTGCAATTTCAGCGCCGGCCTTCGATGAGGCCCCATCGCGATGTCGAACTTGTCGCAGTTGATCCGTCAGATTCTGCTCGACAACAGCCTGGCCGATTGGCTTGCGGCCGCGCTCGCCTTTCTGCTGACCTTTACCGTGCTGCCGCTGCTGCGTGGCTATCTGCGGGCACGGCGCAGTCACTACGCCAATCGCGATCAGCCGCCGCTCGTGGCGCTCGTGACGTATCTCATGCAGCGCACCAGCCGCATCGTGCTGTGGATCGTGGCGCTGTACGCGGCCGAGCGCATTCTGACGCTGCCCAAACGCCTCGATCACGCTTTCGATATCGCCATCACCGTGGGCTGCTGGCTGCAGTTCGGGATCTGGGCCGGGGCGGCCGCGCGCTTCGGTCTGCAGCGCCAGCAGGCGCGTTCGGGCGACCCGCGGCTCAGCGGCTCGATCGACATCGTGCTGTTCGCGTTGCGGCTGCTCATCTGGATCGTCGTGGCGTTGCTGGCGCTCGAGAATCTCGGCGTCAACGTCGGACCGCTGATCGCGGGTCTCGGCGTCGGCGGTATCGCGATCGCGCTTGCGGTGCAGACCATCCTCGGCGATCTGTTCGCCTCGCTGTCGATCGCGCTCGACAAGCCGTTCATCATCGGCGACTCGCTGCGGGTCGACAGCTTCGAGGGAACGGTCGAGCAGATCGGCATCAAGAGCACGCGGCTGCGCAGCGTGACCGGTGAACAGATCATCATTTCCAATGCCGATCTGCTCAAGAGCCGGGTGCGTAATCTCGGGCGCGCGAGCGAGTGGCGCGCTCTGTTCAATCTGCCGCTGGTTTACGACACGCCGGCGGCGCTGATCGAGCAGGTGCCCGCGCTGGTCAAGGCTGCGGTGGCCAGCTACGAGGGCACGCGCTTCGTCTACTGCCTGCTCAAACAGCTGAGCGATTCGGGTTTGGTGTTCGAGGTGTGCTTCTTCGTCGAAAATGGGCCGGGTCGCGATCTGAGCTACGCGCTCGATCAGGTCAACCGCGAGATCCTGCGCTCGTTCTGGCGCGCCGGTATCGCCTTCGCCGCGCCGGCGCGCACGGTCTGGCTGCGCGACCTGCGGGATGCGCGCGAGCCGCGCGATCTTCAGGGCGAGGCATCCGGCGCGAAGCGCGCCGGGGAGCAATAGCCCGCGAAGCTCGGGCGCCAGCGCGCCAGAGCGCCGATGCCCGGGATGCGGTTGAGAGCGCGCAGCAGTCCGTGCGCATCGATCCAGCGCGCGTAGCGCTCATAGACCGGATCGAGCGACAGATGGCGCTCCTCGGTCTTGGCGCGCAAATAATAAATGCCATTGAGCATGGCGAGCAGCAGGCAGCAGCGCAGCGATTGCGCCACGCTGACATTGACCATGAATGGCATGGAGATCAGCCACCAGGACAGATTCTTGGCCAGATACGCCGGGTGCTTGCTGTAGCGGTAGGGTCCATTGGTGATGATGCCGCGGTGTGTCAGGTTGGAAAAGCGGCCGCCGAAGGCGATCGTGGACCAGACGTAGATCACGATCGTGAGCAGAATCAGCGAGCCCCACACGGCATAGAGCGCTGGTGAGGCGCCGAACCAGACACCCCAGGCGCGACCGTTGTCGTAGGCGATGTACTGACCGCCGATCAGCGACCAGAACGGCTCGTAGCACACCAGCGCCGCCAACCAGCCGAAAGCGCTCGGCTCGGTCGAACGTATGTGGGTGTCCGTGAGCTTGAGCGACATCAGGTAGGTCATCGATACCAGCGCGACATCGACGAAGTAGAACGTGAAGTACGCCCAATCGTAGAAGCCTTTGAAGCCGTTGAGCTGCTTGAGGTCGTAATGCAGCAGCTTGTCGAGGTCGTTGCAGAAGTAGGTGAACATCAGCGGCAGGTAATAGCCTTTGACGAGCCAGCCGAGCAGATGCTGGCCGATCACGGGACCTGAGAGGTCCTGCCAGCGCAGCGTGAGCAGGCGGCCCATCTGCCACAAAGCGTCGTGCGGCCGCGCGAGCCGCCGATCGATCCAGTAAAGATAGGGCAGGGACAGCGCCGCCCACAGCGGCAGCACGACTTTGAGCGCCGCCCAGTAGTTGGCGTAGAAGCCCGCTGTGCCGTACTCCGGAAATAGCCAGTAGAACAGCGCGATGCAGCCGACCGAACCGACCAGGCCGATCAGTTTGGTCAGGCTGCGCGACCAGCTGCCCGCACCGGGTGCCACGAGCGTGCGCCGCTGCACTTTCTGCCACAGCAAGTCCGGCACGAACACGCCCAGTGCCGTGGCGGCCATGACGATCAGCCCCTTATGCGCAATCTGCTGTACCGGCGACCACAGGTTCAGGACGGTCACGGCCAGCAGCATGCAGATCGCGCCGCTGAAACCTACGGCAGCATGGGTCGCCGAAACGGGAGGCTCCGTTGCTGCAGGGGCCGCCCCAGCCGGCGCCGGCGCCCCGTGCGCCGGCTCAGTCGCGGCCCGCGCGTGCCTGGGCCGGCCGCTGGCGCGTCCGCGGCTCATCGCAGGGCTTTCGCGCGTGATCGGGCGTGCCAGGCAAGGGCAATCGAGACCAGAAACAGCGGCTCGATGGGCTTGCGGTACCGTCCTTCCATGATTCCTTCGCGTTGCATCGCCAGCAGCAGCAGGCTCATGAGGGCGCAGCCGGGCACGAGCCATTCGCGGCCGCGGTAGAGTCCCTGCATCACGGCCACCACAGTCCAGAGCACGATCGGCAGCAGCAGCCAGCGCATCCACACCGCCAGCGAGCCGACCAGCGTGCGCCGATCATTGTCCGGCCAAGCCTGGCCGAAGAACAAATAGCAGAGATTCTCACCGAAATCGCGCACGCGCGTGCGCCAGGCCTGATGCGGGATCCGCTGCAGCGCTCGGCGCCAATCGGCGCGGCCGTGCCGCGTATCGATCCTGAGCATGAACACGCCCTGCCGGATAGTCGTCCAGTTCGAGAACGGGTAGAAGGTGGGGTTGTAGTAACTCGGACTGCCAAACCTGTAGGCACCCTGCGAGCCGTAATCGATCTGGATGTCCTTGTTGCTGCTGGCGTGATAGATCTCGTTGAGGTACAGGTTGCCGAGCGGCGCGAAGTAGCCAAGCGCCGAGCGCGTGTGCAGGCCGGCGGGAATCGCCACGCTCGCGCTCAACAGCAGTGCGGCCAGGGCGCAGCGCCGCTTCTGCGGCTGCAGCGCGAGCGCCCACAGCAGGCATAGCACCGCTACCGGCAGGATGACGATGCGGGTGAAAATCGCCGCGAGCCAGACCGCGCAGGCCGCGGCGAACGCCTGCCAGTGGCGCTTGCGCGCCGCGCGCAGCGTCAGCGCAAAGCCGAAGCCGGTCAGCGTGAGCACCATCGTCTCGGTCATGAAGTAGCCGTAGATGCCCAGAAACGCCGGCCACAGTCCGATCAGCACGCTGCTTCGCAGCGCCGGCAGACGCGGCAGAAATTCGCGCAGCGCGCGGTACCACCCGTAGGGCATGGCGGCGCACAACAGAGCGCAGCCGGTCAGAATCGCAGCCCTGGAATCGCCGGCGATGTGCTGCAGTACGAACAGCCAGAGCTGATAGAAGTACGGATCACCGCTGCCCATGACCGTCGGGTGCAGAAACTCCTGACCGGTCTGCCAATGCCGCAGCGGATCGGAGTACAGGCGCCGCAGCGGTGAGTTGAAGAATGGGAACAGCAGCCGCATGAGCAGCACGCAGCCCAAGAGCGCGCGCCATCGAAGCTCGCGCTGGCTCAGGGTGCGCAGCTGTTCTACGGCTCTTGGGGCAGGAACAGCCACAGCAGCAGGTAGAGCAGCAAGCCGGCGCCGAAGTACAGTAGCGTCAGGCAGAAGATGATGCGCCAGGCCCAGGATGGCAGATCGGTATGGCGTCCCAGTCCGCCGCAGACACCACCGATCAGCCGATCGCTGCGCGAGCGCGCCAGCTGATGCAGGAACGATCGGCCACCCTCGGGCGGCGCTGTGCCATCGAGCACGTGCACCTTGGCGCGTGCGAACTCCTGTTCGCTGATGACGCCTCGGTCACGCAGCGACTGCAGCTTTTCGATCTCATCGGCGACGCTCATGCGCATTCGCGCCTGAACGGCGCTGCCGTATCGAGGGTGCCCACGAGCTGCGCCACCGATTGCAGATGCTGCTCGCTCAGGTACGCGGCTAATCCTGCGTTGACGCTGCGGCACACCAGCGGGTCGTAGAACAGCGCCGTGCCGATGCCGACCGCGCTGGCGCCGGCGATGATGAACTCGAGCGCGTCGCGCGCCGTGGTGATGCCGCCCTGACCGATGATCGGAATGCGCCTGGGGCCGGCAATTTCGTACACCTCCTTGACTTTGAGCAGCGCGATCGGCTTGATCGCCGGGCCCGAGAGACCTCCCTGTCCATGGCCGATCACGGGGCGGCGCGTGGCCAGATCGATCGCCATGCCCGTGACCGTGTTGATGACGGCAAAGGCATCGGTACCGGCCTCGATGCAGCGCCGCGCGTTCTCGCGAATGTCGGTCTGGTTGGGCGAGAGCTTGGTGATCAGCGGCTTGCTAGTCACGCGGCGGCACGCGGCCACGACGCGTGCGGACATCTCCGGCACGTTGCCGAACTGCACTCCGCCCTCCTTGACGTTCGGGCAGGAGATGTTGATCTCGATGGCATCGATGCGCGAGGCGTCGAAGCGGCGCGTGACCTCGACGTATTCCTCGATGGTCGAGCCGCAAACATTGGCGATGAAGCGCGTCTCAGCGAAGTCGAGCGTCGGCAGAATCTCGCGCACGACATGCTCGACCCCGGGATTCTGCAGGCCGATGGCGTTGAGCATGCCGTCCGTGGTCTCGTAGGTGCGATGCGGCGGATTGCCCAGACGCGGCGCCGCGGTCGTGCCTTTGAGCACGATGGCGCCCGCGTCGCGATTGGAGAAGCCTTCGATGCGTGTGTATTCCTCGCCGAAGCCGACGCAGCCGGACAGCAGCACGATCGGCGAGGCCAGTTCGAGACCGCACAGGCGCATGGCGAGCGAGCTCGGCAGAGCCGGATCAGCGGTGCTCATGCCTCAATTATGCGCATGGCCGCTCAAGCTGTCACGGTAGCCGCTCGAGCGCGAGCTGCTGTTGCTCTGGCAGGTAGTTGCCGGCGGAGAGCCGCGATATCGAGCAGTCCATTGAGCAGATTGCCGAGTGCGCGCACGATCTGTTCGATGCGCACGCGCCTGCGCCGCTTGCTCGGCCACCGCAGCGCGCTTAAGCGCACCCTTCCAGTTTTGGGGATAGACTCCGATGCCAGCTTGTTTCACATCATTCTGCACGAGCCGGAGATTCCGCCCAATACGGGCAACGTGATCCGGCTGTGCGCCAATACCGGCTGTCGGCTGCACCTGGTTGCGCCGCTCGGCTTCCAGCTCGATCGACGCTCGGTGCGGCGGGCGGGACTGGATTACGTCGAGCTTGCGATCGTGCAGATCCATGCGAACCTGCAGCGCTGCCTCGAGACCCTGCGCGAGGTCCGGCTGTTTGCGGTCGAGACCGGCGGCCAGCGCCGCTACAGCGATGTGCGCTTCGAGCCGGGGGACGCGCTGCTGTTCGGCGCGGAGACGCGCGGCTTGCCGCCGAGCACGCTCGCGGCGCTGTCCTCGACGCAGCGGCTATCGATACCGATGCAGAGCGGCAATCGCAGTCTGAACCTCGCCAATGCCGTGGCGGTGGTCGTCTACGAGGCGTGGCGGCAACAGGGCTTTGCGAGCCTCGCTAATCGAACTCCGGCTTGATGGGCCGCAGCATCAAGCCGCGAACGACCTGCTCGGCCGGCAGCTGCTCGTAGAGCACGCCGAAGATGCCCTCGGCGATGGGCATGGCGACCCCGTCCCGAGCCGCCACGCGTCGCAGGGCCAGCGCGGCTGGATAACCTTCGACTACCTGCCCGATCTCCTGCAGCGCCGTCTCCACCGGCACGCCCTGGCCGAGCGCGAGTCCGAAGCGGCGATTGCGCGAGTGATTATCGGTGCACGTCAGCACGAGGTCGCCAAGGCCGGCAAGGCCCATGAAGGTCTCGCGGCGTGCACCCAATGCCACCCCGAGTCGCATCATCTCCACCAGACCGCGCGTGATCAGCGCGATGCGTGCGTTGGCGCCGAACCCGAGCCCGTCGGACAGTCCGGCGCCGATCGCGAGCACGTTCTTGACCGCGCCGCCCACCTCGACTCCGGTGATGTCGGTGGACGTATAGGCACGAAAGCTCGCGGTTGAAAGGTCGTGGGCCAGCTTCTCGGCGTAATCGGCTTCCGATGAGGCGATCGTCATGGCGGTGGGCAGGCCGATGCCGACTTCCGTGGCAAATGTGGGACCGGACAGCACCGCCACCGAGCGGCCCGGCCCGAGTACCGCGTGCGCGACTTCATTGGGCAGCAGGCCGCTGCCCTGCTCGAAGCCCTTGGTGGCCCAGCACAGGCGCACCCCCGGCGGCAGCACCGGCTGCAACTGCTGCAGCAGGCCGCGAAAGCCGTGGCTTGGAACCGCCAGCAGCACATCGTCGACATCGTCGATGGCGGCTTCGAGATCGGGCATCAGCTGCAGGCTGTCGGGAAAGAGGGCGCCCGGCAGATAGCGCTGATTCGTGCGTTGGCGCGCCATGAGCTCCATGTGCACACGGTCGCGGCCCCAGAGGCGCGAGCGCCGGCCGGCGCGCGCGCACTGAATCGCCAGCGCGGTGCCCCACGACCCGGCACCGAGCACGGCGATGTCGGCGTGCGCAGCGGCGTGCGCAGCGGCGTGCGCCATGCTGCTAGTTCTTGGCCCCGTTCGTGGCTCCGTTTTGCGAGTTGGCGTAGAGCGCGTCGAAATTGACCGGCGGCAGCAGCAACTGCGGGAACCCGCCCTGACTCACGAGTTGCGATACCACGGCGCGCGCGTAGGGAAACAGCACGCCGGGGCAGATGCTGCCGACGGCGCGCTTGAAGTCGTCGGCCGAGAGGTTCTGCATCGTGAATGCGCCGGCCTGTTTGACTTCGACCAGGAACAGCGTCTGCTCGCCCTGCTTGGCCGAGACCGTCACGGTGAGCACCACCTCGCGCAGATCGCCGCCGATCGGCTGCACGTGGGTGTTCAGATCGAGCGAAATCTGCGGATTCCACTCGCCGTTGGCGCGCGGCCCCTGAGGCGCCTCGAATGAGCAGTCTTTCAGGTACACGCCCTGCAATGCGAGTGTGGTCGGGGTCGCCGTCGGCTCGGTGGCGAGGGGAGTCTGTTCGTTAGCCATGTTGGGTAGACCTTGGGGCTTGAAGATAATGAAATAGCTTACCGTCAGCTGCCGCGCAGCAGCGGTTCGAGGCCGCCACTGGCATCGAGCTCGTGCAGCTCCTCGGACCCGCCGACGTGCCGCTCGCCGATGAATATCTGTGGCACGGTGCGCCTGCCACTGCGCCGGATCATCTCCTCGCGCTGTTCGGGCCGAGCTTCGATATCGATCTCGTCGAAACTTAAGTTCTTGGACTGGAGCAATGCCCGGGCGCGGTCGCAGTACGGGCACCATGCTTTGGCAAACATGAGGATCGTGCGCGTATTCATGATGCGCTTCTCAGCTGCCGCGCGCCAAGGGCAGGTTTTCGGCGCGCCAGGCGGCCAGGCCGCCGCGCAGATTGAACACCTTGGTAAAGCCCTGCTGCACCAGCGTGCGCACGGCGCTCGGGGCGGTACTGCCGCGGTCGCAGTACACGATGAGCGGACGCTCCTTGTACTTCTTGAGCGCCTCAGCGGCGCTCGCGATCTGACCCGGATCGAAGTGACGGGCGCCGTTGATGTGTCCGGCGGCGTAGGCGTCGGCGGCGCGCAGATCGAGCACGGTGGCACCCTGATTCATGAGCCGGATGACCTCCTGCGGCGCCAGCGCGCCGGCATTCTGCATGCGCAGCCGCAGTTCGTAGCCGAGCACAGCCACGGCCGCGATCAGGGCCAGTGCCGCCTCATAGGGGTGGTGCGCGCAATACTCGAGCAGTCGATCCATCGCTCTCCCGGCGGCGGCCGCGGACTCCCGCGTTCAAGCCTGCCATTATAGCGGCTTGAAATTGCGCCTTGCCCTTACACTTGCCGCTGCGGCCCTGGCTGCCTCGGCACTCGCCGCGACGCCGCAAAGGACCGAGGCGCAGCTGCGCGCGCTGCGGGAGAGGATCGAGCGGATGACGCAGCAGGTCAGCCACGATGCCGTGCAGCGCGATCGGCTGTCGGCCGATCTGCGCGCCGCCGAGCTCTCGGTCGGTCAGGCGCACGGCGAGATGGCGCGCATCGGCCGCGAGTATGCCGAGCGCAGCGAGCGCCGTGGCGCCTTGGGTGCGGACCGGGCCGAGCAGCAGCGCATTTTGAGCACGGAGCGGCAGTCCCTGGCGGCGCAGATGCGCGCCGCCTATCTGATCGGTCGCGAGGAACCGCTCAAGCTGCTGCTCGCGGCGCGCGATCCGCTGCAGAGCGCTCGCCTGTTTGCCTATTACGGCTATTTCGGGCGCGCTCGGGCGCATGCGATCGCCGACATGCAGCAGCACGTGCAGCGGCTCGATGAGCTCGATGGCGCGCTCGCGCAGCAGCAGAGCGAGCTCGCGAACCTCAAGGGTGAGCAGCAGAGCCAGCTCGCGCTACTCGAGCACTCGCGCAGCCAGCGGCAGAAAGTGCTCGCCAGCCTGGAATCCGAGGCGCGCACGCGCGAGCAGAGCCTCGTGCGCCTCAAGACTCAGCAGGCCGATCTCGAGCAATTGCTCAGGCAACTCAACCGCTCGCTCAAGTCGGTGCCGCCGCCCGAAACCGCGAGCGCATTCGGGCGGCTGCGCGGTCAGCTGCCGTGGCCGGTCGCGGGGCACGTCACGGCGGTCTTCGGCGACCTGCGCGCCACCGGGGTCAGATGGGATGGCATGGTCGTGGCGGCCGAGCGCGGCGCGCCTGTGAAGGCCGTCTCATCTGGACGCGTGGTTTATGCCGATTGGTTGCCCGGACTCGGGCTGCTGACGATCATTGACCATGGCGATGGCTACCTGAGCCTGTATGGACATAATGAGCGGCTCTACAAAGCCGCAGGCGAGCCGGTGGCGGCCGGCGAGGTGATCGCCGCCGCCGGGGATACCGGCGGGCGCCCCCAACCGGAGGTTTACTTCGAAATCCGGCGTGAGGGGCGGCCAGTCGACCCGCGGCCCTGGTTCCGGGAGCGCCGCCCGATCCCCTGAATGGCCAGCGATTTCACGCCAGTCGGTGGTTTCGCGCCCCCGAATACCTGAAAAGCGACGTCCGTCAAGGCGCGCTCGGCTGCCGTGGGCGATTCTGCGACCACGAGGGACACCGTCAAGCATGAGCAAGTCATCTTCTGAGCGCGCTCCGACCAATCCCTGGTCGTCTTTGGAGCCTTATTCCCAGCTCTTGCGCGCCTTACTGCCGCGGATGAGCAGTCTGAGTGTGTTCGATGCCCGTGGCCACATGCACTGGTCGAGCGAGATGACCGTGGCGCCGGAGATCGCGGCCGCGGTCGCCGAATCGGTCATGGACCCGGCGCGCGAGCCGGGTAGCGTCGGCCTGCAACGCATGGCCGGCAGCGAGCCGATCTATCTGTTTTGGCTCATGAGCGCGGATGCGGCGCCGGATGGGCCCCCGTTCGTGGTGGTTGCGATCGGTTTCCGTCCGAGCTCGGATGGCGAGCTGCGCTCATTCTCCTTCGTGCATGGGCTCGTGAAGCCGGCGCTCGAATGTCTGCGCCGCGAGCTGCTGGCGCGTCATGAGATTCTCAACCTGCACAGCTCGCTGGCCGAGCAGGACAATGACCTGGAAATGCTGCTGTCGGTCTCCGGCGGCGGACCCGATTCCAAGCCCGAGAGCGCCAGCGATCTCAAGGAGATTGTCGCGAGCGCCACCGATCATCTGAAAGTCGGCCTGGCTGCCCTGATCATCCCCGAACGTGGCATCGCCGTGGTTCAATCCTCGGGCGAAGCTCCGCTGCCTAGCTCATTACTGGCCAAGGCGCACCGGCATCTGCTGTCGATGGCGCAGATGCGCCGCGGCGCGACCATCGTCAACCGCATGGTCTTGCAGAGCGGCGAGAGCGAGGTGGCCTACCGTGTGCTCGCCTGTCCGATCGCGCGCGCCGACAGCCGCTGCGTGGGCGTGCTGGCATTGTTCCGGGCCGAAACCGCTCCGGAATTCACGCCGCACCACGCGCGGCTCACGGAACTGTTGGCGCGACGCGTCGCCGCGGTGCTGGCCAACAGTTACGACGCACTGACCGGACTGCTGACGCGGCCGGCGTTTGAGCAGCGCGTGCGCCGCGCCCTTGAAGTCGAGCCGGATGCCAGCAGTCCGCCCCAGGCCCTGTGGAGCGCCCTGTTCATCGACATCAATCGCCTGCACGTCATCAACGATAACTACGGCATGCCCATGGGCGATCGCGTGATCGGCCATCTCGGCGAGTTGATTCGCGCTCGCATGCCGCCCGGCTCCTTCGGTGCGCGCATTTCCGGCGACCGCTTCGCGATTCTGCTGCCGGCAGCGCTGCACGATGCGGCAAAGTTCGCCGAGGCGCTGCGCGCCGGCGCCGAAGAAGTCGGGGCCTCTCTGGGCGATGGCAAGATGCAGGTATCGATCAGCGTGGGTGTCGCCGCCGTGGAGGCGCGCACCAAGGAGTTCGTGCACGCGTTCGCCGCCGCCGAGACCGCCTGCAAGGCCGCCAACGATCGCGGCCGCAATCGCGTCGAGGTCTACCACGAAGCCGACGCCAGCATCGTGCGTCGCTTCACCGACATCAATCTGATCAGCGATCTGCGCGATGCCATCGCCGAAAACCGCCTCGAGCTCAATGCGCAGCTGATCGCGCCCTTGGGAGGCCACGGCGGTGCACCGCACTTCGAGATCCTGCTGCGCATGATCGCCGAGAACGGCGAGATCGTCGGACCGGACCATTTCATGTCGGCGGCGCAGCGCTACCAGCTCATGCCGACGCTCGATCGCTGGGTGATCGGGCGCGCCATCGAGATGCTCAAGCCGCACACCGAGCTGCTGCGCACCAGCCCGGTGGTGTTCTCGATCAATTTCTCCGGACAGTCGCTGCAGGACGCGGAATTCGCCGAGCACGTCGCGGGCCTGATCG
>Ga0116223_10002512_pt1 | contig 17295 bp, 18 predicted proteins | sample Sb_taG_3_FD_90092 | JGI IMG/M metagenome (GOLD analysis project Ga0116223, IMG submission 90092) | Peat soil microbial communities from Weissenstadt, Germany - Sb_50d_a_PC metaG | ecosystem: Environmental > Terrestrial > Soil > Wetlands > Peat | place: Germany: Weissenstadt | collected 2010-09-21 | reverse complement strand
TGGAGCGTGCTAGCGCACAATGGGCTAGCCTTGATGCGCGCCGGTCAGAGCAGGGCCCCCATGGGGGAGCCCTGCGATCTCTGGGCCGGATGAAGTGAGAATCTTTCTGGCGAATGCGGCTACCAACTCGGTTGGACGTTGTTCTTCCTTGGCCGCTAAGGGAGGATGGTGGCGGTCACGCGGAATTCGACCAACCCCTCTTCCTTGCTATCGGTCCGGATGCGGATCGTTCGAGTCAGGTCGCCTGGGGTGGTTGCCCTGAACTTGAGCTGGAGGACGTGGACATCGGCGTTGCCCCCTTTGCCATCCACCACAGCCACCTCGGTGTCGGTGCCGGTCACTTCCAGGATGCGGAAGGGCCGATCCGACCGAACCACCACCTTGCGGTCGGCCTCGACGCCCGCCTTGACGGGTCCCAAGGCCAGGCGTTTCGGGCTGATGGTAAGGGAGGGGACGACCTCGGCGATAAGCGGGATGGCGATCCTCTGCAGGGCGGGGTTGTCGGTGATCAGCCAGATGGTGCCGAACCAATTGCCGGCGGGGAGTTCGGGGGGGAGGCAAACGGTGACCTGGTAGGCGACTTCCCCCGACGGTTGCCGGAGCGGGGTGACCCGGGGCTTGATGAGAGCGGAGTCACTGGTCGCTCCTGTGATCTTGCAGTCGGGGGGGCCGAGGAGCAGGGCGGTGACGGTGGTTTCCGGGGCGCTGCCGTGGGGGACGCGGCGGAAGTCGAACGACTGCGGGGTGAGCGTCACATCCTCGCGGCTGACGGCGCGGACCGTAAGCTGGACTTCTGCGGAGTGGGGACTGTCGAAGAGGACGTAGATCGGTTTGACCGACTGTCCGGCGAAGCGGTTGGTGTGCATCTGGGCGAGGATGGTCCCGCGCTCTCCCGGTTGGAGGGTTTGCTGGGAGAGGGAGGCGGAGACGCAACTGCAGGGGACACGAAGGCCGGCCACGTGGATCGGGGTCTCGGTGTTATTAGTCAGCTCGAATGCGTGGGTGATGGTGGGCCCCCGGGGGACAGCACCGAAGTCGTGTTCGAGCGAGTCGAAGAGCGCGTCCGCCCAGGGCGCGGCCGGGGTGGCCGTGGCCACCCCCAAACCAACCACCAGAGCTAGCGCGTACCGAACCATGTTTCAACTCCCAGGTGTTCCGGGTTCGGGCAATGCCGATGCTGAGGCCCGGATGTCCCCAGAAACCGGAGTGCTGGGCCCGCCGGCTTCGTGTCTCGAGAGAGGCAAGTGTGGTGCCCGAAGCAGGCCGATAGGGAGGGGCTGGGCCGGGGCCCCGCCTCCGGCGACGGTGTTTTCAGCAAATCTCCGTAAAGCGGCCGCTTGCTGTACACGAAGCGGGAAGTGCGGTCGGTCAGGCGGCGGGACGGGTGCGCGAAGGATGGTCCGAGAATGAGACGGGTGAGGCGGGGCGTTGGCTGGCCTGTGCGGTTGCGGGCCGGCGGTATGCGGAAACGGCCCATGTGATGGCTGGGTAGTCATTTTTCCAGGTTGAAAAGGGCCCAAGGGCCGGGTCGGCGGGGGGTTGCTCCCACCGCCGCCCCAGCCCTTGGCCCCCCTTGGCCCCTGGTCTGGTCATTGCCAGCCGGCCAGTGATCTCATGCGGAGGTACTCGGCCCGTAAGATGAAGGGCGAGGAATGACGCGCCGTCATTCCATTCGTCTCCGCTCCAGACGAACCGATCAGCCGGTCGATCGTCGGCCGTATCCTGGATGCCGACGCCGTCCCCCGCCGGGCCGTGACGGTCCGCTCCGCCCGCTTGCACGCCTTGACGTGCCGGCGGCGCAGCTCGATCAGGTGGTCCCAGGCGATCGGTCAAGTCGTTCGTGCCGAATTGTCGGTTGTGGGAAGGATAGCCAGTGCCTAAGGGTGCGGCACCGGCGACGTCAGCGGCCACACGGACGCCCGTAGCACCGTTATCAGCCCGACGACCACGGCCAGCGCGCTGCCGGGGCGGCGGACTATTGTGTCAACAGGCGCGGGCCGTGAAACAAGACTCCGTGGCAATAAGTCGTTTGTCAATAACGACATGCGACGCGCACGGGGAGTATTGTTTCAATTCCTGCGGGTGTGACACAACACCTTGGCCGCCGGGAGACGCACACAGACCTGGCGCGTGAGCGAAGGACGGCGCCCTTGCCGCGCTGGCGCAGCCGGCTCGTGGGACATCCTTCTTCTCCGACGTCATAACAACCTGTCCTGGGATTCCGTTCTTTGCGTCCTTGCGCCTTTGCGAGAGCTTCGTCGGCGTGCTACCGCCGCCGCCGCAAGCGCTGGCGCATCCGCTTGAGGATGTAGTAGACGGCGGGGCAGGATTGCGCGTTTGCCGAGTGGAGGTAGGTCCGCCAGATGAAGCCCTCCTTGTGGGTGTGCGGGAACTGGCGGCAATCGTCCGGCCTCACGGCGTAGATCGTGCAGCGGTCGTCGGCGCCGAGGAACGGGCACGGGGCCGCCTTCATCCGGTAGCCGCCCTCGTCCTCGTCCACGACCAGGTAGGCCGTAATGAACGCCTCCCGGGACATGGCCAGGTGCCCCGCGATCCTGTCGATGTCCTCCGCCGAGACGGCCGGGGTCATCGTCTTGCAGCAGTTCGCACAGCGGGTACAGTCGATGTGGCCGAAGGCCTCCTCATGCAGGGCGTGGGCCAGGGCGTCAACGCGCTCCGGGTCCGAGACCATCTTGAGGCTGCGCAGGAAGCGGAAGTTGACATCGTCGTCCCTGGCGGCGTTCTCTTGCCAGTCGCGGAGGATCATGTCGTGGTCAGGGGACATCGCCGATCCTCCGTCCGCGGGCGACCTGGGCGAGCAGGCTCCTCGTGCCGAAGTCTTATGAGGAAGGCGACTGCTCCGGTGGCACGAGGCGCTCGAGTTGCGCGATGAGCGGGTCGAGGTGATTCTGCAACACGTCCCAGACGCGCGGGAGGTCGATCCGGAAATAACGGTGGATGAGGTGATTCCGCATGTCGATAATCGGCGTCCACGGGATGGCCGGGTGCGCCGCCTTCGTCTCATCGGAAATGGCCCGCGCCGCCTCGCCGATAATCTCGATCACCTTAACGAGCGCGTACTGGTGCAGCTTGCTCTGCTGGAACTCGTCCCACGTCTGGCCCTCGCAGAGGCGTCGGGCCTCTCGGGCGGCCTGAAGCATGTCGAGAAGGTAGGCCGGGTCACGCTGCATAGATGGACTCCGCCGATTCGAGGATGTGCCGACGGCGGATGTAGTTCGGGCTCTGCTCCACAACACGTCGGTCCACCAGATCGACCTTTCGCCCGAACACCTTCGCGAGTTCCGCCTCCATCCGCAGCAGGTCGAAGACGCTGTGCCGGACCTGCGGGGCGAACCGGACCAGCACGTCGATGTCGCTGTCCGGGCGGAAATCCTCGCGCAGCACGGAGCCAAAGAGGCAGAATTCCGTCACCTGCCAGCGCCGGCAGAAATCGGCGATGGCGTCCCGCGGGACTTCAACGTGCGGCTGGCTACTCATGGTTGGACCTCGTCCTTCTTTTGCTATTGTCCCCGCTCGCCCCGAAGAGGGCAAGCCTGCCGGTCGTGGCAGAGAACGGGGCCGGGTGTCGAGCGATTCGACACCCGACCCCGTTTCGCTCCTCTTGGCCCCTTGGCCCTTCGGGGGACTTCAATGGGCGGCTGCCTGCTCACGGTTGGACCTCGTCCTTCTGTGGCTATTGTGCCCGCCCGCTCCGGAGAAGGCAAGTCCGCCGGTCGTGGCAGAGAACGGGGCCGGGTGTCGAGCGATTCGACACCCGACCCCGTTTCGCTCCTCACCTGAATCTCGACCGAGCGGCGATCCGAGCCATCACGCCCGCTGGCTTCGCTCGCGCGTTCTTCGTTGCGAACCGGTGATCAAATCATCTCATGCCTACAGACTTGCGATGTATGCGATTGCGTCTCGAATGTTCCTATTCGATTGTTCGGTATCGAGGTTGCATGGTCAACCAAGCGTTGTAGCGATTCATCACACTGCCATTCCACTGACGCCCCATCGCTGTGCGGCATACCGTGCCGATGTCATTGTAGAATGCAATCGTATCGAAATGAACCATCCAAAACGAATTGCCTTGTTGAGTGACCGAGAGATGCCCTTTCGTGTCCCCGTAACTCAACCACCAACCCAACTCCCTGCCAGCCGTTAGCAGACTTTGCAACTCATCCTGATGGGTCAGCGCGTGCCAATACAAGAGGGCAAGGACAGCCGATTTTCCACGGTATCCAGGGCGAGCAGCATCAAACTCGTTCTCCAACACTGATCGCAGGTTCTGCACTGTGCTGTTGTCATTGCGGTAAATCAAATCACCGATTGACTCTGCAATCGGGAACGTCATCCGGACGAGTGCCCAGTGCGGAGCGGACTTTGGCCATTGTCCTTTCTGCTGCTTCGCCTCCTCGACCAAACGGAAAATCGCTCCGACTTCTTCATCGAGCCGCCGAAGGATTTGCCGGAATGCCTGTTCATCAGAGGCGACCTGTCCGGGTCGTGACATCACAACCCTCCTTTGGTCGGTGCGCATAATCTCAAGATGCCGCCAATTGCTCTTCCACCGCATATGCCCATTTTGGGTCGTTGTAAAGTGCTGCCATCCCCTTGGAAAAAATGCCCTGAATCCCTAGCCAATACAGAGAATTGAAGACGTCATTCCCAGGAGCAAGGCGGAGAAGAGGAGCGACTTCCACACGCAGATGGTCTCCAACATGCAGAATTCCAGCCTGGTTTCCTCCTCAAAGTTGCTGCACATACGGCCACCAAGCGCGCATGCGGTCCACCGGATACCCATACATTTCGATGAGGCCATCGGACATCAAGTACAGCAGCGATTCCTTCTCCTGTGCTGAGTATGCCATTGTCACATGGCTCGCATGAAACGCGCAGATGAACCGCAAATACGACTCCACGCTGAAGGAGTAAAAACTATCTTTGAACGTCGCGAAATCATCATCAAGCATCTGCGGGATGTACACGTACGCCGAGCGGAAGTATGCAAATAGATTGTTGCGTGCATCGATGAAAAACTCGCGAGCGTTCGGGTATTGCGCTAGGCGGGATGAAACGAATGGCTTGATCGACTTGCAGGCTCGTAGGAAAGCCTCGTCTTTCATCTTATTCCAGCGATAGATTTTACCGCTTAATGCGTCCCACAGAGCCATACCCGCCTCCGATCGCCAGCATGAGCCGTTCGGGCTTCATCGTGGTAGACAGCCGCATACGCCTCCCGATCAACCTCAGGTCGATTCTATCAACTCCTCGCCCATGCCACCAGCTTCCGGACGGCCGCCCGTAGCTTCTCCTGCTCCTCCCGGATCACCTCCTCGTCCACGTCCGTGTCCGCCGGACGGACACGGATCATTGCGTCTTGCCAAAGACCTCCGGGGTCAGCTCGACCCGCGCCACGAAGCGGAAGAACTGCAGGAGCATCGCCTGCCGCGCCAGCGGCGTCAACGACGCCAAGCGGGTAGCCGCGTCCACCCATTGCGGCGACACAGTGCAGAGGCGCCGGAAATCAACGTAGCTTTCGAGGAGCCGATCTCCTCCTGCCGGGAGGTAAAAGAACGGAAATCGTTGGTTCTGCTGGATCGTGGCTCGGACCTCGGCTGGCATGGTCGCCGGCAACGGTCGGATTAGCGCTACGGTCCGATGCTTCTTGTCCTTGTCGATCTCGCAATCGTGCGTCAAGAACATCGCCTGCGTGACATCGCAAGCGGCGCGCACCAAGGCGCCTCCCTCCGGAGTGTCAGGGAGCGCTCCCTCGGGCAGTTCTTGCAGTTCGTAACCGGTCCTTTTGCCGGGCAGCGTTGCTTTGTGAAGTGGCCGCGGTTGATCCTTGAGGAGAAGGTGGGGGACACGTTCGAGAATGTCCCCCTGGCAGAGTTGCGGGTCCGCAGCACGGTAGAACGAGGCGGCGTCCATAGGCCTCCGTGCCGTCAGAACAGCGGGTAATCGTCGGGATCGACCGAGAGCGGAACGTCGTCCTCGGTGATCTCCCGACCGAGGGACTTCCAGGCCCGCGCCATCTCCCCGACGGTATAGGCATGATCCGCGTCGGGAACAATCGGTTCCCAGGGTTCCGGCGGCCTCGCCTGAAGCAGTCTCACCTCCTGTGTCGGATCGGTTCGCGTGAGCAGAACCAGGTAAGCCTGCCCAGATACGAGGGGAATGGTGCCACCGTGATGAGTAGCCGTCACGAAAACGCAACTCGTGCAGCCACTCACCAGGCCGCCTTGTTCCATCCAGAAGCTCGGCGGCAGAGTAGAGGCGAGCCCCTTGAAGAGTTCCTCTTCCACCGGAACCGGGACGTGCGCCGGCAGGGACTCAACTCGGCTCCGTTCTTGCCCGAGCCGCTTCAGATAAGCGCGCCATTCGTCCGGCCGGGCATGCAACGTGAGGTTGCCCGCAATCGAGCCTTCCAGGGGCAAACCTGACGCGCCGACGCCTTCCTCCACCCGACGAGAGGATGAAGGCGAAATCCGCCCTGGCCGTTCCAGCATCAGGGTGTTCATCAAGACTTCCTCCCCCAAGCCGACCGGGCCTTGTCCGAGGTGATCCCGACAAACAAGTCCACTGCGGCTCGGTGCCCGAGTTCCAGCCCTTCCTTCAAGCTCGACGCCCCCTCGGGGCCGATCAGCCCGCGTGCGGTGGTCTGCAACAGCAAGACTGGCGTGGGGTCGTCTCCTACGCGGGCGAACTGGACCGTGACGTGCAGCCGGCCACGCTGCGGCGGGATCTCGAAATGCCACTCTCCGCCGACTGATTCTAGCCGACTGCTTCCCACAGGACCCGGCGGCGAAAACAGCCCCGGCAAGACCTCGTGCCAGTCGGCCGGCGTGTTCCAGAGCGCGCCCTGCGGGATGCTGTCGATGTAGGTTAATTCCCACTGGTTGGGTACAACCTCGCCGAGCTTCGCCTCCGCCACGAAGCGGCAGAAGCTCCCGAAGTGACGGTCGAACTCCTCGAGTACCTTGCGGTAACGGGGGTATTCACCGCCGACCCGGTTCCAGTTGTAGTGAAACCGCGTGGGCTGGATTTGGATCATCCGCCCATCGTTGACTTGCGAAATGAGCACTCGACCCGGGAACCTGATGGGTTCAACCCTGAATTGTACCCGCCCGGGTGGTGTTGCCTCAAACCGCTCGAACTCGTCAGGCAGCGCTACGGTCTCAGCGACCTTCTGCCACTCGCCGTCAAGATGCGTTTTCCAGAACCAGCCAACGTGGGCGCTGGTTAGACCGTTCAACGGTGCGAATTGGACCCCAAGCACCGTTTCGATAACAGGCGGGTCCTCAAAAACCGGATCACTCGTTTGTTCGTCCGCCATAAGCTACCCGGGTTCCAGTGAATGGCATCCTCCGCCGAGGGCAGGCCGTATGGCACATTCGTGCCTGTGCGTCAACGCCGGCTCCTTTGTCAGGGTTCTAGCAAGTCCCGAACTGATCGGGAAGCCTCGCAGGGGCCGCCACCGCTGTACATTATAGCATGACGGGCGCTTGCTCGCCCGGCTCTTCGGGGTCCCAAACCCCGTCTGGCTTCTCAAGGGCGGCTTCGCCCTGGGCGGGCCGCTTGCCCGCCTTGACGTGCCGGCGGCGCAACTCGATCAGGTGGTCCCAGGCGATAGGTCAAGTCGTTCGTGCCGAATTGTCGGTTGTGGGAAGGATAGCCAGTGCCTACGGGTGCGGCACCAGCGACGTCAGCGGCCACACGTACGCCTGCAGCACCGTGATCAGCCCGACGACCACCGCCAGGGCGATGCTATGCCAGACCACCGCCTTGAAGATGTCCGCCTCCTTGCCCAGTTGGTGCGTCGCCGCCGTCGCCACGCAGATGCTCTGGGCGTCGATCATCTTGCCCATCACGCCTCCGGTGCTGTTCGACGTGCAGATCAGCACCTGCGCCTGGCCCAGGTCGAGGTGGCGGAACACGCCGGTCTTCAGTTGGCCCCAGACCTGCGTCGCCGTGATCTTCTGGAGGCTGCCGAACAGGGCGTTGCTGCCCGCGTCGGTGCCGGTCAGGAACACACCCAGCCAACCGAGGATCGGCGCGAAGAACGGGTAGGCCGCCCCGCTGTTGGCGAAGGCGTAGCCCAGGGTCGCGTCCATGCCGGCGTAGCGCGTCACGTAACTCAGACCGAGCATAAAGCAGATCGTCGGGATCGGAATCCTCATCTGCAGGAAGGTGCGCTGGAACACGCGCCCGACCTGCGCCCGGTTGGTGCGCAGCATCCACATCGACAGCAGCACCGAGGCGAAGACGGCCGTGCCCGGCGCCGTTAGCCAGGCGAAGTTGAACTCCGCCTTTTCCGGCTGCTGCTCCCCCTTGCTGGCGTCGTGCAAGGTCGGGTCGCGCATCACTTCGCGGTCGAGCCCGGGGACGGCGATCATGTAGTTCGTCCGCACCGGGCCGACGGTGACGACGTGCCTGCCTTCCGCCTGCCGCACCAGCCCGGTCAACAGCAGCAGCAGCGACATGATCGCGTAGGGCGCCCACGCCAGGCTGACGCTTTTCCACGTCAGCGGCGGCTCCCGCGCCGGGCCGGGCGGCGGGGTCGATCTTAGCAGTGCCGCCGCTTCGGCCGCGTGCAGGTCGTGCGGCGGGGCGGCCGCGTCCTTCGAGGCGGGCCCCTGGGCCACGGGTGCCGTCGCCTTGTCGAAGTGCCACTCCTGCTTCGGCTTCCAGTAGCGCAGGAAAATCGCCGTCACCACCAGCGAGAAGATGCCGCCGCCGATGTCGGTCATCGGGTAAAGGACGACATCGGGGAGGTAGGCGTGAATGGTGGCGAAGGTGAACTGGAACACCGCGAACGAGCCGCCGGCCATCGCCAGGGCGGGCCAGACCTCGAGCGTCTTGCGCCACGAGCACATGACCTTGACCATGTACAGCGGGATGAACAGCGACAACAGCGGTAGCTGATGCCCGGCCATGATGCTCAGCCGTTCCGTCGGCAGGTCGGTGACGCCGCTGAGGGTGATGAGCGGGGTGCCGAGTCCGCCGTAGGCCACCGGCGAGGTGTTGGCGATGAGGCAGAGCACGGCGGCCAGGAAGGGGTCGAAGCCGAGGCCGACCATGATGGCGCCGCAGATGGCTACCGGCGTGCCGCCGCCGGCCGCCCCTTCCAGGAAGGCGCCGAAGGCGAAGCCGATGAGGATGGCCTGGATGCGGGCGTCGCCGGACAGCCCCGCCACCGAGCGACGCACCACGGTGAACTGGCCCGTCTCCACGGTGACGTTGTACAGCAGCATGGCGTTGAAGATGGTCCAGCCGACCGGCAGCAGGCCGAAGGCGGCCCCGCTGGCGAAGGCGCCCAGGGCCACGACCACCGGCATGCGGTAGACGATCACCGCCAGGACGATGGCGGTGAGGGCGGCGGTGGCTCCCGCCTTGGGCGCCAGCCAGCGCCGCGGCACCAGCAGCCAGAAGAGGACCAGTACCGGCAGCGCCGCGATAAGGGTGGACCAGAACGGCGACCACGTCACGTCACCCTGAAGCGGGTCGAGGCGCTGCTGATAAGCCCAGAGCATGAGGGGGTCCTCAGCGGTGTGCGATGGGCGGAGGGTCGAGACGGTGTGATGGAGGCAACATAGCAGGATGACGCCGAGGTGTCGCGGTTTGCCGTCCTGGCATTTTGGAAAAAAGCTGGACTTCTGCCTTGCGATCTTCGATGATCGGAGCTATTACTCTACCTGAACCTACCCCCTGGATTGATCGATTGGCGCAACGATAAATCCGTTACCTGGATACGAGGGCTTTCCATGCGACAATTCGCCAGGGGTCGGACCCGCCCAACTCCCCTCCCGACGGCCCAGATTCGCGTCGAGGCCCTTGAAGACCGTACCCTGCCCACCACTGGCTTCCCCATCGTGCCGTCCGTGGTGCTCCCGCACGACTGGACCATCTACCAGCAGATCACCGACCCGGCCGGCAACATCATCGTCGTCGGCAGCGTGCTCGATCACACGAGGCTGCTCGTACCGACCACCGATTTCGCCGTGGCCCGCTACACGCCCGACGGCCAGCTCGACAGCAGTTTCGGCAACGGCGGCCTGGTCATTACCGCCCTCAATTCGTTCGACAACGGCGACATCGCCTATGACGTGGTCGTGCAGCCGGATGGGAAGTTGGTCGTCGTCGGCACCGCGGAAGCAAATGAGTACCTCGATGAGTCCGGGACCGTTCACCATGTCCCCGGTGGCTTCGCGCTGGTCCGCTACAACCCGGATGGCAGCCTGGATACGACCTTCGGCTCAGGCGGCGAGCTGGTAACATCCTTCTCCTCGCCCCTCACGGGTTCGAGTTGGGCGCAGGCGCAGGCGGTGGCCCTCCAGCCCGACGGCTCGATTGTCGTGGCCGGGACGGCTACGGGCCCAGGCTTGGACCCCCCTCCCCCCTCGTCCTTTATCAGCGGCACGGAGGATTTCACCGTCGCGCGCTACACCCCCGACGGCACCCTCGACAGCAGCTTCGGCAGCGGCGGCGTGGTTCAGATCAGTTTCGGCGGCCTCGACATCGCCGACAGGGTCACTGTGGAACCGGACGGCACAATCCTCGCGACCGGCACTTCCGATCGCTTCCTCTACGACCCGGCCATGATGGGGAACTGGCCGGGCGAACCGTTTGTCCCGATGCCCGACCCCATTGTCGATGTCGCCGTCCTGCTGAACCCGGATGGCAGCCTCAACACCACTTTCGGCGCCGGCGGCGGGGTCGTCTCCGGACAGCCGCCGCAAGACCCGCTGAGTCCTGCCATCGGATTCGATCCGGGAATCCTGGGCGACCCCGGCGGCGGCATCGAGGTGCTGAATTTTTCAACCCCAGGCGCAACTTCCCTCAGCGGGCCGACGGCGGCTGTGACAGACACGCCGGGGAGCGCCACCCCGCAAACGACTTCCGCACAAAACAGCTCCACTTCGGGGCCGGTGGTCACGGCCGCATCCCCCACGTCGGGGCCGAACCTCGCGCTGACTCAGGCTGCCCTGGTTGTTGGCGGGCAGGCGATGCCGATGACACCGGCGCCCGGTGTCGTTTCCGCTCACGCCCCAACGGGCTCCGCTTCCACCGTCACGGTGGGGACTCCGGCGAATGGCACTGGCAGCTCGGGACCCAACCCCTTCAACACCGGTTCGCTCAGCGGCTCGCACCTGACCACGGAGGAGCCCGACGTCTCCCCTCGCGGTGACGATGGCAAGAATCTCCCGTCGGCCGAGCCGCTTCTCGAGCCCGGTGATCTCCCGGCCGCCCTGCGCGATGACTACTTCGCGCAGTTGCCGTCTCCGTCGCCGGAGGCTTCGGCCCCGCAGCCTGGCAACGACCCGGACGCCGCCGTGTGGGCCGGGCTCCTGGCCCTCGTCGCCGTCCCGCGGTTGGCCGAACCTCGCCGCGGACGCCAGCCGGCTCCGCGCCGGCAAACCTGACCGTGACGATTGTAAGTTGCCCGTCCGGTGCCGTCGCTGACAGCGGACTGTCAGTCCCCTTGCGAAAAGTCTCCGCTCCTGGTCAGATGGGAGCACCGAGGTTGCGGCCCCCCGCGCCCGCGCCCGGCGGCACATAGACGAGGTACGACCATGACGAGGCGATGGCCGGCCGCCGGCGCGGTCCTGGCGGCGGCGCTCCTGATCCTGGCTCGGCCGCAGAAGGCCGCGGCCGACATGTACTGGCTGGCTTACTACCCCGGCGCCACCATCGACTGGTACGAGGGGCCGTTCCCCTTCCTCCAGAGCTGGCCGAACGTGCATTGGCCGTCCCGCGACTCCTACTTCACCTACGGCGTCGGTAACGGGACCTACAAGGTCTACTACCCCACCCCCGACGCCTCGGGCAAGTACTACTACCTGACGCCCAAGGCCGGCATCCCCGTCGAGGACACGACCGCCCTCATCGAGGTCAAGCTGCCCGCCTCCGACGCCGACGTCTGGTTCCAGGGGCAGCGCACCGGCCATACTGGCGTCGTGCGCACCTTCCGCTCGCCGCCGCTGGTCGTCGGCCGCAAGTACACCTACGACGTCATGGCCCTCTGGGGCGACGGCGTCGTCTCGACGAAGGAGGTGCGCAAAGTCCGTGTCAAGGCCGGCGACCGCCTCATCGTCGATTTCACCGCACCCGCCCCGTCCCCCTGACCCGGCGGCGCGGCCGTTCCTCCCGGAAGCCCGGTCACAGTCGAGGCCGGGCTTCCGCCGTTTTCCTCAGAAAAAAAACGAGAAATCCTTGACAGTGCCCCCCGCCGGGACTATAAGAACCTTTAGATGCGTCCTGTCAGTACCGGCAGACGGCGGCGGGCCGACAACGTGGCGGCCGCGGCGACCGGGCGGCGACAACCGCCCGGCCCGAACGGCAGCCGATCGGATCGTCGGAATTCGGAAGTAAATGACCCGCCGTGACGGAGCCGGTACGAGGGGGCCATCGCCCGGCCGGACTTCGGTGTATACGGGTTCGGGACGTGCCGGTGCCTTTATGCACCCCGCCCGACAAACCTGATAAGTATCTGACCGATTCGGCCCTGCCGATGACCTCCTTGACTTGCGACAAAGGAGGTGTGACTGTCGAAACTCCAAGAGAACCTGAGGTGGAGCCCGTCGCTCGATTGGATTTCGGCTCATACGGCCTTCAGTGGGTCCGGTTCCTGACGGTCCCGACCCCGAAGAGACCAACTAGGTAAGCACCGATCCGATCGAGCTTCGGCCTCCGGTGTTTGCTCTTCCTGTCCGCGAGGGTCAGGGCGGAGGCAGTTCCTGCCCCCCTTGACCACCCGACCCTCCCCTGTGGTGGGTTTCGGGTTCCAACTCCGGCGGACCGAAACGAACGCGTTCGTCAGCACAAGCCCGCGGCGCCATCGGCATATCGTTTGGCGCCGCGGGCGTTTCCTTGCGCCGGCCCGGGATGACTTGTCTCGGCGTCGGCACGCCACTATCTTGAGAATTGTCGCCGCTCAGCACTCCCGAGTATCGGCCCTTGTTCTTCCCGGCGAAGGTCGGTTGCTGGCTGTTGCAGTTCGGACACACGAGCCGGAGGTTTTCGATCCGGTTGTCCGACCGGTCGCCGTTGATGTGGTCCAGGATCAGGACCAGCGGCTTGCCCTGCCACACGGGAGGCAGCCCGCATACGGAGCAGCAGTTGACCAGGATCCCTGCCCGGATCAACCGTTTCTTCAGGTTCGATCTGCAGCGGTAGTCCGAGTTCTGCACGAGGACATCGGCCAAGGGACGTTCCGGGGTCCAGTTATGCCTCTTGCCCCGAAGGTGGCCCTGGCCGGTGAAGTGTGAGGTGTCGAGGCCCAGCCTGCGGAAGTGGTCATGCATGCCGACGTAGTTGCCACCCGTCGGCGACAGCCCCAGTCGCTTCAGAACCTGGGCCACAGAGAAACTGGACTCAACGGCGTTGACGATGTCTTCATCCGTGTAGTTCCGACCCATGAGAAGCCTCCCCGAAAAATAGTGGACAAGGAATATTTAAGATATGGCCGAGTGATGGAATGGCAGACATGCGGCCCTCAAAAGGCCGTGTCCTTCGGGGCGTGTGGGTTCGAGTCCCACCTCGGCCATTTTCCCCCTCACCGAAAAAGGGGACATTCATCATTTCTCGACCCCGAGAACTGAGGAATGTCCCCTTTTTCGTGGGGCTCAGTTGGGCTTGGGTTTCTCCGGCGGCTTGGCCGCCTGCGGCAGGTCGCGGCGCACCCCCACCGTCAGCGTGCCGGTCAGCTTCAGCTTCGCTTCCTTGGGGTCGTCCGCCTCCACGTCCATGTCGGCCTTGAAGTTCATCGTCGAAGTCAGCACCTCGCCGGTGTCCAGGGCCACCTGCGACAGGCCGCCGACCGTCCCGCAGACGTTAAGGCCAGCGCCGCGCACCCCCTTCACGGTGCCCTTGACGTCCAGGACGGCAATCTCGCGCTTGTCCGGCATCAGCACCCGCGTGCCCAGGTAAGTGTATTTGATCTCGGCCTGGGCCGGCACGCCGCGCCCGGTGCCCAGCGTGAGGGTACGCGACACTTTCCAGGTCTGCAACGGCTTCAGATTGCCCTGCGGCAGCGGCACGGCCACAAGTTCCACCGTCTGCAACAGCTTGTCGGTGATCCGGTCCGCGAACTCGCGCGAGACGCGCGGCACCTTCGACAGGTCCGGCTTGGCCCGGGCCACGCTGCCATCTGCGTCCATCTCCAGGTCGGCGGTCACGAAGCGCATGCTGTTCAGATCGCGCTGCATCTCCGGGTCGGGCTTGACCGGCTTCTTGTCGTCCAGCACGGTGCGGATGAAGCCCCGGGAATCGAGGTGGATAGGCAGCACGTCGCCGTTTTTGGCGGCGGCCGACTGCTCGCTCACCGTGCTTTTCGAGTTCACGGCAATCGAGTGTTCCTCGCCCTGGAGCAGCAGGCGGAAGCTGGCGTCGCTCGCCAGCTCCGTCATCTGTGTGTGACCCAGGCGCGGCTGGTACTTCAGCGTGACCTCCTTGCGCACGACCGGCGCCCCCAGGTTCGGAGCAAAGGCCACGAACCAGACCCTCTCGTTGGCCCCGTTGACGTAGTTGGACCGCATCCAGCAGGCCTTCTTGGGGTCCTCCTGCGCCGGCACGGTCAGCTCGATGCTCGTCACCGGCTTCTTCTCGTACTTGAGTTCCAGTACCTGCGCCTCGGAGTCTCCGGGCAGCGACTTCGGCTCGGTCGTGCTGCCGGGGCGCCGCCGTGTGCCGGGCTCGCCGTTCCACGTCTCCACCTTCACGTCCCTGAGGCGCCCCAGCGGATCGACCGCGACCAACCGGAAGCCCATCTTGATCTTGTCGCCGTCCTTGTAGCCGAGGTCCACGCCCATCTCGATGACCTTGCCGTTGAGGAAGCCGTGGACGACCTCGCCCGGGATGGCGAAGTGCAGGGCGGTGCCGAGGATGACCGACACCGACACGCCGACGACCTCGCCCTTGCCGTTGACGACCGGGCCGCCCGAGTTGCCGGGGTGCATGCCGCCGTTGACCTGGATCTGCTTCAGCCGGCCGTTCTCCTTGCGCAGGCTCGACACCGAGGACTTGCTGACGGTGATGTTCTTGCCGAGGCGCTTGCCCAGGGGGAAGCCGAAGATGAAGACCTCGGCCGTCTCATTAAGGTCCTTAGCCGGCACCACCTTGAGGGGTTCCGGGGACTCCTTGCCCTCGACGCGGAGCAGGGCCAGGTCGCTCTCGCGGTCCACCCCCAGCAACTTCGCGGCCAGGGTGCGGCTGTCGGCCTCGCCGCTGTTGACGGTGACGGCGACCTTCAGCGGCGGCCGGCTGTCGGCGTCGAGCATGCCCAGGACGTGGGCGTTGGTCAGCACCACCCCGGGCTCGTCGGTGAAGAAGCCGCTGCCCTCGACCTGGCTGCTGTCGGGGAGCGTCACCTCGAGGTGGACCGTCGCCGCCTTGACTTTTTTCAGCACGGCCGCGTCGAGCTGGGTGCTGTCGGCGGCCCGGACGGAAAGGCCTGCCGTGAGCCAGGCCACTGCCAGCGCCAGCGACCAGCGGGTGGGACGGAACACGCGCGACCACATAGGAACACTCCTTTTATCATCGTCTTTATACAATAAGAGGGCACCGTACGGAACCGAGATGCCCGGCTGGAGTAATATAGCCGCGGCGGGGAGGGCATACAAGCGAGCCGGCGCCTCGGCGACGAGCCCGCCGGGCGGCAAGCCAGGGGGACTTGCCTGTGGCCTTCGGCGGGATGATGCTTATTGTGAAGAGTGGCCGCTGCCTCTGCCCTCAGCGGGGCGGACAGCCCCGCCAAGAGCTGAAAAAGGTGTTAGGAACGGGGTATTCTGCTTTTCGCGAAAAGCAGAGTACCCCCTTAGCCGCGCGAAAAGCAGGATGTCCCCTTTATCCTCCGCCGATCCCACCCCCGACGAGGCGATTTGGGAGGCGGAATACCGCCAGCAAGTCGCCCACCGGGCCCTGGAGCTAATGCAGACCGACTTCGAGCCGGCCACCTGGAAAGCGTGCTGGGAGGTGGTCGCCGCCGGCCGGCGCGTGGCCGAAGTGGCGGCCGAACTGGGCATGACTCCGGGCGCCGTCTCCGCCGCCAAGTTCCGCGTCCTGGCCCGGTTGCGCGAGGAACTGGCTGGCCTCGTCGATTGAACCCGGCACAAGTTTCACTTTTTTCGCGTAAGATTACTGCCGCCCGCGCCTACCCTTTCTTCGGCGAGTCCTTCCCCCGTTGCGGATCGGTTGGGGCCAGGGCCGAGCGGGCTACCGACCGGCTGTGATTCGTCACCCCTCCTCGTTCGTTGAAGCGATACTGGTCGGCAGCATCATCGACATCAGACACCCGCAGTACGGAGGACTCGTTCACGGCACCCGCCAATCCTCCAGCGCCAGCCCGGGGATCCAGGAGAAGTGCGCGGTGTTCCCGGTGACAAGCTCCCGCCCGTGTTCCAGGGCAGTGGCGGCGATGATGAGGTCGGCGTCGTTCCGCGGCAGCCCTGCCTTGTGGGCCACCACCCACAGATCTGCCGCACGGTTGAGGACGGCGTCGGTGATGGCGAAGATGAGGGAGTGCTGGCAGAACGTCGCGAATCGCTGGAGTTGCCGTGTTGCTCGCTTGGCCTTGAGGCCCCGCACGACCTCGTAGCGCGTCACCGACGAGAACGCGAACTGCTGGTGCTGCTGGAGGTACGCGCTCGCCTTCTGCACGACGACGGGGTGCCTCTGCTTGAGCACTTCGGAGAGGGTGTCGGTGTCGAGGAGGCAGAGGGGCATGGGCGGTCACTCAGAAGGGCGCGTCAGATCGGCGCGCTGCAAGATGACCTCCTCGACATCCGCGATCTGCTCTCCCGTGAGGCCGTCGTAGACGTCGCACCACTCCGGGAGCGCACCTGGTTGCGACGCCGCCTGCTCCTGCGGTTCCTCGGCCGGCGTGTTCCCGAGCGTCACCACCTGAATGATGACCTTCTGGTTCTCTCGCAGCTGCTGGCCGATGACGTGTTCGAGCACGCGAAGTTCGTCGGTCTCGATATCCCGGACGTTGCGGATGATAGTCTCCATGTCGGCAGTATACCACGCGGGAGGCGAGGGACGCATCCTGTTTTCGTCCGGTTCTCCCGAAAGGACTTCCCCCCTGCCGAAACGACGGGCTAACGAGCGCCACCGGCTACGACTGTTCCTTGCGCCTCTTGTCGATGCGGCCGATCAGACGCGCTGGTGAGATGGCTTGCCCCCGTTTTATGTACCAGGCGCTGTGAGAGTCGGATCAACCGTTACCGTCGTGTCCTCGGGACGGCGCAGCGCAGCGGAGTCGGCCCGAGGACACGACGCCCCGAACTCCGCCGG
>Ga0116223_10002506_pt1 | contig 17306 bp, 20 predicted proteins | sample Sb_taG_3_FD_90092 | JGI IMG/M metagenome (GOLD analysis project Ga0116223, IMG submission 90092) | Peat soil microbial communities from Weissenstadt, Germany - Sb_50d_a_PC metaG | ecosystem: Environmental > Terrestrial > Soil > Wetlands > Peat | place: Germany: Weissenstadt | collected 2010-09-21 | reverse complement strand
GGATAGGTTCCACTCTTCTGCATCATGTAGAAGCTGTCGCCATCGATCAGCGTCGCCTGAAAGTGCGCGGTCAACACTTGTTCATGGAGCAGCGGGATGTTCTCGTTCTTCTCGTCATTGGTGAACGGGTCGTAGATGATGTCAGCGAGTTTTTCATTGATCGGCTGGCCGGGAACGCTGACCCTCCCGGTATGTTGCGGGTCGCGGCCCCATTGCGGCCAGAAAGCGGTTTCATGGCCAAAGCCCGTGAGCAATAGAACAGCGAGACACAGAAGAACCAAAGCTGCGAAAAGGTGCAGGCGGGACATAGACATTCCTCCAGGATCATCGCCGGGGAGCGGTTGGGCGAAGGGCAAAATTCTACCACGGTTTTCGATGGAATAGGCCTACTGGCGAGCGTTTCGGCGAGGGAAATCCTGACCAGGTCTGGTTGTTATGTTCGAAAACAGCGCGACGGCTGTTTGGGGGCTCCCGGACCTCCGGTTGCAAACGGTTCCAGTCGGTCAAGCCAGTCACCTTCACGACGCGGTATGGCTTGCCATGGCTTTCGAGACACTGACCGCTTAAGCCATCTTTTATTGGAGTTTAAGCCATAGTGGAAGCCATACTGCTTAATGCCTTCTTACGATGGGGAGCGTCAGCGCCATTAGAAGCTGCCGCAGTTTCAGTCTCAGCCCGCCCCTTCGCCAATTCTGCGACTCGCCGCTCCAGATCATCTGTCGTCGCAATCGCGCGCAGTCCGCATTTTGCTGTCAGATCCAACCCACTCTTTCGATGCCGACCATGATCAAATAGTTGGAAGGAATTGGGCAATTAGATCGAAGCAAACGTTACTCGCGAGAAGTGCTATCCCGGGATAGGTTGCCAATCCCAGGTAAGGCTGTGCTTTATTTCCCAGAAGCCGACTTCTGGCCAGCGTTGTTGAAAGTTTGTTCTGGAGCATAACTTCCGGGTAGCCCGTCACTCGGGAACGATCAGTGTGCTTGCCAACAAATTGTGAGGAGCTTTGTCGACTCTACGTGGGCGCACTCGCGCGACACGGGTACACTTCACCGCTCCCGCCGCACCTGGGGATGCAATGCTTTCACGCACCGAGTCTGGTTCCCGCAGCGAGGCTCATGGTTTCAGGTCAGCCGGCCAGTTGGTGATCAGGGTGAGCGGTTCGGTGACGGCGTCCGATTTGACGGTGTTCATCACGAATTTCCTGCCGTCTGCGGAAACGGCGTAGGGCCCATTGGCGCCGCTCACGGTTGTGGCCTTGAATAGCGCGTGGGGCGCGCCCAGTTGCAGGCTGGCGCCGTTCTGGTGGACGTCCACCGCCATCATCTGCTGGTCCGGGGTTAAGGAGTAGAGTTCTTTGGAATCCTTCCGCCAAGTTGGCCTCACTCCCCCGGCGGTCGATACCTGCCAGCGACCGGCGCCGCTGGGGAATGGCTGAATGTAAACCTCCTGGCGGCCGGTCTCATTGTTGGTATAAGCCAGCCATTTGCCGTCGGGTGAGAAGGAGGGGAAGGCATCCAGGAAATTTGTGCTTACCACCGGAAACGGTTTTTGCTCGCCGGACTTATCCGGAAACATGGGGAGCGCCCAGATGTCCCAGTTGGTGTTCGACTTTGGATCAAGCCGCATGTAGGCGATGTAGCGGCCATCGGGGGAGACGGAGAGTGTAAAGTCGCGTATACCGGTGGTTTCCAGCAGCTTCTCCTTGCTGCCGGTGCCGTCGGCGTTTTGACGGTAGAGAGAGTCCATACCACCAGCCGCCCCGTAGATAAAGACGATGGATTTCCCGTCGGGCCACCATACCGGCTCGCCGCTGTATTGCGGGCCAAAGGTGATGCGGGTTTTGGTGTGGCGGGCGAGGTCGACGACCCAGATGTCGGCGAGGCCGTTGGTTTCGATGGCGACAGCTAACTTGCTTCCGTCGGGGGAAAGCCTGGTCGTAGAACAAGCAATCGAGACGGCCGCGCTGATGCTGGGCAGTGATAAATCCAGAGGCTACTGTCTGGAGATGATCTGTGCCGATTTCCTGGCAGGGGCGAACCTGGAAAACGGCAATTCGCAGGTCCTCCTGCAATCCATCCTGCGGTTCTTCAAGTTCCTTCCGGGCGAAGAAAGAGAAGATGTTTCTGGATCACTTCAACGGGAAGGCGTCATGAATGGGGCCGAGCCAAAACGCCCGCGCCTGCGGCTCGATCCCGAGTTATACGAGGAGCTTCGCAACCAAGTACTACGTCGGGATGGCTGGAGATGCCAAGCCTGCGGCACGATGTCGAACCTTGAAGTTCACCACAAGGAGTTTCGTAGCCATTCGGGGGACGATTCAGATCAGAACCTGATCACCATTTGCGCCGCGTGTCATGCTGAGATTCATGAAGGTGATGGACTCAAGGGGATCTGCGTTTGAGTTCTTGCACATACTGTTGACCGCGAACATCCGAGACCAAACGGCAAGTCGGTGTTGCCATTCGCTTCGGTGTGCCGTTCCTTAGTCTTTTGGGGATAAAAGTCCAAAAGCGTACATTTCCGGAAAACAATAGCGGCCGCAGGGTGTGTTGTTCGTAGTTGCTCATTTTGCATCTCTCTGCTCAAACGGGTGCTCGCGGCAGTGCACGTACACTGTCGGGCATGTGTTAGATTGACCTACGTGCGGGCCCTTAGCTCAGCGGTTAGAGCAGTGGACTCATAATCCAAATTCGCCCATTTGGTGCCGAGTGTGGGTCAATTGCATCTGGTTGGAAACACGCGCCAATCACCGGATTCCAACGCTTCAAATACTCGCCGCTACTAGCCTATCTAAGCAGGCACTCGCTACAGTATCCGCTACAGTGCGCTCCCAGAGTCCGAAGGGGCAGGCTCTCATCCCTCGCCAAGCCACACTCGAACTTTCCCGCCCGAGTTTAAGCTATGGTCAAGGGGGTGGCCATTGAAATTGGGGTGAGCCCCACCCGACCGAAAAATTTGAAAATTTGGCTTTGGGACAGGTTTTCTGATGAGCCTCAAACTAGGGCGATGAGGAGGCAGGTGTAATCTGTCTTCATGGATGGAGGTATCCGAGAGCGAGTCGAGGCACTGAGGCGAGAAATTGCCGAAATCCAAGAACTAAATCTAGCTTATTTGCAAACGCCCAACCCGGACTTCCCGGCAATGAGTGATCACGCGAGACGCGAACAGAGACTGAAGGAAATCATCCGCGAATTGAAGTCCATGACGGATTGGAAGAAACCCTGACAGTCCGCCGGGTTTAGGCTTATCGCTCGGGGGGTGGCCTTCACTCAATGGGTCCTGTCTGCCCGGACGTAGGAATTGAAATTTCAGACCCTCCCCCCGTTTTACCGCGAGGGGGGTGGCCCGTCTTTTCGTGGAGCCTCAAATATGTGGGTACAAAACTTGAATGATCCGGGGAAGGTATTTTCGCGGGATTCTCTGGGGTCGCTTGTCCGCTTCTGTCCTGTTTTCGTAACAGAATGACTGTTCTCCAAATCTGGCTTAGCTAATCGGATAGCATCGGTGGATAGAACCATTCTGCCGTGGACACTTGGTTTGGGATCGGGGTTTTTCTGTTGGGTGCGGGAGCGGGCGCACTGCTCACTGCAATCGTGTACTCAGCACAGATTCGTCGGCTGCGATCCGAAATGCAGGCAAGTGAGCACAAGCATCATCACGCGGCGTAACTGAGCCGTACTTTGCTAGTTTTGGTTTTCGCTTCGATTCCTTCTCCGGCGCTTCCACCGTGAGCACGTCCGCGCCTCAACGTCGGAAATCTCCGCTTGAAATGTAACAGGTCGGCCATAGCGAGGAACAAGGAATTTGGTGTTGTCCTAAAAGTGCGTTAACGTGCTTTCAGGCGGCTGACTCATCGGAGGGGTCACTGCGACGATCTGGAGGAATAGGGAATAGCAACCTCTTCCGTAGGCGTGCATTGTGCCCATGGAGGGCAGCCCTGAGTTCTTTGACAGCTTTAAGCGATTCGGGAGAATCTGGCGCGGCTACGATTCTGGCGCAGAGTTCGCGGATTCGATCTTCCAAACGGCTGTGCATGGCAGATCACGCCGCCCCAGCCAGAGCGTTGATTGTAGGTGCTGAGAGGTGAACTGTTCCATACCAAACATACTGTAGGTTTACAGAAACAATTCCTGTAGTGGGCAGTTTTGATCCCCGAGACTCCTGTCGAGTTGTGGCCCCGATAACTTACGCGACCGTAAAGTAATTAATTACTGTATTGTCGTCCCAGCGAATCCGATGCCAGGATTTGTCCAGTACGTTTTCATGGATGGCGGTCATGGAGCTTTGCTGACTGGCGGCGACTGTTGTCCCTCACGACGGGCCGTGGCTTCCGAGGCTGCGGCCCTTTTTGTCACGCAGATGAAGTGGAAGGTCTCCGGTTACTTTCGGCTGACTCGCGTTTCCTGAGCCGATCTTCCTTCTCTTGCAAAAGCAGGTTTATCTCCGTGACCAATGCAAGGAGTTTCTCAGGGTCTTGCTCAATAGCAGCTTGAGCACAGAGTTTTTTCCACTGTTCTTCTTTTTCGCCCTGCATTTGCCGCCTCCCAACGCGCCTTCACGGGCGGGCAGTACGGGAAGCTTAGTCCGAGCAGCAGGGTTTGTCAAAGCTATTGAATCGAGCGGAAAACGCGTTGTTCGCAAGCAGAGTTGCGAGAGGCGATCAACAAACACGCCAAGCGATGGCATTCCGAAAGCCAAACATAGAAACTTCTATTTTCCCCCTCGCCATAAAACGGGGCTAGCACACCAGTCCGGCCACCAGAAAATTCGGTAGTGGGCTACTTTGAATTTTCCTCGGCTACAACCTCGCCTGTCCAAACGTGGCCCAACAGGCTCCGCTGAAACTCCTCCTCCTTGATGAGCCTCAACAGAGCCTGAAGGCAAACGCGCGGCCGACCTAAACTGCCGCACACCTACTGGGGAAGGGGGGCTTTGGCACACCACGTCAGGTCACCGCAGCCTCGGAAAGGCCGCCCAGCACGGCTTTCAATAGTACACCCGAATGTCTCGGATGACCATAACTTTGTCAGAGTCGCCGATCCGAATGACCCCTTGCATGGCGGCTGGAATCGCGAGTACGATCCGGACTGACTCCATGCTGAAACCACCCAATCTCGTACCGACCGACACAAGCAGTGGACTGCCTACCGCCTGGAAATGCCCGGCTTGCTCAGAGCCGTTTGACCTTTCCCGATACCACGGAACCACACAAGAGAAACGCGGAGCGATGATTGTTGCTTATTACAAGCATTTTAAGGATCGCCACAGCTACGAGGACGCCAGCCAAACTGCTGTGCGGTAGTGGGCTACCTTGAATTTTTTTCTCCCTTATTGACAACTTCTGCCGTCCACGTGTGGCGGCCGTTCCAGCTAATAAGTTCCCGGCCACAGGAGCATTGAAGAGAATCGCTATCACGAATCCCATAGGGAGTCTTAACTTTGACAAGTTTCCAGACTAGGCCGCACTCGCATTTCTTGATTTCTCGCGTCATGTTACGCCGCTCTTTCCGCTCTTCGCTGCTGTACGCTTCCAGCCGATCTGTGACGCCAGCGGCCATTGCCGGACTCATGCGATTTGTTAGTGGGTCAGCTCGATGTCCACAGGCATCAACGAAGGTCTCCTAGAAAACTCAAAGCGGCCCGAATTGCGGCTTCTTCATTCTTCTCATTGACCCAGGGGAAGTCGGGGACGCATTTCCATCCGTTCCGCTTTTCGGAATACGCTTGAGCAGTCCAGGGAGATTTCGGATTGGAGTAGCAGTACAGAACTTCTACACGGTAGGTAGCTTCATCTATCATAAATTCCAGCGTTCGACGAAGCTCACACTGCGTGGTGATGTTTTTGAAGTCAGGAAAGACCTTTGACATTTTCATGCTGTTTATCTCTTGGACGCAGTTGCCATGTTTCCATTATCCCGCACAATCGGGATTCTAGCTGGCCTTTCCGCTTTTTCTCCGAGTGCTGCGCACATTTCCTCATTGTCCAACCGTGGTTGACAGTTCCTCTGCATAGGACTAAGGTTGTAAGTGAGGTGGTTAGCACCTTCTCCTCTTTCAGGTTTCCTGAAACTAAGTCAGCCCATCTGAAGTTCTCTTTCTTAGCAACCCCAACCTAAGGAGGTTGCCATGTTTGCACGCATCGTCTCTGTTCATCTGAAATCCAACATGCTTTCTGATTACAACCGAACCTTTGAGAATGAAACCCTGCCTTTACTTCGCAAGCAGAAGGGCTTCAAAGACGAAATGACATTGTCAAATCCCGGCAGCCTGGATGCGATTTCAATCAGTCTGTGGGAGAGCAAAGCCAATGCAGAAGCTTACAACACCAATACCTACCCAGAAGTGTTGAAAACCTTTGCAAGAATGATCGATGGAACGCCCAAGGTTCAAACGTTTGAAACTGTCGCCTCGACCTTCCATAACGTCGCTGTAGCAGCGTAAACGTGTGTAAGCATGTCGCACGGGGGGGCGGTTAACTCCGCCTTCCCGGCTTACAAAGTACCGAGGTATTTGATCCATTGGAGCAGAGGTTCCTTCCCATGAAAACCCTTTTATTGGCCATTCTCTCTCTGTGTTTTGCCCTAAGTGTCGTGGCTCTCTCGCAGGACGCTCCCAATCAGGCGCCACGGAAGACCGAGGCGGCCGCGAGGGCTCGGCTGACGATCATCATGGGCACAGTTCAGGAAGGTGGCGACAAATTGAGGTTCGTCACCGACCAAAGAGCCTGGAATGTGGACAATCCGGAGACCCTTAAGGGTCACGAAGGACACTACGTGCACGCGAAGGCTTACGTCTACCCGGACAAGGGTTCAATTTACATCACAGAAGTGAAGCTACCCACCGCAAGTGAGACCAAGAAACATGACATGGAGTAAGCGACGCTCACTCGCACCCTTGTTGGGCATCAAGCCGTGTTAGCAGGATTGTCCGAGAATTGGAATGTCCCAGTGCTTGGAGCGAATCTCCCCTCGCCATAAAACGGGGCTAGCACACCAGTCCGGCCACCAGAAAATTCGGTAGTGGGCTACTTTGAATTTCCATGAAAAAACGTGAATATCGACATAAACAACTCAGAGGCAACCAGAAGCGTAATTGAGACCTCCATCCGCGCAAGGAAGCCCCGGTCAATCTCCCCTCCTTCGGGCATAGCTCCAGAGTGCTAGCGGATAGCACCAACGGTTCATTGATCTTGCGGAGAGCGAGCGTATATTTGCGTCCGGTTTTCAATGGAGGAGAGAAGATGACCAGCCTATTTCGCAAATTGTGGTTGCAAGAGGAAGGCCAAGACATCGCTGAATACGCAGTGATGCTGGCCGTAATTTTGGTGATTGTTGTGGGCACGATCCGCTTGATTGGTGGAAACGCCAACAACGTGTTTTCCAGCGTATCCAGTGCGATTGCGCAATAGCTGCCACGCCGTGGCCAAGTGTGCTACACAGGCGGAACGGGTTTTAAGCCGCAAAACCCACACATACCAACTTGCGTTGATCTTCATTGAAAAATGCGCACGAGGGGGACCTGGCAGACCCTTGGGATGCTAGACCCGTTTTAGGCGAGGAGGGAGTTTCACTCCAGAGCCTCGAAAATAGCTGCTCAGACTGCTCCCCAGTCAATGACTGAAATAGGGATTTTTCGCCAACGATGAGCCTGGAGAACTCATCGAGACCATGGAACTGCAACGACATCATGTTTAGTCGTGTCGAAGTATGCTCCTCTGTAACCACTCGTTTTCAGAACAATAAGCGATGCGATTTGAAGACCTACGGTAACAGCTGTGTCCTGGACCCGTGACGGAACGCGCGCAAGGTATTCTCGGTTCTTCTTTGTCGGACGTATGAGCTTATTCCTCAGAACCGCGATCAGTTCTCCAGCGTTCGCAATGGAATTGGACGCACAGAATGTCCGTGGCTCGTCCGTCTCGCCATATGGTACTGCAACACTCTGATTGCTGTGACCGCAAGAGAGAGTAATGCGGTCTGCAGCCGGTAGTTTGCCGTAACCGTCCTCACTGAGAACAGCGGCATCTTCTACCAACACAGCGTAGGCCAACATCTCAAGCAGCGTCTGGACCGTAAACAGAGCCTGTTCATCGCTCTCATACCTTGCAAGATCGACCAACGTCTGCCAAGACACGGCGCGCCGGATGATGCTCCCCCAAAATGGGTTTTCGGTAGCCGTCCTGAAACACTCGCGCGCTTCCTCCAACTGTTGAGGAGTCAGTCTTGTCGCCCAGGAACGACGATTCGTTGGAAAGGTGCGCTTCGGAGCCTCAAAACGAAACCACTCCAATGTGCCGTTGGTCCTTCCATAGGAAATCGGAGCAATGACCTGCGAACAATTCGCAAAACTCAGGAACAACAGAAACTCATCAATGTGTGGCTGAACATCGCTCCAAGAGAACGAAAGCCCATCCTTTCGACGAAGAACGAGCCTGTGCGTAAGATTTATCTCATTGATCGGCAGAGAGACGCGAGTGAGATCGTACGAACATGGCGTCCTCTCCAGGGCGGCATTCCAGTCACCAAGGGTCCAGGTTGTATCAACATCAGGAATTAGGGTGTTGAGCAAATACAACTCGAGGGCGCGATACTTTACTTGAGGATCTGCGGTGATCAGCTGAGACTCCCCGATGAGATGGCGCGTACCGGCGGTTACAAACACATAGAAAGGGCTACCAAGAGGCAGCTGCATATGTGTCGTGCCGCGTCCGAACTTTCCATCAGGGCTTTGCGGAAGCGTTGACAAAGATTTTCCATCCGTTTGCTCGAAGTGCACGCGCAAATGACGCTGCGCACCTCCGCAGAAAAGGTGGATCGTTCCAGTGCCTAATCGGGTATCGCCATCATGTGGCACAAGGGTCATAGCGCCCCGGTAAAGCGGCAAGTCGCTGCGGGATCTAGTAATGTCCTGATTGAAGGGCGATGACTCACTCATAAGACTCCCGAGGTCACACGCCGACTGCGATCTGGGGCTGCAACCGCGTAGATTGTAACGACTTCTTCTGCGGTCAAACAACTTTCTGCCGGTATGCCCGGATGATTCCACTAGCGAAAGGACAACTCTTGTAAACCAGGCCATTACACTCATGACCGGGCGATGGTCGAGTTCCTAGAAGCGGAGCTGCAAGGCAGCGGGTTCTCGGCGGTGTCTGGGGCGAGGACTCGGAAACTCCAACACGGTGCGTTCTGGCCTGGGTGGTGCCTCGACGAGCTTCGCCCGCTGGCTGGGCATCCCGCCCAGAAGCCTCGACATGTTAAACAGTGACCTAGAGCCGCACACACGACACTGGTCACTCGGGCTATCACTCACACATTCGCACTCTGCGCACAAGACGGCAGTCCTCAGGGTCACCGCATTTAGGGGACGGCCTAGGGTCTCACTTACCACTGCCCACCTCCACAGAACCTTGAGTCATTCTAATGGCTGATTGCTGGGGAAGCACAGAAAAAGCCCCGAAAACCTCCCCGACGACCCCGAACTGGAATAACTGTCTGTAAGTCATTGATACTACTAGGAAACCAGCCGGTGATTCGCCGTACAAGTTCCGAACGGAACCCTCGGAAACAAGCCCAAATTGGCACGAATTGAGACAAAGCACGAGAAAGCGCGGGAGGAAACGGCGGAAGTCGTTGAGAATCTGGTGAGCGCGGCAGGATTCGAACCTGCGACCCATGCCTTAAAAGGGCATTGCTCTACCACCTGAGCTACGCGCCCACGACGAACGAAACTGCTACAAAGGAAAGAACTAACACGGCAACGTGGTTTTTGCCGGTAACGCAATCAGCGCACGATCAGCGCACAATGAACCAAAAGCCGATTCAAGCTTTGCCATTGCCGCGATGGTTTGATGGCTGCTGGTTTTGATGTAATGGTCACGCGTCACTTGCACATCTTTGTGTCGCAGAATCTGCTGAACCATCACGTCATCTACTCCCAGCCCGTACAGTGTTGACGCCAGCCCGCGCCTGAATGCGTGCCAGCCGTGCCACATAGGTAGACTACCATCTCGCTTGAAATCGTGCGACACAGCAGCCGCTACGTGATCCGCTTTCGGCTTCCGACAGACCCCGCAGCGAGTCAGTGCGGGCAGGATTTCCCGATTCAGCGTGTTATTCAGGTTAGCGGGGTTGCCCTTGCCATTTGCGAACATCGGTCCGCTAGAGGGATTGCCGCGGGCCAGCCGATGACGGTCTAGGATCGCTGCCAGCCGTGGAATGACCGGAACAGCAGCCTTGCTCCGTTTAGTCTTTGGCTCGTTTGTGAATCCTTCCCACACCGAGCGGTTGACCATGAGTTGCTGTCCGTTGTAATCCTCCCATCGCAGGCCGCGCAGTTCTGCCCGTCGCAAGCCGGTGAATGCAGCCACGGCGCAAACCGTTGCGGCAGGTTCCGGTATCACGGCCAGCATGGTTTCAATTTCCGTCAGAGTGTACGCGTAGGTGTCGCTATCCTCCGGCGCGTCCGGCAGGCGCACAAGCTTTACCGGATTTCCCGCGCCCTTCGGCAGCAGTTCCAACCGTTCCGCGTCATCGAAGATCAGGCTCAGCAGATTCCTGAGATGGGCCAAGGTGCTGTGCTTCATCTCGGGATTCTGTCGATGGATGCTGTCTATGACCTGCTGAGCGGAAAGCACGCGAAAATCACGCAGGCGCAGGTCAGCACAACGCGGTTTTAGCTGCGATTCCCAGCGGGCCAAGTAACCCCGATAAGTGCTTTCTCTCACGCGTTCCTTGAGATGCGGAAAGAACAGGTCGTCAGCGAAAGAGCTGATGGTCTGAGTCTGTTCCGGTTTCGTGTCGCCGTCATTCATGGGCCGCAAGAATTTTTCAGCCTCTTGCTCGATAGTCTTGGGCGCACGTTTCAGGCGGGCATGTTCGGGGGCAACTGGCGCAAGCTGCCTTGCCAGTTGCCTGCGGACCACCTGCCCGTTCTCGATAATGTTTTCCCGGTAACGGAGTACCCACCATCCGGCACGCGGGTAGATATAACCTTTCTGATGTTTCACTTGCCCTCCACTGCCCGAAGCGAGAAACGCTCACAGAATGGCTCTGGTTGGGGCTATTGGTTTGTGCAGCATTCTGCGTGCTGGCTAATATCAGACAAATGCCGACGAGGTGGACGGGCCTCATAAGACCCTCCTTGGAAAACGTGTGCTGTCAGGAACCCAGGGACTGAGCCGTCAAGGGTCGGGATCTGCCCTCTTAATGTTCCGCTCTTACGAGAACCCGCGTCAACTGAGAACGTTTCGCCCGAAGCGATCACTGTTGAAACATCTCAATTACACTCAGAATCCCCCGGGGAAGGGGCGAACAGACGGCGCAAAGTTGTGCAAACGCACGATTCTGCATTTGACGCAGCAAAATACCGGAGGTCAGAATGAAGGGCAGCCGTGACAGGGCAAGGAAAAGGGCCGGACGACAGCCGACCCTCGAGAAGAAAACTGCGGTCAGCGATGGGGAACTGTCTGCTCAACTCGCTGAATTTTGTCGGAGAGTGCGTCAACAGAATAGGCTGCTGACCGCAATCCTGCGGCAGCGGCAGCAACTAATCGCTCTGCTGCTTCGGGATTCTGGAAGGCTGCAATGAGCGATAGATCGGACTGCATCAGCTCAAGTAAAACGTCCTGCTGGCACGCCAGAATTTCGAGTAACATCTCGATCTCGGTTTGCTGCATAATGAAACGGTTCCTTTCAGTATGGGCGCGGAGGAGATGGGAGTTGAACCCACAAAACCCGGTCAGGGGTCTGACGGCTTTTAAGGCCGTTGAGCCTAGCGGTTTGCTCGTCTCCTCCGAATCCAGCTAGAGGGACAGAAGTCCGCGACTTGTTTTGGGAACGCTTGAAATGCGCGTTAGATTGTGGCTATCTCTTCATGGCGTTTTGCGGAGAACCCATCGCCAAAGGGGAACCTGACAAGGACGGATGACATAGTAACAGAATATTTTCTGTGGACAGGTGTGAGTCGCTGTGGGAAAAAAGAGCCTGAAAGTTGACCGCACGAAGTTCGAGGGGATCGTAAAAAACCTGCTGAACACGGCCCCGGTGAAGCGAGAGAACGTGAAGGTGAAGAACCCAAAGAACCGCGAGAAGCTGATCCCGCCTAGCGAACAACCAAAATAGTCAGGCCGTGTGAGTTTTCGGCTTCCACGCTCGCCCGCGATAACTCGACGTAATTACCAGCCCATCGCGACTGTGAACAACGTCGCGCTCAATGTGGCAGACAGACCTGTACCACTTCTCACTTGAATCCTTGTATCGAATCGGAATTGTGACGTTCACGATATTGTTTTCTCGCATAAAGTGGAACAGGTCGTTTCCGAGAATGCCCTCACTCTTTGATCGCTCAATCCATGTGCTTAGCTGAGCCTCTCCATCGTTCTTTGTAAGTCGCCTGATGGTGTTTTCAAAGCACAGCTTATAAGCGCCAAGCGAAACCTTGCCTGGGTAGACTCAGATCTCGTAGGCTGGTTCTCCGTCGTTCACTAAGATCAGGCCAGACCTGCCGACCGGATAACCGTGAGAATGAAGAGCAGTTCCAGTACTACTTTGCCCGTATCGCGTCGCCACAATGCGTGGCGCGGGGTGTCCACCTTTCGTCATTCCACTAATTCCGCCAATGATGGCAACAAGAACGAGAAGGGCAGCCGCTCCGTAAAACCAGTAGTGTAAGTGCGGATGCCCGGCGAAGGCTCCATTGGCGCTCGCGATAGCGGTACCGATGCCTGCCAAAATGCCCGCAACTCCCAAGGGAATAGCAATGCTGGGTTTCGGTAGTGCGCTACTTTGATTTTTGAAAGTAGCGCACTACCTGGGTTTCATCCCGCTTTATTTGCGGGCGCACCCCTGCTATGCTTGCTCATGGGAGCTTGCCCGCTCCTCTCCAAATCAAGATCAACCGAAACCCCGACTGCGAATCGGGGTTTTAGTTTTTTGGTCGAACAAACGGCGTGAAAGCGTTCTCCTCTACAAGTTGGGCATAGGGCATTGCGCTCGCCAGCGCCATCCGGCGCACCGTCATACCGAACAGATCGGGAGCCTTGCGATTGTTGAAGCGGAACGAGAACTCGTTCAGGTAACGCTGTAGGTGCTTTAAGCTGACTTTGTGGAAGGCTCCCACAATGCCGCGCTTGAACAGCGAGAAGGCCGACTCTACGGTGTTGGTGTGCACTTCGCCGCGCACATAGATTTTGTCTCTGTGGCGGATAGTCTCGTGCTTTGAGCCGTGGATGCCCGCACCGATCATGGCGGAAGGATACGCTTGCCATTCATCTGTGACCACCATTTTAACGGCGGGGTCGATGTGCTCCTTAATCTGCTCGCTAAGATTCGCTGCGGTCGGGCTTTCGATGTGGATGAGCCGTAGATCGCCGCCGCGCTCACGGATGCCCATGACCACTTCCTTGTTCAATTGCTTGCGGTAATTCCCGCGCTGTTTTCCGCCGACATAGGTCTCATCAACTTCCACCGTGCCCTTGAGCTTTGGCGGGTTCGCTTCGACCATCGCCTTGCGGATGCGATGCGCCAGATACCACGCGGTGCGGTACTGCACGCCCAGAGCACGGGAAATCTGGTTCGCGGAGATTCCCTTCTTCGATTCGGTGATGAGCGCGATGGCGAGAAACCATTTGCTCAGCGGCAGGTGCGTATCGTGGTAGACGGTGCCAGTCGTGGCGGTGAACTGAAAGCGGCAGTCATTGCACTGGTAGAGTTCGCGGTCTGGCCCGCGCTGGCCCGTCTTGCGATTCTTTTTGCCCTTAGCGGTGATGGCGGTGATCTTCTGCGATTCACAGGAAAGACACTTGACTCCATCCGGCCAGCGCATATGCTCTAGGAAAGCGAGGCACTTTGCTTCGGTGTTGAGTTCCTTGTAAACGTCTAAGAGATTCATGGCTGCCTCCGAACGCAACCATTTTCTCAAAGATTGTGTGATGTGTCAAGTGCATAATCGTGTGCAAACGCCTGGTTTCGTCAACTATTAGGGAAATGTCTATGCAATAACGACCGAAGCGTGGATGCAATGACCCGTGCCCGTGCGGGATCGGCAGAAAGTATTATTGCGGCCAGTAGGTTACGCTTCAGTGTTGTAAAGAAAGGGCACCCTGAGACTCAGGATGCCCGGTACTATTCACGTCCAACGATTTGGAAGCTGAGCCTCTACTCACCCGGAGGCTTCTGCTGTTCCCGCTTTTGCCGTTCCTCTTCCTGCTTTTTCTCCTCCGGCGTCTGCGGTTTCGCTTGCGGATGCGCAGGAGGGGGTGCGGGCTTCGCTTGAGGATGCGCAGGCGCTGGCGCCGGCTTCTCAGCAGGCGGAGGCGTGCGCTCCGCTGGACGCTGGGCCGGTGGAGGCGTTTGCGGCTTCGGGGCGGGTTTCGGCTCAGGTTTGCTGGCTTCCGGCCGAGCGGGTTCAGCACGATTCGGCTGGGCCGTCGGCGGACGGTTAGTCGGCGCAGGTGGCTCGGCTGGACGATTCGTCTGAGGATGAGCCGGCTCAGGCGGTTTGTTTGGTTGAATCGGGCGGCTAGTCGGCGACTGCGCTGCGGGCGGACGGTTGTTCGTCGCCGGTGGCGGAGTTGGACGGTTCAGCTCGGGACGATTTGTCTCCGGCCGATTGTTTGGCGGCGGCGCAGGCGGGTGGTTCGGCTGCGCCACGGGTGGACGATTCGGTTCTGCCGGAGTGGCCGGACGCTGGTTGGGAGCCTGCTGATTGGGCGGGCGATTCGCTGGCTGGTTGGCTGGCGGCGGAGTGGGCTGTCCCGGGCGGGCAGCATTCGGCGAGTTGCCAGGATGGCCAGTGGTCGGCGTCGCCGGTTTGCCGGGAGGCGCCTGCTTGACCATCGGACGCGCAGCCGCAGTACCGGCTGGACGCAAGCTCTGCAGCTCTTGTCTCCCGACAGGCTGGCCGGGATGCGCTGCCAGAGCCTGCTGCTGTTTTGCAAACGGTACCGGCGGCGGAGGCGGCGTCCTCTTTGCGATCACCTGCCGATTCATTACTGCCGCGGGCGGCGCGGTCACGTGACCCGCGGTGGAAGCCTTCGCTCCGAGCACGCTCTCGCGTGTGGGAGTTACCGCGACCCTCGCGTTCACGGACGCGCTGGCAATTTGCTGCGCGTTTACGGCGACGGCCGCGTGGGCGACGGGCTGCGCGCCGGCAAAGGCACGTTGCGGAACCACCATCACCGCACCTTGTACATTTCTGTTCGCGTACGTCACGTTCGTGATGGTCGTGCTTTTATTAATAATGGTGGTGTTGTAGACGTTCGTGATCACGGTGGTATTGACCGTCGTGTTGCTGACGTTAACCTGGGTCATGTAGCCCCGGCTGACCTGGTAGGGGGGGACATAAACTTCGCGCGGACCGAGCGGGAACCATCCCACATTGCCGCCAAAGCCGCCGGGGCCACCGCCGATGAAGACGACCAGCGCGGGCGCATACACGGCCTGCACATTTGCCGGTCCGGCTATCCAGCCCCAACGTCCGCCGAGGGTTACCCAGCGTCCGTAGTGGAAGGGCGCGTAGCCCCAGGCGGAGTCATCGACCCAAGTGTATCCCCAGGGAGAAATCCAATCCCAGTGGCCCGTGTGATAGGGTGCCCAGCCGGCTTCAATATGCGGGAACCAGACGTGGCCGTAGTTGGAATCGTCGCGCCAGTCGCCATTGTCGTCCAGGTCTTCGTAGCCGACAACATCGCGGGACAGATATTGGGCCGAGCGCGACTCGTCGTAGCGATGATCGCGAGTGTACGCCCAGTTATCAAATTGGTCGGGGCCACCGATGTCTTCCACATCGGCGTTCAGCGAATCGGTTCCGCTGAACGTGCCTCGTTGTCCGGCGTGTAGCGTATAGGTCTGGCCGTTGCCAGTCGCCTGGCCTCCGCCATCGCGCAGGCCGACGACGGTGTAGGTGCCGTCTTCACTGGCGTTTAAGCGGTAGTTTCCGGGCTGGGAAATCGTAAACGCCAGGTTCGGCGTGTCGACTTCAAAGTCATCGTCTTGGTCGAGGCGGCGCACGCGAACGTTGATCGCGCCCGACGAAAGTTGGAGCTGCACCGTATGGTCGTCCAGGTTCAGGAACGAGACGCCCGTGTTTTCGCTCAGGCGAATCACGGCGGAGCCGAGCTGGAATTCGGCGCGCGAGTCTTTGTCTGCCCAGAGCTTGTCGCCGGTCGTCATGGGGCGATTGGGGACGGCCTGGACCCAATCGTCCTCGCCGGCGGGTTGGAATGAAACCGAACCCTCCATGTAGCCGAGTCGAGCGACTCGAGTCGGGGGATCATCCTGTTGATCTTGAGCTGATGCTCGCGTGGGTAGAACGATCGTGGCGAGCGCAATTCCGAGCACTATGCTGCACCAGACTGACTTCTTCAGCGTCTTTGTCATAGAGTGTATTGCCTCCCAAGCTTCTCCGCGGACGCAAGGTTCGTGGAATTCCCGTCAACATTTGATGCTGGATATCGTGGCTTCAGACGGGATTCCCTGAACGTGCCTGACAACGACCTACGGACGAACGCGACGAACGCGACGAACAGGTTAATGCGCTCGGCCGACACGCTTTAGCGGATTATTGACAACTCAAGGATAACAGGTCGGCTGGATCACTGTTGTAACATCCCGATTTCACTCATTGACCTCGACCGGGGGTTTTGCTCGCGGCAGTCAGGTCCGCTCGCCCGATACTACGCTCTGCTCCGCTTCTGTCAGGCAGAGGCGGATTATATCCAGCAATTCAGGGAACAGGTTTTCCTTGCCGAGGCAGGCCCTTATCTCGTCTGCTTCAATGGGACCGTATGCGGTCATCATGATGACTGGGAACCCCGGGTTCTTGTCGCGAATGGCGCGGGCCAACTCCAGTCCAGTCATGCCCGGCATGCGCAGGTCCGTTACCACGATGTCGAAGTTTTCTTTCTCGAATGCTTCCAGCGCCTGGGCTGCATCGAAAGCAGTGACGGCCTTATACCCTTCCATCTCTAAGATGTCGCGGGTCACGCGGCACAGGAGCTCGTTGTCATCCACGACCAGAACTGTTTTCACAGTGTCCTCCTAGCCGGCGACGGCTTCCTGAATCATGGAGGCAGCGGCCTTCGTGAAAGCCAAGCTGCCGTCGGGTTTCAGGTTGATCTCGATGCACTCGCCGCCACTCACTTGTCCGGTGGCCACCAGGTTGGCGACGGGGTAAACGATATGGCGTTCAATCACGCGCTTCAAGTGGCGTGCACCGTATCGAGGATCCGTTCCTTCCTGGAGCAGCCACTGCTTCACCGCCGGGCTGCAGCGAAAAGTGAAGTGACTTTGTCCCGCAGCCACGGT
>Ga0116223_10002500_pt1 | contig 17338 bp, 15 predicted proteins | sample Sb_taG_3_FD_90092 | JGI IMG/M metagenome (GOLD analysis project Ga0116223, IMG submission 90092) | Peat soil microbial communities from Weissenstadt, Germany - Sb_50d_a_PC metaG | ecosystem: Environmental > Terrestrial > Soil > Wetlands > Peat | place: Germany: Weissenstadt | collected 2010-09-21 | reverse complement strand
GAAATGGCGCACCAGGAGCTCGGCTACAAGCTCTTGGACCGCGTCAAGGGCGACACCTCGAAGATCGCCAAGATCGAGCAGGAACCGCGCTTCGAAGGCCGTCAGGTCGTCATGGTTCTGGCTCCACGATAGCTCACGGATTTAAATGCGTGCCCCGGCGTCAGGTCGAGGATCATTCAGGGAGAGTAAACGGTCAGGGCAACATTCGTCGTTTTGCTGAATTGGACCGACCAGGGCTCAAGACGGTCAAAGACATGCCCAAGCGGGCCCAGGCCGGGCGCGATCTGGCCAAGAAATTCGGGGGCGAGGTCAAACAGATCTATCTCACCTCCGGTGAATCGGACCTCCTGGTCATCATCGATGCGCCGAACGGCGACGTCGTCGCCAAGATAGCGCTGGCGATCGGCGCGCAAGGCAATGCGCGCACCTGCATGATGCGCGCGTGGACCGAGGCCGAAGCGGTGGTGAAGATGATCTCCGAGCTCCCGTAGCGGCCGGATCAACGCTGAATTGTGAAGTCGATCTTTGAGGCCGCGGCCGGCGATGCATTTGCCATTTTTTGCCGGCTCTGCCATAACCGCGCCCTCCCGTCGCCCGGCTGATTAGGGCTGCCGTGGCGGCGGCGACGTGCTCCAAGCACACAACGCTCGTTGAGAGCATTTTCGGCCCGCGGAGCGTTCGCGCGTCCCGGCCAAGGAGAGCAAAATGCCCAAGATCAAGACCAAATCGGGCGCCAAAAAGCGCTTCAAGATCACCGGGACCGGGAAGGTCCTCTATGCCCAGTCACGCAAGCGCCACGGCATGATCAAGCGCACGAAAAAGCAGATCCGCCAGTTGCGCGGCACCAACGTGCTGTTCAAGACCGACGGCGACAACATCAAAAAATATTTTTTGCCGAACGGCTGACGGCGCGGCCGCCCGCGGCCGTTGTCCATTTCAGCGTTTTGCGATTCTAAAGGAGATCACCCATGGCACGCGTCAAACGCGGCGTCACTACTCATGCCAAGCACAAGAAAGTCCTCAAGGCCGCCAAGGGCTATTACGGAAGGCGCAAGAACACCATCCGCATCGCCAAGCAGGCGGTGGAGAAGGCCAACCAATACGCCTTTCGCGACCGCAAGCGGAGAAAGCGCACGTTCCGCGCGTTGTGGATCCAGCGCCTCAATGCGGCGGTGCGTCCGTTCGGCCTCAACTACAGCCGCTTCATCGCCGGCTTGAGCAAGGCCGGCATCGTCATCGATCGCAAGGTGCTGTCGGATCTGGCGATCCGCGAGCCCGCCGCCTTCGAGGCGATCGTCGGCCAGGTCAAGTCGGCACTGGCAGCATGAGCGTACCATGATCGATCGCGCCTATGTAGCGCGCATGGCGCGCTACAATCGCTGGCAGAACGAGAACCTCTACGGCGTCGCCGACCGGTTGTCCGATGCAGAGCGGCGTCACGAGCGCGGCGCCTTCTTCGGTTCCATCCATAAGACGCTCAGCCACATATTGTGGGGCGACCAGATTTGGATGAGCCGATTTTCCGACGTACCGAAGCCGCAGGCGGGAATTCCGGAATCCGTTACGCTCTATCCCGATTGGGCGGGATTAAAGACGGAGCGCACGCGTTTCGATCAGACCATGATCGATTGGGCCGATGCGGTCGAGGCGTCGTGGCTTGCCGCCGAGCAGACCTACTATTCCGCCGCGACCAAGCGCGAATGGACGCGGCCGCGCTGGCTCCTGGTCACGCATATGTTCAATCACCAGACGCATCATCGCGGTCAGGTCCATTGCATGCTGACGCAGGCCGGCGGGAAGCCGTCCGATACCGACCTGCCGGTCATGCCGGATTGAGCGAACATGTCCGACATCGCGCAACTTGAAACAGACATCCTCGCCGCGGTCGCCGCCGCGAGTGACGAAGCGGCACTCGAAGCGGTTCGTGTCGCCGCGCTCGGCAAGAGCGGCTCCGTCACGGCGCTTTTGAAGACGCTCGGCACGCTGTCCCCGGACGAGCGCAAGAGCCAGGGGCCGTTGATCAACGGCCTCAAGGATCGGGTCAATGCCGCGCTTTCCACCCGCCGCGAGGCTTTCAAAAATTCGGCGCTCGAAGCGCGACTCAACATCGAGAGCATCGATGTGACGCTGCCGGTGCGCGAGGCGCCGGCGGAGATCGGGCGCGTGCATCCGATCACGCAGGCGATCGACGAGCTGACGGCGATTTTCGCCGACATGGGTTTCGCCGTCGCCGAAGGCCCGGACATCGAGAGCGAAGACTACAACTTCACCAAGCTCAATTTTCCGGAAGATCATCCGGCGCGCGACATGCACGATACGTTTTTCTTTAATCCGAAGCCGGACGGCTCGCGCCTCTTGCTGCGCACGCATACCTCGCCCGTGCAAGTTCGCACGATGCTCAGCCAAAAGCCGCCGATCCGCGTCATCATTCCCGGCCGCACCTATCGCTGCGATTCCGACCAAACGCACACGCCGATGTTCCATCAGGTCGAGGGCCTGGTCATCGACCGCACCTCGCATCTCGGGCATCTGAAATGGATCCTCGAAGAATTCTGCAAGGCGTTTTTCGAGGTCGATCACGTCAAGATGCGCTTCCGGCCGTCGTTCTTTCCGTTCACCGAGCCGTCGCTCGAAGTCGACATCCAGTGCCGCCGCGACAAGGGCGAAATCCGCTTCGGCGAAGGCGACGACTGGATGGAGATTCTCGGCTGCGGCATGGTGCATCCCAACGTGATGAAAAATTGCGGGCTTGATCCCGATGAATTCCAGGGCTTTGCCTGGGGCATGGGGATCGACCGCATTGCCATGCTCAAATACGGCATGCCGGATTTGCGCGCCTTCTTCGAGGCCGATGTCCGCTGGCTGTCGCATTACGGCTTCCGCCCGCTCGATTGGCCCACTCTGGCGGCGGGATTAAGCGCGTGAGTGCGCTGCGCGCGCGTGCGGGGACGCGCCCATGATGAAATTCACTGATCGCTGGCTCAAGGAGCATCTCGACACCGATCATTCGCTTGGCGAGATCGTGGAAAAACTCACAATGATCGGGCTTGAGGTCGAGCGCGTCGAAGACAAGGCCAAGTTGCTCGCGCCGTTTGTCATCGCCCGCGTCACCGGGGCCAGGCAGCATCCGAACGCCGACCGGCTGCGCGTCTGCATGGTCGACACCGGCAGCGGCGATCCGATCCAGGTGGTGTGCGGCGCGCCCAATGCGCGCACCGGCATGAAGGCCGTGTTTGCCGCGCCCGGCGCGTTCATTCCCGGCAAGAACCTCACCCTTGGCGTGGGCAAAATCCGCGACGTGGAAAGCCGCGGCATGCTGGTCTCCGCCTTCGAGCTGCAACTCTCCGACGATCACGAAGGCATTATCGAGCTGCCCGACGATGCGCCGGTCGGCGCCAATTACGCACAATGGGTCGGTCTCGACGACGCGGTGATCGAGATCAACCTGACGCCGAACCGCGCCGATTGCACGGCCGTGCACGGCATCGCCCGCGATCTCGCCGCCGCCGACATGGGGACGTTCAAGGACGCGCCCATCAAAGCGGTCAAAGGCGAATTCCCCTCGCCTGTCGCCGTCAAGATCGAGACCCCCGATTTGTGTCCGGCCTTCGCGCTGCGGCTCGTTCGCGGCGTGAAGAACGGTTCATCTCCCGCCTGGCTGCAACAGGGGCTGACCGCGATCGGGCTTCGCCCGATCAATGCGCTGGTCGACATCACCAACTTCATCACCTACGACCGCGGCCGGCCGCTGCATGTCTTCGATGCCGCGAAGTTGCGCGGCAATCTCACGGTGCGGCGCGCCCGCGCTGGCGAGGCGCTGCTCGCGCTCGACGGCAAGACCTACGCGCTCGACGACACGATGTGCGTCATCGCCGATGAAACGGGTGTGGAATCGCTGTCCGGCATCATGGGCGGCGAAAAAACCGGCTGTTCGGCGGCGACCACGGACGTGCTCATCGAATCGGCGCTGTGGAATCCGACCAACATCTCGCAGACCGGACGCACGCTGGCTATTAATTCGGACGCGCGCTATCGCTTCGAGCGCGGTGTCGATCCGGCCTTCATGCTGCTCGGGCTCGAATTCGCCACCCGCATGGTGCTCGATCTCTGCGGTGGTGCGCCGTCGGAGATCGTCGTCGCCGGCAGCGCGGAGGCGACCCCGCGCATCATCGATTTTCCGCCCTCCGAGGTCGAGCGGCTCACCGGACTTGCGGTGCCGCTGGCGGAGACGCGGCGCGTGCTCGATCGCCTCGGCTTCGCCGTCTCAGGCGAAAGCGCGCGGGTCAAGGTCACGGTGCCGACGTGGCGGCCCGACGTGGAAAGCAAGACGGACGTGGTCGAGGAGGTGGTGCGCATCCTCGGCGTCGATCGCGTGAAGCCGGCGGCGTTCGACCGCGGCGAGGCGCCACGCAAGCCGGTGCTCACACCGATCCAGGTGCGCACGCGCAAGGCCAAGCGCGCGCTTGCCGCGCGCAACTTGGTCGAGGCGGTCACCTGGTCCTTCATCGCCCACCGCGAGGCCGAATTGTTCGGCGGCGGCAAGCCGGAGCTGGTTCTGGCCAACCCGATCGCGGCCGAGCTGTCCGACATGCGGCCGAGCCTCATTCCCGGCCTGGTTGCCGCCGCGCAGAAGAACGTCGATCGCAGCCTGCCCGATGTGGCCCTGTTCGAGGTCGGCCAGGTGTTCCGCGGCGATGCTCCAGCCGATCAGCTGACCGCCGCCGCCGGCATCCGCCGCGCGCTGGGGAAGCCATCCGGCATCGGCCGCCATTGGCAAAAGCGGGACGGCGAGGTGGACGCGTTCGACGCCAAAGCCGACGCGCTTGCCGTGCTGGCGGCCGCCGGCGCGCCGGCGCAGGCGCTGCAAGTGGTGCCCGGCGGCCCGGCGTGGTTCCATCCGGGCCGCAGCGGCACCATCCAGATCGGCCCGCAGAACGTGCTCGGGCATTTCGGCGAGCTGCATCCTGGCGCGCTTGAGGCGCTCAATGCCGAAGGCCCGCTCGTCGCCTTCGAGGTCATTCTCGAGCGCCTCCCCGAGCCGAGGACGCGGGCGACGCGCGCCAAGCCCATGCTCGATCTGTCGGCCTTCCAGCCGGTCGAGCGGGATTTCGCGTTCGTTGTCGAACGCAACGTCAAGGCCGCCGACATCGTGCGCGCCGCACAATCGGCCGACCGCAAGCTGATCGCCGGCATCACCGTGTTCGACGTTTACGAGGGGCCGGGCATCGCGCCGGACAAGAAATCGATCGCCATTGCCGTCACCATCCAGCCGCGCGACAAGACCATGACCGATGCGGAGATCGAGGCGCTCGCGGCCAAAATCGTCGCCGAGGTCGGCAAGCGGACCGGCGGCGTGTTGCGCGCTTAGCGCGTGATCCGGAAAAGTGGAACCCGGTTTTCCGAAAAGATCGTGCGCCAATAAGCATCCTCAGCGGGTCTCCTCGCGCATGATGTTGGGCGCAGCCTGAATTCTGCGGTACGCCGGTTTGCTTCTGGGCGCAGCCGCGGGTGAGGCCGGCGGTTCCTTGGTCGGCCCGAGATGGCGCAAGACCGCGTCGGCGGCGCGCGTTCCCGATTCCCAGGCGCCGCCGACCGTGCCCCACAACGTCTCGTGGACGGCCTCGCCGGCGAACCAGACAGCATTCTGCACCGGCTCCATGAGCGTGCGGCGCGCGCCTTGCCATCCGGGCGCCGCCGCCGAAGCGGCGCCGAGCGCCCAAGGCTCATGATTCCAGCGCGTGGCGTGCGAGCGCTTAATCGTCTTTTTCACGTCGGCGCCGTAAAGGCCGGCCAGCCAACCGGCGGCGAAATTGACCATTTCCGCTTCGCCGTGCGCCGAGAGCTCGCGGCCGAAGGCGCCGGCGACCTCGATCAGGCAAAGTGGCGTGCCGGAAACATTGGCAAGGACCGCGGCGGTGTGCGTATCGGCCGATTTCTCGAACACCAGGTCGTCGCTTTCGAAGCCGAGCGGATTGCCGTCGAGCTCGAGCGCGATATGATCGCAGCTGCCGAGCGACAGCTTGGCGAAGGCATCGAGCTGGCGCTTGGGAAGCTCGGGCGCGAATTTGATGACGCCGGAATTGATCACATTGGTGGACGCGGTGACGATAACGGCGCGCGTGGCGATCGCGCCCTTCGCCGTCTCCACCGTGACGACGCCCCGCGTATCGACCAGGGTTGCCGGTGTCGAGAGCTTGACCGCGATGCCCTCGGCGAAGGACGCAAGCAGCGCACCGAAGCCCTGGCGGCAGAATGCGGCGGTGCTGCGCTCGGCGGATTTGGCGAAATCGACCGCCGACATTTGCGTCAGTTCCTTGCCGCTGGTGAACGGCCCGAGGACAAAATCGATCGACGGGCGCCAGTCGCCGAGGTCGTTCGGCATCGCCTGCGCGCACGCCACGTCGGCTCTGCGCGCCGCCTCGGCGATGGCGCGGTTGGCGCGGACCTGCAGGGCCAAAAAGTCCTCGAGCTCGCCTTCGCGCGCATAGCGCCGGCCGATTCTCACCTTCTGGTTCGCCGGCGCCGGATAGACCTCGATGCCGCGCCGCGGCGTGAGCTTGCCGAGCGGATTGAGATCGGGCGCATAAATCCAGTGCGCCCCGCGGTCATAGGGCACGCCGAAGGTTCGCGTCTCGGTGATGCAGCGGCCGCCGATATGATCGGCCGCTTCCAGCACGACGAATTTCCGGCCGCCGGCAGCGAGCCGACGCCCGGCGGCGATCCCGGCGGCGCCCGCGCCGACCACGACCACATCGACTTCCGCGGATGCCCGTGTCACCGCGCCGGCCGCGGGACGCGTCGCCGCGAGCGCGGCTGAGGCAGCAAGGAAAGAGCGGCGGCTCAGGCGCTGCATGGGTTCCAAAATGCTTGCAGGTTTACGCAGATTGCCCGAACGGCGCGTGACGCGCAAACGCTGCTCTCCGCTTGTGCACGGCGATCCGCACGCTACTTCTTTGGTGGCGCATGATCTTTTCGGAAAACCGGTTCCCACTTTTCCGGATCATGCGCTAGCTCTTTGCAGGGGACCCCGATGCTCGACGATGCGGTCAAAGCGCTCGGACAGATGCTCTCGCCGCCGTTGCGCGCGGTGTTGTGGAAATCGGTCGGGCTTGCACTCGCGCTCGTCGTCGTCGTTGCCTTCGCGCTCGACCGGCTGATCGTTTGGCTGGTCGGCGCCGGCAGCGCCTCAGTCGAGCAAGGTCTCGGCGCGCACGCGCATCTGCCGGCGACGGCGGCCGCGTGGCTCCTTTCGGTAGCGGCCGGTTTGGGTATCGTTCTCGGCGGCGTTTTGCTGATGCCGGCGGTGACCGCGTTCGTCGCCAGCTTTTTTGCCGACGAGATCGCCGAGGAGGTCGAGCGCGTGCACTATCCCGGCGAGCGGCCCGGCATGCGCCTGCCGCTGTCGCTGGCGATGCTCGAAGGCGGCAAGACGGCGCTGCTGGCGATCGCCGTCTATGTTTGCGCCGTGCCGTTCCTGTTGCTCGCCGGGTTCGGCGCCGTGATCTTTTTTCTCGCCACCGCCTGGCTGCTCGGCCGCGAATATTTCGAGCTTGCCGCCATGCGCTTTCGGCCGCCGGCCGAAGCCAAAATGTTGCGCAAGCGCTACGCCGCGACGGTCTATGGCGGTGGATTGCTGATCGCCGCCTTCGTCTCGATCCCGATCGTCAATCTGGCGACGCCGCTATTTGCCACGGCGCTGATGGTCCATCTGCACAAACGGCTTGCACAAGCGGCTCGGCGGCCGCGCATTGGCGGCGCCGGAAATCTAGGCCGATACGAGGACGAATAAGCCGGCGTTACTGCCCGGGAGTTGTCGCCGGCGTCGGCAGTGGCTCCAAAGGCGAAAGTCCGGATTTCGCGCCGCGGGAGCTGTCCTGCTTCTGCGGCTTCTGCTCGCGGGGATAGAGCTCGACCTTCGGCGGCTTTTGTTCGGGCCGGTAATCGGTGGAGGAAAGGCCGCCCGCGATGCTGGCGCCCTGTTCGATCTGCAGCAGGCCGTAGCTGATGTTGCCGTCGACGCGGCCGCTCGAGCGCAGGATCAAGAGGCACTTGACGTCGAGCTTCTCGAAGACCTTGCCGGAAATCTCCGCGTTCTCGGCAACGGTAATCCTGCCCTTGATCGCGCCGGTCTCGCCGACGATCAGATTGCCCACCGTCACGTCGCCCTCGAGAGTGCCGCAAACCACGAGCGTATCCGGTACCGAAATTTCGCCCTTAATGGTGACGCCCTCGCCGATATAAAGGCGATTGGCATCCGGTATCGTGTGTTCTGTCGACGACATCTGCTACCCCTTTTCCCCGCCTTTAACCCGCTGGTTAATTTCTACGTCACCGCGCCGCATTTGTCATCGGCGGCAAGCGGCGACTTTCACATTTCGTTAACCGAATGCGCTAGCGGTTTAAATTCCTAAGAATCTGCGGCACGAGCTGATCGAGCGCAGCATTAGGCGTAGGTCGCGCGCCAGCTGCCAGGCGCGTAGGCCTTGCGCACGACTTCCACGTAAGGCACCGGGCTGACGATCGCCCGCATATGCGTCTGTGTATGACGCTCGACGATCGGCTTGGCGGAGCCACCATCTTCCTCGCCCCACACGAAGATGACTTCCGTGCCGGGCTCCGCGTAGTCGGCGTCGAGCGCGGCCAAAGTCAGCATCTTGCCTTCGTTGGCCGTGTATCCGATCCAGGTGGAGATTCCGACCGTCTTGCCGTCGAGGATCACGCGGTCGAACGGATGCATCGAATAGACAGCCGACGGCCAGTCGATGAACTTGGCTCGGTTGTGCCTCTGGAAGGTGCTGCCGATTGTGCGCATGACGTCATCGTCATTCAGCGCCAGCGTGACCTTCTTGCGATGCGGACGGTTGGACATTTTATCGAGCGCTTCGCGGCCGATGAAGTCATGATCGAACTTCATGAAGCCGCCGTAGCCCATGTCCCACGGCGTGAAATAATAGTCTTCGATATTGTCCGAATAGAAGCTGCCGCCAATCGACGCTGAAGCTTCGTAGCCCGAGGCCGGCAGCCATTCGCGATACGCCATCATCGCCGCACCAGTGTAGACGGCCGGAAGCGGCGAAGGAATCCAACCCGATTCCAGGGCGTTGGAGGAGTAGGCGCGACCGCCCACGAGCCGCAGACCAAATTCTTCGCCGGCTTTCACCAGCGCCTCGCGCACGGCTTCACCCTCGTCCCACGGGCCGAAAAGTTCCCAGCCCGGCTGGCCGGCCATGCCGTGACGAAGCGCGCGCACCGTTTTTCCGGCAATCGTCAGCGACGTCATGTTGAAGAACTTGAGTTCCGGCGGTGTCTTTCCGAGCACTTTGGCGATGGCCTTCATCGCGTTCGGGCCCTGGATCTGGAAGCGATATGACTTCCGCCTGCCGTCCGAGCGCAACGCCGAACGCTGGTCCAGCTCGACCCTGACGTCGTACTTGCCGGTTTGCGCGTGATAAGTGACCCAGTTCAAAGCGGGCGCGCGGCCGACGAGGTTGAATTTGTTTTCGGCCAGATAGAACAGAATAACGTCGCCGATCACGTAGCCGTCAGGACTGCACGGCACGAACTGCTTGGCCTTGTTCACCTCGAAATTCTTGAAGCTGTTCATCGACAATGTAGAGAGCAGCTTGAACGCGTCCGGCCCCTCCACCGCCAGATCGGCCATGTGATAGGACTGATTGAACAGCACGCAGGTCTTCTGCCAGGCCTGCTGTTCGTCGCGCCAGTTCGTGTATTCGGCCGGCACGCCGGGATAGACGTTCGGGCCGGTCTGCTGGTTGCGCAACAATTCGACAGGCTTAACGGTTTGCAGCAACAGCTCCAAATTCTTTGCAGTCATCGTATCTCCGAAACTGAGCTGTGCCTTAAGCCGTCTGCCGCACGCGCCAGCCGCCGCCATACGACTCGCGGACGTCGCGCGCATAAGGCACCGGCGCGACCTTGACGCGGATTTCGGTCTGCTTATGGCGCTCGACGGTGGGCTTCCTGGTGCCGCCGTTTTCCTCGCCCCACACCAGCGTCAACACGTCGCCCTGATTGACATCGGGATCGACGACGCCGAGCGACAGCATCTGGCGTTCGTTCCAGGTCATGCCGCTGAACATCGAGAGGCCGACGGTCTTGCCGCCGCGCTTGACCGTATCGAACGAGGCCGAGCCGTAATTCGACAGCGGCAGGTCGATATATTTGTAATTCTCGATCCCCGGCTCGAAAAAGGAGCGAAAGATCTTGGCCACATCGTCGGCGTTCCAGGCGAAGGTCACTTTGCGGCGATGCGGCTTGTCCTTCATCTTCTCCAGCGCCGCGTGGCCGATGAAGTCGTGGTCGAATTTGATGAAGGAGCCGTAGCCCATTTCATAGGGCGTCGAATAATAATCCTGGATGTTGGTGGAGAGGAAGCTGCCGGCGATCGAGCCGGTCGCCACGTAGGAATCCGGCTTCGACCATTCGCGGAACGCTTTCTGCTTCTCGCCGGTATAGACAGCGGGCAGCGGCGACGGAATCCAGCCCGACTCCAAAGTGTTCGTCGCGTAAGCGCGGGAGCCGACCGGGACGATGCCGAATTCCTTGCCGGCTGCGAGAATGGCGGCGCGGATTTCCTCGCCTTCGGCGTAAGGACCCCATACTTCGAGGCCGGGCGCGCCCGCCATGCCGTGGCGCAGGCAGCGCACCTTGCGGCCCGCGATATTGATGGCGTCCAGGGTGAAGAATTTCACTTCAGGGATCGGGCCGCCGTTGAGCTTTTCGAGGATCTTCCAGGCGTTCGGGCCTTGGATCTGATAGCGGTAGTGGCGGCGCGTCACTGGCTTGCCGCCGGGCCGCGAGGGCGAACGGTCGTCGCGTTCCATCTTGATGTTGAACTTGCCGGTCTCGCCATGAAACTGAATCCAATCGACGTTGGGCGCGCGACCGACGAAATTGAGCTGGTTCTCGGCAAGGTGGAACAGAATGCCGTCGCCGATGACATAGCCGTCATGGGAGCACGGCACGAACTGCTTGGCGCGGTTAACGGGAAAATTGGCGAAGCTGTTGATGGTCAGATAGTTCATGAATTTGAACGCATCCGGCCCAGTGACCATCATTTCGGCCATGTGATGCGATTGGTCGAACAGCACCGCGGTCTTGCGCCAGGCGAGCTGCTCGTCGCGCCAGTTGGTGAATTCCGCGGGCACCACCGGATAGACATAGGCGCCGAGTTGTGAATTGCGCAGCATCTCGACCGGGTTGCGCGTCTTCAGGATTTCTTCCAGATTTTTTTCGGGCATTTTCCTCTCCAGTGATGTTCGGATGTTCTTAGTCCAGGACGATCCGGCGGATCAAGCTCGCCAATTACCGCGCTCGCGAAGACGACGTTCACTCGCGCAAGTGCAGCGCTGTCACCGTTCCTCCCCCAAAAATGCTCGGGAAAACACGTCGGTCAGTACCAAGCGGGGCCGGGGTGTTTCGTCAACTGCTAAAGACGGCCGTATGGCTGTTAAACGCCGGCCGTATGGCCGGTGGGCCTAGTCCCAATAGCGCCGCGAACCGGATGGAGTTTTTGTGGTGCTTCGTTCCCGCAGCAAACCGACCGCAAGCCGCCGGCCGACATGGTGTCGCCGACGTGGCGTCACCGCAAGTGATGGTTTTCGGCTGTGGCCAAACACCGCGCCCGGGGGCCGGTTGCACGGTCATTCGCACTGCCCTCGCGCCGGGACGCAACATCTGCTAGTGGGGCGCGGCTGGGTGGCGGGACGAATCGGTTGATTTGATGCACAAACAGCCGGTCTGGAGCGCAGGATGCTGAAGAGATTGCGCGCCGCCGCGCACTTCTTCAACCAAAAGGTCGGCTTCAGTCGATTAGGTGTGGCGCTCAGCGTCGCCATCATTATCGTCGCCGTCATCGTGCTCTATCGCATCCTCCGCGATATCGATCTCGATGAACTCCTCGACGCGCTCGAAGCAACCGATTGGCGGACACTCGGCATCGCCGGCTTTTTCGTCGCCGCCGGCTATCTGACGCTCACCTTCTACGACCTGTTTGCGCTTCGCACGATCGGCCGCTCCGAGGTGCCGTATCGCGTCGCCGCCTTGGGCAGCTTCACCAGCTACGCGGTCGGGCACAATGTCGGCGCCAGCGTCTTTTCCGGCGGCGCGGTGCGCTATCGCATCTATTCCGCCTGGGGCCTCAGCGTGATCGAAGTTACCAAAATCTGCTTCGTCGCCGGGCTGACCTTCTGGCTCGGCAATGCCACCGTGCTCGGCCTCGGCGTCCTCGACGCGCCGCAAGCGGCGCGCGCCATCGATCAGCTGCCGCTCTGGCTCAACCGCGTTTTCGCGCTCGTCATCTTGGCGTTGCTCGCGACTTACGTCGCCTGGGTCTGGATCAAGCCGCGGATCATCGGCCGCGAAGGCTGGACGGTGTCGTTGCCCGGCGGTCCGCTGACTCTCGTTCAGATTGCGATCGGCATCCTCGACCTGTCGTGCTGCGCGCTCGCCATGTACATGCTGGTGCCCGACGAGCCGAATCTCGGATTCGTCACGGTCGCGGTGATCTTCGTCGCCGCGACTTTGCTCGGCTTCGCCAGCCATGCCCCCGGCGGGCTGGGCGTTTTCGACGCCGCCATGATGATCGCGCTGTGGCAGTTCGACAAGGAAGATCTGCTGGCCGGGCTTTTGCTGTTCCGCTTGCTTTATTACATCATTCCTTTCGTCATCTCGCTGACGATCCTGGGAACGCGCGAAGTTTTGCTGGGCCGCGCGGCGCGGCGGCTGGCGCGGCCGGTAGCAGCGCCGATGAGCCAAGCGAGCGGGCTGGTGCGGGAAAAATCCGAGGTTTGAAACGGAAGATTCGATACGAAACACCCGGCTGATCCGGCGAGCGAACGGGCGGCGCCGCGGGGATGGGTTTGATGAGCGTGAATGAAGATCGCATGGCGCCGCGAAGGAGTGCGTGGCGTGGCGTCCGCCTGGTGATCGCGGCGGCGGCGGTCGTGTTCGCCGCCTTGGCGATCGTCGGCTCGCTCGACATCGGCTACGCGGTTGCGGGCTTTGTCATCGTGGCGGCGGTGGCGTTTCTCGCCCTGCGCGGCGGCGAAGAGATCGAACGGATCGCCCGCCCGGCGGCGATTGCCGAACGTGCCGGCGAGCCGCTCGACGCCGTCATCGCCGGCCTGCCGGATCCAGTGATCGCGCTCGACGGCAACGGGCGCGTGCTCGCGCTCAACGATCGCGCGCGTGCGCTGGCGCCGGCTTTGCGGCTCGGCGAGCCGGCGTCGCTGGCGTTGCGGCTGCCTGAACTGATCGAGGCCATCGGCCGCGCCTATGCCAGCGGAGAAGAGCAGCGCGTCGAATATTCCGAGCGGGTGCCGCTCGACCGCTTGTTCGAATTGATCGTGATGCCGGTGAAGCGGGCATCGAATCCGGGCAGGCCCGATCTGGTGCTGCTGACTTTTCACGACCTAACGCCGCTGCGGCGGGTCGAAGAGATGCGCGCCGATTTCGTCGCCAACGCCAGCCATGAGCTGCGCACGCCCTTGGCCGCTCTTTCCGGTTTCATCGAGACTTTGCAGGGCTCGGCGCGCGACGATACCAAGGCGCGCGACCGGTTCCTTGCCATCATGCAGGAGCAGGCGCGGCGGATGGCGCGGCTCATCGACGATCTTTTGTCGCTCTCGCGCATCGAGCTCAATGCGCACCGGCGCCCGGACACGCCGGTCGATCTGGTGCCGATCGTCCGCCAGGTGGCCGACGGTCTCGAAACATTGGCGCGCGACCGCGGGGTGACCGTGTATATCGAGGCGGCCGACGCCTTGACCGTTCCCGGCGACCACGACGAGCTGGTTCGCCTGTTCGAGAACCTGGTGGAGAATGCCCTCAAATACGGCGCTCCCGGCAAGCGCGTCGACATCGCTTTGACGCAAGGCCGTTCTTCCGACGGCGCGGCGGAGGCCCGCGTCAGCGTCCGCGATTACGGACCCGGAATCGCGCCGGAACATTTGCCGCGGCTCACCGAGCGCTTTTATCGTGTGGACGTGCGCGAGAGCCGGGCGCAGGGCGGCACCGGGCTCGGGCTTGCGCTGGTCAAGCACATCCTCAATCGTCATCGCGGCCGGTTATCGATTGAAAGCACGCCTGGAGCGGGCGCCACCTTTACCGTTTATCTGCCCACCGCCAATACCCCGGCTGGCGGCTAATTGCTCGACAGATCAAAGACTTGGACTGTCATCCAATTGTCATGTTGGGCTCATAGAACGGTGACGTGCCGAAGCTACGGAGTTCGCAGCTGCGGGTCTGGCTTGATCAAGCGATCTTTCCCCCAGCGCGTTGCCTAAAGACGTCGACAACAACAAGGGTTCCGACCGGGAACCGAAAGTCGGCGTAGGGCTGGGATCTGCGTCGCGCAACTTCCGCTGACAGGAGCATGCCGTGAACCAGTTGAGAAACATTGCCGTCGCCGGACTTCTGGCCGCGACGGTTCTTCCCGCGGCCGCCGTCGACCTTTCCGGCGCCGGCGCGACGTTTCCCTATCCCATCTACGCCAAATGGGCGGACGCGTACAGAAAAGAGACTGGCGTCGGCCTCAATTACCAGTCGATCGGCTCTGGCGGAGGGATCAAACAGATCCAAAACAAGACTGTGACGTTTGGTGCCTCCGATATGCCGCTGAAGCCTGCGGAACTGAAGAAGTGGAGCATGGTTCAGTTCCCCACGGTGATTGGCGGCGACGTGCCAGTGGTCAATCTCGAAGGCATCAAGTCCAACGAACTGAAGCTCGACGGCGATACCGTGGCGAAAATCTTCCTTGGCGAGATCACCAAGTGGGACGATGCGGCGATCAAGAAGCTCAATCCGAACGCCAAGCTTCCCTCGCAGGCGATTGTCGTCGTTCACCGGTCGGACGGTTCGGGAACGACCTTCATTTGGACGGACTATCTCTCGAAAGTAAGCGAGAAATGGAAGTCGGATGTAGGTGCAAATACGTCGGTCGAATGGCCCGCCGGCATTGGGGCTAAGGGCAACGAGGGCGTTTCCAACAATGTGACCCAGACCAAGGGTTCGATTGGCTATGTCGAATACGCGTATGCAAAACAGAACGGTATGACGACAGTTGCTATGATTAATCAAGACGGTAAGACCGTTGTACCGGACGCCGCCGCCTTCCAAGCTGCTGCCGCCTACGCTGATTGGGAAAAGTCCGAAGGCTTCTATGTTATTCTCACCAATCAGCCGGGCGCAGCTTCTTGGCCGATCGCAGGGGCGACATTTATTCTGATTTACAAGCAGCCGCAGGACCCGGTAGCCGCCGCCGAAGCGCTCAAGTTCTTCGCTTGGGCGTATGCCAAGGGCGATAAGATGGCCGAGGAACTCGATTACGTCCCGATGCCGAAAAAGGTTGTCGATCAAATCGAGAATATGTGGGCAAAAGAAATTATGGACGGAACTGGAAAGCCGCTCCGCGCGACGATGGCGCATTAGGTCGATGCAAACCGGCGAGGCGCTACCGCACGGGGGTGCCTCGCCCTTATCCGCTGACCGGTCCGCCGCGCGCGGCATCTTGTGCGGCGACCGGCAGATCGTTTGAGTAGGCGCTCTTTTTTGAGTAGGCGCTCTTTGATGGCCTTGAAGGAGCGCATGGATGGTTTCGGCCCGGAGGCGATCCGTGGTTGACTTTGCGCTACGAGAGGCGGCGATGGTTTCCGTCGAGGCAACCACGCGCGCCCGAGCGCTCGACCGGTTGCGGCTGGGCGACGCCGCCTTTCGTCATATGACACGCGCGGCAGCCATCGGCGTCCTGCTGCTCCTCACCGGCGTGATCATTTCTCTGATCGCCGGCGCGTTGCCGGCGCTCAGGGCTTTCGGCTTCGGGTTCCTAACGACCGAAAAGTGGAATCCCGTTACCGAGAAATTCGGCGCGCTGGCGCCGATCTACGGCACGCTCGTAACCTCGTTCATCGCCATGCTGATCGCTGTCCCGGTCGGATTGATGATCGCGTTCTTCCTCACCGAATTGTGCCCGCCATGGCTGCGGCGGCCGATCGGGATCGCCATCGAGCTGCTCGCCGGCATCCCCAGCATCATCTACGGGATTTGGGGACTTTTCGTTTTCGCGCCGTTCCTGCAGGGGACGCTGCAGCCGTTCCTGATCAACACACTCGGCAACGTGCCCGGGATCGCGCCGCTTTTCTCCGGGCCGCCTTACGGCATCGGCGTGCTCACCGCCGGACTGATCCTCGCCGTGATGGTGCTGCCCTTCGTCACCTCGATCTCGCGCGACGTCTTCGAGGCGGTCCCGCCCGTGCTCAAGGAAGCCGCCTATGGCGTCGGCTGCACAACCTGGGAGGTGGTGCGGTTCGTGGTTCTGCCTTATGCCAGAGTTGGAGTTATCGGCGGGGTGATGCTCGGCCTCGGCCGGGCGCTGGGTGAAACCATGGCCGTGACTTTCGTGATCGGCAACGCGCACCGGATCTCGGCCTCATTGATTGCGCCCGGAACTACCATCTCCGCAACCATCGCCAATGAATTCACCGAAGCGGTCGGCGACCTCTACACCTCGTCGCTGATCGCGCTCGGATTGATCCTGTTTGTCATCACCTTCATCGTGCTGGCGGCGGCCCGTTACATGCTGCTGCGCATCGAGCGCCGGATCGGATGAGATTATGACCGCTCGCTATGCTGCACGCCGCCGCACTAACGCGATCGCCATGGTACTTTCGCTGGCGGCGACGATTTTCGGTTTGGGTTGGCTGGTCTTGATTCTCGGGGCGCTCTTGTGGCACGGCTTCGGCGGGTTATCGTTGGCGGTCTTTACGCAAATGACGCCGCCGCCGGGCTCGAGCGGCGGGTTGCTCAATCCAATTTTTGGCAGCGTCATTCTAACCGTGCTCGCGGTCGTGATCGGCACCCCGATCGGCATTTTGGCCGGCACTTATATGGCCGAATATGGCCGTTACGACCGGCTGACCAGCATCGTGCGCTTCATCAACGACATCCTGCTGAGCGCGCCGTCGATCGTGGTTGGATTGTTCATCTACGAGGTGATGGTGGCGCCGATGGGCCATTTCTCCGGGCTGGCCGGCGGGGTCGCGCTTGCGGTCCTCGTCATACCGGTCGTGGTGCGCACCACTGAAGACATGCTCATGCTGGTGCCGAATACGTTGCGCGAGGCCGCCACCTCGATCGGCCTGCCGCGCTCGATGTCGATCATACGGATCTGTTACCGCGCGGCCCGCGCCGGCATGGTGACGGGCGTGCTGCTGGCGGTCGCTCGCATCAGCGGCGAGACCGCGCCTCTGCTCTTCACCTCGCTCAACAATCAGTTCTGGAGCACGAGCCTCAACGCGCCGATGGCGAGCCTGCCGGTGGT
>Ga0116223_10002489_pt1 | contig 17374 bp, 10 predicted proteins | sample Sb_taG_3_FD_90092 | JGI IMG/M metagenome (GOLD analysis project Ga0116223, IMG submission 90092) | Peat soil microbial communities from Weissenstadt, Germany - Sb_50d_a_PC metaG | ecosystem: Environmental > Terrestrial > Soil > Wetlands > Peat | place: Germany: Weissenstadt | collected 2010-09-21 | reverse complement strand
TGACCTGCCCCCGGAAAACTCTACCAGTTGAAGCTGGAGTTCTCTCGTAATCTAAACGGGAGGACGGAGCATGAAGAAGAGCCGGTATACGGAAGAGCAGATCATCGGGATCTTGAAGCAGCACGAGGCCGGAGTGAAGACGGCGGACCTTTGCCGGGAGCACGGGATCAGCCCGGCGACGTTCTATGGCTGGAAGTCGAAGTTCGGCGGCATGGAGGTCAGCGAGGCGCAGCGGCTGAAGGCGATGGAGGACGAGAACCGTCGTCTGAAGCTGCTAGTGGCGGAGCTGAGCCTGCATGGTGAGGCGCTGAAGGCGGTCATAAGAAAAAACGGGTGGAGCTTGCCGGTCTGAGAGAAGAAGTGGCGTTCATCTCGGTCGAGTTCCGGCTGAGCGAACGCACGGCCTGCAAGCTGTTGGGCGTGGAGCGGTCGAGCTATCGTTATGAACCTCGCCCGGACCGCAACATCGAACTGCGCGAGGCGCTGGTAAAGCTGGCTCGGCAGAAGCCGCGCTACGGCTATCGAAGGCTGCATGTCTTGCTTCAGCGTAGAGGCCATGAGGTCAACGTGAAGCGTGTTTACCGCTTGTATTTGGAGGAGAGGCTGTCGGTTCGGCGCAGGAAGCGCAAGCGTCTGGTGCGGGATCGAGCGCTGGCGCCGCGGCTGATCCGGCCCAACCAGGAGTGGGCGATGGACTTCATCGTTGATGGCTTGGCAACCGGGAGGATGGTGCGGATCCTCAGCGTGGTCGATGCGTACACGCGTGAGTGTCTGGCGCTTGAGGCCGACACCAGCCTGGGCAGCGGACGCGTAACGCGTGTGCTGGAGAGGCTGATCGGAGAGCGTGGGCGGCCGGAGAACTTGCGCTCGGACAACGGCCCGGAGTTCACCTCGCGGCGCATGCTGGGCTGGGCAGAGGACTGGAAGGTTGGGCTGGTGCACATCCAGCCGGGAAGGCCGATGCAGAATGGCCATGTCGAGAGCTTCCACGGTCGCCTGCGCGACGAGTGCCTCAACGCGCACTGGTTCCGCACGCTGAATGATGTACGGAGTACCCTGGCAAGTTGGCGGCGGGAGTACAACTGCGATCGTCCGCACAGCTCGCTCGACTACAGAACGCCAGAGGAGTTCAGGCAGAGAGCAGGCTATGCAGATGTGGAAAGCAAAGACTGCTTCCCACATCTGCACAGCCTCGACGGCGGCTGCGAGTTAATCTCGGAGCTAAACCAAAACCGGGAAACTCCAGTTATCAATGGTTGAGAAATCGGGGGCAGGTCATATCCATTCTCTGTCTTGCATCCTGCCAGTCAGGGTCTAATTCAGCCGGTACCGGCTCCAACGGGATACCCATGCGGGGCTCGCGAGGAACGACATGCGCCACAAAAAGCTTCGAATCATACCAGCGGGCAAATGCCAAAGCGTACGAGAAAGCGCTTTCGGAAGTGGCCGAGAAGTCTGTGGTAAACAATAGGTTTTTCAGGGATACTCGTGGATTCGCTTCAGTCGTCTGCATCGGAGCCCCCTTGCTCTTTCGACAGAGCCTTTTCACCTGCTTAACCAATAACTCCGCGCAACCGCCAGGACAGTGATTTGAATCACTCTCTTGAGTGCCCGTCTGCGCCGGCTGTTGGGGGCCTATTGGTATTTCCGGGAACAACGAGAAGCCTACGAAGGCACCACATTAACGCCCGAACCGAGGAGAAATGTTTCCAAGGTCGGGCGGAATGATCTGTGTCCCTGCGGTTCAGGGAAGAAGTACAAGCGGTGCTGCGGCTGGGCGACGGTGAACCGAACCTGTTGTGGTTGCCGTCCTGCTTGAAGTCTGTTGAACCGTCAGCACAGTGACGCTCAAGAGAAGAGACGCTGTCTTATGTGTCGGCATGCCCCACAGACAATCCGGAGGCAAGGCATGGATTGGAATTCCTAGTTCAGTTCCCCCGGATACCGCGCTAAGCGGCTGCTTGTCGGGGTTGGTCAGAAGAAGGCCCTGGGCCTGGCAGTCAGGAACGACCAGTCACGCAAGCGGTACTCGGGACTGCTGAGTAGTTTGATGGAAACAGGCCGGTGATGGAGTCGTGTCCAGGTGCACTTGCACCTAATACCCGGTCTGTCTGTGCCTGCGAGGGGTGCCGCATGTTGCAGTCAGCCTGTGACCATCGTCGATGGTTCAAGCGCTCTTATGTTCCGGCTTCCGCCGCTACGCGAACCACCAGCTTCCCGAAGTTCTTCCCTTGCAGTAGCCCTATGAACGCTTCAGGAGCGTTCTCCAATCCGCTCACGATATCCTCGCGGTATTTGATCTTCCCCGCCTCGAACCATTCCGTCATCTGCTTCCGGAATTCCCCAAAGTGTGATCCATAATCCTCAAAGATGATGAATCCCTGCATCCGGATTCGCCTCTTCAACAAGGTCGTCATCACGTGCGAGGTTCGGTACTTGCCCTCAGCCGCCGGGTCGCCGTTGTAGGTGGCAATCAGCCCACAGAGGGGAATCCGGGCACGCGCATTGAGCAATGGCAGCACCGCATCGAAAACCAACCCGCCGACGTTTTCGTAGTACACATCAATGCCTTTCGGACACGCCGCTGCCAGCTCTTCATGCAGTTTCAGACTACGATGATCAAGGCAGGCGTCCAATCCAAGCACCTCTACCGCGTAGCGGCACTTCTCCTTTCCGCCTGCAATCCCCACCACACGGCATTCCTTCAGCTTCGCAATCTGTCCCACAACCGAACCCACAGCACCTGTAGCCGCGGCAACGACCACCATCTCGCCCGGCTTCGGCTGTCCAATGTCCAACAGTCCCATATAAGCCGTGAATCCCGGCATGCCCAGCACACCCAGTGCGTAGGAAGGCTCGGCCGGGTGTGCTCCAAGATTCAATACGCCGCTACCGTCCGAAGTCGCGTACTCCTGCCAGCCGTTCTGACTGAGGACCCAGTCGCCAACAGCAAATCCCGGTGCGTTGGAAATCTCCACCCGGCTCACAGTTGAGCCCACCATCAGTTCCCCAACACCTACAGGCGGGGCGTAGGAAGGTGCGTCACTCATACGTCCACGCATATACGGGTCAAGAGACAGATATACCGTCCGCAAAAGCATCTGCCCCTCATCCGGGGAGCGGAGTGTCTGGGTCTCCACGCGAAAGTCTGAAGCTACTGGAGCTCCCGCGGGCCGTGAAGCCAGGACGATTCTCCGGTTTGTCGTTTCCCTCAAGTGCAATCCCCCTATTCTCCCTTTCAGCAGGCTGATACAGCAGATGCCACAAGGAGAGTACCACTGCGCTGGACTTTGGTAGCGAACTACTGGTCGAGAGCTTCGGTTCGCTGGCTCTTTACTGGGGACAGTGGCTCCTGCGCCGGTTGCGAAGCGCTCTGCGGGTGAACTTTTCGGACAAACGCATCCGCGAGCGACCGACAAAGGGGAAATGGGCACGCAGGCAAGGAAATCGGTTGCAATGCGAAGGCACAGATTTCAAAAGCTTCATTGATCGGTCGGCGAACTGCTTTGCGGGGCTGCTGGTGTTCCCCGGTCCTGTGCGGCCTTCAACTTGCTGAAAATTGATTCTTGTTCCGCCTCGTGAAGGGTCTTCGTCTTCTCAAACTCAGCTTTCGCCTCTTCCTGTTTTCCCATCGCCTGGTAAAGACGTGCCAGTCTCCAATGAGGATCCTGGTCGTTCGGCGACAACCTGATCGCCGCTTTGAACTCCTTCACGGCGTCCGTCTGACGGCCGCTATCCGCATAAAGGATACCCAGATCGACGTGTGCTTTTGCAATACTCGGATCGATTTGAACTGCCTTCACGGCCAACGGCAATGCTTCCTCCTGTTTCCCTAAATGAATATCCGTGTCCGCCAAAAAAGCCAGAGCCTGCGCACTCTCAGGTACGTTCGCCAATTCTGCCTGGAACTCCTTCGCTGCTTCCTCAAACTGATCCTGAGTCCACAGCAGATAGCCAAGACCAAAATGTGCGTTCGGTGCCTTGGGGTTTGCTTTTACAGCTGCGCGAAACTCGTCCATCGCCCCCTGGTGATTTTGCATTGCGTCGAGCGCTTCACCCGCCAGCATGTCCGCTTCGGCCGACTCGGCATTCAATTCGAGGATCTGGTGATAGGTGTCGAGAACACACTGATATTGTTTTGACCACATGCAGCTCTGCGCGAGTACAAGACGATAAGGAAGATTCTGCGGATCGCTCGCTGTCACCTTCCGCAGGTAAGGAACGGCGGCAGCATACTCGCCCAGGCCATAGTGAGCCATCCCGATCAGTATCTCCAGGCGAACCGCATCTGCCGATGAAGGTGCTGCGCCTTTCAGCAACGGAGACAATGTGTCGATGGCCGCCTTCAACGCGCCCGACTTGAACAGGGCCAAACCCAGGTCCAGGCGGACGCCCGACATCCCCGGATTAAGCGCCAATGCCTTCCGGTAGAGGGGTACCGCTGCGGCATAATGCTCCTGGCGCGCTTCAATCAAGCCCAGATGCGCGTAGGCTTCGGCATCGCCCGCATTCACCTGAAGGATTGAGCGCCACGCGCCCGCCGCCTCAACAAACTGACCGCTTTGTTCGAGCGCGAGCGCCGTTTGGCGCTTCTGGCTGATTGACGGCGACTGAGCAGCGCACTGCACCCATGCCATCGCCAGCATCCCGGCGGCAAAGCCGCATTTTACAAATAAGTTCACAACAGCTCTCTCTGTATGTTCGCTCCCATTACAGGCGCCATGCAAATCGTTTAAGGCCAAAAAATGCGCAGAAAAAGGGCGCGGCATGGTTTGCCATGCCGCGCCCGGGTTATGAAACGTTCCGGTTCAGAAGGTGATCTTTCCACCTAGTTCCAGCACGCGAAAGTCGAAGTCGCTGGTTACGGAACCGAAGTTTCCGTCACCGCTGCTGGAGTCTATGCCTGTGAAGTTGGTGTGGTTGAAGGTATTGAACGACTCGAACCGAAGCTGAAGCTTCGTGCCTTCACCCGGGGTCAACGGAATGTCCTTGAACAGCGAGAGGTTAAAGTGTTGGAACCCGGGACCTCTGATGGTATCCTTTCTGGCCGTGCCATATCCGCCGGTTGTGCTGAGGCCGCTCCAGGCTGTTGCCGGGGTGGCAAAAGACACCTTGGAGAAGTAGTGGCCTACCCCGTTGACGGTCGATTTCGGATTCAGGTAGACCACCGGCGAAACCAGGTCGGGACGATTACCGCCGGCGCCGAGTCCCACAGTATCCACGCCAGTCAGGGTGATGTTATTCGCACTTCCCGTCTCCAATGAAGTGATGCCCGAGATCGACCAGTTACCGATGATTTCACGCGCTGCCAGGTTCGACGAGGTCTTGAAGAACGGCAGTGCGTAAATGTAGCTCGCGTTGAACATATGACGCCGATCAAGACCGGCATCGCTACCCTTATCGAACTTTGCGTTGTACGGAGCAGTCAGTCCCGCTAGGTCGTTCTGGCCGATATCGATGTTGTGGGACCATGTGTACGAGAGTTGCGTGGTCAGCCCGTGCTTACTGTCCATGCGGAGGGTGCCCTGCAGCGAGTTGTAGTTGAAGTTGGTTTCGTTCTCTTCCTGGTTGATGTTGTTGTATCCAGGGAAATTACGGAACGGGTTCGCGTTGGCGCCACCTGCAACCTTTTGGCGGTCAGTCAAGTCGCTCAAAGGCAGCACGTTGAGCTGGCGGTCGTTGTTCTGATCCCAGCCGGCAGAACCTACATACTGGATCGCAAAAACGACCGACGCCGCGATCTGGTGCTGGACGCCGAGGCTGTAGTCAGCGGTCCCCGGAGGCGGATAGTTGTACTTGATGGTGGTCATGGTCGACGGGAAGAGCTGTGATGTGGTCGCTCCTGTCAGCGCGCTCGTATTTGGGTTCGAGAACAACACGTTGTTGCCCGAAGGCTGATAGGCAAATGGCGGGTTCAAGGCCGCGTTGTAAACGTCGTTGCCCTGAACGCGCTCATAGAACATGCCCACGCCGCCTCGGACTACTGTTCTTCCGTTCTTGGCGATATCGTAGGCAAACCCGATACGTGGCTGCCAGGTAAAGTACCGGTTGGTCACGTTGCCGCGTGGGAAGCCGCTGACGCCTGCTTCCGCAAGGCCATTGAGATAGAACTGTTCTCCGTTGGTAGCGCAGCGCGTGGTATCGCACTTAAATGTTGTAAGCGATGCCGGGTTAAGCGTTCCGGTTGCCGCGTTGACTGGATTGCCCAGTGTCGTGTTGTAGAACGCAGGCACGAAGTTGGCGAACTGGTTATATCGCTCAAAGGCGTGCGGCAGGGCGTCATAACGTATGCCAAGGTTCAGCACCAAACGCGAATTCACATGCCAGTTGTCATTGGCGTAACCGTTGTAGTTGTTGTTGACCCAGTGTTTGTCAGACAGATATTGCAACTGGGTGAAGCTGTTGGCCAGGCCCAGCATGAAGTCGATGTAGGCGTCGCCTGAGAAGTTGGCGTTGCTCGAGCTGAAGTTCGCTGTTCCCTGGGTATTTGCCTGCAACTGCTGGTTCTTGTAATCGTGCAGCCAGCCTGCGCCGAATTTGAACTGGTGACGGCCCTTCGTCCAGGAGACATCGTCTCTGTATTCGAATCCTTCGTAGCCGTTCTTCCATGGCCAGTAGGACTCGGTCGCGGTAGCGCCAAATGGTGATCCCGAGAAGGTGATCGCAGGCAGGTCGTCGCCGACATTATTGGCAACCGGGAAGTAACTGGTCGCGCTCCAACTGCTCGGCAATTTGATGTTCGTCCCACCAACCCCGATCGGGAGAAGAAGGATCTTATTGCCGCTGTAGAGAAAGGCGGTTTCGTTGAGCACGTTCGGCGAGTAGGTCTGGGTGAGTTTGATTGCCGACGTATAGGACGGGTTAAGCATGGTCGTGCCGACCGTCGGGTAGCCACCGGCCCACAACGGCGGAACGAACGTTGGGTTCACCGCGTCGTGCACATAGTGACCCATCAACTGCATCTTGCTGTTGATGGCATGGTCGATGCGCACCGCGTCTTCTCGAACATAGTTCGGTTGCGCAGGCGAGGCAACGAACTGGTAGCCGTTGGCGAGGTTCGGATGCGGGAACATACCCGAGTTCGCTTCCGCCACCGTGTTGGGATCGAGCATCTGCCTGGGAATTCTGTAGGTGCCGTTTGCGTTCAGGGGGAACGGCTTTCCTGGTGTCAAGCCAAGCCCGGTTTCCAGCGCCGTGTAGGTTGCATTGCTGGGCAGGTTCGGCACCACCGGAATGATAGGTTTCGCAACGTACGGTGTGTAGTTGAGGTCCTGGCCGGCGGTTGGAAAGTCGGCCGCCATTATGGTGCTATAGAGCGAAGGGTTGGCTCCCTGGATGAGCCGGCGCCATTCTTCGTTGTAAAAGAAGAATGTGCGGGTCTTGTTTTCGTTGTAAACATGGGGAATGTAGAGCGGGCCGCCGATGTTGCCGCCCGGCTCATTCAGCAAGAATACCGGCCTGGTTCTGCCCGCTTGCTTGTTGAAGTAGTCGTTGGCGTTATAGGCCGTGTTCCGGTTGTATTCGTACACCTCTCCGTGAAAGTGGCGCGTGCCCGACTTGATCACCATGGTGATCGTTCCGCCGGAGCCGATGCCGTAATCGGGGCTGTAATTGCTCTGCAGCGTCTGGAACTCGGCGATCGAGTCCTGTGCCGGCAGAACCATGTAGCAGCCGCCGCATCCACGATCGTTCAGTTCGGTGCCATCCAGCAGATAGACGTTATGCGTCGTCCTGGTGCCGTTGAAGCTGACTGCGTTCGAAGAAGTCAGCGCATTGATGCCGCCAAAGGACGATAGGCTATTCGCCACGCCCGCGCCCATAGCCGCGAGCTGCACGATGTTGCGGCCGTTGGTCGAAAGCTGCTCGACCTGCTCACCGCTGATCAGCGTGCTCACTTCGCTGGTCTCCGTCTGCACCTGCAGAGCATCGGCCTGCACCGTCACGGTCTGTGCCTCGCTGCCGACTGAGAGGGCGATGTTCTCCTCTAGGGTCTGAGCAACGTTCACGATGATGCCGGTCCTTGTGAACTTCTCAAAGCCTGAAGCGACGGCCGCGAGAGTATAAGTGCCCTGTCCCATGTTGCCGACGCGGTATTCGCCCACGGTGTTTGACTTCGTCTCTCTTATCTGGCCCGTCGCATTGTTGGTCAAATCGACAGTTGCATTGGCCACCACAGCTCCGCTGGAGTCTGTGACGGTTCCGGTGATCGTTGCGTTGTCTTGCCCCCACACACACGGTGTGAGAGCCACGATCATCATGGCGAGTGCTATCCATAGCACTCCCAGTCCGTTCTTTGACCTGTCCGTCAAGCTTCTCCTGGATTGGGTAAGGGTTTGTGTCATCGTCTGTCTCCTCAGAATTTGGTTACTTGGCTCGCTCTACCCCACTTGTTGCTCGTGGCAATCTCCGGTACGGCCAGTCTGTTGATGGTCTTTCTTGCGCCGGGACAAACATATTCCTCCAGACGCAAGCCCGCTCCTTGCCTTTTGAGCAGACGCTTGCTCCTGGCATTCCCCTTTTTGTCCATTAAGAATCGCAGCCAACAAACCTCACAGGAGAATCGCGGGCCTTCGAAACAGCCCTCCCCCAGGTTGCGAATCAGAAGCGAACAACATTTTTGAGTTTCAAGAGATGCATGCGCGCATGGCGCCAAGTCCCGACATGGTTCATTGGGGAAGCCCGGCCTCGCGGCATTGATAGCCCGTTCGGCATGGAATAGCGACGAAGGCCCGTCAACAGGATTCAGCGTCAGGGATCACGCTTGCGACTCGCAAAACGAACTTGCGACCCGCGGTCCACGTTGCTGCGAGCATACGTTTTCTTCGCCGCCGATAATATTGGACCTTCAATTTGGGAGTTGTCAACAGAAATCTGTGTTCATTTTTGGAAGATCTTCCTCAAGGTAAATCCGTTTAACCATAACCTTCGCCCTGACCCTCTCGGACCTGAACGCACGGAAGTAAGCGTTTTCCCAGTGGTAGACAGGGCCTTCGCTTGACTGGCCAAGCCATTCGGGCTTGGCTCCCATTTCTCACTTTTGCATCGGAGGATACTCAATTCGGAACTGGTTTGCCGGGCCGGACGATTCGGATGAAATGGTCGACGAATGTTGAATGCATCTCCGGAACATAGGACTTGGGCATATGGCAACTCGCGCAATTCGCTGTTGCTCTCGGGCAGATTTTTGGAGTGGCGGCCCATGCGCCGCTGGAAGCGTCATGCCTTGCATCTTTTCCCGGGCTATGACAGCTCAGACACTTTTGATCGTAAAAGTGCGCGTCCCTCACCATCGGCGCATGCGGGTCATGGCATTGCGTACAGGCAAGTCGCGCATCTTTGGTGGTTTGCCAACAACGGCTCTCCTCCAGACGATAGGGTTGAAAGCGGATGGTATAGGCGCCGGGCTCGGGCTCATTCATGACGACATCCATCGTGGTCCGATGACATGCTCCGCAAAAATCGATAGTGCTTGTTGGCGTGAGCGAGGCCGGATTAAAGATGGCCTGGCGAGCCTGCCCGGTTTGGCGCGCAAAGATCGCATTCACATGATCCAGCCCTGGACCATGGCAAGCCTCGCAATGCACACCGGGAACAGCGTCTGCCGCATTCAACGTAGAATTCGCCGAAGATGCCGTCGTATGGCAAGCGAAACATCGCAGAGCTTCTCCGGCCTTGAGCGGCATGCCTACCGCATTCTCAAGTGAGCCCTCCTCCGCAGGCGTGTGTCCTGGAGTCAGGCCGATGCGATGAATAAAAGAGAAGCTGCTGGCTTTGCCCTCGTACAATCCGCCGTTGTCATCCAGCAGATAGGTCTGGCCATGCACGCCGACGCCCATCGTCCAGGCAATCGGATAGGAAATCGAGCGGCCGTTGGACGTCACCTCAAGCGAATATCCAGGAGGCGTGTTGTTGGCAATGAACCGGTACGTGTAGGATCCGCTTTCAAAATCGCCGGGAGCAGGCTGCCCGGCCGCGCCACCCGAGAGCCGGAAGGCCGCCTTGGCCATTTCGCTCTCGGATTGGGTAGACGCAATTGCGGAATGGCATTCCGCACAGACGTCGCTGCCAACGTACCCTTTGGTGGACGCTGGAGATTTGGTGGGCCACCAACCCTGGCCGGTGACACGATCAGCCGTGGTGTCCGGCAATTCATTCGGGGTCGAGTGCTGCTGGCCGGCAGCGACGAGCAGAGCAGTCAAACAGAGCCAACCTACTATCGCCACCCGAATCCCTGACAACAGCATGAAATTCAGTGTTCTCAAATCGCTGTCTAAGTTTATGCCAGAATCTCCGCCAATCCCAAATAAGTTCCGTAAGCCATTGCTTCATTGTGGGCAATTCCCTGATGAATCCGAGGAATGCGATCTTCTCTGCGCGTGATTGGCTACGGATGGTGCTCTGCTATTGGTTTGGCGTCCGTTTCGCATGGCTTGGGGCCGCACAAAGCACTAGTGATGCCTTGCCCTTCCTCGATGGTGTAGATCCGGTCTACGGCGGGCAGCCGGATCACTTCCTTTTTTCCGCTCGGCCAGTGAATTTCCGCCGTGCCGGCTTCGACCGCGTCGCCGATCCCGAAATGGACGCGCAGGTCGTTCGAGGAAAGGTAACTTCCGCCGCTTAACACATCGCCTCGCTGCCGCATCCCATTCGCGATCAGATAAATAGTGGCCCCCACCGCGTCGCGAGGACTCTTGGGCCCGCCGGTGAGCTTCAACTCGACCCAATGATGATGGTCTGCATTGACGTTCCGGAGCAGCACCGGGAGTCCATCCATGTTGTTGATGACCACGTCGATTTTGCCATCGTTGAAAAGATCTCCGAATGCCGCGCCGCGGCCGACCGAGACCACGGCGAGCCCGGTTCCTTCAACGGCGGGAACAAGGGTGAACTTGCCGTTCTTCTCGTTGTGGTAAAGGAGTGGTCGCTGGGCGTAGCTTTGTCCCCACTCCGGGTGCTGGTCCACCTGGGGGTAGACGTGGCCGTTGATCACCAACAGATCCTTCCATCCATCGTTGTCGTAATCGAGGAATCCGTCTGCGAAGCTCACAAAGGGTATTGAGGACTCGGCAATTCCGGCCTGATAACTGACATCCGTAAAGAATCCCGTTCCGTCGTTCTGGAAGAGGACGTTGTAATCGTCGGCGAAATCGGTGTTCACGATCGAGAGATGTCCGTTGTTCTGATAGTCGCCGGCGGCGATGCCCATGTTCGCAATCTCCCGGCCATCCTTGTTCAGGGCGTAGCCGCTTTCGTAGCTATCGTCCTCGAACGTGCCATTCCCCTTGTTCATGTACAAGTAATTCGGTGTGGAATCATTGGCGACGAGCAGGTCCGGCTTGCCATCGTTGTTGACGTCCGCGAATAAAGCGCCCAGGCCGTAATAGCCATTAGGATCGTCAACCCCCAGCTTCTTGCTCACGTCGGTGAAGGTTCCGTCGCCGTTGTTGTGAAAGAGATGGTCGTGCTCGCCCTTCAATCCGCGCGGACCGCACATCACCTCGATGCCGCGATACTGGCACATCCCATAACCAATGGCCTTGGATCGCGAGAGTGGCGGATTGCTCAGGTCGATCTGCGCGTAACCATCCACGAACAGATCGAGGCGTCCATCGCCGTCATAGTCGCCGAAGGTTGCTCCCGTTGACCAGGTCCCGATCGTCACTCCAGCTTTTTCGGCAACATCGGTGAAGGTTCCGTCGTGGTTGTTGCGATACAGGCGATTCTGGCCATAGTTGGTCACATAGAGATCGGGCCAGCCATCGTTGTCATAGTCCCCGACGGCGCACCCGTATCCCCAGCGATCATTCGTTACGCCGGCTTTTTCCGTCACATCAGTGAAGGTTCCGTCGTGATTGTTGCGAAAGAGAGCTGCATGTGGAGCGGCGGCTTTTCCTGCGAGCGCGTCGTACGTTGACCCGTTGACCAGAAAAATATCGAGCCAACCATCGTTGTCGTAATCAATCAGGCACACGCCCGGCCCTTTGGCCTCAAGAATCAGGCGCTTTTCTGGTGTGCCTGCCTGATGATGCCAGCTCGTTAACCCGGCAGCTTTGGCCACATCCTGAAAGATGATAGGGCCGGTTTTCACAAAGCCGCCGGCGGTAATGGGGCGGTGCTGGGTATCGAACTCAGCCTCCTGAGGACCTGCGTTCGCCATCCCGCCGCTTTGCGACGTCTGCTGTCCGCTGTTCCCGCGCTGCGCGCCGGCCGGCGTTTGCGCCAACAATGGCGATAAACCTGTGAGCAGGAAGCAGAAAATCAGAAGATCGATTCGTCGTGCAAGCACCTATCCCCCTCAACAGCGGCAAATATACGCGCACTCCCTCTTCGATCGCCGCTCCTGCCGCTCCGCAATTCACGAATCAGGCGACCGGCCGACGACGCGCACCCGTCAGCATGTCAGTGTGACATATTGCCTTCCGGCGTACTGACGGAAACCACCATTCGCATCTGCGAGCGCTTGAAGTGGCATCGGGCAAAAACCGCTCGGTGCCGCCACGTTGTGCCTGAGATGTGCGCATTCTTACGTTTTGAGACCATTGCCTTAATGAGCAGTCTAATTGCCGGTGGGTTCTCTCCAGATTACACTTAGCGGGTGCGTCCCGTGAGGTCTCCATGCGAAGCACAACGCTCTTCCTGCTTCTGGCTTTGCTGGCAGCCGCGCAATCCCGCGGCGGCAAGAGTGTAACTAGCAAAAGTGTAACTGTTGAACAATTGAGCCGCGAGGTCGGTTCATTCGGCAAGCAAAGTGACGCCAAGGCCGCTGAAAGGCTCTACGACCTGCAACTGACAGAGCGGTTGAGCGCCAATAAACTCGCTTCTTTCGAAGCGGCGCTCCCCGGGCCTGATTCGCGCCGGGCGCTGGTGGCACTTGCAGATCAGTCCGAATTCCTCGATCCTCCGCCGGCGGAGATCCCGAATCAACCGGCGCCGAACGTCGCGCAGCAGCGCGAAAGCATTGCCAGATCCATCGATTATGTCCAGGCCACCCTGCACCGGATGCCAAACCTCTTTGCCAATCGGGACACGATCCGGTTTGAAGACTTCCCGCCCGGACTGCGGGACGAAAGCACAGATACGATGGTTCCGTATCAGCCGCTGCACCCGGTTAGCCGGTCCATGGAAACGGTGCTCTATCAGGACGGCCAGGAACTCGTTCAGAAGCAGGCAGCGCAACCGGGCGGCTCAAATCCAACGCCAACCGGCATGATGACGTTTGGCGAATTCGGACCGATTTTTCCTGTGGTGTATGGAGATCTGCCGAAGGGCAATTTGAGATGGAGCCACTGGGAACAAAGCGAGACCGGCCTGGAGTCGGTATTCCGCTTCGATGTGCCCAAGGCTGCATCGCATTATCAGGTGGAATTCTGTTGCATCAGGGGCGGCATGCTTTTTCAAGAGTTCTCGGCCTACCATGGCGTGCTTATTATCGATCCTGCCAATGGAACCATTCTCCGCATGACGTTGATTGCCGACCTGGAAAAAGGGGCGCAAATCGCAGAGGCAGAATTGATGGTGGAGTATGGGCCGGTTGAGTTGGGCGGAAAGAAGTATTTTTGCCCGGTGAGAAGTATCTCCGTCTCTCGCGCTCCCGGGGAGATCGTACGCATTGCGCCTGACCGCGCGCGCATCTTATCCATGGACCAGGCGACTTCGGCCAATGAGGCTGGAGAGGGCGCGCCTTTGCAAACCATGCTGAACGAGACTACCTTTGACAACTATCATCTCTTTCGCGCCGACGTGCAGATTCTCAGCGCCGGCAACTCCGAAGGCAAATCTCCGCCAATCGTGCCCGCTGGCGCCTCGTCCAAATCCTTGAAGTCACCTTCAGCAACTCTGACGCCGCAGGCGAACGATATGCGTGAATCTGCCGCACCGGCCGCGCCCAGTGAAGATACAGCCGTCGCCAATGGCGCAGCGAAGAGTTCAAGCGCTGCTCCGGCGACCACGCAGTTGAACGCCGCGTCCGCCGAGCCGTCTGCGGCGCCGGTTCCTTCAACCACGATTAAAGTCTCTGGAGGTGAAGCGCCTAGCCCGGTCGCAATCAAAGACACAATCAATTCGCCCGCGGCATCGTCACTCGCTGCAGCATCAACTTCTCCGTCCCCGGTCTCGTCCGCTGCGGAGATGGCCGTTGTCGTGCCTGCGCCTTTTCCGGCGACAACCGGCACACCCGCCTTCAAGGTAAACACGCGCCTCGTCGATGTGGATGTCACGGCATTTGACCAAAAAGGTCAGCCTGTCACCGGCCTAACGATGAAAGATTTCGAGATTTACGACAACGGCAGGAAAGAGAGCCTTCGTTCGTTCAGCAAAGTCAGTTCGAACCCTGCAGCCCCACAAACCGCTGTAACGTCGGCCCTGCCGGTTCTCTACTCCAACCGTCCCGACGCCAATGGGACAGCGCAATCTGCAACTGCTTCGGCACCTGGAAGCTCGACCATCCTCCTGCTTGACCCGACCAGCCTCAGCTTCGCCGACCTGTCGCATGCCCGCGAGCAAATTCGCAAGTTTCTCGACGGGGTTCCACCGTCGGAACCAGTGGGCCTTTACGTCAGGACAGGTTCCAGCTTTAACATCCTGAACGAAGAAACGACCAATCATGCCGCGCTGGTTTCCGCACTGGACAAATGGATCCCCAGCGCTCAGGATCTTGCCCGCGCGCAGGAAGCGGAAGTGCGCAACCGGCAGCAATTCGACACCGTAAATTCTCCTTCTGACATGCAGTACGTCAACGGAAATAATGGCGGAATGGCAAGCCTGACTCCTCCTTCCGCCACGCCCTGGTCCATGGACATCCCCGGCGGAGGCACGAGTTCGAGCGTCGATCTAAAAATGATGAAAGAAGGGAGTGATCCGGCTCGCGAGACGATGGCTGCGCTGATTGCCATCGCCGCGCACATGAACTCCATCCCCGGCCATAAGGATCTTGTCTGGGTTGCAAGTGACAATGCGCTCGCGAACTGGACTGACCAGGCGGCAGGAAACGACAAGGGCCCGAGCACGATCGGCCGTTTCGCCATCTCGACGCAAGAGGCCCTCAACGACGCTCATGTCAGTCTCTATCCACTTGATGCATCGCAGTTGGAAACTGCTACAACTGACGCGAGTCTCCAAAACAACAGCGTGCAGTTGAATCCTGCGATCCAGGGCTTGGATGGACATGCGGATCTTGAGGCTCAAGAGGCTACCACGACCGACGGCCGCGCTGCCGCCCAAATGCGGCAGGACCTCCATGCGGTTCAGCCTGCTATTCAGCAGTTGGCGCAAGCAACCGGCGGTCGTTCATTTCCACGCGCGGACAACATCATCGGCGATCTCTCGAGCGTGGTTCAAGAAGGACACGCTTCTTACCTGCTGAGTTTCTCGCCCGATATTCAGCCGGACAATCAGTATCATCGGCTGACCGTCACGGTCCCCAGCCGGCGCGGAATTGTATTGCGCTATCGCGCGGGTTATCTCTACAAGAAGGAACCATTTACTCTCAGAGATCGACTGACGCAAGCGCTCTGGCAGCCGCAGGACGAAAGCGAAATCGGCCTTAGCGCCCATTGGGACCACGCCTCGCAAGGCGCAGCGATCTCGCTGAGCATCGCCGGCAGCGACATCGGACTGGTGCAGGAAGGCGATCTCTGGACGGACAAACTCGACATCTTTCTCGTGCAGCGCGACGACACAGGGACGCGAGCACAGGCAAAGGAGCAAACACTGGCTCTTAACCTGAAGCCTGCCACCTATCAAAAGATTTTGCAGGACGGAATCCCATTTGCCGAGTATTTCGAGCACAAGCAGAACTTCGGCACCGCGCGGATCATCGTGGTAGACGAAAACTCCGGCCGCATGGGCTCCGTTACTCTTCCAGTGATCCTCGAACGCGCGAGCCAATAGCGCGGTAAGTGAGAACGGCATCGGAAACGTGAGAAGCAATGCCCTGCTGCAACACCCACCTTGGTGAATGTATGACCGGCAACGGCGGCTTCGTTGCAACGTGGCGCGCGGCGACCTTGAGACGTTCTCAGACACGAGACCGGCGAGGACAATATTGCGCGAGACGAATCCGTGCGAGTAAGCTCGGCTGAATCCAGAGACTCGGACCCAATTCGGGAGGTACCATGAACCCGGATCCGACCAGAATCAAGCCAAATCGATCTGCCAGGTTTACCGTTGCCCTGGGAATCGCGCTGCTCAGCCTGCTGGTCCTTTTGGCGCTTTCCCTCCGCCAGCCCAGATTGTCCACATCGGCGCAGGGCCGTCCGGGAGATCCGCTTGCGGTCAGGAGTTCGAGCTTTTCCGATGGGGGCGCCATCCCGCAGCGGTATACCTGCGACGGCGCCGGCATTTCGCCGAACCTGCAATGGTCAACTGCGCCGGGCGGGACAAAGAGCTTCGCACTCGTCATGAACGATCCTGACGCCCCGATCGACTTCACGCATTGGCTTGCATACAACATCCCGTCGAGTGCCCATGAACTGGCCGAGGGCGCATCAACCGGCGGCGCCATGCCGGATGGATCCTCCGAGGGGACCAATAGTTTCGGTCGAACCGAATACGGCGGCCCGTGTCCGCCCGCGGGCAGGCCTCACCGCTATGTTTTTCTCTTGTTTGCGCTCGATAGCCGCCTCGATTTGCCTGCAGAGGTCGAGAGGAGCCGGCTGGAATCGGCGATGAAAACGCACATTTTAGGCAGTGGAGAGATCGTCGGCAGGTACGGGCGTTGACGGTCCGGGCTGGCGCCCGACCCGTAGCCCATCTCTTGACAGTCAGGGCTTCTTCCGCGCAAAATGCGACTGTTAGTCATTTACGAGCATCAGACGTATATGAGCGCTGGTCATATGTCGCGATCGCCAAAATCTCGCAACTCTGCTCGCCGCACGCGACCCGGCATGGGCAGGCGAGAGCGACGTGCCGCCGAGACGCGGGTACGGCTTTTCCGAAGCGCCCTGAAGCTGATTGCCGAGCACGGACTGGCGAATGTGACCGTGGAAGACATTACCGAAGCCGCCGACGTGGGCAAGGGGACTTTCTTCAACTACTTCGCCAGCAAAGATCACGTCCTGGGCGTGATGGCAGAGATCCAGCTGAGCAAGGGACGCGAAGCCGCAGCAAAAGCAGCCGAAGGCCGCCAGTCCATTCAGATGGTATTGCGCCACCTCGTTCGCGGGCTCGCTGAGGAGCCTGGCCGCAGCCCGCGGCTAGCCCGCGCCCTCATTTCCTCATTCCTGGCCAGCGACAGCGTGCGAAATATTTTGAAACGGCACATGCACGAAGGCCGTAAGACGATTGGGGGGATCATCGCAATGGGCCAGAAACGCGGCGAAATTGATCCCCGCCTCAACAAGGAAAAGGTGGCGCTCCAGTTCCTCCAGACGGTGTT
>Ga0116223_10002486_pt1 | contig 17400 bp, 13 predicted proteins | sample Sb_taG_3_FD_90092 | JGI IMG/M metagenome (GOLD analysis project Ga0116223, IMG submission 90092) | Peat soil microbial communities from Weissenstadt, Germany - Sb_50d_a_PC metaG | ecosystem: Environmental > Terrestrial > Soil > Wetlands > Peat | place: Germany: Weissenstadt | collected 2010-09-21 | reverse complement strand
CCACGCCGGGCGACACCAGCGCGGCGAGTACGAGCATACCCTGGGTGGTCATGGCGGCCACTCAAAACCGGAACTTTCTACTTTGGCCGAAACCGGAACTTTCTACTTTGGCTTGACAGCACGATGGGAGCCTCGACCCGGGAGGCTCCGAATCACCCGGCCGAAAAAACTAGTTCTCTGACCGGGTCGTTCGGTGCCTCTGCGAAACCCCTCCCTCACGGTCGGGGCTCCGATCAGAGCCGCGACCGTAAGCGGTCTTCCGCTCATGCTGAACTGCACATCCGCGCAACGCAGAATCGCTTCATTCGGGTAAAACGGGTCACGGCGGCAACAAACTCGACGATGGCTTGATGCGGCAGGCGAACCGAGTCTTCCTGGATGCCCCGCCTGAGAATCCGAGTGGCAATCTTCTGCTTATCGGCAAAGCGGCTATCGAACCTGTAGACGAGAATGTTCGTGTCAATGAGAGCGGCCACGGCCGTAGAGGTCCTCCCTTCTCCAACCCCTGTCGCGAGGCTGCCGTGTCTTACTCGATCGACGCCTGCGGTGCCGCTCAGTCGCCTGGTCGAACCAGCGGAGTTGCGCCTCCCGATCTGCGGCAGCCGGTTGTTTCCCTGGAGGAATGACGCGAATCACTTGTATTTCGATGTGACCTTGGCCATGCTTCTTCGTCCTTACCATAGCAAGGATTAAATCCTTGTTCAACGGTCTTTGGCGGCCGTTGTAACCTACACGAAAATAGCGATTCGATCGGCACGATCTTTTTGCGGTAGCACGTGCCAAGCCTTTGGGAACCGCGGCTGCGCATTGAGCTTCTGCATCTCGGCCAGAGAGCTTTCAGCGGGGTGTATGCCGGCTCGGCCTCAGCCAGCACCGCTCCGCAGCCCGAGTCCTCAATCGCGAACGCCAGCACGGCCCTCCCGCTCGATGCCCTGGGGAGGAGGGGAGGGTTGACAGCTTCCGGCCAACTGCTAGACTGCAAGCAGAGCCACGAATAAGCATTACCAGGCACGAACCATGAGAGCCAGCAAGACCATTTCCGTTTCGATGCCGCCAAACCAGCTCAAAGAGATGGAGAGGGTAGCCAAGCGCGAAAACCGGACGCTGAGCGAGCTCGTCCAGGAGCTTTTCCGCCGCTACCAGCAGCAGGAGAACGACCGCGTGCTCCTTGCCGACCAGAACCGCGCCCGGATGCTCCTAGACCTCAGGCAGGCTGTTGACGAACTCCGGGAAGACGCCGGCGCCAAGGGGCTAACCACGCGCCAGATCAATGCCGAGATCGCCGCCTACCGCCGGGAGCGCGCCAAGAACTCGAAACAGCCCGCGGCATGATCCGCGTCGTGTTCGACACCAACATCCTTTACTCCGCAATTCTGCAACGGGCCGGCCTCCCGGCGGCCGTCTTTGACCTGGTGTCCGAAGGCTTGCTCATCCCGTGTGTCTCGCCGGCCGTCCTCGCCGAGTACCACGACGTTTTGCTCGAACGGCCGGGCTTGCGCCCCTACGCGGAGCGGGCCCTCTCCGTCCTGGAGATCCTCGCCAAGGTTGCCATCAACGTCGAGCCCACCAGCGGCGTTACGGAGTCCCGCGATGAATCCGACAACCGCTTTCTGGAATGCGCCGAAGCCGCCGGCGCCGCATACCTGGTGACCGGCAATATTAAGCACTTTCCGGAACGCTACAAGGCAACGAAGATCGTCACGGCGCGGCAGCTTTGGGAAATCATCACGGCGCCCAGGCGGGAGCTGGAGAAATAAACCCGAAGGACAGGCACGACCCACGCGACTTGGCCACCCCGCCAATCCCTACTCCGCGTCTTTCACGCACCGGAAGCCCAGCGTCCCCGCCCGATCCTTCGATGGGCCTATCAGCAAATACTTGCCGTGCTCGTTCAACTGGTAGGCCGATGGGAAATACCATCGCGATCCCGACGGGCGATAGTATCCGCCGCCGCGAAGGATGGCGGAACGGGTGTGCTCGTCCTGGAACTCGTCGGTCCATTGCCAGATGTTGCCCGTCAGGTCCATCACGCCGAACGGACTCGCGCCTTTCGGGAATTGGTCGACGCCCGTGGGCCCGCGCAGCTCGCGGCCGTGTTCGCGCGGCGGCGCGCACTCGTCGCAGGCTTGGCTGCCCCACGGGTAAGTGCGCCGGTCCAATCCCTGGGCGGCGTACTGCCACTCCCATTCGTGCGGCAGACGCTTCCCCGCCCACTTCGCATAGGAGCGCGCATCTTCGAGCGAAACCCAGGTGACCGGTTTGTTGTCCCATCCCGCCGGGTATTTCGAGTCCTTCCAATCCTTCAGGAAGTTGTGGCCGTCTGCAGGTTGGTAGCCGGCTGCCTTCAGGAAGTCCGCAAACTGCCGATTCGTCACGGGGTACTTGTCGATGTAGAACGGCGCGATCGTAATCTTCTGGGAATGATGGCGGCGCGGCGAATCTTCCCACGGATACTCGACGTCCACTCCAATGTCGTCTCCGCCTTCGATCTCGATGCCGTGCACTTCGAAAACGAATTCCGAAGTGCCGGGAATCCGCAACATGCCGTCCGGCGCTTGTGCGGCGGCCTGGGCCGGTTCGATTGGCACGATCTTCTGCGGCAGCACGTGCCAGGCCTTGGGAAACGCCGCCAGCGGCTGCGCGTTGAGTTTCTGCATTTCGGCCAGAAAGCCCTTCAGCGAAGCGTCCGCCGGCTCGGCCTCGGCCAGCACCGCTCCGTAGCCCGACGCTTCCATCGCGAACGCCAGCACGGCCTGGCCGCTCCTGGCGTCGACCGATGGCGCGGGCGTCAATTCCACGCCGTGCCACACATCGAAATAGTGCATGCCGGATTGCGCCGGCACTTCCAGTTGCGGGCCGCCGATGTTGTATACCGTGCGGTTCACCATGGTCCAGAGCGCGCGGCCGGCCTTCGGCCACTTGCTGGCGAAGACGCCGTACTGAATCGTGGGAGTGTGCGGCTCCCAATCCGCGCTCACCAGGTATTCGGCGAACCGCCGTTCGATTTTGGCCACGCGCCGCACCGCCTCCGCATCGCGTTCCGTGACGCCGTTCCAGATGCTCCAGATGTTTTCCCAGGTCTCGTATCCCACACCGTTGAAGAACGCGTACTGCAGGTTGTCGGTCTTATCCTTGTTCCAGCGGTCGCACACGTTCACCATGTGGCGAGGCTCCAGCCATTTGCCGCGGGAGATCATGGGGACGAACGGGTATTTCCAATAACCCCACGACATGCTGTTCCAGTTGAGCATCTCGTCGCTGTCGGGGTAGCCCTCGGGCTCGAGGACCAGCGGATGGCCGATGGCGTCGGAGGCCGTGCGGTAGCTGCGCGGTATGCCGCCGAACGTGTCGCCATTGATGCCATCGGCGCCGATCTCGGCGAGCAACCCGGCGATGGTTTCCGCCATGGACCGAGGTTCGGGACGCGTCCCCTGGTCCCACGGCATGGTGGGGAACAGGACGCGCACGCCGCGGCGATGGAAGTCCGCGACCATCTCCTTCAATGCCGGCAAGCCCCCCGGCATGTCGCGCAGCAGGTCGAACTGGCTGCGATTATCGATCCCGATGTTGGGGTAGACCGGCCACAGCAGCACGCTGTCGATGCCGCCGTAGCGCTTTTCCAGGTCCGCGAGGTACCGGTCCACCGTGTAGCGCCGGGCCGCGGGGTCGTAGAAGTAACGGTCCTCGATCATGGACTGCGGTTGCATGAAGCTGCTCTGGGCCCACTGTAACTCGGGCCGCGCGTAGAGGTCGCCCGACAGGCCGGCGCGGATTCGGCGTTCCTCGCGATACTGCCGAAGCTCCTTGAGCCACTCGGCGGTATCGGCCTTGGTGGGCGGGCCGGGAAACTGCTGTCCCTGCGGCGGGTATTTGGTGTCCTGACCCGGCAGCAGCAGGGCGGTCAGGAATGCGCCGAAGATTGCGCCTAATGCCAAGTTTCGCATTACCATATACTCTCAGCTATCGTGTCTGGCAACAATCGGGTGGCACTCATCACCGGCGCCAGCGGAGGGCTCGGCTCCGTGGTGACCGCGCTGTTTCTCGAGGCGGGCTATCGGGTGTCCGCAGTGGCGCTCGAATGGGAGAAGCCGGCCCCGCGGAGCGAGTCCTGGATGGCGATCCGCGCCGACCTCACGATCCGCTCCGCGGCCGAATCCGCGGTTCGACAGACGCTCGAGAAGTGGGGCACGGTCGATTTTCTGGTGCACCTGGCGGGCGCATTCGGCGCCGGGCAGCGCGTGGAGGAAACCTCCGATGCGCTTTGGGAACAGATGCTGGACGTCAACCTTCGGTGCGCGGTGAATATGCTGCGCGCCGTCATTCCGATCATGCATCAGAACCGCGAGGGCCGCATCATGGTGGTAGGCTCGACATCGGCGATCCATCCGGTGGTCGCGTGGAGCGCCTTCTCGGCCTCCGTCGCCGGACTGTGCTCGCTGGTGGGGACGTCCGCCGCCGAGTTGCGGGAAGATGGAATCACCGTCAATGCGATTCTGCCGACCACCATCGACACCCCGGCCGTGCGCGCCATGTGCGGCGAGGCGGATCGCCCGAAGTGGGTCAATCCGAATTCGCTGGGATCGCCGATGCTCTGGCTGTGCTCGGATGCGGGCCGGGATGTCACCGGCGCCCTGATACCGGTGATCGGACGCCAACCGCATCCCTGCCACGAGTGGCACTCATGATCAGACATAGGCTCGAAATCCGAACCCTCGACCTGCTCTCCAAGGAGTCCCGATGGCCACCGATCCCGTATCGCGCCGCACGCTGGTGATGGTTGGCGGCGCCGCCCTGCTGAGCCAAACCAGCGTGGCTGCCCAGCCCACGCCCAGTGCGATCTTGGGCGCCCGCATCTACAACGTCCGCGATTTCGGCGCCAGGGGCGATGGCCAGACGCTTGACACCGCGGCGGTCCAGTCCGCCATCGATGCGTGCAACAAAGACAAGGGTGGAACCGTGGTGATCCCCGCGGGCGACTTCATCGTCGGCACGGTCGAGCTGAAAAGCAACGTCACCCTGCACGTCTCTCCGGCCGGCCGCCTGTTGGGATCGGGCAAGCCGGAGCACTACGCCGCGGGCAAAGGCGTTCCTCCCGGCAACGGCAACGTGGTGCTGCTCTACGCGGCGGATGCGGAGAACGTCACCATCGAAGGCCGCGGCACAATCGACGGGCAAGGCGACAAGTTCTACACCGGCCGGGGCGACAACACCGGGCCCGGGGGCAACCGCGCGGAAGGATATGTGGCCCGCCCCCACCTCGCCATCTTTTACCAGTGCCGCAATCTGCTGGTGCGCGACGTTTTCCTCACGCGCAGCGCGTACCATTGCATGCGCATTCTGGAGTGCCGCTACGTGCACCTGGATGGCGTGCGCATTCACAACCGCGTCAACCTCAACAACGACGGGTTCCACATCAACAGCTCCCAATACGTCAACATCGCCAACTGCAACGTCGCCTGCCAGGACGATGCCTGCGCGCTGTTCGGGAGCAACCAGTTCGTCACTGTCACCAACTGCACGTTCAGCACGCGCTGGTCGATCTTTCGTTTCGGCAATGGGGAGGCCGAGAACATCGCCATTTCCAACTGCGTCATCTACGACACCTACGGCTGCGCGATCAAGATTCGGATCGGGGCAGGCGCGCGCATCGAGAACGTGGCCTTCTCCAACCTGGTGATGAACAACGTCACCGGCCCCATCTCCATCGGGCTGGACTCGTCCCGCCGGGCGGGACAGCCGCCGCCGGCGAATCCCCGGCCCAACGGGATCGTGCGCAACCTGATGTTCAACGGGATTCGCGCCACGGTGGTTTCGGAGGGGCGGCAGTTCGCCGACATGCCGTTCAAGAACAACTTCCGGCCCGGCGAGACGCGCACGTGCATCACGCTCAACGGCGTGGGCGAAGAGTTTCTGGAGGGGATCACGTTCCAGGACATCCACGTCACCTACGGCGGTGGCGGCACGGCCGAAGAGGCGGCCAGGCGCGACGTCCCCAAGATGGCGGGAGAATACTTCGAGCTGGGCACCCTGCCGGCCTACGGCATGTACGCCCGCAACGTGCGCGGCCTCTCGATGAACAACGTGCGGTTCGAGATAACCACGCCCGATCTGCGGCCGGCGCTGGTGTTCGACCACGTGGAAGACGCCGCCGTGAACGGCTTCAGCGCGCAGGGGAATCCGAACGCCGAGTCGCTTTTGCGGTTCAGCGAATCGCGGGATGTTCTTCTCACGGCGGCACGCGTCCTGACGCCGGCGGCCGTGTTTTTGCAGGTGGAGGGTACCGGAAATCGGGGGATCGCGATTGACGGCGGCGATCTGTCCAAGGCCGGCAAAGCGGTGGCTTTCGCCGGCGGCGCCAGCAGTCAGTCGGTGAAGCTGCGGGGCTAAGAACTTCTTGAAACAAACGTCTCCATTGAGGGAACAAGCGGCGCGAAAAGTGCGTCTCCCTAGTGGACACCCGTGGCCAAATCCCGCAAATTCCGTCTCAGCGCTTCCTTCTGGGAAGCCACCCGTATCGCCTTGGATTCATTGCGAAAGAACAAGCTCCGCAGCTTTTTGACGCTGCTCGGTATCATCCTCGCCACCACCACCCTCATCGCCGTAACGGCCCTCATCCACGGCATGAATCTCTATATCGCCGAAAAAGTCTCCAACATGGGCTCCGACGGGTTCCGCGTCGTCCGCATGGCGTGGTTCGGGCCTTGGGACCCGAAGAAGTTCTTCGAGATGCAGAAGCGCAACCCCCAGATCCGGCCCGACGAGTACGACTTCGTCAAGAGCCGGGCCGTGCTGGTGAAGGACATCGGGATGATGGCCTCGCGCCAGGAGCGCGTGTCTTACAAAGGCGATTCGATGGAGGATGTGGACCTGGAAGGCGTGACCGATAACATCACGGCGATCAACAACGTCCAGGTGGATGCCGGACGCGCGATCACCTACGAGGAGGTGCGGCGTCACGCGCCGGTCGTATTTATCGGCAGCGATATCCGCAAGCGTTTCTTCGAGGGCAAGGACCCCTTGGGCAAGGTGATGGCAATCGGCGGAAACCCGTTCGAAGTAGTCGGCGTGGCCAAGGAATTGGGCAGCGTATTCGGCAACTCGCAGGACAACTTCGTCATGATCCCGATCGAGAGCTACTTCAAGACCTACGGCAGCCGCAACGGAATCCGCATGATCGCCAAGGCCAGCGACCAGATGCGTCTGGCCGAAGCGCAGGACGAAGTGCGCGTGCTGCTGCGGTCGTATCGCCATATTGGACCGGGGCGGGACGATAACTTCACCATCTTCGCCTCCGACACCATCGTGAGCCTCTGGGAGCGCCTCACTGCTACGATTGCGGCCATGGCGGTGGGGATCGTTTCGGTCTTCATGGTGGTGGGCGGCATCGTCATCATGAACATCATGCTGGCGGTGGTCACCGAGAGGACGCACGAGATCGGTATCCGCAAATCGCTGGGCGCGAGGCGGGCCGACATCCTGAGCCAGTTCCTGGTGGAATCCTCGGTGCTGTCGGGCTCGGGGGGACTGTTTGGCGTGTGTGTCGCGTGGGTGCTGGCGGTCGCGGTGCGCAATCTGACATCGGTGCCCATGGCGTTGCCGTGGACTTCGATTCTGATCGGGGTCGGGCTTTCAGCCACCGTCGGCCTGTTCTTCGGCATCTATCCGGCGCGAAGGGCCTCGATGCTGGACCCCATCGAAGCCTTGCGGGTCGAAAGATAAACCCATGACCAAGCTTTCCCTTCTCAACGGCATCGTGCTGGCGTTCGAAACCATCCGCACGCACAAATTGCGCGCCTTCCTCACGGTGCTGGGAGTGATCATCGGAACCGGGACGATCATCGGGGTGAGCGCCATCCTCACCGGGTTCGACGCATCGGTGGCCGCGGTGCTGCGAAGTTTCGGACCCAATTCGATCATCGTCTTCAAGTTCCCCGTCGGGCCACGCACCAGCAGGCTGACCCCGGAGGAGCGGACGCGCAAGAATCTGACCTACCAGAATGCCGCCGAGATCCGGGAACGGTGCAAGTCCGTGGAAGACGTCTCCACCATGCTGTTTCCCAGCGGAGGGCCGATCAACGTCCACTATAAGGGCAACGACATGTATGACGTCAATCTGTTCGGCGTGGAAGAGGCCTACGCCCGGGGCGGGCAGGTGGACCTGCACCTCGGCCGCTTCTTCACCGATGAAGAGAGCCGCCGCAAACAGCCGGTAGCCGTGATTGGGCAGGACCTGGAGAAGGGACTTTACGCCAACGTCGACCCCATCGGTAAAACCATCACGGTGGACGGCCACGAATTCCAGGTGATCGGCACCATGCTGCGGCCCGCGGCGTCGTTCTTCGGCGACACCGACCAGCGGGTGCTGCTGCCCTACGGAACCATGCAGAAGATGTACCCCAACGCGCGCGAGAACGCCATCGTGGTGACGGCGCGCAGCGGAATGCTGCCGCAGGCCGTTGACGAGATCCGCACGGTGTTGCGAATCGATCGCCGCGTGCCTTACAACAAGCCCGACAATTTCGCGCTCTCGACCGCCGACCAGATGGTCTCGGACTTCCGCCAGATCACCGCGGTGACCTTCCTGGTGATGGCGGTGCTGAGCTCCATCGGGCTGCTGGTGGGCGGCATCGGGGTCATGAACATCATGCTGGTGTCGGTGACCGAGCGGACCTACGAGATCGGGATCCGCAAGGCGCTGGGCGCGCGAAGGGCCGACATCCTGATTCAATTTCTGCTGGAAGCGGCCGCGCTGACCGGCCTGGGAGGGCTGGCCGGGATCGTGTTCGGCTGGGTGATCTCGCTGATCGCGCGGCTGGTGTGGGAGTCGTTGCCGGCGAGCGTCCCCATGTGGGCCGCGGCCACGGGGATCGTGATGTCGGTGAGCGTGGGGCTGTTCTTCGGAATCTGGCCGGCCAATAAGGCGGCGAGGCTGGATCCGGTGGTGGCGTTAAGGTACGAGTAGCACAGGCATTCGTGCCTGTGTGGTTTCATCCGAGTCGGATTCCGTGCACACACCAATGCGCCATACTCACGCGCTCTCCCTGTCGCGGATCTGCTCTTCGATTTCATGACGATGGGACCTGACGTATGCCCACGCGTTGGCGAGGTCGTCGGCGCGAATCATCGGGCAGGAGCGCAGTAATTCCTCTTCGCTCCCTTCCAACCGTCGTGCCTGCTCCAGTACCCACACAGGGATGCGGGCGCGGGCCAGGCGGGGCTCGCCCCCACAGACTCCGGGTATCGACTCGACGCCCGGAAAAGCACCGTCCAGATCCTGCACCACCATGCGCAGCAACTCCGCCCGCGTGAGAGCCGGCAACAAATCCTCGACCTGCCGCAAGGCATCCATTACATGGTCCGCCTCCAGTATGTCCGACGAAAGTTCGTTGGTAATCTTTCCTTTTCCGGTCTGGGCGCTCTGAAAAAAAGCTAAGAAAAGCATCAAAGGCGTTACACTATTATTTACGGGCAATCCACGCGATGCTGCCGTTCTTGACCGCATACGATCCACTTGGAGGAAGTTCAGGCAGCATTGACCCGCTCGGTGCGCTCCAGACTTACGTAACACTCGCAGACTTGCTTTTGCCGGGCGTGACGACCATCACCACTCGCTCACGCTACCTTTCCATGCTGTGCGCCGCGCTCGCTAATGCGGAAAAATACCGACAGCTTCTTCCGGGCGCGTCGGGCTTGGCCCAACGGCGAAAAGCGGTCGAACCGTTTGAACGCTTGTGGGCTCTGGCCTGCGTCGCGGCTCGTCAAGCTGGCCACGAAGGCGCGGCGGATGGTCTGCGAGGCATCACCTACGCCGAGAAGAGCTATCGGAGCTTCGCGGGCAATGGCAAGAAGGTGACCTGTGACTTTCCACTTCTGAAGTTTCAATCCCGCACCGGCGCGGTTGGAACCTATTGGACCGCATTGGTCGGGGGACAACTCGTTCACTCCGATACAGGATCGTTGGCCGATGAAGGGCAGGAGCTCGCCGGGCACTTCCCCGAACTACCGCTGGAGAGCAAGGACAGAGGGAGATTCGCCGATCCAGAAAGCGCCCATCGCGTCTCGCTCTCACTGGAGGACCTCATCGCGTGGAGCGAGAAATGCCACTTGCGGGCAGCCGGTCGCAAGGAGCGTCAGCAGCTAGGGGAAGCACTGACAGCTGATGATCGCCGCGAATGCGTTAGCCGTGCCCTCGCGATGATGGTGGACGGGATTCCTGATGTCTGGGGTATCGCTGCTTTGGAGCGCCTGCGCAAGATTCTGGCAACCCTGCCACGCGCCGTCGAACTTGGCCTTCCCGTCGTCGTCGATGCCATCGTCGTGACAGAACAGTTCCACGAGGCCGTCTTAGCAGTGTTTGGGACGCTTTTGTGGTGGGGGACTCAGAACGCAGGCAAGCCGCTCGCAGATCTGGTCGTTGACAGCGATTTCCGCAAAGCCGCCGACCGCTGCTGGGAGACAGCCCAGAACTTTCGGGGATTCCGCGAGCGGTGCGAGAGACTCGATGTCCGTGATGCCGTCGAGGGCTTAGCTGCATGCTGCTTTCAGGTGGACCACTGCAACTCCGAGCGCGAACTTGTGGATGAGTTGCTGGATCGCCATCACCGGGTCCAGTCCGGCAAGATGGACGGGGGAATGCCGAAGCGGGACTGGATCGGTTGTGACAGAACCAGTCTGTTGCGTCCTTCGCCGCTTTTCCAACGAAACGATCGGCCAATCCTTGCCATTGGCATGTCGCTGACGCACCCCTATCGGTTGGAGCCGTTTGTCTACATGCTGCGTGAGAACGGTGTGATCCCCACAAGCGGCTAGCGGCAGAAACCGGATGCCCATGGAGAGAAGCTACCGCCTCATCGACTACTACTTGCCGCCCGGTGAGGGGTTCGTCCTCGAATCGCTGGTCGCGACAACGTATCAGGTCGATTTCGAGTTCTTTGAAGAGGACCTCTTGGCCGCTGCGCTCGGCGTTCGTTCGTCCGTGAGTCGCCTGAAGGCGTTTCGCTCGGAATTGGAGCGAAAACTCCAAAAGGCGGAGGTGTCCGTACTGTACGACCTCGGAGGTTGTGACCGGCTAGCTCGCCGCCTCTCCCCGCGAATCGACGTCATCCCCGTCGCAGCCGGCAAGCTGCACTCCAAAATCTCGCTTCTGATGTGGGTTCGGGAGGACCGCGCCGGTGGCGCACCACCAGATCGACGAATGCGCCTAATCGTCGGGTCGGCCAATCTGACCAGACAAGGGTTTCGCCACAACTACGAGTGCGTCGTGCCCGTGGACTATGGTGGAAAAATTGCACCGCCGCGCACCCTTCTGACGACAGCTATCGGACTCGTTCAGCAGATCGGCGCGGGATCCCAAAGCCCGCAACTTTCACGCCAGTTGGCGACATTTGCAGCCCAGGCCGCTCTTCTTCCAGTCGGGGCCGCTGCGCCTGATGATCCGGTCGCGCTGGTCGCCGCAACCGAGGTCGTTCCTGCAATCCGTGACTCGTGGGCGGTTATGTCCAACAAAGCTCCTGAGACGGTGACGGTGGTCTCTCCCTTCTGGGCCGAAGGCAGCACGGCCCCGGAGGCGCTATTTCACCTGTTTCAGCGGCTTGGTTCGCCAGCCAATTTGGAGATGGTGTGCTGCGGCGAGAGGTCAGCGGATGGCAAGACCTGGCTGCCCGTGTTCGACAGCAGCCTGGCCGTTGATCTGAAGAACCGGCTAGGCGGCCGACTTTCTCTCCGGGCAGCGCTACCGGACGCAGGGCTCCACCATTCCAGCCCAACGACTAATGACATCGGTGACGAGTTGGAGGAGAATGAATTCGCGACTCGACTGGGAGCCGCGAATCGCAATGGAACAGAGGTCCAGCGATCATTGCACGCCAAGATGATTCTCGTGGATGGAACGGCGGGAAGTGTTCTTTATGCAGGTTCGTCGAACTGCACGCGACGAGGTCTGGGGCTCGGTGGCCCTTCCAACTTTGAAGCGGGATTCGTTTACCGCCTCACGCCACGCCAGAGAAAGCTGGTGTCTGGTTTGTTGACCTTTGCTGGCCCCGCAACCGAGGTTCGCTCCGACAGTGTGCCATCAACCGTTCAACCTCCTTCCGAAGAAGAGACGTTCGTTCCGAGGTTTCTATCGGAGGTCGTTGCCTCGGGAACAGCGGTCACGGTTCGCTTTCGAGAGGCGATCCCCGCCGATCTCGTTCTACTTATGCCCATCCCTGCAAGGACGGGTGACGCTGGATACTGGCTCCTTTACCGGGCAAATGCACACAGCCAGCCTCCGGCTGAAGATTTCTCGGTGGATCTCGCGGTGTGCCAAAGATGCGATGAACACTTAAATCCACTCATGGCCGATCCATCCGGTCGGCAGATTCTGCCACATGTGTTTGTTGAAGTTCGTTGGGAAGGCCATTCCGCGACCTTCCCCGTGCGCTTTGATGACAAGACCAGTCTGCCTCTTCTTCTTGTCGGACGTAAGCCGACTGAAGGAGAACTGATTGAATACTTCCTGTTTGGCAAGGAACCCGAGGAATGGGAGGAAGGAAGCGGTTTGCCGGGAGAGGGCTCCGAAGGACCGGTGATTGACGCGCCGATTGATACGAGACGAATCCTCGCGTACTTCATTCGCAGATTCGTGCAGGCGATTCCCGGGATTGAAACTGAAATCCGACGTGCAGGCTACTCCCGCGTGTCGCTCGACGGTGCATTGCGGGGCCCCACAAGCCCGCTGGAATTAGCGGAACGTGCCTATGCAAGCCTTACGCGAGCGCCAGCGTCGGACGAACCGGCGAAGACCCCGACCGCTGTTGGTTTCCAGTTGACAGAGATACTCGCAGCCCTGGTCCGGTGCCAATCTCTCGCCACCGATCCCGAGTTACACGAGTGCTTCCAACCCGTCCTCGAGAGTTGCAGGGCGATGTTGGACACCCTGGTATCGAAACAGGCGGAATTACAGGCAGAAGGCTTTCGCCTCTACCAACAACGGATCTTGGGAGGCGACATGTGAAGCTCTCCCCGGAGATCGACCTCGGTCGGTCGTTGCGGCAGGTTTTTGGCAACAAGGCGGACTTCGCGGCTCAGATCGAACAGGATTGTGCGCGCCAGTCGGATACAACGAGTGCTATCCTTCGCCGCTTCTTCGGTGCGAAGGAATGTGAACGACGCGAGTTGATGATCCTCGCCGACGAAGTCGGCTTAGGCAAGACCTACGTGGCGTTGGCGGTCGCCGTTTCGATCCTGGACGCGATTCGTCGAGGAGAAGCCCCCGATGGCCTCCCCTCGAACAAGCCCGCAGTACTCGTCCTGACTCCGACCAACGACGCCTTGTTCAACAAGTGGATGCGCGAGGCAGAAGCCTTCAAGAAGGATTGCGCCCGAACTGATGGCGACTTGGAGTGGCTTCAGATCCGGTGCCCGATAGACAACAGCAGCAAATCCGGCAATGTCATCAACCTTTCTGAGAAGATGCGTGATGCCACCCGCAGCCAGCCAATGTTGCTCATCGCCAAACTAGGTGTTCTTGGCGCAGCCCTGCATGACCGCGACTTGTGGCGACAACGCGGCTTGGCGTCGCTATTCGGTCACTTTCGGACTCCAACTGAGACCCGTCGATACTGGTGCCGCAAGGGTCGTGTGTTCGAGACCTTTGGCATCCCTGAACTGAACGAGTTGCTCGATCTTCGCAGTTCGGGCCATTTGTGGGATGATTCACATTTCCCCGACTTGCAGCGAGCATTTTCTCGGGCACTCCAAGTCCGCCCTAAACTCGCGAACCGCTCAGCAACGGCACTGAGCGGAACCGACGAAGAAACGCTCTCGGGTGTTCTCGACGACTTGGCGCGCCACGCTCTCGTCACCGACTGGCCTTTACTCCCGGTGGTCATCATCGACGAAATCCACGGACTCAAGAATGAGAACGTCCAGTCCAGACTCCATTTCGAGGCTCTCTTAAACGAGAGAATCTGCCGGCTGCTGGGCTTGTCGGCCACGCCATTCCAACTACGACATGACGAACTCCTGAGCTTGTTGAAGCTTCGCTGGGCTTTGGCGTTGCCAAGGGAGCGGTTCGATGCCCTTGATCAAGCCCAATCGAGCCTCGGCGTTGCTATGAAAGACGCGCGTGAATCAGGCGAGAATTTTCGCAGGAGATGGAAAGGCCTCCGACGTGTTGATCGGGAGGTCGTGTCTGATACGTGGAATGCCGTGATGAACACGGAAGAATCTGAGCGGCCCGTTCTGGCCGCTCAGGTCCGTCCGCCACGGATAGCGCATGCCATCACTGCAGCCCTCGATCTTGAACAACGGAATTCTGAACTGCGGCGACACCTACGTCCTTTCGTGATCCGCCATCAACATCGTCGCGTTTATCGGGAGAACTTCGTAGGTAATCAAGCATCGTTGACCGGCATTCACGGCAGTCCGACGTTCAATTGGTCGCCCGGCATGGAAGTGCGGGGTAACAACGAACTCGCGCAATACCTTATGATGCGGGCCGTCGCGCTGGCGAAAGAGGAGCGGGGGCTACCCAGTCTGGGAGGTGAATTGACGGGTAGCTACAGGCACCTTGTCGAAACGGCGGCAGTGTGGAAGAAGCTCGCTCAGGCTGACAATCCACTCCTTCGAGGATATCGCAGTATCCTCGAAGAAATGATCGGAAAACGAACCCAGGCCCACGATCCTGACGACGAACATCGGAAAGTCCAAACGACAGTGAATCGCGCGCTGGAATTCTTCAAGCGTGGGCAAAAGTCGCTGGTGTTTTGTGTGTACACCAAAACCGCCGAGACCATTCGCGATCAGCTTAAGATGGCAATCGATAAGTACCTCGGCGAGATTCGTGACGGCGTTTTCGGGGATGCCACGGCGTTCGATAATTTTCGGCGGCGGTTCTTCAATCGACGCGAGGCTCTCTTCTCGTTGATCCAGGATCACCCGTTACTCAGCGAACTTCGCGGAGGGCGCGTGGGTGTCCGACCGCAGGTCGCCTTGACAGTGGATCATCTCCGACAGATTGGGGTGTTGATGGTGAAGCAAGGGGAGTATGCCGAATCCGACAAGCCTGACCGGCGCCTCCTCATCGCGGCGACGGAGCATGTTGCCGTGAAATCGTGGCGTGACGATTCCGAAGGAGTGAAATGGTTAGCGGAAGTCCTGCGAAACTGTCGAGACCTTAAAGAAAGAATGGCTGATCCAAGCTGGTTGGAGGCACGGGAACCGTTGTCGCGAAGCGAACGGGCCGGTCGCGTTAGACGATCGGACCCCGAAGCGACAGAGCACACGGGCGATCCTCTGGAAGCTGAAGAGCTTGACCGGGATATACAGCCGGGACCGAGCAAAGACTCTGTTGAAGACGCAGTCGATGCCTGGGTGCGACGACTTCGTAGGGACGCAATTGGCGAAATCGTCGCTCCGTACTTCCGGCACGGACTGATCGCCGCCTCTGAAGGCCGTCAACCGCTTCTCGCTGCGCATCACCGGGGATTGTTTGCAGAGCTTGATCTGGAAACTCGCGCGGTCGCGGGGCAAGTGTTTCGCCGCATTCTGATGGCCGAGGAGTTTCTGCTACGATACTTGGCCGACGTCGAAAAGGACCAAGCGGAGCGCTGGGCCGACTACCTGTCGGAGCGATACGTCAAACCGCTCGACGGTAATCTCGAATCGCTGCGTGCACGCGTTCACGCCTATTTGGAGACCCTCGTTCGTGCCAAGAAGAATCCCGCTTTGTTGTCGGGCTACTACGACGGGGCCGAAAACCGCAACGTCGTCCAGCTTGTAAAAGGTGACACTCAAAACCGCGACCGCTATTTCCTAGGATTCAACACGCCGTACCGGCCAGAGATCCTCGTTTCCACTTCGGTCGGACAGGAAGGGATCGACCTGCACCGCGAGTGTCGGCATGTTATCCATCACGACTTATGTTGGAACCCCGCGACGATTGAGCAGCGAACCGGGCGTGTTGACCGAATTGGCAGCAAGGTTGAGCGTGAGCGCCTGGGAGTACAAGATGGGAGAGGACCGACACTCGAGATCGCCGTTCCATACCTCGCTGCGACGTACGACGAGCGGATGTTCGAGGAACTCTACCGACGCGCGCAGCTATTTGAAGTGACGCTTGGAGGAGAAATGCGGGTGGACGGCCGCATCGACCCGGAACTTGTCGTTTCTGAACATCCGCGAAGAGAGAAGCTGGGTATCGGAACCGACGACGAGGATCTCGGCGATGAAACCGAGGAGGCTGGAGTGGTCGATCTCCCCGCCGACATGATTGAGCGGCTCCGAGTCGATCTGTCGGTTTGGAAGCCATCTGGCGGATAAGTGGCTTCACTCAGTCGCCGACGACGGGCAGAGCGGACTCATCGTTCGGGAGCATATTCCAATCCAAGAATGATCCTGAAATGACGGACCGTTTCCAATACAGGATGATCCTGAAAAAAGTACACCTGTTCAGAGTGGTTTCCTTTCTTTGAAATGGTTCCGCGCAGCCGGCCGAGCGGGGGATGGGGGTGCGGGGCAAGGGGGCCGGCGTTTGAGGCCCGCTTGCCCCGCTCAGCCCGCAGAGACCTGGTCCGCTCGGCGATTAGCATTTCGGTGCCTCCGGTGATTCGGTCTTGCAGCGTCGCAGGAGTTCGCCTTTGGCGTGCATCATGCGGCCCGCCGCCTCGGTGTCGCTGATGGCGTAGGCGAGCTGGTCCATCGATGCCCATCGCATACCGTCTTTGAGGTAGCGATGGCTATTGGGCAACGAGCGGAGTGTCTCGTAAGGCGTGGCATAATCGGCGGCGGCATAGTGCCGCTGTCTGCGGCCCTTGGCGTTGGTGCGAATCTGCGCATAACCGCATGGTCGGTGGTAGTTGAGGTAGGGGTTGAGGTGCGCCGTATAGAAGCGCTGGATGGCATCGGCATGCTGGCTGGGAATATGCCCGTAGGTCATATATTTACGAATAATGGCTCCGTTTTTCCCTTCCACCAGGGCATTGTCGGAACTGCGGTTCGGCCGCGAACGGGTCAACTCCACCCCCAGTTTTTCCAGCATTCGAAACAGCGGATGATTGACGAATTCCGAACCGTTGTCGCAGTGCAGCTCCCAGATAGGAAAAGGGAACTGGTGCAGCATGGCCTCCACCACCGGCAACACATGTTCCTCTGTGATTCGCGGCACGCATCCCAGCGCCTCCCATTGCGTCACCTCATCCACGGCGTTGAGATGATACACCCCCTTGGCCCCGCTCCAGTCTCCCTGATGCACGCTGTCGATCCGCAGGTGTCCAGGAACCCCCCCGGCATCCGGACGGCGCCGCTCCCCGATGGCGATCACCGTCGGCTTGGTCTGGGTGAACTCGCCCGCCCGCTGCCGGTATCCCACACTGTTCCTCAGATTGTAGAGATGCGCCACCGAGATCTCCGCCAGGTTGG
>Ga0116223_10002485_pt1 | contig 17404 bp, 19 predicted proteins | sample Sb_taG_3_FD_90092 | JGI IMG/M metagenome (GOLD analysis project Ga0116223, IMG submission 90092) | Peat soil microbial communities from Weissenstadt, Germany - Sb_50d_a_PC metaG | ecosystem: Environmental > Terrestrial > Soil > Wetlands > Peat | place: Germany: Weissenstadt | collected 2010-09-21 | reverse complement strand
GCCATCCGCTCCGGTTCCGTTCGGCGGCGCGCTGATCTATGTGCCGGCGGAATGGGTCAAGCCTGCAGAAGGCGGCGTCGAGCGGCTGATGAATGTTTATGTGTCGATGGGCGTCACGCCGCCGGTTGGGATGCCGAGTGTTGTTGAGGTTTCAGCAAAGCCGCAGGTGAAACGCGAAGGCCCGAAATCGCCCAAAACGCCGAAGGCCCGATAGCGGCTTGGGGTGTTCTGCCCCTCAATTCGCGAAGCGGAAACGCAGCACGTCGCCATCCTTGACGACATACTCCTTGCCTTCCAGCGTGATTCAATCGCGGTCGTCAGGGAGGCGCAAGGGCAGTGGCTCTGGCTGCAGCACCGTTCGGCGCTCCCGCCTGGGGGATAATAGCCGCGGGACCGGTAATAGCCCTGATTGAGGACCGTCATTCAGCCCGCTCCCGCGGTCCTGCTCGAATAGAGGTCCTTTGTTCGCTCGAGCAAACGTCCAGCATAGGGAATGGCAGAGCTCCGAAACCTAAACCGCTCTGTCTTGGTGACGCGTGCCGCTTCCATCTCGAGTCAATGTCTGCTTCGGGTCGGAAGCTGACGCAGTGTCTCGCGTCGAATTGGTCCGCTTTGACAGTGTAAGCAGACATCAACTCGTGAGGAGAGTTTGCAAACCAAATTGCAAACCAACCACGCGGCACAGGACGGTATCGGGGATCACAGGCCGACATCGTCGGGGCAAAATTGGCAAACTGGAGCGCACGCTTAGCTACCAGACGACACGCGGCAGCATCAGAATCTTCAAACTCGAAAACCGTTGTACGTGTAAGCGGACCGTGGGTTCGAATCCCACCCTCTCCGCCAGCTAGTCAGCTGTTTTTGCGTAGAAATTTCGCTCCACGCAAATATCTCGGAATGTCCGCAGGTTAGCCTCGCCTAACTCGGTACGCGCGGCCGCGGAGAGCGAAGTTCGGCCATGGCCGACGCCATTAGGTGGCGAATTCTCCGTTCCCGAATTCGACGGTCCGGTTAGGTCGGCGCGTATGCCTGCTCATGGGGGTCAGTTCGGGTCCCGTCTCCTGACAGCAAGTGCCAATCCGGCGAGCTACTGAGCAGCAGCACTGCGACGGACACTCGCGTTCTGCACGTGACGCTGAAACTTGTTGACGATGAGCCACCGATGGCTTGGCTGATTAGCCCGAGCAATGCTTCAGGTCCAAGGCTACGTGAAGCTCGTTAGCCGGATGTCCGCTTCGTGCCACAAGCAGACTCGGTCCAAAGTGAAGTTGTCAATTCACCGGCAGGATCTCGGGAAGTTCCATGTGCCGTCTGAAGTCTCGGTGCGCCGGGAGCCAGGCCTGACCCAGCAGGGCCGCGGCTGGTGCGCCCCATGCAGCTATCTCAGGTAATTTCGCCTGTCTCGTGATCGATGTTCCGACGCCGAATCTGGTCATCGAAAATCACTGTGTCGGCGTCCTTTAGGCCGTGCACGATCAACTCCGCAATGCGGTTCGATACAAATTCCCAGGTCTCTGTCTCGGAAATGATCTGTAAGTCGGCGACGATGCCAAGATAGGGAACCTTCATTCCGCCCATAAGGAGCTTGCGGCCTTCGGGCTCGAATATGCAGCGCGCCACGCCGTCTTTGCGATCGCCCATAGCCTCATTCATCGACTCTTGCATCACTTCAAGGAAATGTCGGCACGTGCCGTCCGGCAGCTCAAAATACACATCATGCTCCCACGTCACACCGTTGGTGATGCCAGCCTGCCTACGCGCTCGCTCGAGGACCTCAAGCTCGTTGTCTCCCGACGAAGAGGCTTAAAACCGGGTCGCCAGGTGAGGGGACATGCATGTTGACGACACTGCGAACGATCCGCCCCGCAAGATCGCTATCTTCGAAAAGGCGCATGACGACCGGTGTTATGCCTTTTGCCTTCGCAAATTTGAGCGCATCGCGAGTGAAGCCGATGCAGGTCACGATCCAGGCTTCATCGGGCGCCGTATCGCGGACGGCCGACTCGAAGTTCCTGACAGTCCCGAGGCCGACTTTCGCGGAGCGGGTGTCGAAGTCCTTGCATTCAATTAGGCAGCGTCGCTTCTTCCCTGCGGTTTCGATAGTTACATCGATCTGGTGCTTGACGCCTGATTCGCCCCTCACCGCCACATCATGGATAACGACGCCTTTCTCCTCGAGCGTCTTGCAGACGATGGCAGCGAGGATTTCGTAGCGTATGCCCTGCTTGGTTGTTGCTATCTGGTGATAGCGGCCCAGCAGATCATCATAGCGCGACATCCTCTTTTTCCTCGTCATACGACTACCATCCTCAATTCAGGATATTACCTTCGTTCATCCGCTTTCTTCCATCTGCTCCGCTCTGGGTCAAAACCAGACTCTAGGCCTGACAGCTCAGGTCTTCACTTTCGTGCCAGAACCTGACGCCGAGCTTCTGTTGCGGATCCTGCCCACGTGTAGTGGATGATTGGCTTGAATGGGGTCCACGCAATCGAGCACGATGTGCCGTGAGCGAACTCTGCCTGCCGCTGACGAAGGCAATATCTTCCGCAGGCACATATTCACCGACGCAACCAGCTTTTGATCAAGCCCTTGGCCTTGTTCCACACCCCCAGCGTGTGCTGAGCGATTGCGCGAACTCGGCCGGCGCGAAGCCTCCCAAGCTCGAAGGCATCGAATCGGTCTCGGGCCTTCACAGCCGCGATCATTTGAGGCGATATCGCGCGCGCCCAGCGAACGTGGTTGCCCGTGATCCAATAGTGTGACTTGCAGGGGAAGCTCCAGTTGCCGATCGAAGGTGCTAGCGACACGGTGCCTGCGGCCTCGGTAAGACGCCACTTCGCGGAATTGAGAGGCGTGACCACTTCGAGGCCGCAGCCGCAGCAGCACAGGTGTGACGCCGTCGAATACCGCCGCGAAATATAGAGAGCACCTACCTCGAGGTGCTCTGGAATGAATTCGACGAACTTCGGCTGAACCTGTGAAACGCTCATGTGGCGCCTTCAACGACCATCTCACCGCTAGCGATCGAGTAGCCTGCATACACCTCTTTGCGCGCGTCCCGATATACCCCGAAAAGCTTCTTCCAGCGGATCACCGCGATGGCGGCGTTCAGGGCGTTCAACTCGGCAATCTGGATGTTGCTGGAATACTCGTCCGCTCCAACATCGCCCTCGGCAAAGGAGACGTGCAGCGCCGCGCTGTCGCGCGTGTCGGCCGTGCTCGTCGTCGTTCGAATGATGCCGGATAACTGCCCATCATCGAGCACGACGCCCATCCCGACATCGATGAAAGGTGTGCCGTTGCCGACTAGGCGCTCAACAACCGCCCGCTTGGCCGAGCCCACATCCATGCAGACGAACACGAAATCGAGGTCATTCAGAAGACCCACATTGCTGGGTTCGAGGAAGACATCGTGCACGATGATTCCCCGGCGCATGTTGGAGTAGATCTCGGCGAACCAAGCCACCTTTTGCGGCTTGGCCCGCAATTCCTCGATCGAGGGCGCTCCCGGCGAGCGGAAGGCGTTGTGCTGGGAGAACACGTCGCGATCGAAGACGTGTATCTCGGCGACGGATGTTTTGGCCGCGAAATCGAGGATGTAGGAGACGGTGCCGCCGAGCCCGGCAATGCCGATTTGCAGCCTGGCCAACCTGGCGTTGACCATGCCGATCCTGGCGCGGCTCGTTGCCGTGTCGATGTATTTGAAGACGCTGTCCTCCTCGTCGGCCGGGATGACTGGGAAGGTGCAAGCGCTGGCGTTGGGATCGAGCTTGGCGGCCTCGCCTGAGATGCGGCCGATGTAAGTCGTCACCTTGTGATGGTAATCGCGGTAGTCCGCCTTCGCCGAGAAGGTGAAATCCGCGTGCACACCTGGAGCGAGGTCCTGGGGTGCCGAAGGATTTTGGATGGAGGTAATCTTCGAGCTATCCGCGTGACAAGGATGCTGACCGGTCCAATAGCAGACATGGTCGTCAGGCTTTTCAGCGATGTCGCCGGACAACTTAAGCTTCGAGATGAGCATACCCCGGCGCACCACGCGCTGCGAGTCGACAAACGGGACGTCCCTGACCAGAAGGAAGCCGTCCCGGATGTCGAGATCGTAGCCTTCGTTCTGCAGCCTCAGAAGGTCGGGGCTAAGAGCGATTGGTCGGCGTGACATCGAATTCCATTCCGTCCTTCACCTTGATCGACTGCCCTTCGACTAGGGTACCGACCGGCTTGTTGCCCTGGCCGCGGGTGTACTGGACGGTGAACTGGACACCGTCACCGTTGGGCGGGTTGGGAAAAGCGAGGGCGACGATCTGATCGAAGGTAATCTCCTCGTTCTTCGGCACCGTCTTGGCCCGGCCATTGACGATGATGGTGACGGTCTTGGCCTCTTCGGCCTTGCCGTGCTCTTCGACGTCGGCAGTGCTCATAGGCATATCTCCTTTCCGTTTAGCTCGAAAAAGCGCAGGAATCCGCGCGTTTCACCCTCCGGCGGTTGCGAAATCGCAATCGATTTGATATATATTGTCGATTCGAAGCCGATTGCAAGATCGCAATCGATACGATTGTCGCAACGGAGATGGCATGGCCGAAAACTTCGACACGGAAGCCTTTTACGCGGCACTGAACGCCACACGCTTGAGCCGGCAGAAGACCTGGAAGGACGTCGCCCAGGAGACGGGGGTCGCCGCATCGACCTTGTCGCGGATGGGGCAAGGCGCGAAGCCCGACGTAAATGGCCTGGCAGCGCTTCTAAAATGGTCGGGCCTAAAAGCCGAGATGTTCATTCGGGGCGCTAGCAAGAAAGAGGCGCCGCCGATCGCCAAGCTCACCGCGCTCCTGCGCGCGGACCCTCACCTCACCCCGCAGAATGCCAAGCTGATGGAGGACATTGTGGTCAGCACCTACAAAAAGCTTCGGGGCAGCTGAATTGGCTTTCCGGCGCGGCTTCAAAGCAGAGGCTAATCGCATCTCTCTCCGCGTCCGGGAGCAGATGGGTCTGGGCCGCTCGACCCGATCGACCCCGCCGAGGTGTGCGCCCACTTCGACATTGTGCTTCTCATGCTTAGTGAGCTCGACTGCGACTCCTCGTCCTTTCTCGGGGCCAGTCGCTCCTCCTTCTCGGCGGTGACGGTGCCCTGCGGTTGGCGGACGGCAATCGTCCACAATGACTCGCATCACGCCTACCGCCAGCGCAGCAATATCTGCCACGAGCTGGGGCACTGCTTTCTTGGCCATCAGTGCACGCCGCCGCTCACTGAGAGCGGTGAGCGCGCTCGCGACGGCGGAATTGAGGCTGAAGCAAACTTTCTCGCCGGAATGTTGCTGATCCCCAATGAGACGGCGATTCACATATCGTTCGGCAAGGGATCGTGGCGGTGGCCCAAGGCATCTATGGCGTGAGCCAGCCGATGCTGGATTATCGTCTTCGCATGAGCGGAGCTCACAGCATCCATTCGCGCTTTGTTCAGGCAGTGGGGAGGGGCCGCCGGGGTCCCACGCGATGGCAAAGTGGCACCTAGGCAACTGGTCGCTTCAGATCCTCTACCTGACCGGCCGGCCACACCCGTCTTCTGCCCAGCGGTCCGCAACGACCGAACCACGGAGACTGAGGCGAAATCTCGCAATGAGCACCTCAGGCGCGAAATTTCCTCCGGAGCCCGATTTCGCGATCGGAGCGCGAAATTCTGTCGAGTTTTCAAAGCCACAGATTCGTCGACCGGACCGCGAGTTCGAATCTCAACTGGTCCGCCAACCAGTCGATATTTTGGCCCGCGAATTTTCATTATGGGCGACCTAGGTCAAAATTTCCCAGGGTATTGGCCACTTACCGGTCAAGCGGCCTTCGAAATCGGCGGGTAGAGAGCGTTTCCAGTCGACGTGGGAGCCGTTTCGGGCCCAAATTCTCCGTTCGCCGACTCCGCGGTCCGGTTGCGTCGTCGGATGGAGGGATCCGTCCGGTGATGCTAGATCGGTTCGCGGTCATGGATGACGCTCTAAAGATCGCGAGAACGCCCGATCTTCGTCAGAAGTGAGCTTCGATTAAGCGGACCGGTAGCGGCGGCGGTTTGCGAGCTGGCGTCCTATACCAGTCAAGTTCACACGCATCTTGAGAAGATCTATTGTGACGACGAAGTGGTTGGCGGCTCGTGCCTGGTCATAGCCCCGCCCAAGAAGATGAAGAAGGGCTTCGCGGGGAACCAGCAGAGCACCCGAAAGACAGTTTGCCTCTTCTTCATGTGCGGGGTCGTAGTGGTTCAGCATCATCTGTCCCGTATTCGAGACAAAGACCTGAAAGGCGAATGTTAAATGCCAATGAGCCGTCGTGGCTGTTTGCCATCAGGGCGTAGGGCTCAACGATGTCGTCGCCCACGATGTGAAGTGTCTTGTCAATCTTGGCCAGCAACCATATCACCTCTCTGTTCCCCAGGTAGCCGCCTGTGTGTAGACGCGTCTTCCTCGACCGAAGATAACGTCGAAGAGCATGCCAGCATCACGGTTCTGGATTGGTTTGAAGGCTCCTAAGCGGGCTCGAAGAAGGGGTGTCTTGGTCCCGGATATGACGATTACGCCTCACTACGTTGTCCTCAACGACCTGCTTCCTCATGCCGCCGCCAACGCGCTCGCAGAGCTGGCGGCTCGCGAACAGCGCTGGAAATTGCACGAGGCGCCGTTCTTTTCCCAGTATGATTTGGCGTGGGTTTGCCGCACGTTCGACCGAACCACGGGCGAGCCGACACGCGAAATGACTCTTCTGCGCGATATCGGTATCCGCTCGATTGAATCGCGGATGAATGCAGTGATCGGGCGGCATCATACGATCACCGGCCACAAGATGGTGGAAGGACAATGGGTCGGGATCCATAACGACTCTCCCGTGCGCGACCGCGGACGGATCGAGAATTTCCGGCTGGTCTATTATTTCGATCCCGCGTTCCACGACGAGAAAGGTGGCAGACTTCTTCTGTTCGGCAGCGACAATGAAGCCGATGTCATCGCCACCGTTCCGCCGGACTTCAACTCCGCCATTCTGATTGAACTGTCAGATCGGTCGTTTCATGCGGTATCGCCAGTCCGCCAGGGCGAACGCTATTGCATGATCGTGTCCTATTGGGGCTACCCCGTGCCCTTCTTCAGTCAACCCGCCGAGCGTGATCGCGCAGCCCGCTGCATCCGCCGTGTGATCGAAGCTGGACTGGAGGAGATCGATTATGACGGCACGACGCTCGCCTACCACCTCTACAACACGTTTCGGCTGCTCGTTACTTGGAATGCGCGGATGGAGGTGTGTCTTGCTGGGCTGATGCATAGTGCGTTTCGCGGGAATCCCGCGCACGCGCAGGTGGGCATTTCGCGGGACGAGATGAGGGACCTCGTCGGCGAGTGGGCTCTCGCCGTCATCGAGACATTGCCGCTGCTATCCTCGTCACGACAGATCCCCGTGGCTTCCGCGATCCAGCAGGGCGCTCTCCTCGTGGAGCTGGCACAGACCTTGGAGCTCGCGAGCAACGCCGATCATATCGCTGCTGCAAAGGATCTGCTCGGTCAGTTGGCCTTGACCGCTCCGGCCGTTTGCTCGGCCGCCGGGGCCGAGCTCGCGCGGCGAGAGGCACGCGTGAAGGCGCGGCAGCAGGCGCCCACAGTTACATCCTGACGGATGTGGTTCAGGCCTGAGCGCTATTGCTGCCTCCGGGCAAGGGGTAGGGATTCAACGTAATCCGCCCTTGATCGAGGTTCCAGGAAATCTGCTCGTTCGGGTCGACCGGGTCGACGCCGTGCGTGGTGCCTGGGCCAAACACATAGATGTCATTGGGCATCAGCAGCCCGTCGAAATCGACCCGTTGGCCTCGTTTATCGATGAGCCAGCCACCGCCGCTGTGAAAATGCTCTTCGATCTTCGACAAGGACGACAGCACCGTATAGTTGCGGCCGAGCGCGTCGTCCTTCAGCGCGTCTTGATGCTTGGAAATGCCTCCGCCGCCAACGGGGAACAAAATGACCCTGCAGACATCGACGAAGCCCTCATGGAGAAGCTGGCCCTCGCCAAAGGCCTCCGGCAGGTTCATCAGCTCGTTGCGAATGCGCGTCAGGGTGCGGAAGATCCGATGCAAGGCGGCCGGCATGCCATTCCAATAATAGAGTTGAAATTCTTTCGAGACCCGGATGACTCCGCCCTGGAAGCCACTTTCCACGATGCATCTGTTCGCATCGCCAAGGCTTATCCTCGCGCGTCTCGAGGGAGCGATGTCAGCTGCGAGCCTGATGAACTCCTGGCGGGCCTCCTCAAAGAGCTGGCGATCCACCAGGTCACGGATGATGCACCAGCCGTGCCTTTCGACGATTGATCGGCTCCGGTCGGCCAAGGATGCGTCAGAATCCATCGCCGTCGACGGACTCTGCGATACAACCACATAGTCTTCGACTGTCATCAGTGAGCCTCCGAGTATCCGCCTGCGTTCATCGGTCTGATCCGAGCGGCCCTTGGCATTCGCGCATCCGCTCTTTCACGGTGAGCAGCCGCACCGCTATCCGACAGCGACACGCGCGACGTCGGCCACGGCGAAATGTCCCCGAAACGTGATATGGCAGCTTTGTCCCACCGCGCCCACACTGCTGCCGTCATGCACCAAATTCTCGGTCGGCGCGAGATAGGCCTCACCAGGCCGAATGAGCAGCCGCAACACCGGATAATCCGAATGGGCGAGCGGGAACGCCTCTGCGATCTCCTGAGCGTTCGCGTCCGGGGCGCATGGAGACCTTCCCAGCAACGCTGCCATATCGGCAACGGTGAGATTGAAGAAGAAAAGCCAGCGATCCGCGCTGCCGATATTGATGCATATGCGGTTGCGCGCGGTGGGCAATTGCTCGATCCGCAGATGTTCCCAATTATCAAGGTGCAAGCCGATGAGCCCGCCTCGGTCCCGGTCGAAGGTCAACGTGGTCAGTCCCGGAGGATGCTCGGCGATGCCATGAGAGAAAAGCGGCCCCTCGACCCGGCAGACGCGGCTCGCTGCCTCAAGCAGGAATTTGTGCACCGGATGGTCCCAGACATGTGGCTGGTCGCCCCTCAGCCCGTGCAGGAGATCCGTTGCACGCCGCATTACGTCGAGCGCCGCGCCGTCGAGGACCCGGCAGATCGCCACGGCGCGTCCAGGTTCCAGTGGCGCCTCGGTCCATATGGCGTCGCTCTCGCACGGGCTCGGCTCGCGCCAGATCGGATTGGGAATGCGGGCGCCAGGCAAATAGGGTGGATGGTCGGCCGCGGCATTGGGCGGAGCGGCTTCGGCCGCGATCGTGCCCTCGCTCACGAGAAGGCGGCCGGAATCGGCGCGCAGCGATGGCGGCGCCGCAATGAGCCGCACGCAGCCGCTTGCCGCTTTCTCGATGGTTTGCTGCCAAAGGCTCGAAGTCATCTCGTTCGACTGAATTTCTGTAGCGGTGCCGTGGGGAATGTAGTCGTCGAGGCGCACCCACGCCGTCCTCCATCGAGCAGGATTACACCTCTACGCCCAAGCGTTCACTTTGCGCCAGAACTCTCAGATGCGCGTTAAACGTAAGGACCACATCGGGCTCCATATTGCCGGAAGTCGAGCCGTCATGAACGCAATTCTGTGTCGGAGCGAGGTAACCAAACCCGGGAGGCAGCGCCAGCCGGAACACCGGATAATCCGGATGCTTCGTCAGGAAGCAGGTTCCGAGTCGGGACGCGAAGAAGCTTGCGGATTCCGAGTAAGGAAAGCTCACGTAATCGAGCATTCGGTTCAATGTCAGCGGCACGACCAGGAAATGTCTGATGCCATCGCCGATATTGATCGAGACGCGCGCCGAGACCTCGTGCCGCCGGCTTGGCGGGACCGGATCGAAATTATCGACGTGCAGACCGACGCGAAGGCCGGTTCGCTTTTCCAGAGTGGTGCCTTCCTGGTTACAGGGGTCGACCAGAAGGACGGCGCGGGAACAGGATCGAATGTCGATGAATCCACGCAAATAGGCGAAGACGTCACGTACGCATGGGGGCGCGTCCTCTAGGGAGCGCATCGATATTCCTCGCGACCATGGATAATCGGGGAAGGTGTGCGCTTCGCGGAAAGCCAGCTCCCGGCAGGCCTGCCGCAGCGAGTCCGGAATCGAGATTGCGACGACGGTCCGGGCGAGCGTGGGATCCTCATCGGGGTTGCTCGCGCCTTCGGTCAGCGTCGCAAATTCTGTGGGCGCGAGGGCATACCATGGTCCGCGCTGCACAAAGGTCGGATCGGCGCCGGAGAACGGCACCACTCGGCCGATCGTCAGCAACGACTGCATCTGCGTGCCCGCTTTTAGCTTGAGCGCGCGAAATCGGATGTCAGGCGAAGGGTCCATGGCACTTGGCTTTGGGCGGCAGACACTACGATGAGGCCGGGGACGCACGGCGCAACGGTTGCCCGCTCGTTCAAAAAATCGTATGCTGCACGCACTCGTGGAAGGCAAGTCGGTTCCGTATGATCTCGTGATTTCGCGCCTTCGCTATCGCTGGGAGAGTTTCCGTGGAAGGATCTGAAAAGGGCCGCTGCGCGGAGTCGGAACGTCGATCCGCGGTGAAGCAGATCATTCGCGTCAAGCTCGCCAGGGGAGCCATGGCGATTGCCTTCGTGGCTGTGCCGTCGCTCGCCTTGGTGCCTGACGCGCGCGCCAACCCCAGCCAAGCAACGACCCTCCAGACCCGCCTATCTGAGATCGAAGCGCTGCTCGGCGGACCGTCCGCCAATGTGGGCCCCCAAGACAAGGCACAAGGCGAGAAGATGACCTGGAGCGACTGGTCCAGATGGGACTCCTGGGCCGATTGGAACAATTACCACAAATAGAGGAGGCTTCCTCGAGCGCGCCGCTAAAGCGGCGCGTTGGCTCGCTGTACATGGTGGTCCTGTGTGCGAGGCGCGGTTATCAGAGGGTCCGCGGACCACTAGGAGGGTGCTACGTCAAATGGGGGACGGGATCTCGGAGGTTCTAGAGGTGTCGCTCATACGGCCCTGTACGCGGCACCCATTGACCGCCGTGAGACGCTCGTGAAATTCCGGCAAGCAATCGCCTTTGCGAAAGGCTCGCGATAAGGGCCGGGCGTTCATGGAACCCATTAGCCTCCTCATTCTTCAGCCCACCCCGTTCTGTAATATCGACTGCAAATATTGCTATCTTCCCTCCCGCGACCGTCATCACTTGATGAAGGAGGAGGTCCTTACCGCCATCTTTGAAAAGGTGTTCACATCCGGTCGCCTCTCACAGGAACTCAGCGTGGTCTGGCACGTCGGCGAGCCCTTGGCGGCGCCGATCAGCTTTTATGAGCAAGCTTTCGCGCTGGCGGAGCGGATGCGGCCGCCGGGCACCGTGCTCAAGCACGGGTTTCAAACCAACGGCACCCTCATCACGGACGAATGGTGCCGCTTCATCAAGCGGGCAAACATCTCGATCGGCGTGAGCGTTGACGGCCCGCGCGCGCTGCACGATGCCAATCGCGTCACCCGCTCCCACACCGGGACCTTCGACAAGGTGATGCAGGCGATCCGGCTCCTTCAGGACCACGACATCGATTTCAATGTCATTTCGGTGGTCACCCGCACGACGCTCCATTTCCCGGATGAGCTGTTCGATTTTTATGTCAGCAATGGCATCCGCAAGGTCGCCTTCAATATCGAAGAGATCGAAGGAGCGCACGCCACCACTTCGCTGGGCGGAGCGGAGATCGACGGGCTGTTTCGCCGTTTCGCGGAGCGTCTTTTTCGGCTCTATCAGCAAAGCGACAAGATCGAGTGGGTCCGCGAATTCGATAATGTCCTGCGCCGCGCCGGATCGTTCAATGCCGGCCCGATCAGGAACACGCAGGTGATCCCGTTCAGCATCGTTTCAGTGGACCACACCGGAAACTTCGGCACATTCGCGCCGGAGATTCTCGGCATGAAGGATGAGCGATACGGCGATTTCGTGCTGGGGAATTTTCTCCACGACGATTTCGAGTCCGTGGCCGCGACCGACAAGTTCAAACGCATCGCCGGCGACATCAACGAGGGCGTCGAGCTGTGCCGTCGCAGCTGCGAGTATTTTTCGGTCTGCGGCGGCGGTGCACCGTCGAATAAGCTGTACGAGAACGGGACCTTTGCGAGTTCCGAAACCATGTATTGCCGCCTGACCCGGAAAATTCTGTTCGACGCGGCTGCCGACGTCTATCGAGAGCAAGCTGGTCGGCGGCGGCCCGCCGTATGAGAAGGAGCAGAGCAATGTCATGTGGCTTCGTGATGCCGACCCCTCAGTATATCAGCAACTGGAATCCGGCGGACATGCTGCTGATCAGCGATGCGCGTTCGATCGCGGACGCGATCGGCGCCAACGGCTCGGGGTGGCGTCGCCCGACCTCTGCGGAAATCGATGGCATCTTAGCGCCAATACCCGCGAGTGGCGGCGAGGATGTGTCCCTGCGATTGTTCACGCTCCCTCATCATCTGGCGGAGTCGTTCTGGTCCCATGATCTTGAATCATGGCTCGATGCCGCCGCCGCCTCGCCGCGGCTGAGCAACATGCATGTCGTGGACGAGAAGGCCTTCGCGGCTGCGCTCCACGACATCTGTCAGTTCGTCGAATTCGTCGATCCGCAAATTCATTCCACCGATCTCGCTGGTATGGTCGCGACCCAGCCGGAAGGCGGCGTGCGTGTCGTGGATCTCACGCATCAGCTCTCGCTCGGCGCATCGGGCTACGACGAACCCACAGGCGAGCTGTGCGCGTGGATCAATGTGGACGACCAGGATCAGCATCTCGTGGCGACGAAGACATATGCCGATCCGCCCAAGGCTGGCGATACCACCGCTTTCGCCGAGCCGCTGATTTTTCGTCTGCATCTTGCGCCAAACGAGGGCGTCATCTGGCGGCGAGACTTGATCCGGCTTGGACAATATTTCGACGATACGGAGCAGGTTTATTTCTCGATCGGCATCGTCAAACGGCTGGCGTGAAGCCGGTGTTGCTTGCCTTCTTACAAGGGCTCCGGTACATACCCAAATTCCGCGAGCTGGCGCCAGTCGATGGTCTCGGCGACGGTCTTGCGTATCTGGCTGCTCAATTCCTTCCAATCTCTTCCATCCCCATCGGAGCAGCTATCAAACCGGACGCCCGACGCCGTTCGCGTCGGAAGATCGTCCCAAAAGGTCGGGATCACATGGTCTTCGGGCAGAGCGACGGGTTCGCAGCCGATCTCCCGCAAGTCCAATTGCCGAGCGAGGCGAGACAACGTGCCGGTGGCACAAATCAGCAAATCCTCGTAGGCCACGACGGCAACCTGCGATCCGTACTCGCCCCGCAACGCTAGCCACGCCGCGTAGTGACGATTGAACCGCTCGCATGCCCCGACGACGGTCGCGGCCGAAACCGGGCTTGCCCATCGTTCGAACCGACGCAGGCTCGCAAGCCAAGCGTAAGGATGCCGGAGTGAGACGACGAAGCGCAGCGCGTCGGTCGCGTAGGCGTTGCCGACCTCGGTGGCGACCGCGCGCAGAAAAAGGTGCTGCTCTCGATCCTCTTCCGACGTGGTCTCGGCTGGCCTCTCTCTGGTCGCGATCATGGCAAACTCGCTCGGCGCTGCATGTGCCTGCGTGGCACGCTCGAATATCTTGCGCAATGGAAGAGGGGGCGAGTGCTTGTCCCCGAGGATGTGCATCAAGACCATGACGCCGGAAAAGCGAGTGGTGATCAGGAGTCTGAGCAGATTTGTGCCCGTCCGCTTCTCGCCGTACTGTTTGATGAAGATCGTCATCGATCTTTCGCCTGCGGTGATCCCATGCGCCTCTGCAAAACAGGGAAGGCGAGCATGCGCTGGCTTCGCGGCCCATCGAGGTCATCGTATATGGCGGGGTGATCGAATCAAGCGCACTTGCCGGCGTGCCGAATCGTGCCTCATGGGGGGTCGCGCGCAGTCTGCGATGGAGAGCGCGCCGCTGTTCTTGTCGAGTGCCCCTATTCGCCCCGCATCGAATCCGGGCAAGCTCTCGCCGAATAATGCGCGGGGGAGGATCGGAATGAGCCTTGAGCGAGTGCAGCGCCCGCCGACCATCATCTTCACGGATCTGGACGACGTTTTGGACAACAGCCGGCAGGGCACCACTGCTTACAGCGGAGCGCGGGCCGTGCGCGCGAGCTTTTTCCATAGCGTATTGCGATACGCGCCACTTGAGCGGATCATATTGCTGGCGACCAGCGGCACGAAGCGCGCTTTGACCCAGCTCGCTGCTCGACATGAGACGAACTGCCCCGTCGAGGCGCTGACCTGGCAGGATATCGTCGCGCGCAATCTGCAAGCCGACGTCGTCTCGCATTCGCTTAATGCCAATTTAAACCGCGGGATTTATTTGCGGCAGATTTGCGGGAACGCGAGCTGGCTGGCGGTCGGCATGACCCATGATCTCAGCCATCCTGCTGTGGTTCAGGACTTGCTGCTCGCCCACTGCGCCGGTCTGCACAGGGGAGATGCGATATTTTGCTGTAGCGAAGCCGCGAAGAGCGCTCTCCGCGAAGTGCTGCAGCACGTCCGCAGGTTGTTGCGTCTGGATGCCGAGACGCTCGCTTTTCCCACCATACCCTATGGCGTGGAAATGCAGGATCAGCAGCACATCGGCCTGGAGCGGGCGCGAGCCGCCCTCAAGATTCCGGGCTCGGCATTCGTCTTTCTTTTCTTCGGCAGACTTAGTGGGCTGACCAAAGCGGATCTCAAAGACTTGATCCGCAGCTATGCACAGGCGGCTTTCGGCGGCGAGACAATATTACTGCTCGCTGGAGCGTTGTCCGGACCGCATGACGAGGCCTATCTCGAAAGAGCGCGCAATCTCATTTTCGAGCTCGGCCTGAACGATCGCGTCCGGTTCTTCCTCAACCCGAGCGAAGCGAAGAAGCACGAGATATTTTCGGCGGCGGATGTCTTCGTCACTCCGGCAAACTCGCTGCAGGAGAGCTTTGGAGTTGCCCTAGTCGAGGCGATGGCGCATGCGTTGCCGGTCATCGCGACGAATTGGAACGGATACCGCGATATTGTGGTGCATGGCGAGACCGGATTCCTGGTTTCGACCCGCTTTGGACCCGCCTTTGGACTAGCCGCGATGGAGGCTCCGTTCGAGAGCGACATGGACCGTCACGCGACATTGACGCGGCATGTCGATGTCGACCACGTCGAAATGGCCCACTTTATGTTAGTGCTGGAAAAGAACCGGGATTTGGCCAAAGAAATGGGCAGCAAGGGAGCACGGCGCGCTATGGAGCGATTTGCCTGGCAGGCGATCATTCCGCAGCACGTCGAGCATTGGTCTAATCTGTGCGCTGTGGCACAGAGGACTTGCATGTTGGGTGCCGACACGTTCCCATTTGTGGACTATGAGCGAGCGTTCTGCGAGCACCCTGGTGCGGCTGCGACCTGAGCGGCCGCCGCTGCGCCGATTACGTAGCTCGCAGGTTGGCCTCTGATCTGAACTTACGCTGAGGCGGCAGTACCCCGACTTGCGGCCTCCTATTTCCCTTTACGGATAAGTTGCAAAATGAACCGGAGCCCTTGAACGATCACATTCACTGCAGCAATGGAAACGATCCCGAGAAAAATTGCACCTCCCCTGGATGTCGGCTCGACATAGCTGACTATGAGAACTGCACATATAAGCGCGAACGCCTGCTCAATAGCAGCAGCAATGAAGGTTTCCATTTATTGTTTTTCCGCAGGCAACCCCGTCGAAAAAAAGATGTTTCCCCATTTATCCGCCCAATCCTTGATGGCAACGCGAAGTCTATCTACCGTCCAACCATCTCGGAATAGGTCTGGATTCGATTCTATGTCTTGGCGCCACCTCCGAAATCGCTCTAGCAGTGCATCTTCCGTAGGGACATTAGACAGATCGGCTACGAGCACGAGGGCATCGACCTTTCCCTTGCTAGATGCTGGGGACCACGCCAGCAAAAACGGACCTTCGCCGCCAAACACTTCTCCCTTGGCCTTGCCAGCCTCCTGTAATGCAATGAGGGCAGTTTTTAAGTCGTAGTGCTCCACCGCGTCTTTGCAGCCGGCGATTCGGTCCGCCAGTGTCGTCCCGCCAGACAGCTGGCGCGCAAGGGTTGGGGTATCTATCGGCCAAACGGTGACCATCTGTTGCTCCGGTGGACGCGACAGAGAAGACGACGCTGGCAGAGTTGCGACAAACGCCTCGCAGACCCAAAGATATCTCTGCTTAGTGCTAATGGTCCATGTTTCAGGAAAGGCTACGATGCCGTAAGCGCCGAATTCGTAAGGAGGGTAGTCGTGCGGTTCTACAAAACTACCTGAAGCCGACAGGGTCTGGTCCCATCCAGCACCTGTCTCATGGGATCCCGCTCGTTCAACTGCGACTTCCGGCGCCGCGGCTCCTCCAGCACCTGTCTCATGAGGTCCCGCTCGTTCAACTGCGACGTCCGGCGCTTCGACTCCTGACGGCGGGGCTTCCGGAGCCGCGACTTTCGGTGCCTTGATTTCCCCGACTCCTGGCACCGCCCATTCATGATTCGGGAGCGCTGACTCCGACATTGGTGCACCCGGGACTGGTACAGCCGGGTTCAGCGCAGGCGCTGACGGCCACATTGGTGCCGGCGGCACTGGTGCAGCCGGGTTCACAAAGTCGCCGCCACTAGCTCCATCATGGGAAAAAGCCTCATCACAAATCTCCTGTCCATTGATGAAGGCGCAACGTTTCTCCGCCTGCGGCATCGACGGGGTCGAATCGAAAGCCGCGGCGGCAAAAACGACGAGGGCGGCAGCAATTCGGATGATTGACCGCACGAGCTTGTCGTCCATAGAAGAGCGGCCCTCGCGTGTCGTTACTTTCGGTTGCATAAATCAAATGTGCACTAAAGTGCTGGCTTTACGCACCCTAAAGCACTATGGTAGCCCAAGGTGCTCGAGAAAGAAGCGAAGATTATTATGGTGGATGGCTAGCCAACTGTGGCGGTCAGAATAAGGCCATGTGGGACCTCCGCGTGGACGAGTTCCACTTAGCCAACTCGACGGGTTGCGGTGATGTCAGCGATCTGGCGATCGGGACAACCCGCTAGTGCCAGTGCATCGTCGAATGCGGTTTGAGAAACGCCCCAACAGGCCGGCAATCTAACCGGGGTTCAAAAAACGACCCCAAAGACCGAAACAGTCCATGAGAACCTGCGCTTCCTTGTCGAATCCGCCCTACTGCCTGACTACGCAGAAAACATTAAGTCCTACCGAGTGCGTCATCTGGGGGGCTGAAGATTGATGGCGATTCTTTGAGTTCATTTTGCCAGGTAGTTCTCGTGAACCCGGCCACCGCTTGCCGTCTCTGTCGCAAAATATACCGCGTCGGAGCTCTCGCGCGTTTTGAGCCGGACTCCATCGCTGAGCGCCTGCTCCTTTGC
>Ga0116223_10002482_pt1 | contig 17411 bp, 16 predicted proteins | sample Sb_taG_3_FD_90092 | JGI IMG/M metagenome (GOLD analysis project Ga0116223, IMG submission 90092) | Peat soil microbial communities from Weissenstadt, Germany - Sb_50d_a_PC metaG | ecosystem: Environmental > Terrestrial > Soil > Wetlands > Peat | place: Germany: Weissenstadt | collected 2010-09-21 | reverse complement strand
CTCTGCTTGTCCAACGCCACGATCGCTGGAGAGCGCGCCGGAACGTGAAAGTTTAGTGAAACCCTCACCTACAATTCACCCCGTCACGTTAGCTTTATAACCATCTTCGCATTCTGCGCTTGACGATGAAAACAGAACCAGTTACCGTGTTTTCATTGACTTAGGTAACCACCGCTGAAACCGCAATGGAGTCCCGGAGGGACGGCCGAGTTTCGTAACGGACTGATTTAGTTTCCCCTGTGAACCTCTGTGCTCCCTGCGGTTCAAGCTTTTTTCTCAACCACAGGGGACCCTTCGACTTCGCTCAGGGAGGCTCCGAGGTTCACAGGGGCAAAAAAGCCTTATCTACCGAAACGCACGGTAACCCTCGATCCAGCCGCCACGTGCGCACCGGGCAGAGGCGACTGCTCTCGCGCGGTCCCGCTGCCGATGGCGTCGAGGTCGAGCCCGGCATCCTGCGCGGCTTCAATGGCAACACGCAGGTTCTTGCCGAGGAAGGACGGGACCTCGATCCCTCCCTCTTCCACGTCGAGAACCACCGTTCCGCCGGCGGGCAATTTCTGCGCGGGTAAATTCTCGGATTGTGTAGCAGGTGAACTCGCTGCTGCCGTCGAGGCGTTCCGCGTCGTGTGATCCGCCTCGCTTCCATTCTCTTTCCCGGTCAGAGCGGCGGGAACGACCTGGGCGGCAATTGGGCTGGGCTTCACCGCTGCTGGAATGGCGGGCGTATCACCGGCCTCTGCCATATCCAGGCTGGCGCCCAAGTGATCGGGCGAGCTTTCCTCCAGACTCGCTTCAGGCACCTCGCGACGAGCCAGCAAGACCTGCCGGTTGGGCGGAAGCTGAACGTCATGCGGAACGTGCAGATATTCGAGCACCTGCTGCGTGATCCGTTGGAAGACCGGCGCCGAGATCTGACCTCCCTGGTGCAGGCCGACGGCCGAGTCGAAGATCACGACCACTGCAACTTGCGGATCATTAATGGGAGCGAATCCGGCAAAAGACGCGACATACTTCGTCTTCGAGTAAGCTCCGGTGGCTGGGTCCACCTTCTGAGCCGTCCCCGTTTTGCCCGCCGAACTGTAGCCCTCGAGCAGAGCTCTGCGTCCGGTACCGTGAAGAACCACTCCCTGCAGCATTTGCCGCATCTCGGCTGCGGTCAAAGATGAGATCACCCGCGTCCCCTCGGCGGGCTGGAAGGCGATGGTTTGCGGAGTATTCTGCGGCGCCATCGTGCCGGCCACGATGCGGGGCGGGACGTGCACACCGTCGTTGGCAATCGTCGAGATCAGGGAAACGAGCTGCAGCGGCGAAATGCCGATCTCCTGGCCCATGGAGATCGCGCCAATGGAAACCTTCGACCAGCGTTCCACGGGCTTCGTCAAACCGCGCGTTTCGCCGGGAAGTTCGATCCCGGTTTGCTGGCCGAATCCGAAAGCGCGGATGTACTTGTAGAGGCGCTCGTCGCCCAGCCGAAGCGCGACCTTGATGGCGCCGACATCGCTCGACTCCGCAATAATGTCGGCGACCGAGAGCATGCCGTGCGCCCTGCTGTCGCGAATGCGCATGCCGTTGATGACGATCGATCCCATCTGGCAATCAAATATTTCGTCAGGACGCGTGATCTTTTCTTCCAGGCCGGCGGAGATGGTCACCATCTTGAAAGTCGAGCCGGGCTCGTACACGTCGCTGACCGCGCGGTCTTTCAGGGCCTCGTTGCGAATTTCCTTCCGAATATTGGGATTGAATGTGGGCCGGTTGGTGAGCGCCAGAATCTCGCCGGTGTGAGGATTTTCCACGATCACCGTGCCGGCAATGGCGTGCGTCTCTTCCATCCCGCGCTCGAGTTCCCGTTCGGCGATGTACTGGATGTTCTGATCGATGGTGAGGACGAGGCTGTTGCCGGATTCGGGCTCTTTTTCAACACTGGCAAACCAGCGCTTGCGCGCGTCGACGGAGATCATCAGCTTGCCGGGCTTGCCCTGCAGTTGCTGGTTGAACTGCCTCTCCAGGCCGCTCAGGCCCTGATCGTCGGTGCCCACGTACCCCAGAATTTGCGCCGCCAGCTCACGTTTTGGATAAAAGCGCTTCGGTTCTTTCTGGAAGTGGATGCCTTGCAGATTCAGCGCCCGGATGCGCTCAATCACTTCGGCATCGGCCTTGCGCGCTACCCAGCAGAAGGTCTTGTGGGCGCCGCAGTCAGCGAGGACGACGCGGGGGTCGTCTTTCGTGATGCGCGTAATCAAGCTGATGGTATTCGGAAGATCGGGAGCTTCCGAAGGCACCACGAAAGCCGAGTCGACCTGGATCGACATAGCCAGCTCACGTCCTGCACGATCATAGATGACGCCGCGTTTCGGCGAGAGGTCAAAGCTGCGCTGCTGCTGGTGCTGGGCGCGGCGCTCGAAATCGCCGTAGCAGAAAATTTGGAGATAGATCAGCCGCAGACAGATCGTCAGCAGCCAGAGGCAAAGCAATCCAGACAAGGCGTAGAGCCTGAATCTTGCGCCGTTCGCAGAGGTGCTCGCCGCCATTTCCGGTCAGTTCTCAGTTCCCAGGTCACAGTTCTCAGTGAAAAGCTCACGAGTCCGAAACCAGAACTGGGAACTGAGAACTGAGAACTGATCTACCTCGCGGATATCATCGCGGCCGGAGTCACGCTGGCCATGACTGGCGTAGCGGCATCGGTGGCGGCGTCCATGCGCAGCACCTGGCCAGGCTGCGGCGATTGCATGCCGAGCTTGCGCGCCATCACATCAATTCGCTCCGGATCGCGCAGCGATGCCTCTTCCAGGCGCAGGGCCCGGTTCATTTCCGTGAGATCCCCGCGCTGCGACCGCAGCGTCTCGATCTTGTACCCGTATTCAATTGCGCGGAAATGCTGCAGCGCGTATCCCATGACCAGAAGGAACAGGCAACACAGCGCAAAACCGAAGTACTTCATCTCGCGCGCACGGCGCGGGTCTTCGACCTTCACCAGGCGCGAGTTATCGATGGTCTTGCGGAAATAAATTTCCGGGGTCCCCAGCCAGCAGGACTTGCGCCGGCTGAAAGGAGCTGCGCTTTGCATCGCCAGGGCGCTCATGATTTATGCCACTCCAAGAAGTTTGGAATCGTAGTCCACGTTTTCCTGAACCGAAGCGAACCAAGGTTCGACGAGTAGGGGTTCGACGACCGTTGATCCGTCGACCAAGGCTCCGTCCGACTGCGCCCTCTGTTCCGCGCGCTCGACCGTTGCCATCAGGTCTTCAATAAGGGTGCCGGTAAATGTCATTTCGAATGTTCCAGTTTTCTTCCCGGACGCGGCCTTGTTCTGTTTTTCTTGGCCGCTCCGGGAAAACTCCACCACAGAGTTGCAGCCTGCTCATACAAAATGCCGACCGCGCATTGCAAAATCTTTACCCGGCACGCCTTACCATCACCGCACCGGGGAGTCGGGGTCCCCGGCGCGCGCGCTTTTCGCGCGACGGGGTGGCCGAGCCCGGCGGTTTCTCCGGGCCAACTCAAACTTGGACCAACTCATACTTTTTCGGCGGCGCGCATCTTGGCACTGCGCGACCGCGGATTGCGATCGATCTCTTCTTCGCTGGCCGTCACCGGTTTCTTGGTCAGCAGCCGGTACCAGCCCTGCTGCGCACCGTCGCGAAGCGCATCCTTGACGATCCTGTCTTCGAGCGAGTGGAAGCTGATCACTACCAGCCTTCCACCCGGCTTCAGCACGCGGGGCGCCGCCTCCAGCAGTGCTTTCAGATCGTCCAGTTCACGGTTTACGAAGATTCGGAGAGCTTGAAAGGTTCGGGTCGCCGGATGAATCCGCTCATGTTTCATTGACCGGGCCGCGGCTGATATGACTTCGACAAGTTGCTTCGTTGTGCGTATCGGCCGCGACCGGACAATGGCTCTGGCGATTCTCCGCGACCTCCTTTCCTCACCGAATTCGTAAATCAAATCGGCTAGCTCGCGCTCGTCGATGTGGTTTACCACTTGTTCGGCGGTCTCGCCGGACACCGGGTTCATCCGCATGTCCAGTGGTCCTTCCGCCTGAAAACTGAATCCCCGCGCCGGGTCGTTGAGCTGCAAACTGCTCACGCCCAGATCCGACATCAGGCCGTCCAGGGATGTGGGAGCGACGCGCTCACCAGTTTCTGCAAACGATCCATGAATCAGCGTGACTGCCGGCCAGTCCAAACCCAGTCCTTGGTCGTTGGTCGGTGGTCGTTGGGCATCAGTCTCGCCAACGACTAACGACGAACGACTATCGACTGGCTTGAGCCTTTCGCGGGCCCGTTCCAGCGCCGCGGGATCTTTATCGAAGCCAATCAAATGTCCCGGTGCGCCGAGGCGTTTTGCAATTTCGTAACTGTGCCCGCCCAGGCCCACCGTGGCATCCAGATAAGTTCCGCCACGCTTTACGGCCAGAAAATCGATCGCTTCTTTTAAAAGAACCGGGACATGGCCAACCGCTCCATGCCCACCCCGCTCGGGGGTGTCTGCTGAATCCGTGTCCACTAGATGCCCAATTCGTCGAGCGTCTTGGTGTCTTCATCCGTAAAAGCCTGCTCGTCGATCTCCTTGCGGAACGCTTCCAGGTTCCTCACTTCCAGGTAGGTCAGATTGCCTAGCACTGCCACTTCGCCGCGAATCTGCGCCGACTCACGCAGGATCTGCGGAACCAGCAGGCGCCCCTGCCCGTCCATCTCTACGATCTGTCCGTAATAATTCGTGCGATTCAGGAACTTCTTCTTCGTCGGATTGAAAGTGGATAACGATGCCAGCTTCTGCTCGATCCGCTCCCATTCCTCGAAGGGATACACTTGAGCAACATTTCCATCCAGACTTGTGATGTAAAATTTCTGTGCATATTTCTCGTCGATCACGCGCTTGAATTCCGCGGGGATCTTTAACCGTCCCTTTTCGTCGACGCGCGTTGGATGATTTCCGCGAAACATGTGCCCTGCTTGTTATTGGGCTCCGTTTACTTATGGCTGCTACCACTAGCACGAGGGAGATAGAAGCGGTCGCAAAAGCAGTGGATTCGGGTTCGTTGGGCCGGTTTTTATCGGTGTCAGTCTCAGAAACCACTGGCGCCTCGAAACTTATGGTTTATGCCCTTGACCTCTATCATTTACTCCACTTTCAACCACTTTTATCCACATCCTACGCCTAAATCGTTTGTTGTCAATAAGAAAGTTTCAGGTTGAGACTTACGTTTCGGGCGCAAGGTGCAAAGCGCGAGATGTTGCGGTTAACCAGAAAGATGACCACTAGGGCTTGTGTTTAGAAAAGTGGTTCAATGACGGTGAAATTGTGAATTTTTCGCTTGCACTGTTCAGACTGCTGAGAAATTCTTCGAGAAGTTGGTGGCCGATGCAAACCGTCGGCCCAGCGAGAAGCTACTCGTGCTTGCATCCAGCCCGTCACTCCACCGTATTGACCTGCAGGAGTACACTTGTGCCGAATTCAAGCCAACGCTAACAGGGGGCACAATGAAGCTGAATACGACTCGGGTGTGGCTGGGAGGCATTGCCGGCGGGGTGGTGTGGAATGCATGGAGTTTCTTTATTGAGACGCGACAGGGCCCATTCTATGAAGCCATGCAGAAACAAGGATTGTACCTCAAGGAACCGCGCTATCCATTTTTTGTCGGGCAGTGGATTTTTCTCGTGTTCGTGATGTCGATTCTTCTCGCCTATCTCTACGCGTGGAGCCGCGCAACCGTCGGGGCCGGACCGAAGACGGCTCTCAAGATCGGGATGATCGTTGGATTCTGCGCGGGTGTGCCGGGCAACTTTGCGCAAGCAACGTGGTCGCCGGTTCCTCGCATGTTGCCGCTCGGATGGATGCTCAACATGTGGATAGGCTCAATCCTGGCTGCGGTGGTCGCGGGCTTTTTGTACAAGGACCCGGCCTAGGACCGTGACCGCGTGATGAGTCATCCGGTGGAGGGACGGGCGTCTCGCCCGTCCAGCCGGGCGGGGACGCCCGGCGCTCCACCTGAACCTATCTTGCAGGTTCCACAACTACGGCGGTGCCATAAGCAAGAACTTCCGTGACGCCCTGCATCACTTCCGTGGCGTCGTAGCGGGCCCCGACGACGGCGTTGCCTCCGATTTCGGCTGCGTGTTGCAACATCAGGTCGAACGCTTCGGCGCGCGTCCTCTCGCACAGATTGGTCAGTAGAGTGATGTTGCCGCCGACCAGCGTTTGCAGCCCAGCTCCAATGGTTCCGAAGATCGACCGGGAACGCACCGTGATTCCGCGCACCACGCCCAGCGTGCGCACAACGCGAAAGCCATCGAGCTCGAACTGCGTGGTCACCATGTTATGGGGAACCATTCGTCCTGCGGTTACGGCATAATTGCCCATCGCGCCTCCGGAAAGACTCGTCGCTATAAGAACGTTTCATTCTAATTCAGCGTCGATCACAAATTCCTCAGCACCAGGATCCCAACTGACGCGCAACAAATTCGGCTTGCAGCAGACATGGCAGTCCTCGACGTAGCGCTGGCGACCGCCAGCGGACTCGTCCACCGTGGTCTCGTTCCATTCCCCGCAACCGGCGCAAACATAGCCGCTCACCATGAAGTCATTTTGATTCCGCAATTTGCTAAAACCCGAGCGAGTGAAATTGCACAATTACCCGATTATCAAATCACAAAATCCTCACTCAACCACCCATTCCCGCATGCGACGCAGCAGCGAGGCGGGCGCTTCCGCTTCCAGCACCACCAATCCGTCCTGATACTGGCGGGAATAAATGCGGGCGCCAGCTTGCAACTGGGCCAGCATCTTGCCCTCCTTTTGCGGGATGCGCAGGCGAACACGCTCGGGGCGGTCTCCTTCGAGTACGGCATCGACGCGATCGAGCAGAGTGCTTAGCCCGATTCCTTTCGCCGCCGAGACGTGGATGGTATGATCGTCATCACGCAGCGACTCGCGCTGCTTGGGAAGCAACAGATCGATCTTATTCATCACTCGCATCCGGGGCTTTTTGTCGGCTTCGAGTTCCTTGAGGACGCTTTCCACTTGGGCGTCCTGCTCGGCAGAGACCGGGCTGCTGGCGTCCGAAACCTGCATGATGAGCGTGGCGCGCTGTACTTCTTCGAGAGTGGCGCGGAACGCCGAAACCAGCGTATGCGGAAGATGCCGGATGAAACCCACTGTGTCGGAGAACAGAACCTTGCGTTTTGAAGGCAGCTCCGCGCCTCGGATGGTCGGATCGAGCGTGGCAAACATGCGCGACGACGCCACCACGTTCGATTTGGTAAGGGCATTGAACAACGTGGACTTGCCCGCATTCGTATACCCCACCAGCGCCACGGTAGCCACGGGAACCGATTCGCGCCGTTGCCGCTGCTGCGCCCGGATGCGGCGCACATTTTCGATTTGCTGCTTGACATGCCGGACGCGGCGGTAAATCTTTCGCCTGTCGGTCTCCAGTTGAGTTTCGCCCGGTCCGCGAGTGCCGATCCCGCCGCCGAGTTGCGACATTTCCACGCCCCGCCCCGCCAGACGCGGAAGCAAATACTCGAGCTGGGCCAGTTCGACCTGCAACTGACCTTCACGAGTGCGGGCGTGCCGCGCAAAGATATCGAGAATCAGTTGCGTGCGATCAATGACGCGGGTGTGGACGACGCGCTCGATGTTGCGCTGTTGCGAAGGCGAGAGGTCGTGATCGAACAGAATCACATCCGCGGAAACCGAGGCTGCCGCGCCCGCAATTTCCTCCAGCTTGCCCTTGCCGATCAGCGTGGCAGGATCAGGCCGGTCGCGGCGCTGGGTGAATTCGCCGGCGATCTCGGCGCCCGCGCTCGTTGCCAGCGCCCGCAGTTCGTCGAGCGATTCCTCGGAACTGAAATCCGGGGAATCCGCCGGCAGGGACGAGGCCGCCACACTGGTAGCGTGATCCCGAGCCGCCCGGGCACCCGGAGTGATGGTTGTAGAGCTAGTCCTTCCCGCGCGGCCTCGGGTGCGAAACTCCACCCCCACCAGGAACGCGCGTTCTTGCTGCTCCGATGGATTCAGCACCGCCTTGGGCTCATTCCGCGAACTGCCGCGGCTGCTCAGTCTGGAGTCATCTCGGCGCAAGCAAACTCACTTCATCCTTCAGTACCGGAAGCGGAGTTCGCGGCCGCCGCCTCCCCGTGGGACGCCACCGCCGCCGGCTTCGGCTCCCCGTGGTTGTGGGCTCCGCGTGCGATGACGACAGTTGAAATCGCGTGCTTGAAAATGAGCTGCTCCTGGTTGCTGGTTTCGAGGACCACCGAGTATTTGTCGAACGATCGGATACGACCCGTCAGCTTCACGCCGCTGACCAGATAGATCGTAATATTGTGCCGTTCCTTTCGTGCCGTGTTGAGAAAGGAATCCTGAATGTTCTGTTGTGCCGGCTTGGCTTCCATTTGCCGATCTCCTTCTTTCGGGCTTCGATGCTGCGCGCCATGAGGTTAGGGAGGGTAATTGGCGGCAGCTCTCTTCCTATCGGCTCCTACAATACGGCCTTGTCTCGCGCTTTTCAACTTCCCGCCCCATAATATTCTCTTGGACTCTTTGTGCACCCGGCGCGCCCAACAGCTCATTTCCGTCCGAGCCGAGAATCAACCCGGTTTCATTTCCCTCGCCAGCCATCTACAATCGTTAGTTCCAGAGCAGAGTTTCAGAACAGGAGCGCTGAACTTGACCGACATCAACTTCCCCACTGACTTCAGCACTAACCTTCTGATGCTGTTTCGCTGGTTGCATTTTGTCGGCGGCGTGACTTGGCTCGGCCTGCTTTATTTCTTTAATCTCGTCAATGTCCCCTTTATGAAAGGACTTGATCCCGCTACCAAAGGCAAAGTCTTGCCCAGCCTGATGTCGCGCGCGCTGTGGTGGTTTCGCTGGGGATCGGTGCTCACCGTATTGATGGGCTTGGCATATTGGGGCAGCATCGTCGCCTCCGACGCCAAAAACGGCGGCGCATCTTCCGGTGGTCCGATGGGAACCTTCTTTGTGATCTGGACCGTCTCCTGGGCGCTAATGCATGCCTGCCAGATTCCGGGTAAGGGTGCGCTCGACAAGGGGCCGGTGCTCGCCGTGATTTACACCGTCATCGTGGTCGCAGCCTCCTGCCTGTTTCTCCGCTTCAACGATCATGGATGGGAGAGCAATCGCCTGCTCGCCATCGGCATCGGCGGCGGGATGGGTTGGGTGATGATGCTGAACGTCTGGGGCGTAATCTGGCGCGCGCAGAAGAAAATCATCCAGTGGACCGCCGAGAACGCGGCCAATGGCACACCGATGCCCGACAAAGCAAAATATCTGGCCCGACAGGCGTTCCTTACGTCGCGCGCGAACTTCGTGCTGTCGTTCCCCATGCTGTTCCTGATGGGGGCGGCAAGCCACTATCCGATGTTTGGGAGATAGCCACTACAATTGAGTCCAGTATGCGCGAGTACCTGGACTCGATTGTGGAATGGTCAGGCGCCCGAGAAGACTGGCGTCCCGTCTCGCGCTGGGCCGTCTTGGCTTGGGTTGTCTTCTACGTTCTCTTCCTGATCTACACATTCAGCATGCATGGCGGCTTCCTGTTTATCGACTCCGCCAACCTTGTCGTCCACGAAGGCGGCCACATGCTCTTCGGCTGGTTCGGCAGCACGCTCGGCCTCTGGGGAGGAACCATCCTGCAATGGCTGGTCCCGCTGCTGCTGTCAGCCTATTTCTTCCGCGAACGCCAGCCCGCGGCCTTCGTGTTCTGCATGTTTTTCTTCTTTGAGAACTGGCTCTACACCGCCGCCTACATGGCCGACGCCCGCTCCATGGCTTTGCCCCTCGTGACCACCGGAGACTCCGACTACGTCGAACACGACTGGAACACGATTTTCTCGAGTCTCGGACTTCTGCCTTACGACACCAGGATTGCCGCGATCGTCCGCCTCATAGGATGGTGCGGGATGCTGGCGAGTGTGACATGGCTCGCAGCGCGTCTGAGAACACCGAAGGCGTCGGTGGAGCGAGGGGCGCCCTCGCCCCGGCGTAAGGACTAGCCCACGTCAGCCCTGAGGCACGGCCGCCTTCGCCGCCAGGTTCCACGCCTTCCCATCGCGCAGACGACGCGAAGAGAGATCAGTATCCGACCCTGAAGCACCTGAGTCTCCATGTTTCCGCGGCCCGCCACATCAAGAAGGAGGAGCCCGAAAGCCCGAGACACAGACGCGAGCAATCCCCAAAAAGTACAGGGGGGCTGTAGCCCCCCTGCGCATTTTCATCGGTATTGAAGTGATCAGAAGGTCAGCTTCAACCCGAGTTGGACGTTACGGCGTTCGTCGCTGGGCGTTCCGGTATATCCCCAGGGCCCGCCCTTCTCGGCCTGAATATACGGAACCTGATTCCCGTTGAGGTCGAAAAGGCTGCTAGCATCTATGTTCGTCGTGGCGACGTACGTGTTGTGGTGATTGAAGAGGTTGTACATCTCCGCCCGGAACTGCAACCCGAAACGCTCCGTAACCTTGAAATTCTTGAAGAAGTTCGCGCTTACGTTCCAGTAGCGTGGTCCGTAGAACTGGTTTCGCTCGGGATAGGGCAGGCCGCTGACGGTGTACGTGCAACCGACGTGATCCAGCCCGGTGCAGTTCGGTAGGCCTAATGAGTCGCCTAAGTTGTTGGGGACGCCACCGGTATTCGGCAGCGTTATGTAGTTAAACGTGTTGGGGGCAAAGTTGGGTCCCGCGGAAACCGCGGAGCCCGAGTGCGCAATGGCCACAGGGGGAACATATAACGGGTAGTCTTGACCATTGAAGTTGGTGCCGTCATAGATGCTAAACGGCGCACCCGAGCGTAGGTTGAAGTTAGCGCCTAACCCCCAACCACCGAGGACTGCACGGGCAATCCCGCTGCTGGCGCTTTTCATCCACGGGAGTTCCCAGCTTCCGTCGACGCGGAAGCGGTGGCGAATGTCGAAATCGGAGTTGCCATAGTTGAGACTCGGATTGAAGGAGTCCAGATAGCCAAGGGCGTAGAGGCCAGAGGCTTGTGCGTTGTTCGAGTCGCTAAACGTGGAGGAGAGGTTGTCCAGCGAGTGCGACCACGTGTAGTTTGTGCTCAGATCAACGCCCTTGGACCAGAGATTGCTGGCCCTCCACGCTACGCCTAAAGAGTTGTAGTGGCTGTACCCGTTGTCACTGCGGTAGTTCATATTGCTGTACTGTAAGTTGAGGCGGTTGGCAGCTCGCGCATCACCCAGGTAGGTACCACCTTCACCCGCGAGATTGATGTTGGAGATGTCGTAGAGATGGATGCCGTGTGATCCGGAATAAGCGATCGAGAAAATGGAATTGTGGGTGATCTGGCGCTCAATCGCAAGGTCCCAAGTTTCTGCATACGCGGGCTTCATGTTCTGGTTGATCGCGCGCTGGCTGACTGCTGGAAAGGGCTTTGTGATTCCCGAACCCGCCAGTGGACCGGCATTGTCGGTGTACACCGGCATTGACGGGACGTCGACGCCCGCTGTCAAACTCACCACGCCGTAGTTCGGGGGGTTCTGGATCGCGTTAAAGGTTACGTTGCCGAAGTTACGCTCGTAGCCGATGCTGTATCCGCCGCGCAGGCTGGTCTTGCCGTCGCCGAACACGTCCCATGCGAAACCGACCCGTGGCCCGAACGCGTGGTAATAAGGTTTCCAGAACACGCCTCCGTCCTTGGCAAGTTGGACAGAACCATTGCGAATCTGATCGAAGATGGTGCTCCCCGAACCCATCACAAAATTGGAGTCGAGAGCGGTATTTGCATTGTGCTGGACGCCATAGTACTCCCAGCGCAGTCCCAGGTTGGCGGTGAAGTGAGGTGTAACTTTCCACGAATCCTGGCCATAGACTGCGAAATCGTTGTAGTGATAGTTACGCTCAAAGTCCGGTGGCCCGACCGGCAGTTGCAGCGTGCAGGCTGGACTCACCTGAGTGACACCGGCTAAATTCTTGGGGCAAGGGTACTCGCCCTGCGGATAGATCGCGCCCTGGAACTGGTAAATATTACCCGAGACCAGGTTGGCGAGCCCGGAAGTCAAGCTCGACCCCAAATATTCAACCGCAGTCTCGTAGGCGCCAAATACGCGGTTGTCGCGAACATGAATGTATTGGAACCCAGCCTTGAACTGGTGCTTACCTTTGGCGAGGGAGAAGTCATCGTAAAACTGGTAGAGGTTCTGCGGTCCACCGAACGGGATGGCCTCGCCCGGTCCAACCGGGAGGTATCCGGGAAACGCCAGGGGGAAGCCGCTCACTGACGGGAGACTGCTGTCCGTGTACAGCGTTGGGCCTATTGGAGCGGTGCCCAAGGTGTCGACGGGGCCAAGAAGCCGGTTGTAAACCACTTTGGCCGTGTCCACAACATTCGAGCTGAAGAGGTGGCTGATGCTGAGAGTGTAGTTCTGATCGAATTGGTTCGCTCCGGTGTTATAGCCGGCGTAGGGACTAGAGCTAATGGTGCCTGCGAAATCCAACTCGTGGTACGCGGCATAACGTCCGGTGATGGTCGTCTTGTCCGACAGGTTGTAGTCAACCTTGGCAACTTCCTCCCAGGTATTCTGCGGATATCCGCCACCTGCGTCGGAAGGCACGGTAAACGCGACTACGTCGCAAGTCAGCGGCCCGCAGGGTGTGGTGTTGACCGTATGGACCCCCGAAGACAGCTTTCCGAACTGCGTAAAAAAAGCCTGGCTCACCGGTGCCAGCGACGCGTAGGAAGAGGGATCGAGAATAGTGAAGAACTGGGGAGCGGCGCTACGCACGCGGATCCACTCGGTGTTGTTGAAGAAGAACAATTTGCTCTTCTTGATGGGGCCGCCCAGGGAAAAGCCAAAATCGTTCCGCGTGAAAACACCCTTAGGAGTGTCGCTGGCATCGTTTTGGTAAGTGTTGGACGAGAGATGCGAGATACGGTTGAATTCGTACGCGCTTCCGTGGAGCTGATTGGAGCCAGACTTGGTAACCAGGTTGACCACGCCGCCGCTGGCACGACCAAACTCAGCCGTAAAGTTGCTGGTCATAACGCTGAATTCCTGCACCGAGTCGAGCGGTATGATTTGCCCGACGCTGGCCGTAAATAGATCCACATTCTCGGCGCCATCGAGCAGAATACTGGTCGAAGATGACCGCTGACCGTTAATAGAATATCCCGCGCCACGATTGCTGGCGGTGTCCTCGGTCACGCCAGTGGCCGATCCCACGAGCGCATACGGGTTCCGGGTTGCGTCGGTCGGGAAGTCTTTGAGGTCCTCTGAGGTGATGACCTGGGACAAGGTCTGAGTTTCCGTGTTGACGTTCACGGCTTCACCTAAGGCACTCACTTCTACCGTGGTAGCGGTTGCGCCAACCGCAAGCTCCGCTGAGACTTCGTTCTGCGATCCTACAGCAACCTCGACACGGCGGGCGTACTTCCGAAAGCCGCTGGCTTCGACGGTCACGTCATACGTGTCGGGTTTAAGACTGGGAACGGTGTAAATACCTGACGCGTTAGTGGTCGTCTCACGCGTAAAGCCGGTGTTCACTGACTTGGCTGTCACCTTCGCGCCAGAAACGACGGCACCGGTGGCGTCCCTGATCGTTCCACTGATCTGGCCGTTCTGGGTCTGGCCAAACGCATATATCGAAAACAGCACCAGGAGTACCACTGCAAACCATAAACGTTTCATTCAGCCCCTCCTAAATTGATAACCCTTAGAATTCCCAACATCCACACGAACTCACAGAAACAGCTAAGCTAGTGCAAATGACACTCCATAACAAAATATTTGTTTCGATGATTGTTTTCAATGATTTGTGATGAGTGTTATGTGCTGAAACTATCAAAATCCGTATGGAATGATTGGGTGGGCTATGGTTTTTGGTATACGGCTGGACCGGTGTCGACACTGTGTGGCATGCCTGGTGGTCAGATCCAGAGCAATACGGTCTCTGCTCTAGATCGACGCCCATCGAACCGTGCGTGTGTGCGGCCGGGCGAGACCAATAGAGATTAATCTATGGAAACATGTAGATTGTCAGACAGGATTAACGCAATCGGTGGAGGCTCTATCCGGTTATGACCATGCCGCCCAACCACGGGGACTTCGACAAAGGCGTCGACCTGTTCAACCGCGCCCACTTTTTCGACGCTCACGAAGTTCTCGAAGACGTCTGGCGCTCTCTGCCTCGCGACCGGCCATCGCGTCGGCATCTCCAGGGTATGGTTCAGTTGGCGGTCGCTTTTCATCACGAGTCCACTGGCAACCACGTGGGGGCGCGCTCGGTTCTGGAGCGTGCCATGCGCAATCTCAACGGCGCGGACAGTTCGTTTCCCGATCTTGATCTCGACCGACTGCGCGCTGAACTGGAACTCTGGCGGCGGCATCTGGATGATTCCGAGGGTGCGGACGAGAAGAAATTGGACGGGCGGGATGTTCGTCGCCACACTGCCCCGGCCCTGCCAAAGATTACGCGGCGAAGCTAGATCAAGGGTGCGCACTGACCGCGCCTGCTAGAATCTTGTTCTTGTGAAGTCCAGTCTCTCATCTCCACGCAAGACGTCACAAACGACGCCACCTAACCCCGCGCCCGAGTCCGTTCCGCTCCTTGACTTGAGCCGCCAGTACGCTGGCATCCGCGAAGAAGTGCTGGCCGCGATCGCGCGCGTGTGCGATTCGCAAAGCTTCATTCTCGGTCCGGAGGTCGAGGCGCTGGAGCGTGAAATTGCTGCGCTGACGGGAGCGGCCGGCGCGGTCGGTTGCGCATCAGGAACAGAGGCCCTTTGGCTGGCGCTCGTCGCAGCGGGCGTAAAGCCCGGGGACTCCGTCATCACCACAGCATTCAGTTTCTTTGCCTCGGCCAGCGCAATTGTGCGGGCGGGCGCAATGCCGGTTTTCGTGGACGTCGATCCCGGCACCCTGAATCTCGATGCGGCGCTCGTTGATCGGCAACTGCGTGATCGGCAACTCCGCGATCGGCAGCTCGGCACAACGCAAACCGAAAATCTCCGCGCCATTCTTCCCGTGCATCTTTACGGACAGTGCGCCGACATGGACGCGTTCGACCGCGTCGCTCAGGAATTCGAAGTTGCAGTCGTGGAGGACGCTGCCCAGGCGATTGGCGCCGAGTGGAGCGGGCGCGGCGCGGGCTCGCTCGGTGTAACCGCCGCCTTCAGTTTCTATCCCACCAAGAACCTGAGCGCCTACGGAGAAGCGGGAATCGTCACCACTACCCGTCCGGAGATGGCCGAGCACATACGGCGACTCCGCAACCATGGCAGTCCCCGGCGCTACTTTCACGACGAATTTGGCTGGAACGGACGCATGGACGCCGTTCAGGCAGCGGTGCTGCGGGTGAAGCTTCCACACATCGCGGACTGGAACCAGAGCCGGCGGCAGCACGCCGCGACCTATGACCAGTTCTTTGCCAGCGCTGGGCTGACTTCCAACCAGACTTCGAACCAACTTAGCGCTCCGGTGCGCTTGCTCTCGCTAAGCCCCCAAGCCAAGCATGTGTTTCATCAGTATGTGATTCGCGCCCAGCGCCGGGACGAACTGCGCGAATTCCTCGCGGAACGAAAAATTGGGTCGGAAATCTACTACCCACTGCCGCTGCACTTGCAGCCGGTCTTTTCCTACCTCGGACTGAAGGCAGGAGACCTGCCGGCCTCCGAACAGGCCGCCAAGGAAGTGCTGGCCTTGCCGATGTTCCCGGAGTTGACCGAGGCCGAGATCCGGTGGGTGATCGAGACCATCGCGGAGTTCTACTCTTGATTTAATCGCGGAGTGCGCACAGATCGCGGAGGAGAGAAATCCCCAAAAACCCTCTGCGCGCTCCGCGTTCTCTGCGGTTAAAAGGTTCTTGTTTACAGCTTGCGCTTCGCTTTTCTACTCACAGCTTTCTTGCTCACCGCTTTCCTACTCACGTTCCGCACCGGCTCTTCTCCCGGCCGGTACGCGCGACGCACAATCGGCGTGTTGAGCTTGTATTTGCGCTCGGTAACGTTGCCGTTGTCGTCTTTCACACGAATGCTGAACACGGGCAAAAGGCCTTCCTTGTCGAAGTTCTCTTGCGCAACGGTCACGGGCAGCACGCCTTCCATGCGCTCGCGATAGGCCGTCTCATAGCGATGGCGCTTCACGTTCCAGGTGAAGACGCGAATCTGATTGAAGTCAAACGGCAGGCCATCCTTGGGTTCGGTGACGACGGTCAAATACTGCGCGACTTTCTTGCCTGCGTCCTGAACCTGATTCAGCACGAAGAATGCGACAATGCGCTGGCCTTCCGCGTATTGGGCGACGTCGAGCGGGATGTCGAGATCAATCATGCGTCCCAGCACCCAGCCGACACGGTCGTGGGAATCGCGCACCAGCCACCAATCCTCGATCACCGGCACAGGCTGTTTCTTATCGTTATTCTGCGGATTGCTGCCCGGCGTGGCCGAGCGCGACGGCGTCGCAACCGCCCCCGGCTTCTCGGCCGTGCCGCGCTTCAACAGCGACAGCTTCTCGCCGGCGGAAATCTGATAGAGATGTTCCGTGTCACGCCCCGGTTCGACGTGCAGATTCGTGTCGTTGCGCGTCGTGCCCTGCGCCTGCACGGGGTCGTTCCGGTTGTCGGCGGTCAGCTTCTGGATCTGATCGAAGACGTCCTGACCGACGAGGTAACGCTGTTCCACCCATCCCGTGACGCCGGTTGCGGTGCGCACTTTGACGAAGCGACGGTCATGGTCGAGCACTTCCACGCGCTCGCCGTTCTTCACCACTCCGGCTTTTTCATACACCGCAGCCACGTGGTCGCGCAGGTTGGCCTGAACGCCGGAAACGTAAGCGATCTCCAGAACGCGTCCGCGTCCGCGATTGCACGCTGAGAAAAATATCGCGCTGATCAGGCAGAGCGCGAGCGCCGACGACTGAGGCAGAAATGTTAGGCTGAACTTCACCGGGAGCTTTTACTATAGCGCGAGGCGGTAGCGCTGGAAAGAAAAGCGCGTGTAGACGCCCGGGGCTTCCCATGTATTTCTTGCGTGTTTACTCCTAAAGGTATTAACCTGTGTTTACTACACCCCCCTTTCCCCCCAATCTTTAGAATCTTAGGGTTAGAGGGTGCCGAGAGGCCAAAATCCAGAGCCTAACGGACTTATTTGCAAAATATTCCGGAATAAGGACTTAGCTCTAAATCCTATGATTTTTGGGATTTTGGCAGTCGGCTGACGCCAGCTAAGCGCCTCATCTACCGTTGTCAAAACCTCAATAGGGATATTTACTTGACGCCACCAGGCCCAAGATATAGTGTTTGCGGGTATGAGCGAGGGTTATCCGCGCACTTTGCTGGAGTTGGAGCAGCGCTTTCAGCGGCGATGAGGCCTGCGCCGGCTATCTTGCCTCGGTGCGCTGGCCCGCCGGGTGGGTGTGTCCGCGGTGCGCGGGAGAG
>Ga0116223_10002478_pt1 | contig 17416 bp, 14 predicted proteins | sample Sb_taG_3_FD_90092 | JGI IMG/M metagenome (GOLD analysis project Ga0116223, IMG submission 90092) | Peat soil microbial communities from Weissenstadt, Germany - Sb_50d_a_PC metaG | ecosystem: Environmental > Terrestrial > Soil > Wetlands > Peat | place: Germany: Weissenstadt | collected 2010-09-21 | reverse complement strand
CGGCTCTTGCGCCGACGACGTCGTGCTTCGCCAGCTTTTACGACTATATCAACTCGAGCGCACAGGATTGCCCGCTGGCCTGGAGCGGCATCACGCTTTACGGCGCGATCGACATCGGCGCCGATTACGTGACGCATGGAGTGCCGTTTAACGGCGCGTATCCGCAGGGGGTCGAGCCGCTAATCTCGAAGAACAGCCAAGGCGCACGCTACAGCATAGCGCCGAACGGGCTCGGCCAGTCGGTCGTGGGTATCAAAGGTACTGAAGAATTCGCGCAGGGTTCATGGTTCATCTTCAAGCTTGAGACCGGGTTTGATCCCTACTCAATGCAACTCGCCAATGGTCCACGATCCCTGATGGAAAACAATGGAAATATCCTGGCCAACCAAAGCGCCAACGGCGACTCGAGCCGCGCGGGTCAGGCTTTCAATTCCGAGGCCTATGCGGGCTTAAGCAACAAGACATTTGGCACGCTGACCGGCGGCCGGCTAAACTCGCTGTCGTTGGACACGGTGACGGCCTATGATCCGATGGGTGGATCCTACGCCTTCTCAGCGTTCGGGGCTTCCGGCAAAACCACCGGCGTCGGTGACTCCGAGGATGCCCGCTACAACACGGCGGTCAAGTATATGGTCAATATCGGCCAGTTCCGGGCAGGCGGCCTGTATCAGCTTGGCCGCTATAGCCAAGGCAACGGCTCCAATGGAGCTTATGAGGCGCAGATCGGCGGCGACTTTGGCGGCTTGTCGGTCGATGCGATCTATAGCTACGTGAAGGACGCTGTGTCGCTCGGCAATTGGTCCACCAGCACTGCTGTGGCGACGCCGGCGGAAATGAATACGCTCAACGCCACTCTCTCGAACAACAGCAGTATCCTGCTGTTTGCCAAGTACGCGGTCGGGCCAGTGAAATTGTTCGGCGGCTATGGGTATGTTCGCTTTCAGAACCCGAGCGATGATTACGTAAATGGCTTCACATCTCTTGGTGGGTACACGGTCGCTGCAAATTCTGTTCTTCCTGGCTCTGTAACGTATACCGCTTACACCATCGACAGAAACGCACAGGTATTCTGGACCGGTGCAAGGTATTCCATCCTGAGCAATCTCGATATCGCAGGCGCTTACTATCATTTTGATCAAAACGATTACAACACGTCGCCTTGCACTGGCAGCGGCGTTAATACGTCGTCGTCAAAATGCGCCGGGACGAAGGACCTTGTGTCCATGATGATTGAATACTACCCGCTGAAGCGGCTCGACACCTATGGCGGCGTGCAGTACTCGCAGGGGAGTGGCGGGCTGGTCAGCGGCTATCTTCACGCCAACTACGTCGGCCCGACCATCGGCATGCGCTTGCTGTTCTGATTGACGTTTGCCGAAACCTTCAGGTCATAAGCGGACATTCCACATGCTGATTAGGCATGTCCGCTTTTAGGCCGGAACCAGACCTCGCGACGCGTCGGTTGAACGTCTGCTAAGTGCCATTAACGGACATGGCGTTATTTATTCTGAGCGCGGCAGCATGAATGTCTTGGAACTCAAAAACCGTTGTACGCGCACGATTCGAATCCTAGCCGCCTCGCTAGATCTCAATGAAATTAAACCAGTTAGTTGGAGAACCTTTGGCCCTCCCCAAAGCCCGGAATAAGCTACTTCATGTTCGCTAGAACAGTCATCCCATATTGACTTGGAGCTGCGCAATTGGATCACCTGCCTCCGACCGTCACCGACGACGAACTGCTTGCGCTCCTCGGCAGGGTCCTTGAGAACGATCCCACGCCTGAGTCGACAAGCGAGCTTCGTTTGCGCTTTTTCCAGCCCGGCTTTTCCTGGCAGGCGCTTGTGGACCTTACCGCCGCCCACGAGGTCCTGCCGCCTTTCATATTCGCCTCGAATCAGCGGTCTCTCTTGCCGCCTTTGGCTGCCACGCTCAGCGATGAGGCACGGGTGGGCCACGTGACGAGCCGGCTCGCCGCCGCATACCGGCAGCATCTGGACCGGCAGGCGGACTTGCGGTCCCAGCTCAAGGTCGCGCTCACCGCGCTGAACAGGGAAGGCATCGTTCCTGTCCTGCTCAAAGGGGCGGTGCATCTCACCATGACGGAGCCCAAATGGCACGAAGCGCGGGGAATGCGCGACCTCGACATCCTCGTACGCGCGTCAGAGGCGGAGACAGCCAATAGAATCCTGACGTCGCTGGGCTACCGTCCCGATCACGACCCGCCGCCGCTAGACCGCCATTTGCCCGAGCTGCGGTTACCTGAACGCGCGGGGACTGTTGAAATTCACATTGAGGCGCTGTCCTTCCCCGCCCGCTACGCTCTAACTACGGATGAGGTCTTCGCCCGCGCGGAAACGCGAAGCTTCGCCGGCACGACATTCCGGCTCCTCCCGCGGGAATGGCATCTGCTACACGGCCTGCTTCACCATCAGCTTTCCGATCGCGGACACCCCCGACGCATGCTGGCGATCAAAGGCTTATGGGAATTTTCCCAAGTCGGCGCGGAGGTGTCTCCTCAGGGCTGGCGCGCCATCGTCGCGCATGCCGAGCAACGCGGGATCATCGACATGCTGTCGAGCTGGTCCATTCAGGCGAACCGGCTGTTCGGGCTTGAAGCCCCGAAAGACCTCTTGGCCTTGGAGGCGGGGCGCAAACATTCCGACGCCACCTTCAAGCGTGCACGCGCGCCTTATCGGATGAGGCAGGTCCTGTTCATGGCCGACAAGCTACGCTTCGCTTTTGCCCCCGAAACCCTGTTGCTCCGCTACGGCCAAGGCGGAACTGTGGGAACGGCGGCCCTTCGCCATGTGGCGTTCCTTTGGCGTCGCCGCGGAGATATGGCGCGACGCTGGCTTGGACGCTGATTCAACCTAACTGATCAGGGGCAGCAGCTTGCCGCAGCCTTGGCTTCGGCGAGCTGGGCCCTGACCTCGCAGGCGCGAGGATCAGGGGCCGCGGCGGCAGCTCTGCGATACCAATGCGCAGCCTCCGCGTATCGGCCCGCGCGGAAATGACAGAGAGCCAAGGTTTCCCGGCAGGCATGGGAAAACAGTTTTTTGTTGTAAGCAACCTCGGGATCGTAAAAGGCGTCAGGGTCGATTGCTGCGAGTTTCTCCAATTGACCCCGCGCCGTCTCGCCATCGCCGCGCTCAAGAGCAAGCTGACAGCGGAACCATTGTAGGTACAAATGCTCGGGGAAGAGCCCGAGCGACTCTTCAATGAGGTCGTCGGCCGGGATGCCCCGGCTGCACCGCAGTGAAATGAGCGACAAGAAGGGCAGACTGTTGCTGATCGGATACGGCCGATTGGTTTGGGCCCGGGCCACCTCGATGCCCTTGCCCCAGGCTTCTGCGGCGCCGGCTTCATTTCCGGACATTTGGAGCATGTCGCCGAGATGCCACCAGCAATAGACCCGCTCTGGATCCTGCCTGACGTAGGTCTCTAATAGAGGGATGTTGCGCGCAAGCTTGTGCTGTTGGTCCTGCTCGTATCCAACGTGATGCAGTGCGATGTCGCAGCAGTCGATCTCGCTTTCGTCACTCTCGCAGACGGCCTTCACGCCGTCCTGAACACGCTCGTGGATTACGCCATGAAACCGAATGCGCGGATCATTTCGAAAGAGACGAAGCTCGGCATAAGGCGTCCATCCAACGCGGGGATAGAAGCGCAGCTTCCATGCCGCCTTGCGGCTGTCCGCAAGCACGTTATTCCAGAGCTGCCGGTCTCGAACCTCTAGGCGTTCGTCGGCGTCGATGTAGAGGATCCATTCGCCGCCCGCCTGGGCGATCGCATAATTGCGGGCAGCCGAAAAATCTTGGCACCAGGGGAACGAGTGCAGCTTGATCGGGAAACGGCGAGCCTTCTTGAGCGTGTCGTCGTGACAGCCGGTATCCACCAAAACAATTTCGTCTACGAAGACTTCGAGCGAAGCGAGGCACTCTTCAATGAAGGCGGATTCATCCCGCACGATGAGCGTCGCTGAAACCCGCATTCAACACCGGCGAAACGCAGATTGTATGCCTATTCGGGCTGCGTACTATTGGGGTGCATGTGGTGCTTTTCTGGCGGCTGTTCTGGGACGACACCGGAGCCGTTTGCGGATGCGGCGTGCACCTTCGAGATCGTCAGCCCCTCCATCGAGAAAGACGCGACGATCGGAGCCACGAAGGCGGCCCCTAACCCAAGCCGCACCAATGTGCGCCGTCTGTGTTCGTCAATTCCCTTGAGCCCCCGTTCCAACTCGCTTTCGTCGGCCATACCCCGCCTTGCCCCCCTGATCGTAACCAGCTTCTATCACAATCGCCTGAATTGGGACTGCCTTCAAGTGTTTTTGGCTTTTTTGGGTAGCTTTCTAGCCACTGCGGCCCCTCGGCAACAGTTTACGCAAGCTCCTCACAGAGCCGGTCGAGGCAGGCCACGGCGCCTCTGAGCTCGCCAAGCGACAGCTCAAATCCCTTGGCGTTACCGATTGCCTTGGCGATAGCGCCAACTGCCTTGGCGCGCCCGGTTTCGGGCAGTCCGCACTCCTGCATGACATCGCGCACCAGGTCGAGCGAGGAAATCGGCCGCATGGACGACGAGCCTCCATGGTTGGGTCGCAAGAGCACTACCGCATCCACGCGACCACGCTCGATCCGCCAGCACGAAGCCCCAGCCTCGCGGGGATCGAGGTTGTAGATCCTAGGGCCCGAGAAGCTTTCGTAATAAGGAGCAGCATCCAATATCTTGGTGAGATGCGGCAGAAGGGGCACCGCCGATTCCTTCACCCTCAGTCCGCGCGGGCGAGGCACCACCCCGTCGGGCGTGACGAAGGCATTTTCGTCGCCCTCGAAGTCGTAGCCTTCCCGAATAAGATGCAATGTGAGCATCGTCTTGCCGCCGCCCTTGGGGCCTACCAACAGGAGCCGGCGTCCTTCACGCCGCACCGAGGCCGCATGAATGATCGGCGCGGAGGGGAAATCGGCAAGCGATAGGAACATCAGCTTGGCGTGCAACGACTCAGTCACGCCCTGCGCCGAAATCTGCTCGTCCATGACCTCGCCGTTCTGTACGATCCGGTAGTACGACCGGTAAGGCTCTACTGAGATAGTCAGATCCTCGGCGCGTTCTGCGGCGACCTCTGGGTCGCATTCAAGATACCGAATCGCTTGGAAGATTTCCGCGTCGCTCGTGTAAAGCGTCACGCGGTGGAACCAGCTGCGCGCGATCACTTCGAAAGCGATAGGACCAGCCCCTCCTTGAGCAGAGATTGGATGCAGGCTTCGATTTCGGTGTCTGCTTTTCCTTCGAGCTCGAACATTTGGCTCACGCGCGTCACGATGTCGTCCGCGCCACGTGCTCCGTCGCACAGCTCGAAGACGATGGCGGCCGTCTTGTTTAGATAGTGCACACGGTCGGCGGCGGTTTGATAGATCACGTAGCCATCTGGCACCTCGTTGACGTCAAGACCCACAGCTCTCACCAAAACTTCGGTCTCCATGATTTACTCCCGATTTAAGATACGTTCGATTTTGCCGATCAGGCGCTGCGAACAGCAACCGGGATCATACTCGCGGAGTATCCTCCTTCGGGCGCAGGCCGCGAGCCGCGATGCTAGCGTGAAGTCGGTCAGCAGTCTCGCGCAGGACGCGGCAAAATCCCATTCATTATCAGCCAACAGAAGCTCATGGCCAGACTTGAAGCCGGTTCCACTTGCACCGAACCGCGTCGCCACGACAGGAACGCCATATGATGCGCTTTCGATGAGCTTAATGCGGGTACCACCCCCGGCCCTGATTGGGACGACAGCAATAGCGGCTCGTCGGTAAAGCGCTACCATATCCTCGAACCTGCCGGTAACGACAATCCCAGGATGCCTGGCGAGAGCGGTAACTTCGCGTGGCGGACTATCGCCGGCGATCACAAACCGCAGCGGAAAAGGTGCCGCGCAACGTAGCCGCGGCCAGATACGCAGAGCAAACCACATCGCCGCGTCGATATTTGGCAGGTAACTCATGTTGCCAACGAAGAGGATGTCGCGGCGCCCTCCTCTCCTGCATCGTAACGCCGCGTAAGCTGCATTTGCCGTGGTGACGTTGGGGACAACGGTTGCGGCAACACTCTTGCCACGGTCTCCAAGCAGGCGCGCTTCGTCCGGGGAGGACGCGAGCACGAGATCGAAGCGAGGCAACCACTGCCCGGCAAGCTTCCTGAATGCATCGGCCTCGGCCTCGGCCCACTCTGCTCGCCCATCACGCCCCCACTTTCGGTAGAGCCGAGCAAGACGCCGATAGGCGCTCACGTCGTCCTCGTCGCAGTCGAGAATGAGGCAAGGCGGTCGCTTGCCCGCCCTCATCCATGCGCCGGCGAGACTCGCCAGATAAAGCCGCGAGATATGCACGAGCGAATAGGAAGTGTCACCGGCGAAGGCGAGGAGGTTAGATTGAACGTTAGCAGTGAGCCTGGCGGCGATCGAGGGGCGGGCGTACTGCCGAAACGCCGCGAGCCGCACCTTTGGGTCCGCTATGCCGCTAATCAGAGTAAATTGGGTGTCCGGAGCGGACGGAGGTAAAATGATCGTGCGCCGAGTGCGCTGAGCTGCGAAGGTCCTTGATTGGCTCGTCACTCCCGCCACAGGGACGATGGCCAAGTCCACAGCGAATCGCTTGGCATACGTGTCGAGGAAAAATCCCCCCCGCATGGCGAGGCCATTGCCACGGTCACTCGGCATGATCGGCGCGATGAACAGAGCGGCCGGGCGCCCGTCGCTTACTGGGTGGGCCATAATGGCTCGTCGTGTGCAAGCGCGATAGGCGCGATAAATTTATCCGCCGGAAGCCGAAGGGCCAGTGATCTCACCGGCACCAGTTCCAATTTCACCTGAACTGTAACAATCCGCGGCGACCATGCGGTAAAGCGTCTGGCGCTTGCCGATATCTACGTTAAGCGAAGCTTGAAAGCCATATTTGGAAGCGATCCTCTACCGAAAGTTGTTGAGATAAGGCGCCGGTGCTCGATGAGATCGCTCTCAACCCAAACTGCCTCTCGAACTTTGATGAGATTATCCGCCACCTCCACGATATCGAAATTGTGGAATCCCAGGACGCGGAGCGTATCGCGGTGGTCGAAAAGGGCGTCAATGGCGATTTCGGCAGTGCAATCGTCTGCAGCGAACGCCCCCTCGCATCAGTGTAATTTAGATTCGCGTCCAAGCAAAAGGAATGAGATCCGCACCGCCGCCCTTAGGCCACGAAGCAAACCAGGTGCGGGGAGCTATAACGGCCTTCTCCTCGTTTGGATTGAGCCATGCTCCCCACCAGCTGAACGAGCTGTTGGCGATGATGTTATGTCGGCACGCACTCATGAGTCGCAGATCGTCGTGAGGCTCCTTCTCGTTGCCGACAACCACCTGGAACGGAACGCCGAGATCGAGATGGATCCGACACCATTCCGGATCATCGAAAAAAACAAACACTTCAGGAATCGCGCCGAGTTGAGACCGTAGGTGCCTGACGGCATTTTGATAGTACGATACCGGGAGGAGGCCGAATTCCGGGAGGGTGACATAGTCGCCTCTGCGCACGTGCAGCCCAACCGAAGTGCGGTAGGAGAGAATTCGGCGGAGTATCTCCGCAGCCGCCGCACCGAGCGGACAATTAAAAGTTAGTTCCTCGCGTAGTTGCCCGGCCACATCCTTGAAATAGAGTTCGCTCTGAAAATATCCCATAAGCGCAGTACGGTTCGGCAGGCGCATGACCTCCGGATGGAAATTGGGATGTATCTCCTTGTGATGATGATAGTTACGGAAGGGTCGGCGCAATCTGGCAAGCAGTCGCGGTTGCAGGAGGCCGAGGGCCTCGAGTTCATCGCGCCTGGCTGGTTCGGCTGCAATGTTAAATCGGTGAAGACCGTAAAGATGATGGCTTCCTGCTGGGAAAAGCGACAGGTCGAGTCTTAGCACTGTCGAGTGTCGCAACGCCAAGCGGCGCGCGGTCGCATATTGGAAGAGCTGATTGCCCAGACCGGCGTCCAATCGAACGATGATCATGACCGCAAACAGAGCTTCTCCGGGGCCGGTGATTGTGACGGTGCGCGTAGAAATGTTCCCAAAGCCCACGTCGTAATCCCGGGAACCGGCCGGCGCAATTCGATAGGCTGGGCTTTTTTGATGTGCCGCGACCCATCACCTTGAGGCGTTGGAAATCATCAGCGCGGCTTCTATCCGAGCCACCGCTTGTCCGCACTCTGTTTCCAAGGTCCGCTGCAACGCAAACTCCTGGCCACGAGCAGCAATTTGCCCGCATTCCGAATCGTGCGATCGACACCAGTCAACCTTCTCCACTAGGTCTAACATGTCGGACGCCACCGGAACGTAGTGCTCCCAAGCCCGCAGGTCGTCGTAGTACCACTGACGATAGCCGTCGGGTGATTTGATCTTGATCACACAGCAACCCATCAGGAGGCGCGTGAAGAGATTTGACCACGCGTTGCTGTTGCCGTCGACGTCCAATGCATACTTCCGACCCCACCAATCACGCCCATCAGTACCCACTCCAAAAATGCCTGCGGCGCGAAGTCGATCCTCCTCCAGTGGAGTGTTTGCGGCTTGCACAACTTTAGCAAAGCAGACATCAGTGCACGGTTGATCGCGAAGGAGGAGACACATGCGAGTTCGCGGGATAAGCGTAAAGTCCGCTGCGCTCATCGCGTCACGGGAAATCACTCCGTGACCGGTGGTTGCCCCCCGCCATACAATAGTCTCATCGCGTTCTGCCCATTTGCGACCTTCAAAATGCGATTGACGGACGTCCGCATAACCGCGGCTGTAACAGAACTCCATATCCGGAACCAAAATGGCGCCTTCGTTCCGTGTACAATAGCCAATGACACCGGGGCCACACTCCTCGCCGTCGGAAACATCAACGACTGCAACGCCAACGTTACGCGCGGAGCAAAACATCATCACCAATGGTGCTAGCCTGTTGGAAAAGGCATGCAGCAGTCCATCTTCACTCAAGCGCAGATAGTTGAAGGCCACGCGAGCCCCGGACGGCGTCTTGGTCAGCCTTGCGTGATGGATGCCGCTTAGATCCCAAGCACCGACCAATTTCGCTTTTGCTGGGCTTCCAAGGTCGTGAAGGAATGCAGACAGTCGCTGTTGAACGATGGGTTTCCGTTGAAGGCCTTTGGCGGCTGATTTGACCGTCGCCCACGAAAGCCGGTGCCGCCTCACCGCTCGGGACGTTGTCACGATACCATAGCGACAGACACCTCCCGCCTCCTCCATCGCTTCACGTTGGCCTGATTCAATTTAGCCGCTTAGTCTGGATTGCTGCCAAACTTCGCACGTTGCCTCGGACGCCAACCTTCAGACCCCACGCCTGGCGTCCGTTAATCGGCGCGTGGCGGCGCACGCCTAGTTCCGCCGAGACTTTCAGGCTGGAAGTAGAGAATTCCTTTGAGATGCCAATATGGTCCACCAACTATTTGGCCTTCGCTCGGGCCGATCAGCGACAGGTACGCGGTTACTAGATTGTCCGGCTCTACCTCGCACGACAAAACCGCCATACTGTCGGACTCGCCCCCGAGTGAGATCGAAGTCTCAGCACCGGAGCCAGACGATATCCGGATTCGGCGGTGATTGCGGCCGGGCGCCGTCAATCGCATGACCAAATGTATCTTAGATCCCGCCGGCATCGCGGCGCGGAAGCGGAGAGTTGCAGCGGGCTCGTCGGCCCACACGCCCCAGGTTTCGGGCGCTCGCCAGCCTGAAACGCAGACCAGTTCTGCGGATAAAGAGCCGTCTATCCCAACCAGCGGAATGGCCGGCGCATAGGTGCTGATCGGCAGAAACTGATTCGGCGGCAGCGTAATCGCCGCAACGCCTTCGATTTGTTGGACCTGAGCAGCCAGTGAGCGAATTGACCTCAGAAAATCGTCGGTTACTTGCCGCCACGATCGGGCTTGGAAGCGCTTGGTGATCTCAGCCTCCCGACTGCGACGCAGTTCGGGATCGTCCAAATAGCGCAACAACTGATCGAGTCCGTCCCGAGCATTGTATGGGTCGACATAATCCGCCAGAGCTCCCCCGACTTCCGGAGTACCGCCGGCGGAGGAGCATATGCTGATCTTTCCATAAGAGAGGCTTTCTCCCACGGGCAGTCCCCATCCTTCCGCAAAGCTCGGAAACATCGTCAGCAAACATCTCTGATAGAGCTGATCGAGTTCTACCTCGGTGACGTTATTCAAAATCATAATCCTGCCGCCCAGATAATTGCAGGCCTCCACCTGCTCAATAAAATCTCTTACCAACCAACCCTTTCTGCCGGCAAACACCAGGGTCGGAATATTCACCCGACCAGACTGCACCATCAGTTTCCAGATGTTGAACAGGTATGTCGGGTTCTTGCGGACCTCAATCGTACCCACGCAGAGGACATATTCCGCATTGATTATGCCCGCGACGACGTCGGAAATTTCGGATTCGGTTGCTACCCATTTCGAAAGTTCGTGCGCTAGCGGGACGATGTGGACGGGTATTGGTTTCAGATTTCGGGCGGCGCGATACATGTCCAAGGACACTTTGTTGTATGCCGAACTCGTGAGGACGAAATCGGCGAAGGTCAGAGCCTCGACCACGGCTTTGACGAACACCTTGATGTCGCGTGTTTCAAAATACTCGGGGTCAGTAATCGGAATAATGTCATGCATAAAAACGCCAATAATCACACCGGAATTTTTTAGATGCTGTAGCTGTCTCCCCATGCCCCTGACGGCCCAGAACGCGCCCATGGTCAGAAATACGTCGCCGGGCCGAAGGTTGCAGGGGAGCACACCGTTAAACAGCGCGCGAATCTTGCTGCGCACGTCTACGCTGGACGTAGCACCAGAGCGAAAGAGATCGATCACATCCAGTAGAGCGGATGTTTCAATCGAACCGAGGCCATCGCCATCATTCAGAATGATAAAACGGATCGCGTCCGACTGAGGAAGATCAACAAGATGGCGTATGATTTCACACTGGACGCGTTGAATGCCCGATAGCGTCGGATGGTCCAGCAAATAGAGAAGCAGGTCGGAGACGTCGAAATCAATTGTCGGCTCCAGCGACTGGCTTATGGAAACACTTTCCCCTTTTGCCGTTAGGGTGGGCTGCCGATGGCGTTCGCTGCGCAACGGCCTGGTGCGCGAATTCTCCGCAAAACGTCCCCAGAAGCCGGAATCGATCCAAGGTTCATAAGGCGTGAAGCATCGCATCTCGAACGACGGAAGAAAGCATCTTTGGGTAGAAGGCGCGAGAATGGCCGCCATCCGAGAAAAACTGCAATTGCAAATCGCTAGGCAGTCCGCGCGGCGGAGAATCTCGAAATCGCGAACATGCGCTGGAAGGTGTTGGAGCGAGTCCATTGCCCATATTGGCGCGAACTCCATAAACCGCTTCAGTATCTCGTCGGGTTCGTCGGTCGCAACGAAGAGAAGCGGGGCGCAAAGTGTTGGCCAGATGTTCCGCAGCCAATCGAGATAGAACTCTTCTGGCACGGGCCGAGACCAGGCTAAGTCGTTGCCGCGATAATCCCCGCGCCCCACGTGAACCGCGACGAGCGTGCGCTTACCCCCGTTTGTCAGATCGTTGTGCCAAGCGTCGATTGAATTTTGGAGCTTGACGGGGAGCTCAAACATACGCCTCAGCAGCTGCCTGTGCTTTCGCCAACACTTAGGGATCTCCTGGAAGTAGCCCCAGAGATCAACATTGATCGGCGGATCATCACCCTCCCACAGAAGGCGATCCTCGTCCGTGAATGAACGGAAGCTCAATTGTGGGAGCGCGACGCCATTACAGAACGGATCTTGGAGACCGAATAGACCCCGACCTTCCCAATTCGGAACTGCCGCACTCAACCCATGGCGCAAGGCATAGAGTCTCACGTAGGCATATTGAAAGAGTTGATTCGCGAAGCGGCCGTTGCGTCCGAGGCTCGACATCGTGATTTGGTCGCGCGACGCCCCAACGAGTCGATTGGGAGATCGGATGGCATCGCTCGCAAGAAAGCATCGCGCCTCCATGCCTCCGAGTTTGACGGAGCCGATACCGACAATGCCGCGGTCGAACAGGCTCCGCTGTAATCTCCAGCCATTGCCGTTAGCTGAGAGGACGGCGACGGCTCGAAAGCCGAAGTCGTCGTCGAGCCGCGTCATCATCGCATCCAATAGCTGCTCGGGTAGAAGAAGGAGGTCGTCGCCGGCCGAGACTCCGCAGAGTTGCTGCGCCTGCCGGCCGAGACCCGCAAGCGTGTGCAACCCCTCAGAGCCGCGGTCGGGGGGCGGCAGGGAATGCACCGTCGAAATTCCGCCTTTGTCCGCAGCAACTCGAAACATTACAGCTTCATTGCTATTGTCGTCCCTTAACGTCGGGCACCCAAATGCGACAATTGACCTAATGGTCGAGGATTGATCGAGGAAAAGCTGCAATAGCGACATGAAGTTGGGGTCTAAATTTTGCGCCCGAGCGCTGAATGCGGCAGATGTTGTGATGCCGGCCGCAGGATAGTCGCCGTGGGACATTTCAACCATGAGATCGCGCATCACGAACGAACTTTGACAGTAAGACACATCTGTTGCACTGCATTCAAATGCGTGACATCGATGATTTCCCCCTCCCAAAACAATAGCGCTAAAAGCTAGGGCTGCCTACTCGCGCCATGCGGTCCCGCAGATGATCGGCCAGGCGGAGGGCCAGGGCCGTGATCGTAAGGGTCGGGTTGATATATCCGGCCGTCGGGTACACCGAACTGCCGGCGACAAAGAGATTCGCCAAGCCGTGGACCTTCGCGTTGGCGTCGACCACTCCCAGATGCGGGTCGTTGTGCATGCGCGTGGTTCCCATATGGTGGCTGATGCCACTTGCCCCGACCAACAGCACCTCCTCGGCGTCTTCGATCTCCATTCGAAAACGGCCAAAGCCAGCGCGGTCGACCTCGGCCGCAATCAGCTCGTGGGCGCGCCGAATGCCATACTTGTCGAGATCGGTAAGACGCCATTCGACCACAGCCAGTGGCATGTCGAGCACGTCGCGCTCCTCGGACAGCCGGATGCGGCTGTTGGGGTTCGGCGTCTGCTCGAAATTGTTCAACAAGATGTACGCATAACCCATCTGTTCCGCCCGCGTCAGCCGCGCCAGGATACTTGCCGGATCGTAGGCGATGTTTGCCAGATGATTTAGAAAATCGTTGGGCCACCCCATTTGCTTCAAATCAGCGTAGAGTTTCTCGGCCGGGAGGACGATGTCGCTGCGGGAGAGACTGAAGCCGATCCGGATCTCGGCCCGGAAGTCTGGAATCTGTTCGCGGCGCACAACGTCCTCCGGAAGTGCCAGATGAGCGCGTATCCGATAGGGCAGATCCAGTCCCTCGTGCTCAGACAATGGGATTTCCGAGCCATAGATCTTGTACAGCGCCGCCTCGTCGAAGGGGACAATCGTGCTGCACTGATACCAGATGTGCTCCATGAAGAAGCGGCCGACCAGATCGTGGCCGTTGCCAAGGCCAGTCGTCTCCACGTTGCGCGAGTGCAGCAAAAGGCGCGCGTTCTCGATCCCACCGGCAGCGAGTACGAAGATGCGTGCGACCACCTCGAACGCCTTGCCATCCAGGGTGGCCACAGCCACGCGGTTGACCGTTGGGTTGACAGAATCCCGGTCGATCAGGGTGACGTTGGCGTAAAGAACGACCTTGACGTTTGCGGCGCGATCGAGCTCGTCGCGAAAGTCCGGTCCGAAGCGTTTGGTGTTGTACCTGGAAATCACCGTTTCGACCCTTGCGGGGTCGAGCGGAAACAGGGGCAGGTTGAGCAATCTCGAGACATAGTCCGCATCGTAGCGAAACGGACCAAGATCAAGCATGTCGTGGGCTCGCAGGTAGTAAGGGTGCAGCTCATCATATCCAAACGGCCAGCCGCTATACGGAATGGACGGAGAGGTCTCGAAATTCACCGGTCGCATCGGCGCGCAGTGGCCGCCCCAGCGATTGGTCGAGCCACCGAAATATCGCAGCCGCGAGACGGCAGATAGGTCATAGGGCCGTCCCATACTCAGCGCGCGGGTCAACTCATGTGTTTCTTTATCGAACTCCTGACCGCCGCTTTCGAGCAGAATCACCCGCGCCTCGTGGCCCAGCGACTTAGCGATGGTGATCCCAGCGGCCCCGCCGCCGATGATACAGATCTCGGCTTCCAGGCTTTGGCCCTCGGGAATCTGGTGCGCGTCGATGAACATTTTCAGGAGATGGGGCCCATTCGGATGGCTCGTCACCAAGAAGGCCACCGGTTTTACCAAACGGATTAGCTTGGACTTATATCCGGAGTTCATTCAAGCGCAGCAGCATAGCAAGCGTCCGTTCGAGATACACTTCGTGGCGGCCGAGACGCTCCAGTTTGTCCGAATCGAGAGACTCGCCAAACGCCTGCTCGCGGATCAAGGGCCGGTTTGACGAGGGCGCGGCCGTCATCGCCTCCTCCCGCCACAATGTCGGCGATGTCCTCTTCGGGGTCGGCCGTGGCGCGGATCGCATCGAAGACGCGCTCGCACTGATCGGTGGCGTCGAGATGCACCAGCGCCACCTTCACCGTCTTATGATACGGGGCCAGCGTTCCGTCGAGGCCGCGTCGGTGCGCAGCGGTCTCAGCCAGCCGTGAACGCCGCTTACGCCGCCATAGGATGGACCAGATGCTCCTCCGTCGGTCTGTGCGGGGCATCCTCAGCAGCGAGCGCGGTGCATGACCGCTTCCGCAGCGACGACCTCGACGCTCTCCTCTTAAAGCAAAAGTTGCGTGGCCTCGCTCATCCCCGTTCCTGTCGAGATACCAGACCTGAATCGGCAGCTTCGACTGGTGCAAGCGCCCGAGCATCCAGATCGGGACCCAGGCGCAGGTGAGATAGCGCCGGGCCCCCGGCGCAGGTGACGATGCCGCGGCCGGCGAAGCGCTGTGGGGGAACGAGTGGAGGATTGCAAAGCCACTTTTCTATCGCTGCGCGCAAGTCTTGCATTAGGCTACATCCATCCAGGTCCAGCCATAAACGGAAAGGCTGGACGGCAGTCAAGCGGGCGATTCCAACATGTCGAATTCCAGCGCCTCCGTGCTCATCCTCACTCCTATGAAATCCGCTTGCCGGTTCCTCGACACCTATTTCGCGGGACTCGAAAGGTTGAGCTATCCGCACACCTTGCTCTCTCTCGGCATTCTCGAAGGGGATAGTTCGGACGGAACTTTCGAAACGGTGGAGCAACGGCTAAAGCACACCTGTCCAGGCTTTTGCCGTAAGGTTCTGGTCAAGAAGGACTTCAACTTCTCCATCCCGAAGGGCGCTCACCGGCATGCGGCCGTCTTTCAAGAGCAGCGACGGGCAGTGCTCGCACGGGCGCGCAACCATCTCCTGTTCCGTGCCCTTCGCGACGAGGACTGGGTGCTGTGGCTCGACGCCGATGTCATCGAATACCCGGCAACCATCATCGAGGAGCTACTCGCCTGGGACCGCGACATCGTGCATCCGAATTGCGTGTGCGAATATGGAAAGGTGAGTTTCGACCTGAACGCGTGGAATGCCGGCGGCCACAAGCATTTGAGCGACCTGCGTGGTCAAGGAATCGTGCGTTTAGAATCGGTCGGAGGGACTATGCTTCTGGTCCGCGCAGATCGTCACCGCGACGGCCTCATCTTTCCGCCCTTCTTCTATGGCGCCCGCAGTCGCTGGGTGCGCGATCCACATCCTCTGCGCGGGGCTCACGTCGGAGAGATCGAGACCGAGGGACTGGCGATCATGGCTAAGGACATGGGGATCGAATGCTGGGGGCTCCCCGACCTCGAAATCCGGCACTATCCCGGTTAAAGGGGCGGAGGCTCGCGGTTCGTGCGGGACACCATGTCTTCCTTGGGTCATTAGCGGACATACTGATAAGTCCACGCCATGTCCGCTTGACGCCGATCCTTTGATCGCCGGATCGGTACCCGTCTACCTCGGTGCCCCCAATGCGTCAGATTTTGCTCCAGCAAACCGGTGCTTCATCAACGTGGCCGACTTCAGCAGTCCTGCCGCGCTCGCCGCACATCTCAATGCGGTCGACCAGGATGCGGACGCTTATGCCACAGCATCGTCACATTGCAAACTCGGGCATGTCTGCTTTGGGTCATCAGCGGACATTCCACACGCTAATTAGACATGTCCGCTTTTCGGCGGGAACCAGACCTCGCGACGCGATCGGCTGAACGTCCGCTAAGTGCCACTACCGGACGTTCCAATTCCCTAGATCAGTTGGTATGCTCAGGCTCGAGGCGGCTGTCAAACTGCAGCAACACGAAGTCGATTGGCTTGGTCACCAAACCTAATGCACCGGGCGCTTGCGCCTTCGCGTCTAGCCGAGCCAAAGTTCTCCGAATAGTAAATGTTGCTCTCAAGTGTAATTTCCGTTTTTCGATGCGTTTGAGGCCATGAACATATTTTTCCCAAGCACGCATGGCTCGCTCACTGTAGAACTCGCGACGCTCTGCCAGCAGACGGGAAACAAGATGTTTCTCCTGGCGGTGGAGTGCTCGCTTGCCCATGGCGCGGGCCAGGGGGCACACCCGGCGCACGAATGCGCATTTTTCGATGCAATCGGCGTAGAAACAATTGCATCAAATGAGGTTCTTCGAGACCGGATCCAGGAGGCTGATCTGTTCGTCGTTGTGACCCCTCTGCAGGTCGATCTTGCGCGGCGCATCGCCAAATGCCCGATCGCCGTAATCGCGGGCCTTCCCGAAGCCGAGCCATCAGTCAGGATCTTCAACGGGATGAAGATCAACAATCATCTGAGCCCGAGCGCGCGACATTTGGCGATGCTGACCGGCCGCAACAAACTCCTGTATCCGAAGCTGCTGCGGAAGGACACCTTCCGGAGACCGGCGGCGGAAGACAGATCGGGATTCTGCTCGTACGTCCATTGGATGGAACGAGACCATCCGATCAGCGCGACGAAACTCAGAACGCTGAATTTGATCTCAAGGATTCCCCTGAAAAACTTCGGCTTTGGAAGCCAGCACGGGGTCGTCGACGATCTCGACTGCATGAGGAAAGCTAAGGCGACGGTGCATCTCAAGGATCATGGCTTGACTTGCAACGCTCCGATCCGATCGCTGGCGTCGGGTACGGCGGTGGTGATGGATGATGAAACATATCGGAATGGATTTTTCGATAGTGTTAACGGCATGACCGTGGTTGCGACGATCGACGACATCGCAAAGGAGATCGACAGGCTCGACAACGACGTCGATTACCTAAGGGAAAGGTCGTGGGAAGCGGAGAGGGCTTCGCAACAATTCGTATACCGGCCAGAGCATGGAGACGCGTTCGCCTCTTTTCTGAAAAGTGTGTCGTAACGCGGGCGGCACCGACAATGAGAGGGCTGCG
>Ga0116223_10002477_pt1 | contig 17418 bp, 10 predicted proteins | sample Sb_taG_3_FD_90092 | JGI IMG/M metagenome (GOLD analysis project Ga0116223, IMG submission 90092) | Peat soil microbial communities from Weissenstadt, Germany - Sb_50d_a_PC metaG | ecosystem: Environmental > Terrestrial > Soil > Wetlands > Peat | place: Germany: Weissenstadt | collected 2010-09-21 | reverse complement strand
CTGAGCATTGACAGCCGCGCGGCTGCCCTTGCTGAGCAGAAAGTCGGCGCGACCGGGAGTCTGAGCCGCCGTTGATTCCAAAAGGCTTACGCGCCGACTTTCTGCAGAGCGCAGCGAAGGATCCCTGCAGTTGTTCGTAAGCCGCTGAAGCATAAGAAACTGTAGGGATCCTTCGCTACGCTCAGGATGACAGCCCGTTGGTTTTTTCACACCTTCCTTGGCCAAGGGACCGCAATCCGCCGTCCCTACGGGCCAGCAAAATTCAAAACAGTTTTCCATTTGAAGAGTTGAGTTCTGACTTGGCTGACGAGTTGTAGGGGTGGGGTTGGCCTTGCCCGACGATCCGGGGACGGCAAGCCGTCCCCCTACACAATCTGCATAACCAGGACAAGCTGAAAGGTGGACTAGGAGGGGGGCAATGGACTATCGAAGGCAGCGGGCGGGTTCAATGTTGGCAGCGTTGTGGATCCTGCTGGCGGCAGTTTCCACGCAAGGGCAGACGGTCACCGCCGATCTCCCCGCTGGGGCAGTCCCGCGGGCGGTGGCTGTAAATCCGGTCAGCAATATAATCTACGTGGCCAATGCAGGTCCGGAAACAACCGCCGGCAGCATTACAGTAATCGATGGGGCCACCAACTCGACCGCTACAGTCACCGACCCCAACGCCAACACACCTTGGGCACTGGCAGTGAATCCCGTGACCAACACGATTTACGTCGTAAACTATGTCAGCGATAACGTGACCGTGGTAGATGGCGCCACTAATGCTATCTCAACAGTCAGTGTCGGGACGACCCCCGTGCGCGTGGCGGTGAATCCGATCACTAACATGGTGTACGTGGTTAACAAAGGCAGCAGTAACGTGACCGTGATCAATGGAACGAGTTACTCGACTACGACGGTGGCTGACCCCAATGCCAGCGGGCCCGTGGCTGTAGCGGTGAATCCGGTGACCAACGAGATTTACGTGGCGAACGGGGCCAGCAACAACATAACCGTGATCGACGGGAACACCAACTCCACTACAACTGTCACCGACCCCACGGCGATCGGACCGATCGCTGTGTCGGTGGACCCGGTCAGGAACAGAATCTATGTGGCCAATCAGGGTGCGCCAGAGACAGACGCTGGCGCTGGCGTTACCGTGATCAACGGGGCCACCAACTCCGTCATCGCCTCAGTCAGTGCCGGGAGTTTCCCGTCTGACGTGGCGGTGAATCCGGTGACCAACAAGATTTACGTGACCAACCAGAGCAGCGATAACGTAACTGTGATCGACGGAGGCACCAACACCGTTACCGCTACAGTCACCGTAGGGGCTCTTGCCAATGCGGTGGCCTTTAACCCAGTGACCAACAAGATCTACGTGGCCAGCCCGGGCGACAATTACGTGACTCTCATTGACGGCGCCACCAACTCCGCCACGACTCTCACCGATCCCAAAGCGGTCGGACCCGGCGAAGTAGCGGTCAACCCGGTAACGGACAAGATCTACGTGGCCAACCTCGACAGCGCCAACGTCACCGTGATCGACGGGGCTACGAACCTCACCACACCGCTTCCCGTTGGACTCAGCCCGCGGTCGGTAGCGGTGAACCCGGTGAGCGGCGAGGCTTACGTGGCCAACTACGACAGCGGTAACGTGAGCGTGATCTACGGGGGTACCCCGGCGGTCGAAGACAACACGGTGCCGGCGGGCACCAATCCTAGGGCTGTGGCGGTGAATCCAGCGACCAACCAGATTTACGTGGCCAATTCGGGCAGCAACAACGTGACGGTGATCGACGCGAACAACAACAAATCTACTACGACGGTTACCGACCCCAACGCCAATACACCTTGGGCATTGGCAGTGAACCCGGTGACCAACATGATTTATGTGGCCAACCAATTCAGCAACAACGTGACGGTGATCGAGAGCAATACCGTCATCGCCACGGTGCCTACGGGAACCTACCCCTACGCCGTGGCGGTGAATCCGGTGACTAACCAGATTTATGTGGCCGACCAGGGCAGCAGCAGCGTGACGGTGATCGATGGGGCCACCAACAACACCTCCACGGTACCCGTTGGGAGCGGCCCGAACGCCTTGGCCGTGAATCCGGTGACCAACCAGATTTACGTGGCCAACAGCGGGGTGGAAAGCAGCAATGTGACGGTGATTGACGGCGTTACCAACGCCACAACCACGATCACCGACCCGACCGCGAGCGAACCGCGCGCGGTGGCGGTGAATCCGGTAACCAACATGGTTTACGTAGTCAATTTCCTTAGTAGCAGTGTGACGTTGATCGCCGGCGCCACCAGTTCCTCGCCTGCTTCCTACTTCGCCACGCTTCCTACGGGGAACGGGCCTGATGCTGTGGCGGTGAATCCGGTGAGCAATAAGATTTATGTGGCCAATGAACTTAGCAACAGCGTGACGGTGATAGACGGCGCCACCGGCACGACCACGACAGTTACGGACACCACCGCGGGCGCGCCTTACGCCTTGGATGTAGACCCGGTTCTAAATAACATCTACGTCGTTAACAACGGCTCCGGCACCGTCACCGCCATCGCCGAACAACAGGTGCAGACCATCCCAATCTTCACCAGCATTACGCCGCTGCCTGGCAATCAGACTACCATCCAGACCCCAACCTTCAGCTTCACGGCGACTGACACCCTTCTCGCGAGCTCCAGCTTTATTGACAACCTGGTTTTTGAACTCGGCACCTGGCAATCGCCCTGGCAGGCCGCTACTCCCAACCCGGCGGCAATGCCGCTGCGAGCCGCTACCCGCCGGATTTTGAAGTTGACGCCTCAACAGGCCTCCGGACCGGGCTATTCAGGCACCACGCCTGCCCTCCAGCCGGGCTTTGACATCCTCTACGCCTACGCGACTGATGGCGAGGAAGCTACGTCCACCAACACGGGCCAGCAAAGCAGTCCATTGATCGGTAACATCGCCGCTTACGGCTTTCTGGTAGCTGCACCGGAAGCGTTCATTACCCCCAACAGCCTCACGTTTGCGGGCCAAGCCGTGGCCACCCCTAGCGCCTCGCAGCCCGTGACGCTGACCAACAACGGCGGAGCCCCTCTGACAATTGCTTCTGTCGCGTTCGCGGGAACAAACAGCAGTGATTTTTCGGAAAGCGACAACTGCGTTTCCTCCTCCCCGATCGCCCCGGCTGGCACCTGCACCATCAACGTGACTTTCACGCCCACCGCGGTGGGCACCAGGACGGCGACGCTAGTGGTCACCGACAACAGCGGTGACATAAACGGAAGCGAGCACTCAATAAACTTGACCGGGACAGGCACCCAAGACACCCCAGTGATTACCTCATTGAGTCCCAATGCGGCGACGGCAGGCGGGGCAGCCTTCACGCTGACGGTAAACGGGACGGGGTTTGTCACGGGGGCGGCGGTGGATTGGAACGGCACGGCGCTGAGCAATCCGCAGTATGTGAACGCCACGCAATTGGCGGCTCAGGTGCCGGCGAATCTGATCGCCGCGACCGGGACGGCGGCGGTGACGGTGGTGGAGAACGGCGTGACTTCCAATAGCTCCACGTTCACTATCGCGGCAGGGCCGGTGATCAGCTCGCTCAGCCCTCCTGGGGCGACGGCGGGCGGGGCAGCCTTCACGCTGACGGTAAACGGGACGGGGTTTGTCACGGGGGCGGCGGTGGATTGGAACGGCACGGCGCTGAGCAATCCGCAGTACGTGAACGCCACGCAATTGACGGCTCAGGTGCCGGCGAATCTGATCGCCACGGCCGGGACGGCGGTGGTGACGGTGGTGGAGAACGGGGCGACTTCGCCCAACGCCACATTCGCCATTCAGGCGCCAGCGCTCTCCGGCGTGAGTCTGACTCTCATGCCAAACACGACCATGCCGTCGCAGCCCAGCATCGCCATAACGCTGAGCGCGCCAGCTTCGGCACCATTGACCGGAACCCTATCTCTTAGCTTCACACCCGACGCCTCGGTGACGAATTGGAACTCGAGTTACACCAACGCGCAGTTCGTTTCCGGCTGTTCGGGCCAACAATCTGCCCCCTTCGTTAATCCTTGCACCACGACTTTCACCATTGGTTCCCAGGGATCGAGCAGCAACACTACGGCGACGGTACCACTCCAGGTGGGCACGGTGGCCGGGACGATTACGGTCACGTTGACAAACGCATCACAGAATGGCGCGTCGGTGGTTCTTCAGCCGGCGCCCGCGCCGGTTAAAATACCCGTCTCTGCGGCGCAGCCCCAAATCGTGGGTTCGGTAGGCTTCACCATCAGTCCCTTCAGCGTGACGTTAACGGGCGCGTCGAACACGCTCGAACTGCAGAGCGCTACATTTGTCTTCACCGGCGCCGACGGAACAACCTTCACTGGCAGCACTCAGGCGCCACCCATCATCACCCCGGCGAGCGACTATTTCATGAAAAACAGCCCTGCCGTCGGGGGGAGCTTTATGCTGACCCAGCAGTTCAGTTTCAGCGGCGATACGAGCGCTTTGCAGGGCGCCACCGTCACCGTCACGCTGCAGAACACGGCGGGCTCCGCTTCCGCGACCAGTCCTGCGGCACAGTAACTGGTGATGCACGAGCCGCAGGCCTGCGTTCCGGGGTCTGTCCCCATGGGCCTTCGGCCCGCGAAAGCTCATGAAAATCGCATTTTCGACCCTGCGGCTTCCCGCATGCGGGAATACCCCCGGCTGGCGGCGTATAAGGGAGAATGCCGGATGAAGTCAGTTTATGGCGAGATTCAGCAGACTTTGTTCGCTCTTTATCGCGTCCGCGGCAATCTCGTTGAGCCCCGAGATAAACCACGGCCCTTGTGCTGACCGTGGCAGGGCCGTTGTTAAGGTGTCCGGCAAGTAAAGGGGTAGTGGTACCACCCGTCGCACGACTTCCGACGTAATGCCAAGAGGTCGAGGTTCCACCGCTGGCATTCGTGCTGAACACGGTTCCGACGACACTGCCAGGGCCAGCGCCTTCTGCCGTCACTGGTTCGCCCAAAATAATCAATCCGGCCCCGCCCAAGGCGTGACTGTTGCCGTCATTCAAGGGATTAATGCAGTAGCCCCCAATTGTCTCGGACTGGTCATGGTCGTTTTCGATGAAATGCCCATAGTGACAGTTACCACCAGGCTGGGAGCTGCACGCAGCCGGAGATTGCGCTGCTCCGTTTAGGTCTACGAATTTAGTGTTCTGCGCATTGTCAACGATCAGCGAGTTGGTTGTGCTGTTCGGACCTGGAACAAACCCCAAGCCTTGAATCGTGACGCTGTTCACCGCATTGGCGTTCGTGCCGGAGCCGGCGTAATGGCAAGTGGTTGCCGTGGACTGATTGCACAGGATGTACGGGCCCGGTCCCTCAAAGGTCTGAAAGTTGGTCAGCAAGACCAGTTCCGAACTTACCACGTAGCTGCCGGGAGGAGAAAGAAGGTGTCCACCCGCACCAGCCGCCGTGATGGTCGCATTGATGGCGGCCGTGCCGTGCGTGGTGCCATTGCCGGTAGCGCCGTAGGCTTTGACATTGTAAACTTGGCTGCCACGGTCGGTGACCCACTTGGCGTTTACGTTGTAGGTGGGTGTGCCCGCAGGGAGCTGGGCGAAAGTGGACACCGGACGCCAGCTACCAGCAGCCAAGATGAGCGCCAGCCCGAATAGGATTAATCCCGCACGCCGCATAGCGTGTACCTCCGCAGCTTGCATCCCTTGCTCCATAATAGTAGCCTACCACAGGGAATTGAGAATATGGGAAACAGTGCAAAAACTGATAAGAATTTTCTTATCTGCTTGCATCTAAAGGAAATAAAGTATTTCAAAACTTTCACAATGTGAAAAAACGGCCTTCAACTGTCCCTTTTTGACACATATATGCAGAAATCTGCATATATTGGCCCTGATGTACTTTTAGTCCGATGCGCTTCACTTCGTGACAGAAGTCCCCCCTCTCCGGTATTGTGAGAGACCCTGGAGCCGCAGCCTTGACCTTAAACCTGAACCCTGAAGTAGAAAAAGGCTCGACGGTGCGCGCGCATGCGCGGGGCGTCTTGCTGGACGACTACCTCCAGGAACTTGCCGACAAGGAAGCAGGCTTGCTCGTCGGTGCCGAGCCGGGCCCAATTCATAAGCGGTTCGATAATCTTTCCGACTTACTCCTCAATTCTCCGTTTGCCCGAGCCAATCTCGATTGGGAGCGATCCAAAGACCATCCGCGCCCGGCCCTCAATTGGCGGTGGTGTGCACAAACAAGGAACGGGCCAAATAAGGAAGCCCCTCCACAGAAAGAACCGGAGATGTGACCATTCCACTGGGATCGGCGATTTGAGATTCGAGATCTGAAAAGCCTAAGGTGGCTCATCTCAGGGCATTCCCGCGGGGGCTTGAGGGGGAGGCAACTTTCCAGAGACCATGTCTTCAAACTTCTTTCGAGCTTCCGCCTGCAAGCGTCCTGCCTCGCGGATTTCGCTCTGGGCTTTCTCATGTTGGCCCACTTTCAGGTAAGCCTGGCCCAACTGGAAGTGCATTCTGGCGCTGTCCGGGGCGAGGTCCAGAGCGCGCTGGAAACAGGGGATGGCTTGCTCCGGCCGGTTCTTGTGCAGATAAGCCTTGCCCATTCCCTCCCACGACTTGGGCAGTTTCGGATCGATGTTGAGCGCTTGCCGGAAACTGGAGAGTGCGTCATCCGGATCGCCTCGTTCGAGGTATATCAAGCCCAGGTTCTCCGGGCTCGCCGCGTCGTCAGGGGTGAGAGACATTTCCTGTTTGTATTGGGCCACCGCCTCAGCCAGTTTCCCTTGACGCTGGTAGACCACCCCGAGGTTGTAGTGGGCAAAGGGCAATTTGGGGTCAAGGGAAATGGCTTTCTCAAGCTCAGCTTGCGCCGAGGAGATTTCCGAGAGGTCGAGGTGGGCCTTCCCCATCAGCAAGTGCAGTTGGGCCGAGTCACCGCCGGCGCGCACCAATTGCTCGAAGGTTCGCGTGGAGTCTTGCATGCGCCCGAGCTTCTGGTAGGCGATGCCAAGGACATATAAGAAATCCAGATTGGTTCTTTGACTTTCATACAGGGGTTCGAGCGTCGTGGCCGCTGGCCCGAAGTCAAAGGTCAGAAAGTGGCACATTCCGAGCAGATAGCGCGCTTGGAATTGGCTTGGGTCGGAGCGAACCACCAGCGCGAAGTGTGGAATGGCTTTCGCAAAGTCGCTTTGCTGGTAGTAAGCCAAACCGAGGTTAAGGTCAACCCCCGTCACCTGGGGCGCAAGCCGCTTGGCGTTGCGGAAGGCCTCGACGGCCCGGGCGTATTCTTTCCTGCGCATGTACACCACGCCAAGGTTGGAATACGCGGCCGCAGAGTGCGGGTCGATTTTAAGCACCGCGCGGAATCCCTCCTCTGCCGTTGTGTAATCGTGAGCGTCCAGCGCACGCTGAGCTTGTTCGAAGATTGTTTTGGGATCGGACGGAGACTGCCGGCAGGAGCTGGCCACGCAACAAGCAAGCGCCAGGAGCAGAGCGGCCATGCCCAGCGAGAACGGCTTATTCAAACGGCATCGCTCCTTCCAGAATCATCATATCTGCGCCGCGGCGCTTCGCGTCACGATTTGTTCAGCCGTCGCTCGACCGCCGGGCCGCGCAGTTCCCGCAGCGCATCCGAGGCAATCCAACGCGCGGCTGGCGAACTCAATTCATGAATCTGCCGGGCAACCTCGATCGCCGCCCGGTTTAACCGCGGGTTTCGCTTGCCGATTTGGCGAAGCGCCCAGTTTACGGCCTTTCTGACGTACTTCCGCTCGTCGCTTGCCTCCCTCTTGATGACGGGCAGGAGGCTTAGGAAGGTTCGATCGGGGGCTGCTTTATCGCTAACGGCGAGGCAGGCCATCAACGCGAACGCCGCCCTCTTCACGTATTCCTCCTGGCGCTCGCTCCACTCCCGGCATTTCTTGTAGGCGAAGGGGGTGAAGCGGAAAAGGTTGAGGCAGGTTCCATCGCAGACCGCCCAGGAATCGAAATCCTTCACCCAGTCTTCCATCAGGCGTTCCGAGACGCTCTGCCGCTCAGCGACCAAGCCCGCGAGATAACGCGCTTCCAGAATGCCCGTGGACCACAAGCGCTGTGCCAGAGCATGGTCCTTGCCGATCTCGCGAGCCAGCCTCTTCAGGGCCGGCGTGGACCAGCCGTAGGCCTTGGCCGCAGTGATCCCGAAGCGTGCCATGCCCAGCACCGCGGCAGAGTTGGCTTGCGACTCGAGCGTTTTCAGAATCTGATTGAATGTCATGGTTGCGATAGTTCTTGGCGACCCCCTCACCCGGCCCGCTCTGGCTGGTGAAATCGCCAGCAGCGGGCCACCCTCTCCCCCAAGGAGGAGAGGGCCGGTTCGCGCCAGGGGTTGTTAACTGTCGACTGTTGACTGTTGGCTGCCCTTCAGGTGTGGGGCGTCTCGATCCCGAGGTATTCCTGGATGCTCAAACCAACCAAGCCGCGGAATCGCTCGGAAAGCGAAGGGATCGAGCCCGAAGATTCATCCAGCGCGACACGCTCCACACGGTGCATGGGGTAGAAAACCTGGGTCATTCCCACGCTGCATTCTTCCCGCGCAACGATCTGGCGGACGAAGTCGTCGAAGGAGTTGAGTTCGATGCCGCGCACCGTCACGCCTTGGGCGTCGAGTTGGAGCAGTTGTCCCCAGACTTTCTCCTTGGGGGATCCCAGGCTTACGATGACAATGCTATTGAGTTCCATCGGATACCTCGACTGGGGTTAATCAGTGGGCTACCGCCCGGCGCCACGCCAGGGCCATTGAGGGCGGGCCAGGGCTGATGTCCATCGTCCGGCGGGCCGGCGCTCCCAGCGCCAAGCACCCTAGCACTCCCACTCCGAAGTCAAGAGAATACGCTCCTCCAGGCCAAATAGCTAGCCTGGATTTCCCATCTTAATCCGTCGATAGCGCGCGGGTTGGCAACAAAGAAGTAGGGGCGAGGCGCGCCTCGCCCCTACGGGTAGCACCCTCCGGGTGAGACCGGATGTGGCGCAGGAGCCATGGCCGTGCACCCCTACCAGTCGCGCCCGTCGTTATCGACGGATTAGGGAAGATGGATTCCCGCTTGCGCGGGAATGACAAGGATGGAGGGATCTTTGGATGAGAGGCGGCGGTCCGAGACCGCCGCCACATTGTTTTACCACACTCCGGAGTTGTACCAGGCGACGGGCAGCAATCGGGTGGTCTTGAAGTCGTTGGCGATGTTGGTGAAGATCTGGCCCAAGTCGGTCATGGTGGGGTGAGCCTGCGAAACGCAACCGTTGGCATTATCGGAATAGAATTTATTCGCGTCTGAGGCGATACCCTGGGTGCCGCCGCCGGCCGTAGTTTCGCCACCTCCCAAGGTGGTACACGGGGTAATGGTGGGGGAGGTATCAGTTGAGCAGTCACCAGTTGACTTCGTGGCGCCGTAGGCCACCGCATACACCCAGATATTAAGATTCGCGGAATTCTGCCACGCGGCGGCCGTCTGGGCCGCAGTGATTGCCTGGTTGCACTCCTGCTGCCCATAGCTCGAGGGCGTAGCCGATGTGAACTGGCTACCCTTCGAGGGTCCGCCCGAGACCCACTTCGAGTTTGCCGCGCCGTCGCTGAGCAGGATGATGGCGCTCTGCATCTTCTCCCGCGCGCCCGTGATTGCCTCAATATCGGTCAGCGCCTCAGTGATTACCCCGGCATAGTAGGTTCCTTCTCCGCCGGGATCCTGAATGCCGTATTGGCCGCTCGTGCAACTGTTGCCGTCCTTCCAGTCAACCGCTTGCACGAGGTTCGAGGATCCGCCGTTCAGGGTCGTACTCGAGGTCTTGTAGTCGAACGAGTTCTGGACAATGGTGAAATACGGCGGATGGTTGCTGGGCGGACCCGCGTACGGCGCGATGTAACTGGACAGGAGGTTCTTTCCGCAGTTGTTGTAATCATATTGCGCGTCCGAGGAACTGACCAGCCCCGGAAACGTCAATAAAGTGACTTGGTCCACGGAAGCGCTGCTGGCGCAGGAAGTCAGGATGCCGGCGCATGGGGCGAGGTTCGTGAGCAGAGTCCGGACCCCGTACTTGGAGCAGTCCTCCCGCGTGGGGCTGGAGAGCCCTGTGTCGGAGGCGCACTTGGTGTCCGTGGTGCCCATCGATGCCGTCGAGTCGAGAACCATCACGACGTTGGACGGTGACGGCGTGCCGCCCTTCATGGCCGCGAGCGCTTGCGCCTTAAGCGTAATGGAATTGATCCCGAAGAGCTTGCCAAAGAAAGTTGGCACGCTCAGCTTCGCCTCCACGGCCATGGCATTGGCGCCCGCCATGTTATCGCAAGCCAGTCCCAGAGCGGTCAGTTGGCTCAGGCAGGCTACCACGGGGTAAGTGGCGGTTGCGTCTGTTACCATGGTCACGCCGCCCCCCAGATCCGTATAGGCATTGATCCCGGTGGTTCGGACTGCGTTGTTCGGCGGACAAGTGCGGCTGCCCCCGAATCCGCCGGCCCCGACGCCGCTGTAACAATAGGCGGTGTTTACAGCCGTGGCGGCGGACAGGTCGTTGGAAAGATCCAGCGCACCCGCAGTCGCTGCGGCATCCGTAGCAGCTTGCAATTCGCGTTGGGCGTGCAAAGTGAAACCGATATCGATCGAAAGCGCCGCCATCCCTAATAGGCCGACCAAAAGGACCGCCACCAGGAAAATGACCTGCCCTTCTTGCCCGTGATACAGCCGTCGAAAGAGAGCATTCATGGTCCACCTCATTCGATGCGCACTGAAGTCGTCGAACTTATGAAAGAGCCGCCGGCATTCTGAACGGGACAAAGATTAATGTTGGCGAACGGGACTGTCATTGAGCACGGGTACGTGGCCGTCACGGTTACGTAGTCGCCCGCCACCAGGGCGCTGCAAACCGAGCCCCCTGGGCCGGTAAACGTCTCGGCCGAGATGGTGAGGGACCCTGACTTGAGGTTCGTGGCCGCATTGTCGAGAGCGGTTTCACCCATCGAGCAAGCAGTCGGAGGGCCGGTTCCGGCCCCGCGATTCGTCGCAATCGTCCTCGCGCCCACCGCCACCGCATCGGCCAGCGTCACGTAGTCATAGAAAGTTATCCCGCCATAGATGATTCCCACCAGCAGCATCGACAGCAGCGGGAGCACCATGGCGAATTCAAACATCGCATCGCCTTCCTCGCCGCGGATGGGCAGAATCCTTCGTACCCTCACGCGCAATTTCGATTTGAAATATGATTTGTGAGAAAGTTTCATTGAATCGTGACCGTGCCTTTCGCCGAAATACCACTCCGAGCTATGTGCTAGGAGATAAGTGTTGGCCTTTCGGCGGCGGGGGACAATATTACGAAGGTACCAGACGTGAATTGTCACCTCGGTACCCGACGTGAATTGTCACCTCCCCCGCCTCGCCCGTCCCGTTCGGGCAAAGCAGCGCCAGAGGCTCCCTGGCCTCCGTACAGGGAAGACCCCAGTGCCGGGGCAGAGTTGGCTTGAGGCTCGAGCGCTCGACCGCGGTTATCAGTGGGCTACCGCTTGACACCACGCCAGGGCCATGGAGGTACGCCAGGGCTGACGTCCCTCGGCCGGCGGGCAGGCTCTCCCAGCGCCAAGCATCCACGCATTCCCACTCCGCAGTGAAGGGAATACGCTCGTCCAGGCCAAATAGCCAGCCTGACATATGCTGAAAAGAGGAGTCTTGTGGGGTGAGCCTGCGAGGGGCAGCCCATTGCATCGTGGGAGCAGAATTTGGCGGACGCGCGGGCTGCCGCGCGCCCGTTAGGAAACCCCTGCCCCCTCCCCTGGAGTGCGTCAGAAGGCGGTGTTAGGTATCAACCGGGAGCTCATGAGGTCTCCCGCGATGGTGGTAAAGACCTGGTCCAAAGTAGTGATCGGCACTGCGCCAGTGCATATTGTGCTGGTCTTTCCACTTATCGTCTGGGGAACGGAAAAGAAATACTGTGTTAATGGCAGGGAGGCAATGCCCGACATGGTGGCGCAGGGCGTAAGCGTGTCCCCCGTGGTGCACCCCGACGTCTCCGAGCCGTAGGAGATGGAGTAAATCTCGGTGGCGAGGCCATCGGATTGGGTGGTTGTCTTAGCGTAGTGCGCCGCGGCGACCGCCTGTGCGCACTCTGCTGAGGCTGAGTAAAGTTTACCGTTCATACCCGAAATAATCACGCTCTGGTTCACTGTTCCGCCCATTTGCGTGCTGCTGGCAGACGCGTTGCCATCGCTGAGGAGAATCATGATGTCCTGGACGCCTGTCGTGTGTTTGTTGGCGAGATATTGTTGCGCCGAAATGATGGCGCCTGCATAGAACGTCCCCTCGCCGCCTGGAGTGGGCATCCCGCAATTATTACTCCCTAATACTGCTCCGCTCCCATTAACCCAGGTCCCTCCGCCCACCGATTCAACCATGGGGTCGCTGTAGTTCAGCGTAGTAGCAGCGTCCGAAGTACGATAGCTGGTCTCAAACCCCACCGCCATATATGCCGGGTTATTGTTGTACGACGTGATCGGGGGGTCTGTCGCGGGGCAACTGGTATCATCCGACGCATAGCGAGACACGGTCGTATTGGTTAAAGTTGTGGCATTGGGACATATTCCACCCGACAATGCTTGACTGCATGTCCCTGGAAACACCATGATGCCGACCTCATCGACCGCCGGGTTGCTGCCGCAGCTTGCCAGGTTCGTGGCGCAGGGCGCGAGGTCGTTAAGCAGGGTCTGGACGCCAATCTGCGCGCACTGCTCGGGCGAGTACGAGCCCGATCCGGTGGTGCAGCCCGTGTCGGTACCCGAGCCCATCGAATTCGTGGTGTCAAGGACCATCATGATGTGATAGGGGATAGGCAATGCGCCACTGGCACTGGCGCTCGCGATAGCCGTAACGTTGACGGTTGTGATGCCGAAAATCTTAGCGAAGAACGTCGGCACAGCCGCTGTCTCAATCACCTGAATGGCGTTGCACCCTGCGGTGCACCCGGGCGTGCTGCTAAGGGTGGAATAATTAACACAGGGGGGCATGTTCAGATTGGTAGCCGTGGTCCCCGTGACGCACGCGTAATTGACGGTCACACTCGTAATGTTCAGATCATGATGGATGTTATATATTCCGCCCACCGTCGAGTCGCCGGTGTACTCGTCGGCGACAGTCGTCGGGCTTACGACGTTGCCATTCGGCATGGCCGACCCTCCCGCCGCGGCCGCTGAATCAGTGTTGGCTTGCAGTTCGCGCTGGGCGTGCAGCGCATAACCGATGTCGATGGACAATGCCGCCATCCCCAGCACGACGACTAAGGTGCCCGCAGCCAAGTACAGGACTTGCCCATCCTGCTCGTGATACAGCCGGCGAAATAGAGAGTTCATGATGCTCCTCATTGGATATATACCGTTGTCGTCGCACTAATGCAGTACGCGGTCGGACAGGCCGCGGTACCGCCGGTCACGGGACAAAGGTTGATGTTGGAGAACGGGATCGCCAAGTTGCACGGATAGGTGGCCGACACGGTCCCGGCGGTGCCCGGTTGTAAGAAGGAACACGTAGAGCTTCCGGTGAACGTCTCGGTGGCGATCGTGATTTGCGATGTAGTGAGGTTGGCTGCGGCGTTCTGGAGAGCGGTTTCCTCCAACTTGCAAGCGGTAGGAGGGCCGGCATAAGCCGCTCGGTTGGTGGCCAGCGTCCTCGCGCCGACCGCCACCGCATTGGTCAGCTCCACGTAGTTGTAGAAGGTAATCCCGCCATAGATGATGCCTAGCAGAATCATCGACAGCAACGGCGTGACGAGCGCGAACTCGAACAGTTGGTTTCCTTCTTCCCGGCCGGCACGGGAACCTGGGCGGCACGCTCTGCGCAATAACGGCAGGAAACCGCAACAATTAGATAGTTTCATTGGACTATAACCGTACCTTTCCGAGAGTCAAAGGGGCTCTTGCGCCGCATTTTCGATGAAGAATCGCAGGCCGTGGGCGGCAAGTCACATGTTTCGCGAATCTCATTCACGGCCACCGCCTCATTCGATCTCTACCGCCGTCGTGGAGCTAATGCAGGACGCGTAGGGACAGCTCATCGTGGTTGTGCCCCCCGAATTCTTAGTCGAACTAGGGCCACTCACAGGACAAAGGTTGATCCCGGTGAATGGGACTGTCATGTTGCACGGATAGGTAGCATTCACCATCGCGGTGTCGCCCCCATAGATGGTTGTACAGGAATCGCTGCGGGTGTCCGTCGAAGGGAAGCTAATGGAGACCGTAATTGCCGATGTCTTGAGGCTCGTCGCCGCGTTGGTGAGGGCGGTAGTCGCCGTCGTGCAAGGGGTTGCAGTGCCAGCATTGGTGGCCAGGGACCTCGCACCGATGGCCACAGCTTCGGCCAGCGTCACGTAGTCGTAAAAGGTTACCCCGCCCAGGATGATGCCGACCAGGAGCATCGACAGCAGCGGCAATATCAGCGCGAACTCAAACAACGTCGAGCCTTTCTCACCGCGCAGGCGCGGAATCCTTAGTACTCTTACGCGCCATCCCGACCCGAAATGTGATTCGTGAGGAAGTTTCATTGAATGGTGACCGTGCCTTTCGCCGAAATAGCACTCCGAGCTATGTGCCAGGTGATAAGTGTCTGCCTTTCTGCGGCGGGGGACAATATTACGAACGTAGCAGACGTGAATTGTCACCTCGGTTACCTCGCCCCGCCCGCTCGGGCGACGTAGCGCAAGAGGCTCCCTGGCCTCCGTACAGGGAAGAAGCCAGTGCCGGCATAGGCTAGACGCCTGCGCTACGAGAAACGCGTTCCCGCGGAACACTTCCCCTTCCAATCCTCCATATCGGCAAAACGGGCGAACACTTAAGTCGGCTGCGTCGAAGATTTGAAATGGGGGGAGAAACCCTAACTGATTGCAGCGCCGACCTTTAGAGCCTGCCCTGAGCGAGCCGAAGGGTCGGCAGGCGCCGGCCTGGCCCGGTTCTTCACCCCACGTGGGGGAAGGGCAGGGCTGTACAGGCGGCAGAAAAACCCTGTCGGCTGTCATCCGGAGGAGCCGCTGGCGGTCCTGAGTGAAACGAAGGAAGGATCTCGCAGTTCGCTGAAATGACAACTGCCGGGATTCTTCGCTTCGCCTTGGACCGTCCGGTCCAGGGCTTCGCTCAGAATGACATTGTTCGAGTGTTATTCCGTAGCCTGTAAAGGTTGGCTCTGTGAGACAAATTAGAAGGGGGAATCAGGGTGGCGTGTCGATTTGGGCGTAGCGCCGACCCCGTGCCTACGGGACCGGCGCTACGAGTCAAACCAGGATGCTCCGGAGAGAGAAAGGGAAATATCCTGGCTTTGCGACCCTGACGAACTTTGCATCTTCGCGTGAAACCGATTTGTCTGTCTTCAACCTTTAAACTTTAAACTTGGAATCTGAAGGCGGCAGCTTTGCAGGCTTCGCTGCCGCACTCCGTTCCGGCGAATACACTCAAGAGATTATGGGCTGCCGTTGTTTCCCCCGCTCACCGTGATGCCGGTCGAGTAATTGGTGGTTAGCGTAAAGTTGCCTGCGTGCCCCGGCGTCGTGGCCGTCAGCGTCGTTACGTTGCTCGAGTGCGTCGCCGTTGCACTGGCGTTCGCTCCAGTCACGTTGAGGAAACACGGAGAGCCCGTGTCCGACGAACATAGGCTCGAGTTGTTCATGATCGCGGCTGCAAGATTCTGGGCAGTGTCCGCCTCATCTTGGCTCGCAGTGCCGCTTTCATAGAACTTGACTTGGACACCTGCTCCATTCGGCGTTGCCTTGAAGGTGTAAATCGTCGATCCCACCGTGACGGTCGCCAGCGTGGTGCAGTTCGATGTGCAATTAGAGCCCGACGGCCACGTATACGGGTCGGTAATCATAGTCACCGTGCCGGTGGCGTTTGCCGTAACTGCTTGAGATGTCTGCACGGCGCAGCCGCCCGTGCCGCTCCCAGTGCTGCCATTTCCACCACAAGTCTGGCTACCCAGTGTCGAGAAGTAGACCTGGGAAGCTCCCGGAGAGCTCGATGTGTTATCGATGATCATCCCACTGGTTCCGCCTGCGGAAGCGAGTCCCGCCGAATAGGAGGCAGTAGTGCCGCTCAGGGTAAAACTGTATACGCAGGCGCCTGCGCATGTGGCGCCCTCATGCCCGCCGGCGGTCAGGCTCAGAAAAATGTAGTCGGTGGAACCGTTCAGAATTTCCGTCACCGGCGAACAGGTGCCTGCCGCGTTCGTCAGAGGGTTAATGCTATTGTTGGCGATGGAGAGCGCGCTGCTGAAGCTGCTCTCGCTTGAAGAGACCAGCTTAGCCCCGGTGGTGCTTATATTATCGCAGGTCCACAGGTTCCCCGCCGTTCCGTTATTGGCATAGTAAGTATTATCGGGCGTTCCGTCGTAGAGCTTGTTGGAGGTAGCCCCCACCCCAAAGACAGATTCCGAGCCACAGTTTGTCCCGGACGTCCAACTCGTTCCGTTTGACGACGCGCAGAGGCCGGTCCCTGAGGTCCCACCAAGAGTTGTGGAAAACCGGAAGACCCCAGCGCACCCTGTTGCGTCGCAGTTGTGGCTGGTGGTGGTGTTGCCATCGTAACCGACCCAAACATAGACTACGTTGGAAGCCGAATCGACAAGCGGGGCGTCGACGATCCCTTGACCGGCGGTCGCGCCTAGTTGACTGGTCGTCAGTAACGTACCGCCCGCCGCCGGGTAGGAGTGAAGGAATCCGCCGGAGTCGGCAACAAATATTTTACCCGAGGCAGGGTCATAAACAGGACTGGTCAAGACATATCCGGAGGCGGAAATCTTGACTGGCCACCCGGTCGTCATCTCGCCGGGGGTTCCATTGAATACGCCGGTGAATTTATGGAGATAGCCGGAAGCATCGCCCACGTAGAGCGTATCGGTGCCGTCGTAAATGTAGAACGGCGCTGACCTTGTGTCTGGATTTCCATAAGGACTCTGGAAAGCGACGCTGATCATGCAGGAATTACCCGCTGGGCAGTTGGTGGTGTTCCAGGTTGTGTTTCCGCCGGCGCCAACGGCCCCGTTGCTATAGCTATGGGCTGGAGTTGCCGCCGCAGCGGGAGTGCCTTGGCTGGGTTGCCAGGCGAGGATACGCAGGATGGCGGCGCCGGAGCCGGAAGCGGGGTTTTCGACGAACGCTACCTTCGTCCCGTCCAGGGAGATTATCGGAGAGGTGAGAGCCTTGCCCCCACCGGAGTAGTAAGCCCAATATACAGAGGGCACAGGCGTGCTGCAGGTGGTGCCGTAAAGGTTGCTATAAGCAACGATGTTGGCTTGCCCGGATGACACGCCCGCCAAGCCAGTGTTGAAAACGACGTAGTCGCTGCAACTCGCGCCGCTGGTGCCGAATGAATACTTGGCGGGATACTGGCCCGCCCCGACGGTGGCGACGGTGG